>OKVW01000330.1_pt1 | contig 30025 bp, 26 predicted proteins | sample 1606991 | NCBI WGS metagenome assembly OKVW01 (sample SAMN03281021, study PRJEB24777) | human gut metagenome | isolation source: fecal sample PR177 from 1 month old male Malay infant, vaginal delivered... | reverse complement strand
TGGGCTCGGAGATGTGTATAAGAGACAGGCTATAATGAAACATTGTTACTATACATGATTGATTATACACGATTCGGAGAGAAAATGTGAAATAAAATTGTCTAAAATCACAAAAAAACCAATGTATATTCCATGGCTTCTATTCAATGTGCGTAATGCCCATAGGCCGCCGCCAAAAAACCATAGGCTGATTTTTAGTTTTACTGGAAATTCCGGCGGATACGTGATATCCTTTACGTGACATCTTTCACCATAAAGAAACAGCTTTTTAATAGAGAGGAGAACGAACAAATGTCATTATCAAACACACCGACTCCACATATCGGAGCGGCAGAGGGGGAGATTGCAGAGACCATTCTGCTGCCGGGTGATCCGCTGCGTGCAAAGTATATTGCAGATCATTTTATGGAGGATGTGAAGCAGTTTAACGCCACCCGCAATATGCTGGGGTATACGGGAACATACCACGGACGTCCGGTGTCTGTTATGGGCACTGGAATGGGCTGTCCGTCTATTGGGATTTATTCATATGAACTGATCCATTTTTACGGCTGTAAAAATCTGATCCGGGTGGGCACTGCCGGCTCGATCCACCAGTCGGTGCATGTGCGGGACCTGGTGCTGGCCATGGGGGCCTGCACCACCAGCAATTATGTGCGCCTGATGGGGCTGCCCGGGGATTTCGCGCCGGTGTGCAGCTTTGAACTGCTGGAAAAGGCAGTGGCTGCCGCCAGGGCAAAGGGCCTTGAATGCCGGGTGGGCAATGTGCTCAGCTCCGACATGTTCTATGCCCCGCAGGCCCAGGCCAAGAACGGCATGACCTGGACGGACATGGGGGTTCTGGCAGTGGAGATGGAGGCCGCAGCGCTCTATGCCAATGCAGCCGCAGCCAGAGCCAACGCCCTGGCTATTCTCACCATCTCTGATTCCATGGTGACAGGGGAGGCCACAACAGCCCAGGAGAGGCAGAACAGCTTCACCCAGATGATGGAGGTTGCCCTGGCCCTGGCTTAAGGGCCCTGGCTCAAAGGGATCTCGCATACAAAAATACGGGAATGTGCGTGGCGTACGTACAAATGTATTTTTCTCACGAATAAATATTGATTTTTTTCTCAGTTTGTTATAGGATAGGGAAAGATTCGCGGAATCAAGCTGACAGAATGAGATTATGGAAAAGAAGTTAAAGGTTGGCATATTAGGCGCAACGGGCATGGTAGGGCAGCGTTTTATCGCCCTGTTGGAAAATCATCCGTGGTATGAGGTGGTGACAGTGGCTGCAAGCCCCCGTTCCGCAGGCAAGACATATGAGGAGGCCATTGGCGACCGCTGGAAAATGGTGACTCCAATGCCCGAGGCTGTGAAAAAACTGGTGGTTATGAATGTCAATGAGGTGGAGAAAGTGTCCTCCGGCGTGGATTTTGTATTCAGCGCAGTGGACATGACAAAGGACGAGATCCGCGCCATTGAGGAGGAGTATGCCAGGACTGAGACGCCGGTGGTCTCCAACAACAGCGCCCACCGCTGGACGCCGGACGTTCCCATGGTGGTGCCGGAGATCAACCCGGAACATTTTGAGGTAATATCCGCCCAGAGAAAACGGCTGGGCACAGAGCGCGGATTTATCGCCGTGAAGCCCAACTGCTCCATTCAGAGCTATGCGCCTGCGCTGACCGCCTGGAAGGAATTCGAGCCTTATGAGGTGGTGGCAACTACATACCAGGCCATATCCGGCGCGGGTAAGAACTTTAAGGACTGGCCGGAGATGCTGGGCAACATCATTCCCTATATCGGCGGCGAGGAGGAGAAGAGCGAGCAGGAGCCTCTGCGCCTGTGGGGCAGTGTGGTGAACGGAGCCATTGTAAAGGCAGCGGAGCCTGTGATCACCTGCCAGTGTATCCGCGTTCCCGTACTCAACGGACACACTGCGGCGGCATTTGTTAAATTCAGAAAAAAGCCGACCAAAGAGCAGCTGATCGAGAAGCTGGTAACCTACAAGGGCCTGCCCCAGGAACTGGAGCTTCCCAGCGCGCCTAAGCAGTTTATCCAGTATCTGGAAGAAGATAACCGTCCCCAGTTGACGGCGGACGTGGACTTTGAGAAGGGGATGGGCATCTCCATCGGCCGTCTCAGGGAGGACACGGTGTACGATTATAAGTTTGTGGGCCTGTCCCACAATACGGTCCGCGGCGCGGCAGGCGGGGCAGTGCTCTGCGCGGAACTGCTGACGGCCAAGGGGTATATTCAGGCTAAATAGGGGGTAAAACATGGCAGTACAAAAGGAATTATTTGGGAAAATGCCCGACGGCACAGAGGTGACCCGCTACACATTGTCCAATGACAATGGGGTCTCGGCTTCCTTCATCACCCTGGGCGGGGTGTGGGTGTCCATGATGGCGCCGGACAGGGACGGCAATTTTGAGGATGTGGTGCTGGGCTATGACCAGCTGGACCATTACCGGAAGAACCCGCCCCATTTCGGAGCGCCTGTGGGCAGGAATGCCAACCGCATAGGCGGGGCGTCGGTGACCATTGACGGCAGGGAATATCCGCTGGCAGCCAACGACGGGCCCAACAACCTGCACAGCGGACCTGATTTTTACCATGGCCGGATCTGGGAGGCCAAGGCGGCTGAGACAGAGGAGGGCAGCAGCGTGGCATTCACCCTGGAGAGCCCTGACGGAGACCAGGGATACCCCGGTAATGCCCGGATTCAGGTCAGCTATACCCTGAAGCAGGACAACAGCCTGGTGCTGGACTATCAGATGGTCAGCGACGCGGACACAGTGGCCAATTTCACCAACCACAGCTATTTTAACCTGGCCGGCCACGGCTGCCCGGATATACTGAAGCAGCAGGTGTGGATCAACGCGTCCTGCTATACGCCGGCTGATGCAGTGTCGATCCCCACAGGGGAGATTGCGCCGGTGAAGGGCACGCCCATGGATTTCACGGTGATGAAGCCCATTGGGCGGGACATTGACCAGGATTTTGAGGCGCTGGTGCTGGGGAAGGGATATGACCACAACTGGGTGCTGGACCACCCGGCCGGTGAGCTGTCCCTGGCCGCAAAGGCCCTGGACCCGGACAGCGGGCGTCTGATGGAAGTCTACACTGACCTGCCGGGCATCCAGTTCTATACAGCCAACTTCCTGACAGGCGAACTGCCGGGAAAAGGGGGAGCTGAGTATGGATACCGCCACGGCTACTGTTTTGAGACCCAGTATTATCCGGATGCGGTCCATAAAGAGAACTTCCAGTCACCTGTGCTGAAGGCCGGTGAGACCTACCATACGGTGACGGTTTACAAATTTTTGACGGAATAAAAAGTTTTGAGAAAGGGCTCTGCGGGTGCGGAGCTTTTTCTGGTTGTCACAGCCCCCAATTAATGCTATACTAATAGATACGTGTCCGCCCTGATAACCGCGGACCTTAACAGAGAACAGCAATGAGGGATTAAATGTCAAAATCGTTATACATAGCAGAAAAGCCCAGCGTGGCGCAGCAGTTTGCGGATGCGCTGAAGGTTCGGGGGCGGAGGGGCGACGGATTTATTGAATCGGAGAATGCCATTGTCACCTGGTGTGTGGGCCATCTGGTAACCATGAGTTACCCGGAGGTCTATGATCCAAAGTACAAGCGGTGGAGCTTCGCAACCCTGCCCTTTCTGCCCAAAGAATTTAAATACGAGGTGATTGGCAATGTTGCCAAACAGTTCGAAATTGTAAAAGGGTTATTAAACAGGCCGGATGTGGATACAATCTATGTATGTACGGACTCCGGGCGGGAGGGAGAGTATATCTACCGCCTGGTGGCCCAGCTGGCTGGGGTGAAGGACAAGAAGCAGAAACGGGTGTGGATCGATTCGCAGACTGAGGAGGAGATCTTAAGAGGCATCCGGGATGCCAAGGATTCTACTGAGTATGACAATCTGTCCAGCTCCGCCTATCTGAGGGCCAAGGAAGATTATCTGATGGGAATCAACTTTTCCAGGGCACTGACCCTGAAGTACGGTCCGGCGCTGTCCAGCTATCTGAAAACAAAGTACACGGTGCTCTCAGTGGGCCGCGTCATGACCTGTGTGCTGGGCATGGTGGTGCGCAGGGAGCGGGAGATCCGGGAATTTGTCAAGACTCCCTTTTACCGGGTGGTGGGAACCTTCGAGGCCCCCGGCGAGGAGGGGAAGGAGCCGGTCACCTTTGACGGGGAGTGGAAGGCTGTGGAGGGGTCCAGATACTTTGGCACCCCGGCCCTCTATAAGGAGAACGGCTTTAAGGAGAGAAAGACGGCAGAAGAGCTGATCGCCTTCCTGTCTGCCAGCCCTCCCCTGACAGCCCTGGTGCTCTCCAAGGAGAAGAAAAAGGAGACCAAGAATCCGCCGCTGCTGTACAATCTGGCGGAGCTGCAGAATGACTGTTCCAAGATGTTCAAGATCAGCCCCGATGAGACGCTGAAGGTGGTACAGGAGCTGTACGAGCGCAAGATGGTCACCTACCCCAGAACAGACGCCAGGGTGCTGTCCACGGCCGTGGCCAAGGAGATCCACAAGAATATCGGCGGCCTGAAGAATTACGCTCCCATGGGCGCCTTCGCGGATGAGGCCCTGAACCTTGGCAATTACAAGAATATTGCCAAGACCCGCTACGTCAACGACAAGCAGATTACGGACCACTATGCCATTGTCCCCACCGGACAGGGCTTGGGGAATCTGAGGAGCCTTCCTCCGCTGTCGGAGAAGGTCTACCAGGTGATCTGCCGGCGTTTCCTCAGCATCTTTTATCCGCCGGCTATTTACCAGAAGTACAGCCTGGAGCTGGAGCGTGAGAAGGAACATTTCTTTGCCAACTTCAAGGTCCTGTCAGAGCCTGGCTATCTGAAAGTGGCTGATGTGAACCTGGCCAAAAAGACAGCAGTGGAGGAGAATTTCGAGGAAAAGGACCGCGACGGGGAGCAGGAGACCAAAGACGGGGAGGACAACCCCTCGTCCCAGGAGAAAAATACCCCGAAAAAGACGGTAGATCAGGCTGCGCTGCTGCAAATGCTTGCGAAATTGAAAAAAGGTGATATACTTACTTTGGCGGAGTTAGTGATCAAGGAAGGCGAGACTTCCCCGCCCAAGCGCTATACCTCCGGCTCCATCATTCTGGCCATGGAAAATGCCGGCCAGCTGATTGAGGACGAGGAGCTGCGCGCCCAGATCAAGGGCAGCGGAATCGGAACCAGCGCCACCAGGGCGGAGATTCTGAAAAAGCTGTGCAATATTAAGTACCTGTGCCTTAACAAAAAGACCCAGGTGATCACCCCGGACCTTCTGGGGGAGATGGTTTTCGATGTGGTGGACACTTCCATCCGCCAGCTGCTGAATCCCGAGCTGACCGCCAGCTGGGAGAAGGGGCTGACCTATGTGGCGGAGGGCACCATCACCTCCGAAGAGTATATGCAGAAACTGGAACGTTTTGTAGCCGGCAGGACCGTAAATGTAATCCGTATGGATAATCAGTATCATATGAGACAGTATTTCGACGCGGCCGCCGCTTACTATAAAAAGTAAAAGGAGAATGACATCATGAAATTAGACGAGATGAAGATTACAGAAATGTACGATTTGAACAACACCATTGCAGCCCGTTTATTTGAAGGCAAGACCTATCCATGGGAAGTTCTGGACGATATCGGCAGCTTCATTGAAACACTGGGCGCGCAGCTTCCGGAGGGGGACTACCGCAAGGTGGGCAGGAATATCTGGATTCATAAAAGAGCCAGGATGGCTCCCACAGTTGCCATGGGCGGCCCGGCTATCATCTGCGAGGGTGCGGACATCCGTCACGGCGCATTTATCAGAGGCCGCGTGATCGTAGGCCACAAGGCTGTTGTGGGCAATTCCTGCGAGATCAAGAATTCCATTCTCTTTGACGGCGTCCAGGTTCCCCATTACAACTATGTAGGCGATTCCATTCTGGGCGCCAAGGCCCATATGGGCGCAGGGGCCGTGACTTCCAATGTGAAGAACGACAAGTCCCTGGTAATCGTGCACGCTGAGGACAAAGACCAGGAGACCGGTCTGAAGAAGTTCGGCGCCATGCTGGGCGACGGTGCGGAAGTCGGCTGCAACAGCGTTCTGAATCCCGGCACCGTAATCGGCAAAAACAGCAGCGTTTATCCGCTGTCCAGCGTCCGCGGCTGCGTGTCTGCCGACTCCATCTACAAGGGCAAGGGCGATATTGTGAAGAAGGAAGTGCGCGACGCTGGGGAAGCTCCTGTGGAAGCGCCTGCAGCAGAAGCACCGGCTGAGAAGCCTGTCAAGGAGAAAGCTCCCGCCAAGGAGAAGGCTCCTGCTAAGAAGAGCAAAAGCCTGAAAGTAGTTAAATAAGATAATTAAATCATAAATGCCCCCGGAGCCAGCTGGTTCCGGGGGCATTTGAGATTTTATTTAGTTCCGAAGATACGGTCGCCGGCATCGCCCAGTCCTGGGCAGATATAGGCATTCTCGTTGAGGCAGCGGTCCAGGTGGCCCACATAGATCTGTACATCGGGATGTGCCTCCTGCAGACGCTTTAAGCCCTCGGGAGCGGCGATGATGGACATGAACTTGATCTTCTTTCCTCCGTGCTGCTTGATGAAGTCCACAGCGGCTACGCCGGAACCGCCGGTGGCCAGCATGGGATCAGTGACAATGATGGTGCGCTGCTCAATGGGGTCCGGAAGCTTGCAGTAATACTCGTGGGGCTGATGGGTGACCTCGTCGCGGTACAGACCGATGTGGCCCACCTTGGCGCTGGGAACCAGTGCCAGAATCCCGTTAACCATTCCAAGCCCTGCCCGCAGAATGGGCACAACAGCCAGCTTGCGTCCCGCGATCATGGGGGTCATGCAGGTCTCGATGGGAGTCTCAATCTCCACATCCTCCACCGGAAGATCGCGCAGGGCCTCATAGCCCATCAGCATGGCGATTTCCTCTGTCAGGGCGCGGAACTCATTGGTTCCGGTTGTCTTGCTGCGCATCATGGAAATCTTGTGCTGGATTAAGGGGTGGTCAAAGATCATTACATTATCCATAGTTGTTGCTGCTCCTTTATCTGTTGGTTTCTAATATTTTGCTAAAATTATTATAGCTCAGTTGGTCACGTATGGCAACCTATTTGGTGGTGGGATCGAAGGTAACTATAACATAATCTCCCAGGGCGTGAGGCACAGCCAGAGAGAAGCAGATGGTGCCCTGTTTTTCATAGCTGAAGGATTCCGGCCATGTTCCCTCCTGTGAGAGGGGGAAATCGGCCCCGTCAAATGCTGCGGTCAGGCTCTCTAAGGTCAGGGTGCTGCGGTATTCCAGCACGGCCTTGGCCTCCTCGGCGGAGAGTCCGGAGAACTCCACATCATCGCTGAGCACATATCCGGCCATGGTGTAGGCGTCTGTAAAGTCATTGAAGCCCAGATCCGAGGCCTGAGGCAGGTTCACGGTATTGGAATAAAAGACATTGACAGGGTGAGCCGCTCCCTCGGCGGACAGCTGGCCTGTGTAGGTTGCGGTGAGCCGCTTGCGGTCCACTGAGATCACCTTGCATTTTACATTCAGGGTATCCTTGGATTCGTCGATGCCATTGGCTTTTATGTATGCCAGGGCATTGGATTTTAACAGGTCGTTGACCTTGGCCTGCAGGTCGGCGTCATCCATCTTGTCCACCACTGGATACTGGACGGATACCTTGCCTGAGGTGTAGGTGTCCAGGGTGGCAGTGACGCTGGAGGCTGTGCCTGCGTCCTCCGGCGACTTCTCGGCCGCAGTGGTAGGCGCGGCGGTGGGAGCTGCCGTGGGGGCCATGGTCTCCTTGGACGCCTCTGTGTGGATGGTGGACAGGTCAATTTTATCCGGCGACTTGCTGAGTGTGAGTCCGATGGCAACGCCGCCGATGACCACGGCTGCAGCCGCTGCGCCGATCAGCACTTTCTGTGTAGTATTCATAAATCGTTCCTCCTTTTCTTTCGTGAGGTCAGTCTGCCAAAAGGGCAGAATGACCTTATTATGTAATATTGTATAGGATATTCATGGACGAAGTTTGAAGAAATACTTACAAATTCTCTAAGAAGCGCCAAAAATTCCCATAAAATAATACCACTAATTGTGAAGAAGCGCAATAAAATATAAGTATTTGCCTATGGATGACATAAATAGATTTGTAATTGCCTAAAAACCACCTGTGTGTTATGATTCCATTAACGGAATATTTACGGCGTGTTTATAAAATGTAAATAATATTTACATAATTTTAATAATAGCGCCCGTATTCCTTACTGCATTTAACGAAAAGAAAATATGGAGGGGTAATTTTATGTCTGAATCTTCAAAAGCAATTAGACCTTATGGACTGCAGTGGTGGCTCTGCGGAGCAATCATGCTCATCACCATCGCAGCCGCGGCTACCGGCGCACTGTCCACAGATCTGGCCGGCTCTTTTGCTCTGATGCTGTCCATCGGCATCCTGTGCAATGAGGTGGGAGAGCGTATTCCGATCTGGAACAGCTACGTGGGAGGCGGCCTGGTACTGGCATTCCTGGTATCCGCAGTGCTGTTCACCTACAACTTAATTCCGCAGAAATATGCGGACGCCATGATTATGGTAATGGATGAGGCTGACTTCCTGTCATTCTTCATTATCTTCCTGATCACCGGCTCTATCCTGGCTCTGGACAGAAAGCTTCTGATCCGTTCCTTCGCAGGATACATACCCGCAATCTTCGGCGGACTTTTAGGCGCAGGCGTTTTCGGTATTCTGGCCGGCCTTGTATTCGGTATCAACCCTGTTAACGTTATGTTAAAATATGTGCTTCCCATCATGGGCGGCGGCAACGGAGCAGGCGCTGTGCCTCTGAGCCAGATCTATGAGACAGTGACCGGCGACGCGGCGGCAAACTACTATTCCTTTGCCATCACCATCCTGACCATTGCCAACATTTTCGCAATCCTGACAGCTGCAATCCTGCGCAAGATCGGCGAGAAGAAGACCAGCTGGACCGGCAACGGAACCAACCTGATCCGCAAGGGCGGCGATTTCGCTACCGAGGATAAGAAGGTAAAGGTGTCCATGAAGGATTTAGGAGGAGCATTCTTCCTGGCAGTTGGTTTCTATGCCCTGGGCAGACTGTTTGCCAAGGCTCTGCTTCCCACCATCTTCGGCGTGGCGATCCATCAGTTCGCTTACATGATCATTTTCGTTGCAATCGTGGCAGCTCTGGGTATTGTACCTGAGAACATCCGCGCAGCAGCTAAGAAGTTACAGTCCTTCTTCACCACCAACCTGATCCTGATCATCATGGTAGGCGTAGGCGTGGACACCAACATTATTGAGCTGGTTCAGGCCATCACACCCGGAAACGTAGTGATCGCCCTGGCAATCGTAATCGGCGCAATCCTGGGCTCTGCCATTGTTGGCTGGCTGGTTGGCTTCTTCCCCATCGATTCCGCGATCACCGCAGGCCTGTGTATGGCTAACCGCGGCGGCTCCGGCGACCTGGCAGTATTGGGCGCTTCCAACAGAATGGGCCTGATCGCTTACGCACAGCTGTCCTCACGTTTAGGCGGAGGTATCGTGCTGATCATCGGCAGTATACTCTTTGGAGCCTTCCTGTAAGGCAAATGTTTTTCTTAACAATCTGATAAAGGCGCTCTGCGGCAGCTACAAGCTCCGTGGGGCGTTTTTTTGTTTCATAGGAAAGTGCTCCTATGAAACAAAAAACGCTCCGCGAGCATCGCACTGGGTTGGTGAGGAATGATGTCGCCGAAGCGACCCAACCCAGGCGGAGAATCCCGAGAACGGGATTCTTTGTTCTTATTAATCGTAGATAATTCACAGCTTTAGCAGACATTATATGAAAAATATATAAAATTTACCCAACTGTTGGCGCGCCAACACATCCCCCTTAAAAAGAGTGTTATAATTTTAACTATCTTAGAGAGCGGGGTGAGGAAAATCAAAACAGAAGAAACAAAACTTAAATTCTATGGAAGTCCGGCGTTTGCCATGCTGCCCCTTGGGGTCTATATTCTGGTGGGCGGTATATTCTCAGTAGGGCTGCATTTCTACTCTATGAAGGGGCTGATCTTTGCAGCGGTTGTATCCCTGTTGGCCGGATTCTTCCTGTGCCGGAACAAAGGACAGTATTGGGACTCCATTGTCAGGGGGCTGGCACAGTATGGCAATTCACGGCTGATTTTTGTTTTCCTGGTGATCGGTATTTTTTCCAAGCTGATGAATAAAGGGGGAATCGGAAACGGATTTATCTGGCTGAGCCTGAATCTGGGCATCTCAAGGAGCGCTTTTGTGGTATTCAGCTTCCTGGCTTCTGCGGTAATCTCCATGGGAACCGGGGCGCCCATTGCGGCCATGTTCGCCGTGCTTCCCATCTTTTATCCGCCGGGGATTCTGCTGGGAGCCAATCCGGCTATGCTGGCCGGGGCACTGATCAGCGGCATCTTCTTCGGGGATGCGATTTCACCCAGTTCCCAGGTCATCAACACAACTGTGATGATCCAGCACGACGGGCAGACAGGGGAGCCTGCAAAACTGCTGTCCACATTAAAACAGAGAACGCCTTACATCGTGACGGCCGGCATGGCGGCTATGGTGATATACGCTATCTTCGGCGGAAGGGGAGGGGCTGTGGGAGACGTATCCCAGGTGGCTGCCCTGGCTTCCCCACAGGGGCTGTGGATGCTGGTTCCGCTGTCCGTTCTGTTGTTTATCTGCTTCCGGACGGGGAACCTTTTCATGGGCCTGTCCTACGCGATTGTGGTTGGCTTTGGCGTGGGACTGGTGACCGGAGTGCTCACATTTTCAGATATTGTGGCCATTGACTATGCCACTTCAGGATTAAAGGGGATTGTTTTCGAGGGACTGAGCGGTATGCTGGATGTGGTGGTATCCACCATTTTACTCTACGGTCTGATCGCAGTGGCAGTGGACGGCGGTATGCTGGAGCGTTTCTGCTGCTGGATACTGTCCAGGAAGGTCACTCAGACCAGAAGGGGTGCGGAAGGGGTGCTGTCGGCAGGAATCTTCATCACCAACGTCCTGCTGGCCGGCTGTGTGCTTCCATCCATTCTGATGTTCGGCGAGATCGCGGACCGGATTGGGCAGAAGAGCAATATTTCTCCGGAACGCAGAAGTATCCTGCTGATGGCCAATGCCACCAACTGCAGTTCTATTATTCCAATTAACAGCTCATTCATTATGGGCGCGGTAACAATTATCAACGAGATGGTTCAGAACAACAGCTATCTGCCCGCAGTTACGCCGTTCTCCATTTTCTGCACCGCATTTTACTGCCTCTTCCTCACCGGAATCAGCGTTTTCTGGGTGGTGACAGGAGCGGGAAATGCAGCGGAGGGGGAGATCAGAGAACAGGAGGTTTCGGCTGTTCACCATGGTTAGAAGAGGAGCGATGATATATGGATTCAATGTATGATTTAATTATTGTGGGAGGCGGTCCGGCAGGTCTGTCGGCCGCCATCTATGCGGGCCGGTCGGAGCGGAAGACCCTGCTGCTGGAGAAGGGCAGCTACGGCGGCAGGATTAACGACACCTATGAGATCCGCAATTACCCGGGAACCATTGTGGACACGGGCCAGCACCTGATGGAGCGTTTCAGGGAGCACGCTGCCAGCCACCCCACGGTTGAGCTGAAGCGGACCACTGTGACCGGGGTCCGCAGAGAAGCGGACGGATTCGTGGTGGGCACCAAGCGGCGCGGCGATTTTAAAGCCCACAGCGTGATTCTGGATCTGGGCACCAGGCCCAGGGAGCTGAACATCAAGGGAGAGAAGGAGTTCACCGGCCATGGGGTGGCCTACTGCGCCACCTGTGACGCTGAGTTCTTTAAGGGCAAGGAGATCTATGTTCTGGGAGCCGGAGACCAGGCCATCGAGGAAGCGGATTACCTGACCGGTTTTGCCTCAAAGGTGACCATTGTGGTGCTTCACGAGGAGGGCCATCTGGACTGCAACGAGGTGGCGGCTGAACACGCCTACAAGAACCCGAAGATCCATTTCGTGTGGAGTTCCACCGTGCAGGAGATCAGGGGCAGTGAACACGTGGAATCCCTGGTACTGAAGAATGTGGACTCAGGGGCTGAGACAGAGGTTAAGGCCGACGGCCTGTTCCTGTTCGTGGGCATGGTGCCTCAGACGGAGATGGTGAGGGAACTGGTATCCTGTGACAAATCCGGATATATCCATACAAATGACAAGATGGAGACAGACGTCCCGGGCCTCTACGCAGTGGGGGACTGTACCCAGACCTTTCTGCGGCAGGTGGTTACCTCGGCGGCGGACGGCGCTGTGGCGGCGGTTGCCTCGGAGCGCTATGTGAAGGAGATGAAACAGATCCAGGAGATCCTGAGCCCGGATTCAGGAAAAATCGCATTTTTGTTCTACAACCCTTATATTAATGAAGATATCCAGAAGACGGCGGAGCTGGAACAGAGCCTTGGTGAGCAGTGGAAGGTATACCGCCAGGATATCACAAGGCAGGGACTGCTCTACCAGAGCCTGAAGCTGGAGGGGTCCGTTGCAGGAGCATTTTATAATAACGGAAAGCTGGAAGAAGTAAAGACCGCTTTCTAAATTAAAAACATACAACAAATTAGGAGGATATAATTTATGGGACAGCCACTTGTTTTTCCACACGGAGTCACAGTCTACAACCCTGAAAAATGCTGGAGCGGTTACACAATTGTTCCGCTGATCAATGACGGCGTTCTGCTCTTTGACATGAACGGCAATGAGGTGAGGCGCTGGAATATGCACGCCATGCCGCCAAAGCTGCTGCCGGGCGGCTATGTGATGGGCCTGTCCGGCTACCGTCATCCTGACTACGGTATGCAGGACGGCGTGAACTTGATTGAGATTGACTATGACGGAAACATTGTGTGGGAATTCGACCATTTTGAGAATATCGATGACCCGGGCAGAGACCACCGCTGGATGGCCCGCCAGCACCATGACTACCAGAGAGAGGGCAACCCCGTGGGCTATTATGTGCCGGGAATGGACGCCAAGCCTTTGGAAGGCAACACACTGATTCTGGTTCACCAGACCGTCCGCAACCCCAAGATCTCAGACAAGAAGCTGCTGGACGACGCCATGATCGAAGTGGACTGGGAGGGCAATATCCTCTGGAAATGGTCCATCAGTGATCATTTTGATGAGCTTGGTTTTGACGAGGCGGCCAAGAACGTGCTGTTCCGCGATCCCAATATGCGCTCCTCCGACGGAGGCGTGGGCGACTACCTCCATGTCAACTGCATGAGCTATTTAGGCCCCAACAAATGGTATGACCAGGGCGACATGCGCTTCAAACCGGACAATATTATCTTTGACTGCCGGGAAGCCAACATTCTGGCCATCCTGGACAAGGAGAGCGGCAAGATCGTATGGCGCATCGGGCCTGATTTCAATGCCACGCCGGAGCTTAAGAAGCTGGGCTGGATCATCGGCCAGCATCATTTCCATATGATTCCCAAGGGACTTCCGGGAGAGGGCAACCTGATGGTATTCGACAACGGCGGCTGGGGCGGCTACGGCACACCCAATCCCTGTTCACCCATCGGAAGCAAGAACGCGCTGAGAGATTACAGCCGTGTGCTGGAATTTAACCCCGTCACCCTGGAGGTGGTGTGGAAGCTGACTCCCAAGGAGCTGGGCCACGCCATCCCCACGGACGCCAGCAAGTTCTACAGCCCCTATGTCAGCAGCGCCCAGCGTCTGCCCAACGGCAATACCCTGGTCACAGAAGGCTCCGACGGCCGCCTGATCGAGGTAACCCCGGATCACGAGATTGTGTGGGAGTGGATCTCACCGTATTACACCCACAGTGAGAAAGGCCCCAACAACAATATGATTTACCGCGCCTACCGCTATCCCTACAGCTATGTGCCCCAGGAGGAGGTTCCGGTGGAGGTTCCCATTGAGCGGATTGACAATGTGACTTACCGCGTTCCGGGTGCAGGGGCATTCGGCGCCAGGAAAGTCATTGATGTTGAGGGTACCCTGCCCTACTATGCGGATGTGGCCCTCTGTGTGGCAACGGACGATGAGGAGGATGTATCCAAACGTGAGAAGATCTTCGAGGTAGATACCGAGTTCTTCCGCCCTGTCACAGCGGCCAGCTGGAACGAGGATGTACTGAAGGTGGAGGGCAAGCCGGTGCTGGTGCTCTTCGGAGCAGAGCGCTGCACCCACTGTAAGGCGCTGCATCCGGTTCTGGAGGAGGCCCTGAAGGAAGAATATGAGGGACAGTATGAGATCCGTTATGTGGATGTGGATGCCAACCAGGATCTGGTGGACACCTACCGCATCGGCGGAATTCCGGTGGTAACCATCTATAAGAACGGTGAGGAGGTCCAGCGGTTTAACGGGGAGAAGGACTATGATGACCTCTGTGACATTCTGGACCGTCCACTTGCGTAAATGCATTGAGACCGGGCAGCCGGTAAACAGAATATAGCACTCAGATGACGGGCATATCAGCCATGGGCTGACAGCCCGTCTTTCTGCCGCCGGGATATAAGGCTGAAGCTGCCTTATATCCTTGACAAACCGGTATGACAAGCGTAATATGAAATTATGATATAACAGTTGTCATATGGAGGTGGCCGGATTGAATGTGAAGGTGGATAAAATATCAGAGGCTGAGGCTGAAATAATGAGGGTGGTATGGGACCACAGCGGTCCTGTCACCTATTCCCATATCCGCACGGTGCTCACAGGGCAGAATGGCTGGGAGAGCCCAACCGTCAATACCCTGGTCAACAGGCTTGTGAAAAAAGGGGTGCTGGCCCAGGAGAAAAGAGAGGTTTACTACTATACTGCGGTCATATCTGAGGCGGAATACACCCAGGCGAAAACAGAATCCTTCATTCATAAGGTCTACGGGGGAAATGCAAAGGGCCTGATGTCCGCGCTGATCAGCTATGGGAACGTAACCGAGGAGGATTTGGTGGAGCTGCGCGCGCAGTGGAGGAATGGAGGGGAGGACTATGAATAACCTGTTGTTGATGTGTCTGTCCCTGTCATTGTCCGGCTCTCTGGCAGCTGCGGCCCTTATATTACTAAAACCGCTTTTGAGAAGGCTGGGGAAAACGTGGCAGTATTACCTTTGGCTGCTGGTGGTTCTGCGGCTGCTGATTCCCTTCAGCCCGGAAGTAAATGTGGTTGGCAGGCTGTTTCAGCAGGCGGAGACGCAGTTCGGCACACAGGGCAGTGGGACGGAACCAGGGCTGGATCTTAAGGGGCAGAAGGCCGCACAGAATCCGGCGGCGCCTGGAGCTGACAACGCCGGCCCGCAGGATGGGCCTGGGGCAGCCGCGGTATCCTCCTCCCTGAATATTCCCCTTGCAGGCGCAGTCTGGCTGGCTGCGGCAATCATATTGCTGATCTGGAAGATATATGGCTACGGCCGGTTTTTGACAACGGTAAAAAAGGAAAGTATATTGATAGCGGACGGGCGGCTTACTGCCGTGCTGCAGGCGGTAAGCGCGGACATGGGAATCAAGAGAAAAATCCCCCTGTGCACAAACTCCCTGGTGCGGGCGCCGATGATCCTCGGCTATATAAAACCGATGATTGTATTGCCTGATGGGGATATCCCCCTGTCTGAGCTGAGGTTTATTTTAAGCCATGAGCTGACCCATTACCGCCGCATGGATATACTTTATAAATGGCTTGCGGAGATCGCGGTATGCCTGCACTGGTTTAATCCCATGGTATACTGGGTCAGGAAGCAGATCAGCCGGGATTGTGAATTCTCCTGCGACGAGGCCGTTGTATCCCGTTTAGGGGGGGCGGAGCGGCGGATCTACGGGGAAACGCTGCTGAACTCCATTGTTATCGACCGTTTGGGTGGTACAGACATTGCCTCGCTCTCCTTGAGCAAAGATGGAAATCTGATTAAAGAAAGGCTGAATGCCATTATGAAATACCGGAGAAAATCTAAATTGATTGCCCTGTGGGGCGCGGTCCTGACCCTTGTACTGCTGGGCGCCACGGTTTGCGCCGGGGCCTACACGGCAAGTTCAGAGAAGGGCGGCGCTGCAAATGCTGGAGTCAGCCAGACGCAGGAGGGGCAGGCGGTGGTATATGATTATGTGGAAATGCGCTACAGTGAGGGCGATGAACTGGCATATATTACCAATGAGAGGACCAACCGCACAACTAAGAAGATAGTGAGCTGCGACCGCGCCATGCTGGCATATGATAAAGAGGGGAACCCTCTGGAGCTGGACTGGTGGAGCAGGGACGGGGAATTAAACTACAGCTATCTGCAGCGCCACGGAGGGCTTACCAGGGAAATCCTGCCGGGGGAAAAGGATGAGCAGAGCAGAGGATGGAGGCTGAACGCCGCCTTGGACCCCCATGTGAAAAACGTCTCCTATGTGCTGTACTGTGATATTGAAATCACTTTTGATGACGGAACCGTCTGGAAAAACCCGGAATATGAGAGCTGGCTGTCCGGCTATGAGGGGAAAAAAGTTGACGTATCTGTGTTGGAAAACTACTACCCCTTCCGGGAGGAGATCACATTTAACGATTGAGTAAAGCTGTGCAGTCCGGCTGCCCATGCCGCAGGTGACAAAGGCAGCCGGACGCGGTATAATAGATACAGACTTTTTGAAGGAGACAGTACATGCACGACTATTTTTCGATTTCTGAGGACGCATGCAGAATCCCCTTTGCGGATCTCTGCAGAAGAAATGAACAGTACCGGTCTTATTTCCTGCGAAAGACATATGAGGCTTCCCAGTGCATCCACACCCAGGGGACGAAGATCAGCCAGTTTGGAATTGTGGAGAGCGGCATTTTAAAGGCAGTGGGCCATACGGAAAACGGCACGGAGCTGTGCCACGCTTATTTTGAAGAAAGGGACATATTCCCGGAATTCCTGTATTTTTCCGGCAGAAAGAACTATACCTACTCTCTGGTGGCTGAAAAAAAGTCAACAGTGGTCTGGGTCCCTGTCTGTGTGATGGAGGAAATGCTGGCAAAAGATCCGCCGCTGATGTACGCGCTGCTTCTCTACATATCCCAGAGGGGGCTGAAGAACCAGATGTATCTCAGCTGTCTCAATTATCAGACCATACGGGAGCGCATCGCCTACTGGATCACAGAGATGCACAATATCGCCCCCACAGAGTCCATCCGCATGCCCTGTTCCCAGCTGATCCTGGCCAACATGCTGCATGTGAGCCGGTCCTCCCTGAATCAGGAGCTGAAGCTGATGGAGAAGGAGGGGTATTTCCGCATCCGAAACAGGGAACTGCAGGTGCTGGATGAGGAGAAGCTGGCGGTTATAATATAAAGTATGAGAAAAAATACTTTTCTTTTCTGCTGATCCGTTGTATAATAAACAGCGTATTTGAATATGAAAACCGAGAGGGGTGCTGGAGTGATCCGGCTGAGATGAGACATTGGTTTCGAACCCTGACACCTGATCTGGATAATGCCAGCGTAGGAACTGTACAGGATTGCCTGATACGCCCGCCCGGAGTTGTCCGGACGGGCTTTTTTAAGCGGTGAACCGCAATTAATAAGAAGAGGAGAATGACACCTATGAATGCAAGTGTAGCGATCCAGTCCCTGCCAAAGGCAGAGAACAACGAGGAGTTAATCCGTATTGTGGATGAGGTTATTGCCTATATTAAGAGTACAGGTTTAACCTATTATGTGGGACCCTTTGAGACCACCATTGAGGGAGATTATGATGAGCTGATGGATATTGTAAAGGAGTGCCAGCATATTGCCGTCAGGGCGGGCGCACCGTCTGTGGCCGCATATATCAAGGTGTCCTATCACCCGGAGGGAGATGTGCTGACCATTGAAAAGAAAGTTACAAAGCATCACCGATAAGCTCTGGTCCTGTTCCGCCATTCTGCTGGTCCTGGTTCTGTGGCAGTGTGTCACAGCCTCCGGCCTGGTGGAAAGCTATATGCTGCCCTCCCCGGCGGCGGTTTTGAGGGCTTTTGCAGCGGAGTTCCCGGCTCTGATGGACAACGCCCGCATCACCCTGTGCGAGGCCTTCGCGGGCCTGGCCCTGGGCGTTGCCACCGGCTTCGTGATGGCGGTGCTGATGGACCGGTTCGACAGGCTGTACCAGGCATTTTACCCGCTGATCGTGCTGACCCAGACCGTGCCTGCGGTGGCCATTGCGCCTCTGCTGGTGCTGTGGTTTGGGTATGAGATGGCGCCTAAGGTAATCCTGATTGTGATCACCACCTTTTTCCCCATCACAGTGGGGCTGCTCACCGGCTTTCGGGCAGCTGATCCGGATGCGGTCAGCCTGCTGCGGGCTATGGGCGCGGGGAGGCTGCAGATATTCCGCTACATCAAGCTGCCGGGCGCCATGGGCCAGTTTTTCTCCAGCCTTAAAATCTCTGCGTCCTACGCAGTGGTGGGGGCGGTGATCTCCGAGTGGCTGGGCGGCTTCGGCGGCCTGGGCGTGTACATGACCAGGGTGAAGAAGGCCTTTTCCTTTGACAAAATGTTCGCGGTGATTATTCTGATCTCAGGGATCAGCCTGCTTCTCATGTGGGGAGTGGAACAGCTTCAGAAAAAATGTATGCCGTGGGAGCGGAATACAGGTGACAACAGGAGGATGAAATGAAAAAACGTTGGACTGCAATGATGATGGCCGCTTCTTTGGCCGCTGTCTCCTTGGCTGGCTGCGGCAGCAGCGGGAGGACACAGGGGACGGAAAACCCTGGGGCTGTAACGGATAATGATACGTCTGGGGCGGATAATGATACGTCCGCAGCGGATAGCAATACGGCCCAGGATAAAAAGGAGCTTAAGAAAGTTACCTTTGTTCTGGACTGGACGCCCAACACAAACCATACGGGGCTTTATGTGGCTCAGGAGAAGGGTTATTTTGCCCAGGAGGGGCTGGATGTGGAGATCGTACAGCCGCCGGAGAACGGGGCCGTGGTGCTGGTGGCTTCCGGCAAGGCCCAGCTGGGCATGTCCTTCCAGGACAGTCTGGCCCCCGCAGTGGCCGGCAGCAGCGCGCTTCCGGTGACCGCTGTAGCAGCCGTGATCCAGCACAATACCTCGGGCATCGTCTCACGTAAAGGCGAGGGCATGGAGCGTCCCAAGGGCATGGAGGGCAAAAGCTACGCGACCTGGGACATGCCCATAGAGAAGGCCATGGTGCAGTCTGTGGTGGAGGCCGACGGAGGGGATTTTGGCAAGGTAAAGCTGCTTCCCAGCACCGTGACCGACGAGGTATCCGCGCTGAGAAGCAAGAGTGTGGACGCCATCTGGATCTTCTATGCCTGGGCCGGCGTTAAGATGGAGGTGGATGGGCTGGAAACCGACTATTTTGCATTTTCCGACCTGAATCCCGTGTTTGACTATTATACGCCTGTGATGATTGCGGGCAATGACTTCCTGGAATCCGATCCGGAGACGGTCAGGGGCTTTCTGCGGGCTGCGGGCCGCGGTTATGAGGACGCGGTGGAAAATCCGGCGGAGGCCGCGAAGATTCTCTGTGCCGCCGCGCCGGAGTTGGACCCGGAACTGGTGGGAGCCAGCCAGGAGTATCTGGCGGGACAGTACATGGCCGAGGTGCCCCAGTGGGGCTATATCGATCCGATACGCTGGAACGCATTTTACAGCTGGCTCAATGAAAACGGCCTGTCGGAGACCGAGATACCGGAAAATGCAGGCTTTACCAATGACTATCTTCCGGAGAAGCCATGAAGAAGCTGAGCGTCCAACAGGTCAGCAAATCCTATGACGGCAGCAGGATTATCCAGGATATCTCCCTGGAGCTTCAGGAGGGGGAGCTGGTATCCCTTTTGGGCATCAGCGGCGGCGGGAAGACCACGCTGTTCAATGTTATCGCAGGCCTGAGCCTTCCAGATGAGGGGCGCGTGGTCATGGACGGCGAGGATATCACCGGCCGGCCGGGCCGTATCAGCTATATGCTGCAGAAGGACCTGCTGCTGCCGTACCGGACCATTGAGGATAATGTAGCCCTGCCGCTGCTCATTAAGGGTATGAACAAGGCGGAGGCCAGGCAGGCCGCGGCCTCCCATTTCGCCCAGTTTGGGCTGGAAGGGACCCAGAAGCAGTATCCCGGCAAGCTGTCCGGCGGTATGCGCCAGCGGGCGGCCCTGCTGCGGACCTACCTGTTCTCAGCCAGCGTGGCCCTGCTGGACGAACCCTTTTCCGCCCTGGACATGCTGACAAAGGGGGCGGTCCACCAGTGGTATCTGGAGGTGATGGAGGACATCCGCCTGTCCACCCTGTTTATCACCCATGATATCGATGAGGCAATCCTGCTGTCGGACAGGATCTACCTGCTGACCGGGCGGCCGGGGCGGATTACACAGGAGATTGTGATCCGGGAGCCCAAGCCCAGGAGGAAGGATTTCACCCTGACAGATGAATTCCTGGAGTATAAGCGGAAGATCCTGCGGCATTTGGAGGATGGGGCGGGTTTTCTGTGACTTCCGCTGCGCTTCACTCACAAAAAGACTTTGCGGGTATTACCTGCGAACAGTAACCAGTGCCTCCCGGTGTATTTACGCCGGGAGGCATTGGTGCATAATGCAGAGGTAAACAACATTTCTAAAGTTCTGGATTTAACATATGCTTATCTGCTATAATTATGGGTAGAACAGGGGGGCATACATGAGATGAAAGTAAACTTTATGAGACTGAAAAAGCTTACAGCAGCGGCAATCACCTGTGTAATGGCCGTCTCCTTGACGGCAGGCTGCACAGGGGCCGGAAGAGGGGGAGCCTCTGCTACCGGCGCTCAGACGGCAGGTATGGTCAGCGCCCGGGCTGCGGGAGAAGAAAACACCGGGATGGAATCCGGCGGGGGAGCGGAGCTGACGGGAGAACCGATCCGCATCGGCGTCATCTATGCGCTGAGCGGCAACAATGCTGCCATCGGAACCAATATTCTGCGGGGAATTGATTTTGCGGTGGAGGATATCAATGGGGCAGGCGGCGTGGGGGGACGCCCCATTGAGATTATCCGGGGCGATACCCAGGGAGACGCGGATGTGGCCCGCTCTGAGGCAGAGCGTCTGATTACCCGGGAGAAGGTGCATGCCATCGTGGGCTGCCATCAGAGCACCCTGACAGAAATTGTTGCCCGGGTGTGCGAGACACACAAAATCCCCATGATTACGGCTATTTCCACTGTGGACAGCATTTCTACCCATCATAACGAATATTTCTTCCGGCTGTGTCCTATGAATTCCCTGTATTTGGAAAATATGTTTATGTACATGAAAGAGCAGGCAGAGCAGACCGGCAGGGAAGTGAAAACCATTGCCGTATTTGCCGACAACAGTATGATCGGGCAGGAGGCCATCCGCTGTGCAAGGATTTACGCCCCGCAGTATGGCATGGAAATCATAAAAGAGATCCAGTACGGGCAGGGTGCGGCGGATTTGACCGGGGAGATCCTGGAGCTGAAGGCAGCAGGCGCAGATGCAGTTCTGGCAGAGAGCTATGTATCCGATGCCAGCCTGCTGATGGAGACTATGCAGGAGCAGAACTACCAGCCGCCAATCCTCATCGCCAAGGCAAACGGTTTTGCCGATCCAAGCTTTATTCCGGCAACCAGGGGCATATCGGAGGGGGTCACTTCTGTGGTGGAGTGGAATCCTGATATGACGAAGGGGCAGGATATCAACAAACGGTTCAAAGAGATCTTCCATGTTGACATGAACGGGCATTCTGCGGAAGCCTATACTGCGGTCTGGACCTTTAAGACGGCCTTTGAGCAGGCGGGAACTGATGACGGCGAGGCCGTAAAGGATGCGCTGGCTGCGATTGATATCCGGGGCGCATTCCCTGACGGCCCGGATATCATTCTCCCCTATGACCGGATCAAGTTCGAGAACCATGAATTTGATGGCATCTGGCATTATAATAATAACATCTATGCATCTGTAGCCATTGCGCAGATCCAGGATGGGGAGTATAAAACCGTATGGCCATTTGAATATTCCAACCAGAAGATTGCGTATCCGGCAGGGGAGCCTGACGGCGGGCAATAAATCAGGCACTTAAACAAAAGACAGGCATTTAGGGGGAGCGCAGTTCGGCAGATGTTTAGTATGCAAAAGAATATGAATAACCAAACTAACAGATTCCGCTCCAAAAAGCTGTGGGCGGCGGCAGGAGTTTTGGTGGCGGCATTGGTTATTGCCATGTTTGCCGCCTATTTCCTGCTTCTGAAAAATAAGGCTGTGGGGGAAGCGGATTACAGCTCTTACCAGTACCATATTGCCATTATATCCGATGAAACGGATAATTCCTTCTGGGAAGATGTTTATGACGGCGCGGTGGAGGCAGGGGCAGAATACGGGGCCTATGTGGAGCAGATTGACGAGGGGCTGGTGGACCGCTTCACCATGGAGGATGCCATCAACGTTGCCATCTATGAGGGGGTGGACGGTATTCTTCTGCGCCCGGCCGAGGGCCGGATCAGCAAGGAGATGATTGATAAGGCCTACCGCCACGGAATTCCGGTGATCACCATGCAGAAGGATGTCCCCGGCTCCAAGCGCCAGGGCTTTGTGGGAATCAATGACTATTTCCTCGGCCAGGAATACGGTAAAAGGGTGCTGAAAATAGCAGAGGAGGATACCCGTCTGGTGACGGTGCTGTTCCCGGGAGCCGGCTTCAATGAGACCAGCAGGAACTGGTTCCGCCAGGGGCTCAGCAATACGGTGCAGCAGAAGCAGATCCAATTCGATTTCCGCATCATCTGGGATGACAAGGGGCTCAACAACGCGGAGGACGTGATCCATGACATGATCGAAGGAACCGTAGAACAGCCGGATCTGATTATCTGCCTGGATGAGGTTATTACCCAGTCCACCTGCCAGCTGATCCGGGACAGGGGACTGTCGGGCCAGATCAAGGTGATCGGCAGCTATGCTTCTGATTATATCCTGAAGGAGATAGAGGAGGGATATATTGATTCTACCATTACCATTGACCCGGAGGCCATGGGGCGCATGAGCATCGAGGCCCTGATGACCTATAAAAAGTACCATATGGTCAGCTATTATACAGAGGTTGACACCATGCTGATCGACCGGGATCTGGCAGCGCGGTACAGAAGGGAGGCGGCGGATGGGGCGGAAGCTGATGAGCAGAAGTAAGCATTTTTTGAATCAGTCCCTGCGTACCAAGCTGATCCTGCCGGTTATGGTCACCATGGCAGTTTCCCTTGGAATCAACCTGATCCTCTTTGGCAGGATTGACACGACCGTGAAAAATATGGACCAGGTGTACGCCACCAATATCCGCCTTGGGGAGCTGGAGAGGCTTCTGACAGAGCTGGAGAGCGATGTGTACCAGTACCTGAATATTCAGAGCCAGGATGCCCTCCATGCATTTACCCGGAACAGGGAGACCTTCCGGGCCATGATTGAGGAGATTGACGATACAATCACAGACCATCCCGCCCGGCGGATGGAGCGCAATATCCGCCGCCTTGCCCTGTCCTGGCTGGAGCTGACGGACGAGGCCATACAGGCCAAGCAGGGCCATGACGTAACCTCCTACAAGGAAAGCTACGAGGAGATACAGAAGCTTTACAACTACCTTCAGGCCTACATCCGTGGGCTGGACGATCTGCGTTTTAAGGCCAACTCGGAAAATTATGATGTGCTGTACCAGTATCTGCGCTATCTGGAGCTGTTTATCATCGCGGTGCTGGTGGGTGTTACCTGCTGCCTGATGGTGCTTCTGTACGTCATTATTGGGAATTTTACCAGCCCTCTGGAGAAGCTGGCCATGAAGGCCAAGGAGGTGGGGAGAGGGAATTTCAGCATCTCCCTGGAGGAGGAGCACAGCGAGGACGAGGTGGGGACCGTAACCAAAGCCTTTAATCAGATGATTGTCAGCATCAATGACTACATCCTGAGGACCAGGGAGAGCATGGAGCTGGAAATCAAGATGAAAGAGCGGGAGCTGGCCATGGAAAATCTGCTGAAGGACGCCCAGCTGAAATACTATCAGGCCCAGATCAACCCGCATTTCCTGTTCAATACTTTAAATGCAGGACAGCAGCTGGCCATGATGGAGGATGCGGAGCGGACCTATGATTTTATTGAAAATATGGCTTTATTCTTTCGGTACAGGCTTAAGAACAACGGGGAAGTCTCAACGCTGGGTGAGGAAATCGGGCTGATCGACAGTTATATGTACATCATGAACGTGCGGTATTCCAATGAGATCCATCTGGAGAAATCCATTGATACCAGACTTCTGGACATCCTGTTTCCGGGGATGATTCTGCAGCCGGTGATTGAAAACGCCTTGAATCACGGACTGGGAGGCGTGGAGTGGGAGAAACGGATCTGGTTCTCTGTCAGGCAGGAGAGCGGGGAGGCGGTGATCTGTATCAGGGATAACGGCATGGGCATATCAGAGCAGGTGCTGGAGGAGCTGAGGACAGGGAAGGTCCATACTCCGGCAGAGCAGGAGGATTCAAGGAATGGCGTGGGGCTTGCCAATGTCAGGGAACGTCTGCGGCTCTATTTTGACCGCACAGACGTCATGACTGTGGAAAGCGGCGGAGAAGGAAAAGGGGCGCTGGTCACCATACAGGTGCCGGTCCTGAGGGACAATCAGAAAACCTTGTAGTGTAAGGAGAGATCTATGTACAAGATTCTGTTAGCAGATGACGAGGGGATCGTGACCGACTCATTACAATTTATTATTGAGAAGAATTTCGGCGGCGCATGTGGGACGGCAATTGCCAAAAATGGAAGGCAGGCGATTGAGCTGGCAGAGAGCTTCCAGCCGGATATTGCATTTTTGGACATTCAGATGCCCGGAATCAACGGATTGAAGGCCATGGAGGAGATCCGCGCCCAGAATCCCAGGGTAAAGATCCTGATCCTTACAGCCTATGATAATGTGGATTATGCCAAGGAAGCGCTGCGGCTGGGGGCTGTGGATTACCTGACTAAGCCCATCAATAAAAAGGCTATCGTGGAGCGGCTGACAGCCATGATGCACACCATTGACCAGGAGCGGCTAAAACGCAGGAACGATCTGGAGATCAAAGAAAAGATGGAGGCCGTGATCCCCATCATAGAGAACGGCTTTATCATCAGCCTCATAATTCAGAATGAGTATGAGGACAGCGGAGAACAGTACCGGAGCCTGTTGAATCTGGGGGAGGATTACGGCATCATCATGGCTCTGGAGTGGGGAAATGCAAGAGAGGGCGCCGGGATGGGGAACCCCGGTGGGTTCGGGAGTCCGGGCCCACAAGTATTATGACAAGATGTCGGAGCTGGTGAAGGTATATTTTAAGGCCTTTGTGGGCGGGATCATGGGCAACAAGATGATCTGCGTGATTCCCTCCACAGAACGGCAGCTGGAGTATGGAGACAGGCTCCAGTTGATTGAGAAGGCAAGGAGCCTGGTTACGTCTTTAAAGCACGCGGTGGGCATTGACTTTAAGGCAGGCATTGGGTCGGTCAGGCCGTGGGAGGCCATGTTTGACTCTTATCAGGAGGCCCTTAACGCGCTGCGCCACGGTAAACGGAACGTGACCCACATTGACGATCTGATTGTCAAGGATACCCGGGAAAAGAGGCGGCAGACAATGGAGCAGGAGGTTTTAAAGGCTGTCTCCAGGGGCGTGGAGCATGAGGTCCGCCAGGAGGCAACGGTATTTGCCGCCTGGGTCCTGAAAAATCAGAGCTGTACCCTTGAGGAGCAGAAATTGCAGCTGATGGAGCTCCTTCTCCTGGCCAGGCGCACGGTGCAGGAGCAGGGCGGGGAGGCTGTGAAAGGCCAGGAGACCGTAGGCGCCCTGCTGACGGTACAGGGAGAGGATGAGCTGCGCCGGATGTTCGTGTCAGCCATGGTGGAACTGGCTCAGGCAGTGGTCATCCGGAATCAGGAGCCGGACAGCATCATCACCAGGGCCCAGGAATATATTCTTCAGAATTTCCGCAAGGATCTTGCTCTTGAGGAGGCGGCCCGGACGGTGGGCATCAGCCCCTATTATTTCAGCAAATTGTTCAAGGAAGAAACGGGAATGAATTTTTCGGAATATCTGACAAAGATCCGGATTGAAACGGCGAAGCGTCTGCTTTCAGACAGGGAACTGAGCATCAAACAGGTATGCATGGACTCCGGTTATGCCAATCCCAATTACTTCAGCCGCATATTTAAAAAATGGGTGGGGATTACGCCCACAGAGTTCCGGGATGGGCTTTATGAGGACCTGTGACCGGACGTTTCCAACAATTACAGAATAGCACAAACTTAAAGCAATATAATGCTACACATTTTAAAATGCTCCGGAAGCCGGGATGGAAATGTGAAGCAGTTTGCAAGTTTGTGCTATTTTTTTTGTGTTATAGTCTATTCATAAGAGAAACAGGAGAGGAGGATTATGTTCATGAGCATGTTTTTGCAGGCGTGTGTCAATGGACTTTTGATGGGAGGCTTTTACTCCCTGATGGGCATGGGGCAAAACATCATTTTCGGTGTTATGAAAATTGTAAACTTCTGCCATGGTGAGATGTTGATGGCAGGTATGTACCTGACGTTCATACTCTACACGTTTTTCGGAATTGATCCATATCTGGCGGTTCCGGTAGTGGCAGTAGTGATGTTCTTTCTGGGCGCTGTAATCCAGCATACGCTGATTACCCCGTCTCTGGGAACAAAGAGTTTTACCAACCTTTTATTTCTGACGGTGGGGCTGGGATTGCTGTTATCTAATGGGGCGCTGGTTATCTTTGGTTCTGAATACCGTTCCATCCGCACCGCCTATTCCCAGACGTATATTCAGTTAGGCCCGGTTACCATGGCCCTTCCGAGGATGATCAGCTTCGGTGTGCTGATCGTAGTTACCATTGCGCTGTTTGCTTTCCTGAAGTACACAACAGTGGGAAAACAGATCCGTGCCGTGTCACAGAACCCGGTGGGCGCAGAGGTGGTCGGCATCGATGTGAAGAAGATCTATCTGCTGACCTATGGCCTGGGGGTAGCGCTGGCTGGAATCGCAGGAGCGCTGCTGACACAGTTTTACACTATTTTCCCAACCGCAGGCGTCAGCTTTGGATTCAGAGCCCTGATCGTTGTGGTGGTGGGAGGACTTGGTTCCATTCCTGGCGCATTCCTGGCCGGTATTTTTCTGGGACTGCTGGAGACCATGAGCGCACTGTTTATCAGCCCCTCTTACAGTGACTTGATTGTATTCATGACATTTATCGTGATTCTGGTAGTCCGCCAGACAATGATAGCGAGGAGGAGATAATATGGATAGTAAGAAAGCGGTACATATATACCATCGGAATCTTGCCGTCCTGATTGGCCTGATCCTGCTGGCCTTCATCCTGGTTCCCGCGATGGTGAAGTCGTCATATATTCTGAACATTTTCGTGCTCATGTTTTACATGTCCACCCTGTCCATGGCATGGAACCTGTTGGGCGGCATGACCGGACAGAACTCCCTTGGACATGCGGCATACATGGGACTGGGGGCATATGCCTGCTGTCTGCTGGTTGTAAAGACCGGGGCGAATCCCTGGCTTGCGGCCATCGTCGGTATGGTTGTGGTGGGGCTTGTGGCCGGTATTGTATTCTATCCCTGTTTTATTTTGCGGGGACCGTATTTTACGCTGGTTTCCATTGCTTTTGGTGAATCCATCCGCCAGCTCATTATTAACTCAGAGTTCTTTGGACGGGCCAGCGGAGTGGGGCTGCCCTTTGGAAAGGATTCCTGGCTGGATTTCCGGTTTGGAAGTAAGGTTCCCTACTATTATGTGGGACTGATCATGATGGTGGGTATCTATCTGATCATGAAGAAGATAGACCGGTCCAAGATGGGATTTGCCTTAAAGACAATCCGTGAGGATGAGGATGCAGCGGCGGCAATCGGCATCAACCCCACAAAATATAAGATCATGGCAGTTGTGATTTCTGCTATGGTAGCGGGCCTGGTAGGATTCTTTTATGCCAGCTATATCCGCTATATTGACCCGGAACTGATGATACAGGCAAAATCCACGGAGTCGGTGCTGCCGGCGGTGGTAGGCGGAGCAGCCTATGTGGAAGGCCCGATTATTGGCGGTCTGATTATGATTCCGCTGTCTGAATATCTGCGGGCTAATTTCAGCGCGGCGCTGCCCGGCATTAATATGCTGATGTACGCAGTTGTGCTGCTGGTTGTGATCCGGTTCCGGCCGGCCGGGATTCTGGGCTGGTATATGCACAGCAGAGTGAAGCGGATGATTGATGAAAAAATCCTCAGAAAACCCTCATCAGAGGTTTTAGAAGAAGTTGAAATGATGGAATATCAGAGAAAGGAGGCGTAAATATGGCAGAAGCTCCTATTATTGAAGTACAGAATATCACCAAGCGTTTCAAAGGCCTGACCGCCGTGAAGAACGTTTCCTTTTCGATCAGGGAGGGCGGCATCACCGGCATGATCGGCCCTAACGGCGCCGGCAAGTCCACTACCTTTAATATGATCTGCGGTTATTATCCGCCCACAGAGGGCCGGATCTTTTATAAAGGGGAGGACATCACAGAGAAGAAGGCATTTGAGTATACCAATATGAAGATTGCCCGTACCTTCCAGATCATGAAACCGCTGAAGAACTTAAGCGTTCTGGACAATGTGGTGGCCTCCTCCTACTTCGGCCACGCCGGAGCCAAAAGTGTAAGGGAGGCAAGAGAGCGGGCCATGGAGGTGCTGCAGTTCACCGGCCTCTTTGAAAAACGCCATGTCCTCTCCAAGGATATGGGCACCCCGGACCAGAAACGTCTGGAGATGGCAAGGGCTCTGGCCACCAGGCCGGAAATGCTGTTTTTGGATGAAAATATGGCTGGCCTGAACCCGGCGGAGACGGAAGAGGCAATCAGCCTGATCCGCAGGATCAATGAATCCGGCGTGACAATCCTGCTGATTGAGCACATTATGCAGGCGGTCGTCAGCCTGTGTGAGGAGGTCATTGTGCTCCATCACGGGGAAAAGATTGCTGAGGGCACGCCGGAGCAGGTTATGAATGATCCCTATGTTATGGAAGTATATCTGGGCATGAAGAAGGAGGATGCGCATGCTTAAAGTCGAAGGATTGAATGCTGGGTATGGCTCCGTCAATATTCTGTGGGATATCGGGTTTACCTTGGAGAACGGAGAGATTGTGGCCATCCTGGGTTCTAATGGCGCAGGCAAGACCACCATGGTGCGCGCAATTACCGGCATGCTTAAGCCTGCCTCAGGCTCTGTGCTGTTTAACGGAGAGGAGATGGCCAGGAAGAACTCACGGGTGATCTTAAACAGCGGGATTGTGCAGGTTCCGGAAGGACGCCAGCTTTTTACCGATATGACTGTTCTGGAGAATCTGCAGATGGGCGCCTTTAATAAGGAGACCAAGGCCCATTTCCAGGCGAATCTGAAGAAGGCCTATGAATGGTTCCCCAAACTGGAGGAGAGATCCAAACAGGCAGCAGGAACCTTGTCCGGCGGAGAGCAGCAGATGGTGGCCGTGGCGAGAGCGCTGATCGGCCAGCCGAAGCTGTTGATCCTGGATGAACCGTCTCTGGGACTGGCGCCGAATATTGTGGATGATATTCTGAATGTAGCCGCCACGCTGGCGAAAAATGACGGTATTTCTGTTCTCCTGGTAGAGCAGGACATCACCAAGGCGCTGGCAGCTGCGGACAGAGGCTATGTCATTGAGAACGGCCGCGTTGCCCTGGAGGGCACTTCCGCAGAGCTGCAGGCCAACGAACACGTCAAGAAAGCATATCTTGGCATATAAGATGATTTCTGCACCGTCAAATACGGTGTGAAATAGAGACATTTCCGGTAATCCCGGATACATAAAAAGGAGGAACAATATGAAATTGAAAAAAATCACTTCGATTCTGTGTGTTGCAGCCATGGCGGTTTCCATGCTGGCAGGCTGTTCGACCAGCTCCAACACCGCAGCGCCCACCACAGCGGCGGTAACAGAAGCAGTTACACAG
>OKVW01000328.1_pt1 | contig 30203 bp, 25 predicted proteins | sample 1606991 | NCBI WGS metagenome assembly OKVW01 (sample SAMN03281021, study PRJEB24777) | human gut metagenome | isolation source: fecal sample PR177 from 1 month old male Malay infant, vaginal delivered... | reverse complement strand
CAGGCTGGGACACTTCACATGAGCGAAAAATACGTCGTCACCTGGGACATGTTGCAGATTCACGCACGCAAACTGGCAAATCGCCTGATGCCTTCAGAACAGTGGAAAGGCATTATTGCCGTTAGCCGTGGTGGTCTGGTGCCGGGCGCATTACTGGCACGTGAGCTGGGCATTCGTCATGTCGATACCGTGTGCATTTCCAGCTACGATCACGACAACCAGCGTGAGCTGAAAATTCTCAAGCGCGCAGAAGGCGACGGTGAAGGTTTTATCGTCATTGACGATCTGGTGGATACCGGCGGTACTGCCGTGGCTATTCGTGATATGTATCCAAAGGCGCACTTTGTCACTATTTTCGCGAAACCGGCGGGCCGCCCGTTAGTCGATGATTATGTGATTGATATCCCACAGGATACCTGGATTGAGCAGCCGTGGGACATGGGCGTGACCTTCGTTCCGCCGATTTCCGGTCGCTAACCTCTGTACTTTTCAACGCCTGGCACTGCCGGGCGTTGTTTTATTTAGCTTGTGACAGGTTACAATACGCCTCAGTAAGTATTTTTGGAGGCTGCAAGAATGACACAGGCTAACCTCAGCGAAATCCTGTTCAAACCGCGTTTTAAACACCCCGAAACGTCCACGCTTGTCCGCCGTTTTAATGCCGGGACGCAGCCGCCTGTGCAGTCAACGTTGGATGGCAAGACTATCCCTCACTGGTATCGCATGATTAATCGCCTGATGTGGATCTGGCGCGGAGTCGATCCGCGTGAAATCCTTGAGGTTCAGGCACGTATTGTCATGAGTGATGCCGAGCGCACCGACGCGGAATTATACGATACGGTGATTGGCTATCGCGGTGGCAACTGGATCTTTGAATGGTCAAAACAGGCGATGGAATGGCAACAAAAAGCCTGTCAGGAAGCGGATCCTGAGCGCAGTGGTCGCCACTGGCTTCATGCTTCCACGCTATATAACATTGCCGCTTATCCGCATCTCAAAGGCGACGATCTCGCGGAACAGGCGCAGGCGCTGGCCAACCGCGCTTATGAAGAGGCCGCTCAGCGATTGCCGGGTTCGTTGCGCGAAATGGAGTTCACTGTGCCCGGCGGTTCTCCTGTCACTGGTTTTTTACATATGCCGAAAGGTGACGGTCCGTTCCCGACGGTGCTGATGTGTGGCGGTCTGGATGCCATGCAAACTGACTATTACACCCTGTTTGAACGTTATTTTGCGCCACGTGGTATGGCGATGCTCACGCTGGATATGCCTTCGGTCGGTTTTTCTTCAAAGTGGAAACTCACTCAGGATTCCAGCCTGCTGCACCAGCATGTGCTGAAAGCACTGCCAGATGTGCCGTGGGTGGATCATACCCGCGTAGCGGCGTTCGGTTTCCGTTTTGGCGCAAACGTGGCGGTACGCCTGGCCTATCTGGAATCGCCACGACTGAAAGCGGTGGCCTGTCTGGGGCCGGTTGTGCATGCGTTGCTGAACGATCCTTTGCGTCAGGGGGCGGTACCGGAAATGTATCTTGACGTTCTGGCGAGCCGGCTGGGGATGCACGATGCGTCCGATGAAGCCCTACGCGTCGAGCTGAATCGCTATTCGCTGAAGGTGCAGGGGCTGTTAGGCCGACGTTGCCCAACGCCAATGCTTTCGGGCTTCTGGAAGAATGATCCTTTTAGCCCGGAAGAAGAGTCCCGCTTAATCACGTCATCCTCTTCTGACGGCAAACTGCTGGAGATCCCGTTCAACCCGGTGTATCGCAATTTTGACAACGCGTTACAGGAAATCACCCGCTGGATTGAAAAGAGATTGTGTTAATGATTTGATAAATTCTACTGTTTTGGTAAAACAGTTGCTTCACAACAGGAGATCGCAATGACGTTACCGAGTGGACACCCGAAGAGCAGATTGATCAAAAAATTTACCGCGCTAGGCCCCTATATCCGGGAAGGGAAGTGCGAAGATAATCGATTCTTTTTCGATTGCCTGGCAGTTTGCGTCAATGTGAAGCCTGCGCCTGAACTGCGTGAATTCTGGGGCTGGTGGATGGAACTGGAAGCGCAGGAAAAGCGTTTTACCTATAGCTATAAATTTGGTCTGTTCGACAAAGCGGGAGACTGGAAAGAGGTTCCGATCAAAGAAGCTGAAGTGGTTGAGCGGCTGGAATATACCCTGCGAGAGTTTCATGAGAAGCTGCGTGAGTTGTTAAATACGCTGCATTTATCACTGGAACCCGCGGACGATTTCCGGGATGAGCCGGTGAAATTATCGGCGTAATCAAAAATGCCGGATTCATCATCCGGCCTGGAAAGATGGTATAACGTATTGATTCTTTTGTAGGCCGGATAAGGTGTCAGCCGCTATCCGGCATTTTTGTTTTATCAGCTTCAGACAGGCTATGGCGCCAGAGTGTGCTCTCCGGCACATAAACCGCATCAGAACTGATAGGTCATACCCAGCGCGACGATGTCATCGCTGCTGACGCCCAGTTTGTTGTTGTCATCAATCTGGTTGATTTTATAATCCACAAACGCTGACATGTTTTTGTTGAAATAATACGTCGCGCCGACATCGATATATTTCACGATATCTTCGTCACCGATACCTTCAATATCTTTGCCTTTAGACTGTACATAACCAATGGACGGACGCAGCCCAAAATCAAACTGGTATTGCGCGACGGCTTCGAAGTTTTGTGCTTTATTGGCAAAACCACCGGAAATTGGCGCCATGTTGCGCGTTTCAGAATAGATGGTCGCCAGATAGATATCGTTACCGTCATATTTCAGACCGGTTCCCCAGCCTTCCGCATTCTGGCCGTGACCGCGCACCAGCAGGTTCTGATCGTTGGTACGATCAGAGTTAGCGTAGGCGCCGATGATGGCGAAGTCGCTCCCGCCAAAGTCATAGCTCAGTGACGTCCCGAAACCGTCGCCATTCTGTTTCTTCACGTCACGGTTTTCATTTTTGCCCTGATATTGCAGGGTCATGTTCAGGCCATCAATCATCCCGAAGAAGTCGGTGTTGCGGTAGGTCGCCAGGCCGCTGGCGCGTTTGGTCATAAAGTTGTCCGTCTGCGCCAGACCGTCACCGCCGAATTCCGGGAACATATCTGTCCAGGCGGCAACGTCATACAGTGCGCCCAGGTTACGACCGTAATCGAAAGAACCAATATCTTTCAGCTTGATACCGGCAAAGGCCAGACGTGTTTTTTGACCGCTTTCGCTCTCGGTTTTGTTGCCTGCAAATTCCGCTTCCCAACGACCATAACCAGTCAGTTGATCATTGATTTGCGTCTCGCCTTTAAAACCAAAACGGACATAAGTCTGGTCGCCATCTTTTGCATCATCATCACTGAAATAGTGCATTGCTTTCACTTTGCCATACACATCCAGTTTATTGCCGTTCTTGTTAAACACTTCCGCTGCCTGCACGGATGCCGATGCCATAATACCCATCACCACTAATGCCAGAGTGCTCTTTTTCATTTTCAGTCCTGATTTAACGTACGCGCTACTATTTATTGGGTGTGATCCCCGTTAAAAGACAGGAGGGTTTTATCGTTCTGTGGTGAAAGTTTTATGACAAAGTAAGAATAATTTTAAAAAGATATGTTTTTTTATTGCGGTAATCAAAACGTCAAAAATTGCCGCTACGCTTGCTGATCCAGCACAATAAAATTCCATGCTTTGTGCGCTGCTTGTTGGCAACCGCGGCCAGTCCTGTTAAAACGTTCGTTTACTATCATTTTCCCTATTTTGAACGGCAGAGAATCATGAGTGACAGCCAGACGCTGGTGGTAAAACTCGGCACCAGCGTGCTAACGGGCGGATCGCGCCGCCTGAACCGTGCCCATATTGTAGAACTCGTTCGTCAGTGCGCGCAGCTTCATGCCGCTGGACATCGTATTGTGATCGTCACTTCCGGCGCGATTGCCGCCGGTCGCGAGCACCTGGGATATCCGGAGCTGCCGGCAACCATCGCCACCAAACAACTGTTAGCGGCGGTAGGGCAAAGCCGACTGATTCAATTGTGGGAACAACTGTTTTCGATTTACGGTATCCACATTGGACAGATGCTGCTAACGCGTGCGGATATGGAAGACAGAGAACGCTTCCTGAATGCGCGCGATACGCTGCGCGCGCTGCTGGACAACAATATCGTGCCAGTAATCAACGAGAATGACGCGGTGGCCACAGCGGAAATTAAAGTGGGGGATAACGACAATCTCTCTGCGCTGGCGGCGATCCTTGCCGGTGCTGACAAACTGCTGCTGCTGACCGATCAGCAAGGGTTGTTTACTGCCGATCCGCGAACCGATCCACAGGCTGAGCTGATTAAAGATGTCTATGGCATTGATGACGCACTGCGTTCTATTGCCGGTGATAGCGTGTCTGGTCTGGGAACTGGGGGAATGGGCACCAAGCTACAGGCTGCTGACGTCGCCTGTCGCGCTGGTATCGACACCATCATTGCCGCAGGCAGCAAGTCTGGCGTGATTGGCGATGTGATGGAAGGCATTTCCGTTGGCACACGTTTCCACGCTCAGGCCTCTCCGCTTGAAAACCGTAAACGCTGGATCTTCGGCGCGCCGCCTGCCGGAGAGATCACCGTGGATGAAGGGGCGACGGCCGCTATTCTGGAACGCGGTAGCTCGTTGCTTCCGAAAGGGATTAAAAGCGTGACAGGCAACTTCTCTCGTGGTGAAGTTATCCGTATCTGTAATCTGGAAGGGCGCGATATCGCCCACGGAGTGAGCCGCTACAACAGTGATGCGCTGCGCCGAATCGCCGGACACCACTCTCAGCAGATTGACGCTATCCTGGGCTATGAATATGGCCCGGTCGCCGTTCATCGTGATGACATGATTACCCGTTAAGGAGCAGATAAATGCTGGAACAAATGGGCATTGCTGCCAAAGCGGCGTCGTACAAACTGGCGCTGCTCTCTAGTCGCGAAAAAAATCGCGTACTGGAAAAAATAGCTGATGAACTGGAAGCGCAAACGGAAACTATCCTGAGCGCGAATGCGCAGGACGTGACCGAAGCGCGCGCGAATGGTCTGAGTGAGGCGATGCTTGACCGTCTGGCGCTCACCCCTGTGCGTTTGAAAGCGATTGCCGATGACGTCCGCCAGGTGTGTAACCTGGCCGATCCGGTCGGTCAGGTGATAGACGGCGGTCTGCTGGACAGCGGTCTTCGGCTGGAACGCCGTCGTGTGCCGCTGGGCGTGATTGGCGTGATTTATGAGGCGCGGCCAAACGTCACCGTAGATGTCGCCTCGCTATGTCTGAAAACCGGCAATGCAGCGATTCTGCGTGGCGGTAAAGAGACGTATCGCACCAATGCTGCCACCGTACGCGTGATCCAGCAGGCGCTTACCGCCTGCGGTTTACCTGAAGCCGCCGTTCAGGCGATTGAAAGCCCGGACCGTGCGCTGGTCAACGAGATGCTGCGCATGGATAAATACATCGACATGTTGATCCCACGCGGTGGTGCGGGCTTGCATAAGCTGTGCCGCGAGCAGTCCACCATTCCGGTGATCACTGGTGGAATTGGTGTTTGCCATATTTTTGTCGATGACAGTGCAGAAATCGCGCCAGCACTGAAGATTATCGTCAATGCGAAAACCCAGCGCCCGAGCACCTGCAACACGGTTGAAACGCTGTTGGTACATCAGGGCATTGCCGGACGTTTTCTGCCTGCGCTGAGTCAGCAGATGGCGCAGAGCGGTGTGACGTTGCATGCGGATGAGAAAGCGCTTGCCATGTTGAGTTCCGGTCCGGCGAAGGCGGTAGCGGTTAAGGCGGAAGAATTTGACGATGAATTCCTGTCGCTGGATTTGAACGTCAAACTCGTTGCTGACCTGGATGACGCCATCGCGCATATTCGCGAACATGGCACCCAACACTCTGACGCTATCCTGACGCGCACAATGCACAACGCAAACCGTTTTGTGAACGAAGTGGATTCTTCCGCGGTGTACGTCAACGCCTCTACCCGCTTTACAGATGGGGGGCAGTTTGGTCTCGGAGCGGAAGTGGCGGTCAGCACGCAGAAGTTACATGCGCGCGGTCCGATGGGGCTGGAAGCGCTGACCACCTACAAGTGGATCGGCTTTGGCGATGACACCATTCGTGCCTAATTGAATCCGGGTGATGCAAAATCAGCCATTTGATTCGCAAGGCTATTGACGCATCACTCGGTTAGTTTTAACCTTCTACCCCGTGTTCGCACCCGTGAACATGTCCTTTTCAGGGCCGATATAGCTCAGTTGGTAGAGCAGCGCATTCGTAATGCGAAGGTCGTAGGTTCGACTCCTATTATCGGCACCATTTCAATCAATAAATTTCAGAAGCCTCTCTTATAGAATTTTTCTGTTTTTCCTCTCGCGCATTCACTGGCGTACTTGTTTAGCATGGTATAGCTCTCAGTGAGACGTCAGCCCGTTTTGATTCCAGGATGATTGGTCATCGTTGTGAAGGTGAAATGTGTTCAGTTAATGAACAGCGGTTTATGCAGATGGGAGCTTATAACAGCCCTCTTGGTTGACAAACTGTCGCAATGTGGTGATTAGCAATACGTTGCCTTGCCCGCTGAAGTTTCCTCAGCGGGCTTATCAGTGTTAAGAAGCCAGGCCATCAACAAAACGCTGACAGTATTCTCCTGGGAATCTCTGCGCAGGATTGCTGCTGGTGGTCAGGTCCACATAGGTGTAGGACGACGGGTTGTCACGGTTGAAAGACCAAATCGCCAGGAACGAGAGTGAGTGCTGACTGGCAAAGGTCGCAAGCGCGGTGGAATCCTGGAGCCTGAACATACTCAAATCGTCATTCATGCCAATCATTGGGGTAATGGCAACTTTGCTGTAGCCGCCAGGAATGGACAGGTTTTCAAGCTGCCTGCAAATGCTGGTCGCCGCATCGGTCGCCGCTTTGCCCATATTCGCTGACACCAGCGGGTCATAATAATCCATTGCCATGCCGTTAATGGTAAAGTTCAGACCCGCGTCACGAACCTTCTGCACGATGCCCAGACCGGTGGAGGTGAGTCCAGTCGGCATGGTTGGCAGAGTGAAAGAAAGCCGAACCTTCGGATTGTCTTTCTGAATGATTTTTAGAGCGTTGCAAATTTTGACTATGTCATAAAGACCGTTCTCAAGGTCAAAATCCAGACCAGCAGCGTGGTAGTCGGTAATCACTTGCTGATAGGTAGAAACAAGCTCTGCCACGCTAAACACACTGGAAATATCCGAATTGGCAGCGCCGCCAAATGAAACGATGACGTCGAGATTTGCGGCATTTAAATCATTTGCCAGCGGGAGCGCCCAGTTCAGCGGCATGGCATCCTGCGCGGCCCAACAGGCTTTGCGGGAAGCGGACAGCGTAACAAAGCCAAAGATCAGGCCACTAACATTCCAGTTAATGGCTTCCTGTGAATAAAGTGGATTAGGACGTCCATCGGGATAATTCTGCCAGTCGGACCACTCGGCATTAACAGTCACGTCGATAAACGGAGTAAATAATGTTTTCATTATTAGGACCCTTATTTATTATGAAGGGAGTGATTTCCCTTCAACGAAATTATTACGCTATTTAACGACAGGGATTGTGCATAATCAGGTTGAGATTTGCCTTATTTTTAGCTCCTCTGTTATGGTGCTAACTTAAAGGATGCACAGCTGGATGAATCGTTTTCTCTGTATCCTTACCCGATGGCAAAATAATTCATTATAATTTCCTGGAATTAATGCGGCTATAATAAAAACATCATGGCATAGACTCAATAGAGTCTGGTGCCATGACGTAATAGTAAGAATGTAAAAGAAAATATAAATGTTCCAGGTGGCATCTAAGTTGTTACAGAGGCCCCAAACAATACTCTCTTAATTAATATTAACGTCAATTGCCTGATAGAACGCGTTGCTGGTATCCGCTATGCTCCATACGCCTAGTATCACATGGTATCCTTTCCGGTCTGCAGGGATGGTACAACTGTGGGTGACTTTTGACGGCGGTGTAATATTGTTCCCGTCATAATGGCAGAATGGCACCAGTTCAAAGTCTTTTCTTGTCAGTGGGTTAGCATTATCCCAACCGGTCTTAGTGATGTAGTAATCCCAGCTTTCACTTTTATGTGATGCGGTTAATGTCCATTCAAATTTTATGTCTCCGGCGCTTTGTTTAACTTTTACCCAGCGATCTGGCGTTTGTACATCTAAAGGATGGAATTTCTCATTTTGCCCGCTGGCAATAAAGCCGTCTGCTGGTCCTCCTTCGGGAAATCCTTTTGGTCCCTCTACGGACTGCGGTTCATACATGCCTGAACCACAATCTGTATTACGACCAAGGTTGCATTCATAAATACGGCTGGGTGGGGAGGAAATATAGCCGTGGGCATAAACTCCGGTTGTAACACATCCGGAAACAGCAGCAATCAGACTCGCTAAAAGCGATATTTTATTGGCTAATGAAGATTTCATAATGCTAATCCTGTGTAGAATTGATATGGAAATAATGTGCAGCTTTGCCGGGCATGATTGGCAGACAATTCATGCAGCGTATTAAATACATTTTGAGTGGGTTGGTATATTTATTTGACCATTTTATTTCATTCCTCCATTTTTTAGGAATAAATGGATTGTATGCCATAGCTAATTTAACAATGGATAAAATGGAATATCCAAATGACCTTTTTAAGGAAATTGTTAATATTCAGGAAAAGATGTACTGCTGCGATGTTTTCCGGAGCGGAACAAAGGCTGACAACCGTGTGGCTGTCATTCAGTCTGGTAGCTGCCGTGAACCGTTCAGTGAGTCGGACATCAAGAGCATGGTGGCCTTTTCAATACCGAATCTTGCACCTCAAGACGGCGAACCTGTTTTTTTCCAGCTCACGGATACGTTGTGGTAGAACCGACATCCATCGCCTCACTGGCTTGTTGATATGAGTAGCCCTTATCAACAATCAACTATGCACATTCCAGCCTGAACTCAGGTGTGAAAGTACGTTTGGTTTTCTTGTTCATTAAGTCACCTGTTTTGTGGTGAGGTGAGAATATAACCTTTGATCAGGTGGCCAAATTTGCTGTGCCACTACACTGAAACTTCCACTGTCCCGGGTTTACTTTGTACGGCGCGATAGGTTGTTTGCTGGTTTGTCTGGATAAGTTGACCATGCGGAGTCACGTAACGACAGATTTTTTACGGGAGACCTATTCGTTGATTTGGTGAAAAGAAAAGCCTACTATGATTATAAATATATGCTTTTCCATATTCATTGTTTCTGTTCTTTAAGTAACACAATTTCAAGGCGTTGTTCAATTTAATGAAAATTATCGCATTACAGCTCTTCAAAAACCTCTCCGATGAAACCCGTCTGGGTATCGTATTGCTGCTCAGAGAGATGGGAGAGCTTTGCGTGTGCGATCTCTGTACGGCGCTGGATCAGTCTCAACCCAAGATCTCCCGTCATCTGGCGATGCTCCGGGAAAGTGGATTATTGCTGGATCGCAAGCAGGGGAAATGGGTTCATTATCGCTTATCCCCGCATATTCCTTCCTGGGCTGCTCAGGTGATTGAGCAGGCCTGGTTAAGCCAACAGGACGACGTACAGGCCATCGCCCGTAAGCTGGCATCGGCAAACTGCTTTGGTAGCGGTAAGGCTGTTTGCATCTAAAAAATTTGCCTGAACATATATGATTTTACGAATGTGAGGTATTTAGAATGAAGACGTTAACGGTGTTTGACCCGGCAATGTGCTGCAGTACCGGCGTATGTGGCTCAGATGTCGATCAGGTTCTGGTTGATTTCTCTGCTGATGTGCAGTGGCTGAAAGGACGTGGCGTACAGGTTGAACGCTACAATCTGGCGCAGCAGCCCATGAGCTTCGTTCAGAACGAGAAAGCAAAAGCATTCCTGGATGCTTCTGGAGCAGAAGGGCTTCCGTTGCTGTTGCTGGACGGCGAAACGGTGATGGCTGGTCGATACCCAAAACGTGCTGAGCTGGCTCGCTGGTTCGGTATTCCGCTGGAGAAGGTGGGAGTGGCCCCGAAAAGCTGCTGTGGCGGGAATACTTCCTGTTGCTAAGTATGTCAGGAGGACATATGAAATTCTTACAGAATATCCCGCCTTATCTGTTTTTTACCGGTAAGGGCGGTGTGGGGAAAACGTCCATTTCCTGTGCAACGGCTATCCGCCTGGCAGAGCAGGGCAAGCGTATCCTGCTTGTCAGTACTGACCCGGCCTCTAATGTCGGTCAGGTATTCGATCAGTCTATCGGTAACACTATCCAGAGTGTGGCTGCTGTGCCTGGTCTTTCGGCGCTGGAAATCGATCCACAAGATGCCGCTCAGCAATACCGTGCCAGAATCGTTGACCCTGTTAGAGGTCTTTTGCCTGATGATGTTGTTAACGGTATCAATGAACAGCTTTCGGGGGCATGTACCACGGAGATTGCGGCGTTCGATGAGTTTACCAGTTTGTTGACTGACGCATCTCTGCTGACCCGCTTTGATCACATTATTTTTGATACTGCCCCAACGGGCCACACTATTCGCCTTCTCCAGCTTCCCGGCGCCTGGAGTAGCTTCATTGAGAGTAACCCGGACGGTGCTTCCTGTCTTGGCCCGATGGCTGGGCTTGAAAAGCAACGCGAGCAATATGCTCATGCGGTTGAGGCGTTATCCGATCCTGAACGTACCCGCCTGGTGCTGGTCGCGCGATTGCAAAAATCAACATTGCAGGAAGTCGCCCGCACTCATGACGAGTTATCTGCCATTGGCCTTAAAAATCAGTCTCTGGTCATTAACGGTGTCCTGCCGGCGAGCGAAGCAGAAGGTGATGCACTGGCCGCTGCAATAGGGCAACGAGAGCAAGAGGCGCTGGAAAATCTTCCTGCCGGTTTATCTGCGTTGCCGACAGATAGTTTATACCTTCAGCCGCTGAATATGGTTGGTGTATCCGCATTGAAAGGTTTGCTCAACGAACATTCTGAGTCAGTATCGCTTCCTGAACAGAGTATGCAGAACAAGTCAGAGAATACGTCGCTGTCTGCCATGGTTGATGAACTCGCTCGCAGTGAACACGGTTTAATCATGCTGATGGGCAAAGGTGGCGTAGGTAAAACCACGATGGCTGCGGCCATCGCCGTAAGGCTGGCGGATAAGGGTTTTGATGTCCATCTCACCACCTCAGATCCCGCCGCACATCTCAGTACCACGCTGAACGGTAGTCTGAATAACCTCCAGGTCAGCCGAATCAACCCTCTCGATGAAACCGAACGCTACCGCCAGCATGTCCTTGAAACGAAAGGCAGGGATCTGGATGAGGCCGGGAAACGTCTGCTGGAAGAGGATTTACGTTCTCCCTGTACTGAAGAAATCGCCGTGTTCCAGGCCTTTTCAAGGGTGATCCGTGAAGCGGGTAAGCGGTTTGTTGTCATGGATACCGCTCCTACAGGACACACGCTGTTGCTGCTGGATGCGACCGGAGCTTACCACCGGGAGATTGCCAAAAAAATGGGGAATAAAGGTCATTTTACTACCCCAATGATGCAACTCCAGGACCCGGAACGAACCAAAGTTCTGCTGGTTACGCTTCCTGAAACCACACCGGTGCTGGAAGCGGCAAATTTGCAGTCCGACCTGGAACGCGCAGGAATTCATCCGTGGGGCTGGATTATCAATAACAGCCTTTCCATTGCGGATACGCATTCGCCACTGCTTTGCCAGCGCGCCCTGCAGGAGCTACCTCAGATTGAGGCTGTTAAAAATCAGCACGCTAACCGTATAGCGCTCGTTCCGATACTGGCATCCGAGCCTACTGGTATTGAAAAACTCAGAGAGCTGGCGGTTTGATTTTTTGTATATACAGGGCGGCAAAGTCGCCCTGTCAGGAGGTTGTATGTTACTGGCAGGCGCTATTTTTGTCCTGACCATCGTCCTGGTTATCTGGCAGCCGAAGGGATTAGGGATCGGCTGGAGTGCAATGGTGGGCGCGGGGCTGGCGTTGATTTCTGGTGTTGTGCATGTGGATGATATCCCGGTGGTGTGGAATATCGTCTGGAACGCGACGGCGACCTTTATTGCGGTGATTATTATCAGCCTGCTGCTCGATGAATCCGGCTTTTTCGAATGGGCGGCGCTGCACGTTTCCCGTTGGGGTAATGGTCGTGGGCGTTTATTGTTTACCTGGATAGTCCTGCTCGGCGCAGCGGTGGCGGCACTGTTTGCCAACGATGGTGCGGCACTGATTCTGACGCCAATAGTCATCGCTATGCTACTGGCATTAGGGTTTAGCAAAGGGACAACGCTGGCATTTGTCATGGCCGCCGGGTTTATTGCCGATACAGCCAGCTTGCCGCTGATTGTGTCGAACCTGGTGAATATCGTCTCGGCGGACTTCTTCGGTCTGGGCTTTGCGGAATATGCGTCGATAATGGTTCCGGTTGATATTGCCGCGATTATCGCCACGCTGGTAATGCTGCATCTGTTCTTTCGCAAAGATATTCCGCCGACTTACGATTTGGCTCTCCTGAAAGTACCGGCAAAAGCGATTAACGATCCGGCTACGTTCCGTACCGGCTGGATAGTGTTGATTCTTTTGCTGCTTGGCTTTTTTATTCTTGAGCCGCTGGGCATTCCGGTTAGCGCAATTGCGGCAGTCGGGGCAATCATCCTGTTTGCGGTGGCGAAACGAGGCCATGCCATTAACACCGGTAAAGTGCTGCGTGGGGCACCCTGGCAAATAGTCATTTTCTCGCTGGGGATGTACCTGGTGGTCTACGGTCTGCGCAACGCCGGGCTAACCGAATATCTTTCAGGTGTACTGAATGTACTGGCGGATAAAGGGCTGTGGGTCGCGACGCTGGGTACGGGATTCCTGACCGCAATCCTCTCTTCCATCATGAACAATATGCCTACCGTGCTGGTTGGTGCGCTCTCGATCGATGGCAGTACTGCAACCGGCGTGATCAAAGAGGCGATGATTTACGCCAACGTGATTGGCTGCGATCTGGGGCCGAAAATTACACCAATTGGTAGCCTGGCAACGCTGCTCTGGCTGCATGTCCTTTCACAGAAGAATATGACTATCACCTGGGGATACTATTTTCGCACCGGGATCGTCATGACTCTGCCTGTGCTGTTTGTAACGCTGGCGGCGCTGGCGCTACGTCTCTCTTTCACTTGGTAATGAGATACTGAAATGAGCAATATCACCATTTATCACAACCCGGCCTGCGGCACGTCGCGTAATACGCTGGAGATGATCCGCAACAGCGGTACTGAGCCGACCATTATTCTTTACCTTGAGAACCCGCCTTCACGCGATGAGCTGGTTAAACTCATTGCAGATATGGGGATAACGGCCCGGGCGCTGTTACGTAAAAATGTCGAGCCGTATGAGGATCTGGGGCTTGCCGAAGATAAATTTACCGACGACCAGCTCATCGATTTTATGCTGCAACATCCGATTCTGATTAACCGTCCCATTGTGGTGACGTCATTAGGAACCAAACTGTGCCGTCCCTCTGAAGTCGTTCTGGATATTCTCCCGGATGCGCAGAAAGGGGCTTTCGCAAAGGAAGACGGCGAGAAAGTCGTTGATGATGCTGGTAAACGATTGAAATAAAGAAAAAAGGGGCGAATACCCTCTTGAGACTGCTGACAAACGATGAAATGCCCGATGACGCAGGCTTATCGGGCCTACAAGGTATTGCGATCTTATGCAGGCCGGATAAGGCGCCAGCCGTCATCCGGCAAGACCTGAAATGCCCGATGACGCAGGCTTATCGGGCCTACATGGTATTGCGAGCTTATGCAGGCCGGATAAGGCGTCAGCCGCCATCCGGCAAGACCTGAAATGCCCGATGACGCAGGCTTATCGGGCCTACAAGGTATTGCGATCTTATGCAGGCCGGATAAGGCGTCAGCCGTCATCCGGCAAGACCTGAAATGCCCGATGACGCAGGCTTATCGGGCCTACATGGTATTGCGAGCTTATGTAGGCCGGATAAGGCGCCAGCCGTCATCCGGCAAGACCTCCGCTGGGTTTTTCAATAATCTGAAGGGGCGAATGCCCCCTTATGTCTTACTTCACCATCTCTGCCAGCAGGTTAGCACTTGCTATGATGTCACCACGTTTTCGCTGGATGCAATTTTAAATAAGGACCTCTCTGTCGGTCCGTTTAGCGGATAACGAAGGCAAATGGGATGGTTATATGTTTTCCAGTAACTGGTCTACGCCTTTCTGGTATTTTGTGAACGGTATTTATCTGAACTATCAGGGATATGTTGACTGACAGTTTGCAGTCAACAAGATTGCGGACCAGACGATCCCCGTCAGAAAGACACAAATGTATGAAGCAGCGGTTAGTGATACTATGCATGGAAATACGCGTTCGAATTAGAACCGAATATCCCCAGGCGTATGCAGTACAACAAACTCTAAAGCTTGTCTGTAAATATCTTGCATCAGCACAGTTTCTTCAGATTCGAGTTTCAAAATTAAACCCAGAATTAAATCTTTATGAGTAACAATTATTTTATTTTGGCGAAAAGTGCTAAAAAGAGATTGAATAACCATTGGTTTTATAATGTAATATTTATATGCGTATGATATTTAATGGTTTTAATATTGAATGCAATACTCACCCTAAGATATGCTTCCGGTAACTTGTACAGTAAAATTGTACACTCAGATGCATTGGTGGGCGACATTGCTACCTGTTTTGAATGGGAGTTTTCGGAAAGCGGGCGAAAGCGTTGCGGCATTTACCTGATAGAAGAGAAGGCGAGGCTTCGTTTGACCTGTGACTCTTATGCCATTGCGACCTAAGAGTCATAATAGATCATTATTTTTGTATTTCGATAAGATGACGTGAAGACCAGGCGACAAAAGGCTTACCAGCCCGCATTTGTTCATCAAGTTTTTTAAGTTCAGTATGATATTTTGCCACTGAGAAATCAGGCACCCACCAGACGCATTTTCGCAAAATCCAGATGATTGCACCGACGTCGAAAAATTCCATTCGGCAGCGTACGGACTGAAGATCCACGATTTTTAACCCAGCCGCTTTGGCCTCTTCTGCTTCCACCTCAGGGTCGCGAAGGGTTCTTTCATAGGGCAAAGGCCCGAGAAAGTACTCAATCAGTTCAAATGCAGATGCGGGTCCAACATGTTGAGCGAAATAGTGTCCGCCGGGTTGCAGTAATCGATATATTTCAGCCCAGTCGACTTTAACAGGATGTCGTGAAGTGATGAGTTCGAAAGATTCATCGCGAAAGGGCAGCGTGGACATATCAGAGGTATTAATAATTTTAACACCACGCGGCGATAATAATGCTTCCGCCTTTTTCACATTAGGCAGCCAGGCTTCTGTCGCAAACATTTTGGGTGGAAATTGCGGTGCTTCATTCAACACCTCGCCGCCCCCCGTGTCCAGGTCTAATGCAGAGTTAACTTTAGCCAGGCGCTGCGCCAGTTGTTTTGCATAACCCCACGGTGGTCTTTCTTCAGTTGCTCTTCCCTCCAGCCAGCTAAATCCCCATCCCTGGACGTCAGCATCTTCTGCTTCTTTAATTAATTCATTAAATCCTTTCATATATTATCTTCTTAGGGTATCGCTAATTTAATATTCAGAAGAGATATTATTATATCTTCACCAATAAAAGAATATATCGATGCCGGATGGAGAAGGGGCGCGTAGGTTCAATGCGTGGCCGCGTTCTGGAAACGCTAATCAATCTCCGGCGTACGCCGCCCTTATTTAAGCAAGAAGAATACGTTGACAGCTCGACCTGTAACGTTACACTAAACCGTTGTAGTTCGTTGTTTCTGATCAGATGGCGATGCCAGGTATGAGTGTTTTCCTCCATTCATCGCTTGCCGCAAAGGAGATGTATGGCGAATATTCGTGATGTTGCAAAGCATGCTGGCGTATCCGTTAGCACCGTATCCAATGTGCTCAACGGTCGTACCGATCAAATGCGCGCAGAAACGCTGGCGCGTATCCAGCAGAGCATGCAAACGCTGAATTACTTTCCCAACCGGGTAGCGCAACAGCTCAAGACCGGGCAGGCTAAAATGATTGGTCTGCTGGTGCCGTCTATCGTCAATCCCAGCTTTGCGGCCCTGGCCCGTGAGGTTGATCTGGCCGCCAAAAAACGCCAGTTTCGGGTGCTGATAGGCAATACTTACCGGCAAATTGAAGAAGAAGAAGCCTTCCTCGACGATATGTTTTCTCATGGCGTCCGGGGAATAATCGTTGCCGCCTGTGATATTGAAAAAGCCCATTTTGCCCGCGCGGCAGAGCAGGGCATGGTGATGGTGAACTATGATGGCCGTATGCCGGCGCGTATGCAGTCTGACCCTTTCTCGCCGGACAGCGTGTCGATGGATAACATTGAGGCCGGAAAAATGGCGGCAGAACACCTGATCGCCCGGGGATGCCATCGCCTGGCGTTTGCGACGGTGGAAGGGATGACGCCGAGCCGGGCGCACAAAATTGAGGGTTTTCTCCGGGCAGCGCAAGACCATGCGCTTTATCGTGAAGGGATGATTATTGAAGGTCAGGCTATGGCCGCCTATGGCGATACGGAAATGACGGAGCTAGGGCGGGCGCTGGCGTTAAGGATCAGCCAGCAGCCGACGTTACCAGATGGGATCGTGGCGATCAATGATGCCTTAGGTATCGGACTCATGGCGGGGTTGCATCAGGCAGGGATCCTGGTGCCGCAACAAATTTCTATTGTGGGGATCGACAATATCCCGCTCTCCGGACTGGTATTTCCCGGACTGACCTCCATCATGCCCCCGCTTCGGGAGATGGCAGAGGTGATGGTTGAACGGTTGATTGACAGAACGGAAAATCCGGCCATTGCGCCAGAGGAGTTTCTCTTCCCTCCGTCGCTGGTCTCCCGGCAATCCGTCCGTTAACGGTATGGCTGGAGAAGCACGGCGCGTTCTTCTCGTTTTGTCATACCAGCGTAGGGGCAACGGTCAGCAGAATATTGGCGAAGCGACGCGTTTCACCGGAGGCGATGACCAGAATGGTGTCGGACGATTTAGCCAGTGAATAAAAGGCGTTGCGTTCAACATGTTCAACGTCAATTGCTTCGGAAAGTCTGTCCCGATATTCACGCTCAATCGTATTATCAAATTCTGGCGGGCTTGCCATTAATGTGGCTTTTTCCACATTAATATACCCGAGAATTTTCTCCAGAATAACGACGCTGCTGATGAGCCCCGGGGTAAAATTTAGCCAGATAATCCGGGCTTGCGCAGAGGTATTGGTAAGAAAAGAGTAATTGGCGTCGGTAATTAAGATATTCGCTTTGTGCCCGCACTGTGCCAGTGCCTGTAATAAATCAGGATGAATAATATCTGACTTGATCATATGCCATTCCTTTTGAAAACCGGCGGGCATTATCACCCGCCACGTTTTTATGCCCGGTAAATACCACCGTTGATGTCGATTGTCGCGCCGGAAATGAAACCATCGTATTCAGAGGCGAGGAAGCAGATAGCTCTTGCCACATCTTCCGGCGTGCCCGCTCTTCCCAGCGGAATGGCCTGAATTGTCTGATCGGCAGAGGCTTGCGTCGTGTGCTGATTATGAAAACGTGTTCCCAGAATCAGCCCTGGCGCAACGGCGTTCACGCGGATACCGTGCTCACCGAGTTCTGCGGCGAGCGAGCGTGTCCAGGTCAGTACCGCACCTTTAGTGGTGGAGTACACCAGAGAGCCCGCATGGCCGCCAGAACGGCCGGCAAGCGAGGCCAGATTAACGATGCTTGCGCCATCTGGCGCGCCTTTCAGCCAGGGCAGTGCCTGCTGAGTGACGTTCAGCATTGTCGTCATATTGACATCAATCACCGTGCGCCAGAAGTGAGGCTCAATTTCCCCCAGCCATTTACGGGCGATGATGCCGCCGACGTTATTGATAAGAATATCAATACCTCCGAGGAATTCTGCCGCGTCAGCCACGCAGCGGGCCGCGTCTTCCTCATGAGTTAAATCGGCGAAGCCACAGGCGGCCCGGGTACCTCGTTGTTCGGCAAGGGCCATTAATTCGCGCGGACCTTCTTCACCACTGAAATAATGAATATAAATATCACAACCGGCCTCAATTAATTTTCTCGCGCTCTCTTTACCAATGCCTTGTTCTGCTCCGGTAATAAAGACTTTTTTACCCGTTAATAATCCCATTTCATACTCCTGTTATTCATATTTAAACGGCATCAGGCAATGATATAACTGCATTTTGTCGTTTTTTGTGTGTGGATATCCCTGCCACCTGAATATGGCAAGCAGAGAATTTACTAATTAGTAGCCGGCCAGTCCTGGCAGCCAGGTCGTTAACGGTGGTGCCATTGCGACAATAATGATGCCGACAAAAATCACCGCCAGATATTTCGCCATTGGTCTGATGACGTGTTTCATTTCTACGCCGCAAATGGCGCAGGTGGTGTATAAACCCAGACCTATCGGTGGTGAAAACAGGCCAAAGCCCATCGCCATAATCATCACAATGCCAAAGTGCAGCGGGTTAAAGCCAAGCTGAATTGCTATTGGCACCAGAATTGGGGCGAAGATAATCAATGCAGGCGCACCTTCAAGAACCGCACCGAAGATGATCAGAATGACGATGGTTAACATCAGGAACAGCCAGGCGCCTTGCTCCATGCCAATTCCGACCAGCAGTTCCGCAATCTGCTGCGGGATCATCTGAATAGTCAGGGCATAAGAGAGGCTGGTTGCACAGGCCACGATGAACAGCAGAACGCCAGACATTGCCGCGATATCAACGAACATTTTAACCGTGGCTTTCAGCGTCAGTTCGCCAAACGCCAGACGACCGACCACAATCGCGTAAATAACGGCGAACGCGGAAATCTCCGTAGAGGTGGCGATACCCATCATAACCCCGCGGCCAATCATGAAAATCATGACCAGGCCAACAGCGGCTCCCAGATAAAGCTGGGTACGCGGGCGTAACACCGGGTAGGCTTCGCTGACGTTAATTTTGCCGCCGAAACGGTTGGCGGCAACCATTAGCAGCACTAACAGACAGGCCGCAGGCACCAGACCGGCGATGAACAATGCTCCGATGGAAATGTTGGCGACAAAGCCCATGACGATGAGGTTTACGCAGGGCGGAATGGTCTCCGCCATCACTGCAGAGGCGGCAAACACCCCGGCGGCTTCTTCGCTGTCCTGCTTCGCGCGGCGTACCGCAGGCATTAACACACCGCCAACGGCGGCCACATCCGCCAGTTTGGACCCGGAGATGCCGGAGAAAAAGGCCATTGACAACACGGTTGTCATATTGAGGCCACCACGAAACCGTCCCATGCCGCGCACGATAAGTTCAACCAGTCGTGTGGACATACCATTGATTTCCATCGCAGCACCCGCAAGCAAAAAGAAAGGGATGGCCAGCAGAACAAAGTGGTCAACACCGGCCGCAACCTGCTGAGAGAAAAAGACAAACGGCAGGGAAGGGTCGCAGATGAAAAAGACCATGGCTGACATGCCAAGCGTAAAAGCAATCGGTACGCCAGCCAGAATGCCGAGGACAAAACAGATGAGCATCAGGCTCGCCGCGGCGCTGGCAGGATCGGCCATCAACGACAGTTTCAGATAGCCTAACGCAGCCAGCGCCAGGATCCCGGCACCGCTGAGTAATACCACTCTGGCGCGTTCATGCAGGGCATGTTCGAGCGCGGCTACCATCATCACCACCGAGCCGATTAACACCGGAATGACGTAGATGGTCTGGGGCAGGCCCGTTTCCGTGGTCTGTAAGCGCGCGGCCTGTACCAGGTCATAACTGGAAACGACCAGTCCGACGGAGACCAGAAACAGGATCCAGCGACTGGCATGGACAACGTAAGGGCGGACGTTTTCCGGCAGGAAGCGCAGAAACAGATCAACGCCAATATGTCCGCCTCTGCCTGTTGAGGTGGCTACACCAAAAAAGACCAGTGCAATCATCAATGCACGAGCGACTTCCTCCGCCCAGTGGATTGGCGAATGCAGAGCGTAACGCCAGATCACCGAAGCGAATACCACCAGTACGTTGATAAACAGCACCAGTGCGCCGGCCCAGGACGTTAAGGTTGTCAAGCTTCGACTCAGCCGCCCCAGCAGCATCAACAACGTGTTTTCATCCTTTGCTTTCATTGAGATATCTGCCATGGAGAACTCCTTTCATGGTTTATGTGGGCAACATCGCCGTCCCACAGAATTTCGCAGGCCGACGATGCACGGCTTATGGCTTATCACTTGGTGCCGTCGCGCTGATTTCGTCCACCATCGGTTTCAGATCGGGGTATTTATCCAGAAAGGCTTTCCAGACGGGCTGTACGGCCTGTGCGAAGAACGCGCGATCGGTTTCCCTGAAGGTGACACCTTTGGCCTCCAGCTTTTTAATCGCTTCCTGTTCTTTCTGGCTGGCCTGCTGGCGTTCATATTCCGTGGCCTCTTTCGCGGCGGCTAACACGTCGGCGCGTAACGACTCCGGAATCTGCTCAAAGCTCTTCTTGTTCATGGCAATCATCAGCGGGTTATAGCTATGGCGGGTCAGGGTGCCGTTTTTGATGATTTCATAATATTTGCTGGCATAAATGGTAGGAGCATCATGCTCGACACCATCGATAACGCCCATTTGCAGGCTGGAATACACTTCTCCGCCCGGCATAGGAATAGCTACCGCCCCCATGTGATTCAGCGTGGCGATAAAGTTTGGCACCGGCAGGACGCGGATTTTCAGATTCTTTAAATCCTCCGGTTTCTCAATCGCCTTTTTGGTGTACACGTTGCGGGCGCCAAGGTTATAGCCATACCCCAGCACCATCACGTTCGCCTTGTCCATCATCAGTTTTGAAAGCTGCTCACCGGCTTTACCGTCCAGCGCTTTCCCGACCTGGTCATAATCTTTAAACAGGTAACCCAGATCCAGAACCCCCACTTCCGGGACCAGCGTGGCCCAGATTGAGGTGCCAGAAATCATCATGTTAATGGCGCCGATACGTACCTGCTGTGTGGCATCGGCTTCTTTTCCCAGCATCGCGTTGGCGAAATAATTGAGCTTAATCTGTCCTTTTAACTTCTCGTTTTTATTCAGATTTTCCTGGAAGCGGTTGAACCAGATGTAGTGCGCAGAAGACTCATCACCTGGCAGAGACGAGTAAACACGAAAGTTGATTGCTGCCTGTGCTGATGCGCTCAGTACAGTGCCTGCAATCAGGGCGCTACTAAGGCAAGCGAGTGCCAGAAAACGTCTGGCGGAACGAAACGGTGTTGTTTTCATCATAATTATCCTTTCTCACAATGTAGAGGTCGCGATAATGCCTTCTGGCGCGGCTGACTCGGCCAGTGGGTGTAACGAAAAAAGTGGCTGCTTTTATTGACTGTAACGTTTTAGTGTAACGTTACAGACGCTATCTGACTCACTGTGCAAATGCAATATGCTTCTATTCATCAACGAGAGTGATATGTGATTTTTGTGGCGGATATCGCTTATTTATGGATGAGTGCAACAAATCAGAAACGGGGTGTTTGCTGTTTAGTCACTGTTTAGCTGGGCAAAGGGAGGTTAATCATCAGTATGAGTCCGCTGGCGTCCAGCCAGAACCCACAGAAAGCGTTGTAAATCATTCCAATGTGAAACAGTGATAACTTTTACGCATAGCTGCTAAGAAAACGGCATTTTTTACCTATGCATCAGGGTGATAGTGTCATTCGATATAGCAACGAAAGAACGGTGTAGTAATGAAACATACCATTGGGATTCTGGGCGGCATGGGGCCTGCCGCAACGGCGGACATGCTGGAGAAATTTGTTGAACTGCGTAGCGCCAGTTGCGATCAGCAACATATTCCACTGATCGTAAGCTCAATTCCTGACATTCCCGATCGTACCGCTTGTTTGCTCTCCGGTGGCCCTTCTCCTTATCACTTTCTGGAGCGTTATTTGCACATGCTGGAAGACGCCGGAGCGGAGTGCATCGTTATACCCTGTAACACGGCGCACTACTGGTTTGATGATTTACGCGCAGTGGCAAAGGCCGAAATGATCAGTATTCTTGATGCCACGCTCAATGAGATCCCATCCGGGGTGAACCGCGTCGGCCTGCTGGCAACCAATGCCACGCTTGCCACGGGTCTGTATCAGAAAAAAGCGATAGCGCGGGGACTCTCTCTTGTTCAGCCAGAACCGGGCGGTCAGACGCAGGTGATGGAGGCCATTTACGCCCTGAAACGCGGAGACAAATCCACCGCGCAAAGCCTGTTGTTTCCGCAAATCAGACATCTGCATTCCCGTGGCGCACAGGTGATTATTATGGGCTGCACCGAAATTCCGTTAATGGTGGCCGGGCATGAGAATGAATTAGGCGGGCGGTTTATTGATTCAACGGCGTCTCTGGTCCATGCCGCGATTCGCTGGTATGAGTCATGGCCGGACACGCAACGCGTTGAACCTGCGAAACCGGCTCTTTGTATGTGAGCGCGAAATCAGGGGAAGGTATGCAGGTGATGTAATTCTTTCCAGAATTGCTCCGCCAGGGGATTCATCCGCGTGTCCATTCGATAAGCATAAGCCTGGATGGGAATAATCAGCGTGTCCTGATCCAGCACAATGAGCTGCCCGCTACGAATCTCCTGACGTATTGCATATTCCGGAAGCCAGGCGATTCCGCATCCGTCCAGCGCCACCTGTTTCAGTAATTCACTCATCGAAGAGACAAAAAAAGTGCTGAAGCTCAGTTCGGTATGGCGGGTCAACGTGCGGTTGATAAGCCTTCCCATATAGGAGTTCTTGCTGTAGTTGAGCAAAGGAAAACTGGGCTGGTCGAGCGTGTAACGCGGTTTTCCGTGTTCATCACTGGCACAGACAGGAAACAGTTGTGACTCAAACAAGCGAATATTGGCAAACGGCGGCTGAAGAAAATTTTCGTCGTAATAGGAGAAAACGAAATCGCTTTGTCCTTCCCGCAACATGTCTACCGCCTGATCGACATCGATCGCTTCAACCGACCAGGTAAACTGGGTTGGCATCTGGCTGACAATACCCGGTAATAACCCAAGTGAGAGCGAGTGTGCGGCGGCAATTTTAATTTTGCGCAGCGTGAAATCACTGCCGCCACGCAGTTCAGTCAGGTTACTTTCCAGTTGTTGCAGCAAGTGACGGACCTGAGAGTGAAAGATTTTTCCCTGCTCGGAGAGCTGTAACGGTGAGACCTGACGATTGAACAATTCAACGCCCACCGCGTTTTCCAGCGCGCGGATGCGACGACTGAAAGCTGGCTGCGAGACATTACGAATCACCGCAGCCTGAGAGAAATTTCGACACTTTTCCAGCGTCAGAAAATCATAAAGCCATTTTGTTTCGATGTTATGCAAACCTGCACCGCTCTCATCCATTGCCCATCACCTGTCAGCCGTCCGATTGCGCCATTGTACGGGCATTCACACGGCTGACAACCGATCGCGCTTACTCGAAAGTGCCCTTCACGCAGGCTTTACCTTCAACAACCATTCGTTTACCGCGGGCATAAACCTGATCAATTCTCAGCTCCGGAGTCATGACCAGAAGGTCAGCATCTTTACCCGGGGCAATTTCACCTTTCGCGGAGAGGTTAAGGAAGGCCGCCACGCTGGTGGTGAGCGGGCGCAGCGCGTCCGTCAGGGTAAATCCGTAATCGTTTACCAGAGATTGAACGGTTTCAAGCAGGCTTTCGAAGCCCGCCACGCCAATACCGGTGAGCTTTCCGGCATCATCGAACAGCGGCTGGCTACCATTACCATCGGAACTGACCGTTATCCGGTCGAGCGCTACACCAGATTTTACTGCGCGCGCCACGCCTTCTGCCGGTGCAACCGGATCGGGTATCCCGCTGGTGATATCGATCGTGCCGCCCTTGAGCGCAAAAGCCACCGCTTCGTCAAACAGTTTTTCATTGCGATTAACATGGGTAGGCAGCAGTTTGCTCATGGGCACATCGCTATTTTCCAGAATGTCGTACAGGGGTTTGAGTCCCTTTTTGCTGTCGCCCATATGGAACACGCTGACGCCCGGTTTGCCTCCCAGCAGGCCACCCACGCGTGATTCTGCCGCCATGTTTGCCAGTTGATAATCACCGGGTGCTGCCGAGCGGTGGTCAGATACTGCGCATTTCACGCCGATGACGCGGTCGATCAGCGCGACATCTTTTTCCACAGAACCAGTGATGGTCGGGGAAGGTACGTGGTAAGCCCCGGTCAACATCCAGGCGGTGATCCCTTCTTCATTTAGCGCCCGGGTTTTCGCCAGCAGCGATTCCGGATGACGAGTCACAGAGTCAGTGCCGAGCAAACCAATAACGGTGGTGACCCCGGCTTCGGTCAGTTTGCTGAGTCGGACTTCCGGCGTGCGGGTGGTGGGACCGGCTTCGCCACCGCCGCCAATCAGGTGTACATGCTGGTCAATGAAGCCAGGGCAGAGAATCTGTCCGCTGAGATTGATAACGTTACAATCCGGCACAATGTGAGGAGGAATATCGCGTTCTACAGCAATAATTTTGCCGTTCGCAAGCAGTACGTCGCAAATCCCCTGGTCTTCTGGCGCATAAAGGCGCGCCCCTTGCAGCAGGGTAAAATCAGCGGCGGATAAATCAGGCATAATGACTCCTTACTAAACAATAAGCTGCATAACCCAGATCGACAGCAATGCGTTGATGGCGCACACAGCAATGATATGGGGATAGTATTTGGCGTTCACTTCAGCAGTACCGAGGCAGCGTCCGACGTTCTGTACAGGGTTGCCCATCAGGTAGATTGCCGGAAGCAGAACCGTGACGTCGTGACCATTTAATGCCCCCGCAGTGAGCAGACTGGCGGAAACGCCAACCGCACCGCCCATACTCATGAGCGACGCTAATAGCACTGTCGCAGCCTCACCAGGAAGCCCCCAGAATGCCATAATGGGCTGGCAAATGTGCCCCACCCAGTCAAGTAAACCGGTTATTTTCAACGCCTGAATAATCACGAACGCCATGACCACGTTTGGCAACAGGTTGGTGGTGGCGATGGTAAAGCCGCGACGGGCACCATCGATAAACATGTCCATGACATTTTTGCGAACTTGTGTGGTCATGCCTGCGCTCCTTGCGTTGGGTTACGGCGTTCTTCGACGTTGATCCAGATTCGTAGCAGATTGGCGCCGACAAATTTAAACACCAGAATGACGGCCAGCGGGACAATTACGGATGTTCCCAGAAAGGCGAAGACGGCAACGCCAGAGGAAAAATAGTTGGTGATGATCGCGCTACCGCTGGTCTGGTACGCCGCAAAAATGACTTTGTCGCGCTCGGTGATTTCGCCTTCCTGCGCCAGTTCTTTCGTCATACCCGCTGCCGCATCGGTGTTTTGTAAGTTAGCGATAAGCGCCAGCGAGCAAATACCCGGAATACCAAGCAGCGGTTTTAAAATTGGCGTCATCAGTTGTTGTGCGGCACGTAACCCGCCAAGTCCGTCGGTGATAGCGATAATGCCCAGCGACAAAATAACGGAAGGAGCGAGTTCCAGCGCGAAGAGAAAACCATCTTTCGCCCCCGTACCGCCAGCGCCCCGGAAGGTGACGGACGTTTGCCCGGCACCATTCGCGATTTGACCAAATGAACCATTCAACACAGTAAAATCAAAAACGCGCCACCAGCCCTCCGTTCCGGAAAAGATGCCGGAGAAGAAAATGATGGTCAGAAAGAATGCCAGATACCCTTTAATGCCGACTTTTTCTGTTGCAAGCGGCATTGCCGCCTGTTCCCCTTGTTGCGCCATAGCGAACCCCGTTATTTTTTTGATGGTGTGTGTTTGTTGCGACAGGCCATCAATGGCCCGAAACATAATGACCTTATCAGTCATAGGGGAATGGGGAAAATGCAAGAATGTATCGAACTATGCGTTTCTTGCATAGTGCAAAGGACATAGCGGTAAGTTGAATTTATCTTTCTGCACAGACAGACTACGCATAATGACTTCTGTTACTGTTCAGGCGCAGAATCTTCCTTCGATCCAGTTATGTAATGTCAGTTGTGCTCCCGTGTATATAGTCTGCAAAGGAGAGTGAAAGTGACAGCCGAATTCTTCAGCGATGTACGTTGTTGTTAAGAGCCGACGTTTTGAAGAAAATTTTCAGTGTTATGTTGATTAAATGACATTCTCATGTAACATTTTCATTTTTGATATCTGAAGTAGTACAGATGTATCTGAGAGCGGATGCATCATATACGTTTTAAGGATACTTATCTAAAATATTGCATTTAAGGATGGCGTTATGCAATAGATAATAAAATATAAATTCAACTTTTATGGCTGGCCCGTTTTTTGCCTGTTTGTATTTGAGATTGCCAATTAGAGAAACGGTGCTCTTAAGTTTTAAATTCTGAGTCTTTGTTATCAAGAACATGCTCAAACCAACGGATTGATATAATGAAAAAATTGATATTCATAATTGCTTTTTTTCTCTCTTTGCATGTGTCTTATGCAAAAACAAATGAAGAAGCACAGGTTGCAAGAAGCGAATTTTCAGAATCAATGATCCAGCAAGGGCATATAAATAAAACACTGGGTGATTCAATAAGAGATTTAGATTCAAAAGTTGATAAATTTGGTGATTCGCTGACAACTCTGAAAGATAATGTATCCAGAATAGATGCTTATTCTGGCAGTGTGATGGTCAATTACAATTTTTTATCCTGGTTCATTCCATCAATTATTGTGATACTTTCATTGTTCTCTGTTCCTTTTTTTTGGAATCGGACAAAGCTGATCCATAAAGAGGCCATTGATAAGTGGATAAAAGAAAATGAAGGCTTTTTAATGGATGAAACGAAAAAACAGTTTTTGAAGCAAATTAATGACAAATTTGAAAAACTGGTCGACGAAATGACCATTGAGAAAAGCGCTCAAGTTAATGGTGGTAATCAAGTAGATAAAATGACTGATGAAAACCCTCAAGGGAAAGCGACAAGGGAAGGGGGCTCTGAGAATAATAGTGAAAAAGATAGTAATGGATTAAAGGATGGGGGAGTGGGGAGCACAACATCGCCAGAAGAAAATAGCATCATAAATAATGAATTAGTCAGTGATGTTACTGATGTGTCAGAGTTTGTTACCGATGACGAACTGAACGTCAATATTGAAAAGGCGACGAATAATAAAGCAGCAAATGTGACAACCGGAATAAGTAGCACAAAAATTCATGGTGATGCTAAAACAGAAGAACCGGTCGTCCCTGAAAGTAATATTAGTCAGGATTCGACACTGGACTTTAGCGATTTGAAGTTAGAAGACAAAAGTAAAAATACTTGCGATGATATCGCGTTAAATTACTGTGACCTCAATAAACCTGAAGAAGAGATCGCAGCTTACCAAAATATTATTGACAGGTTAGGTGATTCTGAAGACCCAGAGGCACAACTGGAAGTCGCTAAAGCCTACCTTTATTTGGGAATCACATTCGGTGAGCTTGCTAACACAAAAGAAAAAATGGCTGCTTACCAAACCCTGATTCAACGTTTTAGGGAATCAAAGATTGCGGAAGTTCAAGTGCCGGTCGCAGTGGCTATGCGCGGAATTGGGGTGACATTCGGTGAAATGAATAATCACGAAGAGGCAATCAAGGCTTATCGTGATTTGCTGTCTCAATTTGAACATTCAGCTATTCCTGAAGTTCAGGAGCAGGTAGCAATGGCCCTTCGCGGATGTGGCGTATCCTATAGCAGAATGGATAAGCCAGAGGATGAGATCGCCTCGTATCGTGAACTGATTGAAAAATTCGGCGATTCAGATGATCAGAATTTACAAACAGAGGTTGCTATTGCCTACCGATATATGGGAATTACCTATGGTCAGTTGAATAAACCGGGAGAAGAAATTGCCGCCTACCGTAATATGATTGACCAGTTTAAAAATGCAACGACTCCCGAAATTCAAGCAGAAGTGGTCAAAGCTTGTCGCAATCTGGGAATCGCTTACAGACAACTGAATAAGCAGGAAGAGGCAATCATTGTTTATCGTACCATTATGGATCTTTACGCGAACTCAACGGATCCTGAAGTGCAGATACAGGTTGCAAAAGCCATGCGTAGTACAGGGGTTATGTACAGTCAGGTGAATAAGCCGGAGGAGGAAGTGACCATCTATCGTGAATTGATTGAGCGATTCAGAGATTCCGATAATCCTAAATTACTTGTGGAGGTTGCTACTGCTTACCGCTATTTAGGAATTACCTATGGTGAGCTGAATAAACCAGATGAAGAAGTCACCACCTATCGCCAGATGATTGATAAATTTGCAGATTCAGATATTCCGAACGTACAAAAAGAAGTGGTCAAAGCCTGGCGCAATATGGGGGTTACTTACGGACAGCTTAATCAGCCAGAACAGAAGATTGCGGTATATCGCAATCTCATTGATAAATTTGAGCACTCGCCTGTTCCGGCGATACAAGCGCAAGTGGCGATGGCTATGCGTGGCACAGGGATGACCTATAGAGAGTTGAATCAACCGGAAGAAGAAATCACAGCCTATCGGAATCTGATTGATAAATTCAAGGGTTCACCGCATCCGGAAATACAAATGGAGGTCGCCAAAACCTTCCGTAATATGGGAATCGCCTACGGGTTGATGAAAAGGCCTGAAGAGAAAATTGCCACCTACCAGGCCCTGATTGAGCAGTTCGGTGAGTCAGAACAACCACAGATACAGGCGCAAGTGGCAATGGCAATGCGTGGTGTGGGGGTAACCTACGGCGAGCTGAAGAAACCTGAAGAGAAAATCGCTGCTTACCGGGCATTGATTGATAGGTTTGGTGAATCAGAACTACCAGAGATACAAGAGCAAGTGGCAATGGCGATGCGGGGGACTGGTGTTACCTATGGCGAACTCAAGAAACCGGAAGAGAAAATAACCAATTATCGGGCGTTGATTGATCGGTTTGGTGAGTCAACGCAACCAGAGATACAGGTGCTGGTGGCAATGGCGATGCGGGGTATGGGGGTCACCTATGGTGAGCTCAGGAAGCTGGAAGAGGCAATCGCCGTGAATGATGTACTGATTGATAATTTCGGTCACTCGACAGTTCCGAATATACAAGTGCAGGTTGCGATGGCAATGCGTAGTAATGGTGTGATTTACGGTGAACTGAATAAACCTGAAGAGGAAATTGCTGCATATCGCAAACTTATTGACCGATTCGGAGATTCGGAGAACCCAGATATACAAACGGAGGTTGCAATAGCCTGCCGGTATATGGGGATAACTTACGGGGGGCTGAACAAACCTGAAGATGAAATCGCCGCTTACCGTAATCTGATTGACAGGTATGGTGATTCGGAACACCCGGCAATACAGAACCTGGTAGCCATGTCCTGTCATAGCATCGGTTTAGTATATGTAAAACTGAACAAACTTGAACAAGCATTATCAGTGTTTCAAAGTCTGATCGATCAGTTTGGTCATTCAAATGCCGAAAATATACAGAAACAGGTTCTGATCGCCTGTCGCAGTATAGCAAAAATATATGAACAGCAAGACCAAATGGAAATGGCACTTGAACAGTATCAAAAGGTGATAAGCGGATTTAAAAGGTCAAATTATCCTGCGGTACAGCTCCAGGTAGCTAAAGCATATCACGATATGGGGATGCTATATGGCAAAATGAATAAACCAGAGGAGGCGTTTGCTGTTAATTTAATGATTGTTGAACGCTTCAAAAATTGTAAAGGTTTTGCTATTAAAGCTGAGGTCGCTAAGGCTGATTATAATATGGGGCTGTTTTATGAAAATGCTGGCCGAAATTATGAGGCCGAAGATGTTTATCGGAAAATAATTAATCAATACGAGTCGGTTGATGATGTTAACGTACAGTTAGTCGTGTACAGAGCAGTTCTGTCATTAAGTGCATTAATTTATGAGGCGGGAAGTAAACTGGAAATGACAACGTTATTACTCAGGTTTGTAAATAAAGAGAAATATGTAAAAGATGACAGAATTAAGCCGTTAGCGATTAAAATGAAAGCAAGGGTTGAACTGTTGAATAATCAATGAGTTCATTTGTTGAAATGGCGCATTATATTCTTTCTGTCTCTTATACACATCTCCGAGCCCACGAGACCAGAGAGGATATCGTATGCCGTCTTCTGCTTGAAAAAAAA
>OKVW01000322.1_pt1 | contig 30441 bp, 25 predicted proteins | sample 1606991 | NCBI WGS metagenome assembly OKVW01 (sample SAMN03281021, study PRJEB24777) | human gut metagenome | isolation source: fecal sample PR177 from 1 month old male Malay infant, vaginal delivered... | reverse complement strand
ACCGCGAGGAATTTTTCTTCGAACTTCGCCGTCAGCACCACCGGCCATTCCACCAGCGAGGTGACTTCTTCCAGCAGACTTTCGCTCAAATCGGCGTTACCGCCAATTTTACGCGCCGCTTCTTCGGCATCCGCTTTGATTTTAGCTTTACGCTGTTCGTAATCCGCGATGACTTTACCGCGCTCCAGCAGGACTTTAGGATACTGATCGGCATTGTCGATGGTGAACTCCGGTTCGCCCATAAAGCGATGGCCGCGAATCACACGATCGGACTGGATACCCAGAATAGTCGCCGGAATGACCTTGTCGCCCAGCAGCAGAGTCACGGTGTGAACCGGACGCACAAAGTGCACGTCAGACGCACCCCAGCGCATCAGTTTCGGGATCGGCAGTTTCGCCAGCGACGTGGCTATCATGTTCGGCAGCAGCGTCTCTGCGCGTTCGCCTTTGACGTGCGCACGATAGAGCAGCCATTCGCCTTTATCGGTGGTCAGACGCTCGGCCTGGTCAACGGTAATTCCGCAACCTCGCGCCCAGCCTTCTGCCGCTTTGCTCGGTTTGCCTTCAGCATCAAAGGCCTGAGCAATCGCCGGACCGCGTTTTTCAACTTCGCGATCGGGTTGAGATTCTACCAGATTTGCGATTTTCAGCGCCAGACGACGCGGCGCAGCAAACCATTCAACGTTGCCGTGTGCGATGCCAGCGTTATCCAGCTCCGCAGTGACGTTCGCAGCAAAGGACTCCGCCAGGCTGCGCAGGGCTTTTGGTGGCAGCTCTTCTGTGCCGATTTCCACCAGGAAAGTTTTCTCAGACATGGCCGCCTCTTATTTATCTTTATTGCACATCGGGAAGCCGAGGGCTTCACGGGAAGCATAGTAAGCTTCTGCCACTGCTTTGGTCAGGGTGCGAATACGCAGAATGTAGCGTTGACGCTCGGTGACGGAGATGGCTTTACGCGCATCCAGCAGGTTGAAGCTGTGGGCGGCCTTCAGAATACGTTCGTAAGCAGGCAGCGGTAGCGGAGTTTCCAGCGCCAGCAGTTGCTGCGCTTCTTTCTCGTACTGCTCAAAACAGGTGAACAGGAAGTCCACATCCGCGTATTCGAAGTTATAGGTGGATTGCTCCACTTCGTTCTGATGGAACACGTCGCCGTAAGTGGTTTTACCCAGCGGCCCATCGCTCCAGACCAGGTCGTAGACGCTGTCTACGCCCTGAATGTACATTGCCAGACGTTCCAGCCCGTAGGTTATTTCACCGGTGATCGGTTTACATTCCAGACCGCCAACCTGCTGGAAGTAGGTGAATTGCGTCACTTCCATCCCGTTCAGCCACACTTCCCAACCCAGTCCCCAGGCACCCAGCGTCGGGTTTTCCCAGTTATCTTCCACGAAGCGAATGTCGTGAATGGTCGGGTCCATACCCAGCTCTTTCAGCGACCCAAGATACAGCTCCTGAATGTTGTCCGGAGATGGCTTAATCACCACCTGGAACTGATAGTAGTGCTGTAAACGGTTCGGGTTTTCGCCGTAGCGCCCATCGGTAGGACGGCGAGAAGGTTGCACATACGCCGTAGCCATCGGTTCCGGTCCCAACGCTCGCAAGCTGGTCATCGGATGTGAGGTGCCTGCGCCAACTTCCATGTCCAAAGGTTGAACAATGGTGCAGCCCTGACGAGCCCAGTAATCCTGTAAGGTCAGGATCAGGCCCTGGAAGGTCTTGGTATCAAACTTTTGCATAGTATTTCGTGCTGGATACGTGTGGTTTTAAATGGAAGGGGTCAGTATACCCTCTGACTGCAAGATATACAGTATGAAACGGGAAAAAGGCAGGGCTTAGCGCATGGAAAGATGTAAAAACTGCCCATCCGCGTCAAAAGAGCAGACAAAACTCTCTTTACGGAAGGTATAGCCGCGCATCTCATAACTTCCCTGAAATTGTTCGAAGCCGGTAACATCAATTTTCTGCGCCCCGGTGTTATAACGCCGCGCCGCCTGATCTTTGCATAGCGCTTCCATATCCAGCGTTCGTGTTGCACTCACTTTCACTTTTTGCGCTTTTTGCGTTGGTGGTTGCTGAGTGTTGACACATCCCGCCAGCAAAAAAACGACCATTGCGGAAAAGAAAGATTTCATCATCATTTATTACCGCCTAATTTAGTGGCCAGTCTTATTATTACGTTCTCTATGGCAAACGCATTTTGCGAACCTGATTGGGCCACCACAAGCTTTAGCGTAAAAACTCAGATTATTCCAACGGGACAAGCTGACGAAATGTGAGTCAGACCCTTTTTAAGCGAAAACAGAGGAACTGATGCAGCCCAAAATTTTCTGGATTGATAACCTGCGAGGGATCGCCTGTCTGATGGTGGTCATGATCCACACCACGACCTGGTATATCACGAATGCACAGAGTGTCAGCCCCGGGAGTTGGGATCTTGCTAACATACTGAATTCCGCCTCCCGCGTAAGCGTACCGCTGTTTTTTATGATTTCGGGTTATCTCTTTTTTGGTGAGCGCAGCGCGCAACCACGCCATTTTTTACGTATCGCCCTCTGCCTGCTGTTTTATAGCGCCGTGGCATTGATTTACATCACGCTGTTCACCTCGATTAATGCCGAGCTTTCTTTAAAAAATCTGCTGCAAAAACCGGTGTTCTATCACCTGTGGTTTTTCTTTGCGATCGCCGTGATCTACCTGGTTTCACCGTTGATTCAGGTGAAAAACGTCAGCGGTAAAATGCTACTCGTGTTGATAGCGATGGTTGGTATCATCGCCAACCCGAATACCGTGTCGCAAAAAATTGGTGGATTCGAGTGGTTACCCATCAATTTGTATATTAACGGCGATACGTTTTACTACATTGTGTACGGTATGCTGGGGCGAGCCATCGGTATGATGGAAACGCAAAAACGCTCCCTTTCCTGGCTGTGTGCGGGGCTTTTCTTCGTCTCCGTATTTGTGATTTCACGCGGAACGCTGCATGAATTGCAGTGGCGTGGTAACTTTGCCGATACCTGGTATCTTTATTGCGGACCGATGGTTTTTATTTGCGCCATTACGCTACTGACGCTGGTTAAAAACACGTTGAATAATCGAACAATTCCAGGTCTTGGGCTGATATCCCGCCATTCGCTAGGAATATATGGATTCCATGCGCTCATCATTCACGCATTACGCACCGGCGGTATTGACATTAAACGCTGGCCGCCGCTGGATATAGTGTGGATATTTGGTGCCACCCTCGCAGGCAGTTTGCTGCTGTCTATGCTCTTACAGCAGATTGATACGCGCAGACTGGTCAGTTGAGAATAGAATGCCCGGTCTTCAAACCGGGCATTCCAGAGATAATGATACCGTCCTCAGGCAAAACGTCGCTTCAGACGACGAAACAGATAACAAACCAGCCAACCCCAGAGCAAAATGTTTTCCTTATTTTTACTTTTTTATTGACGTAAAATTCTAACCAACCCCAGCAGACTGACAAAAAGGGCTACGGGATAGAGACCCCGCTCACCAGGCGACAGGGGCGCGTTGAGGATCCCAACCAGAAACAGCCCCAACGTTATTAGTGCCACCATCTGGCACACCGAAATGAATCTATCATCCAGTTGTCCGCGTTTTTCCTCACGCAAATAGACGTAAGTCAGAAACATTGCGGTCAATAAAACCCCTAAAAAATAGCCCTTCCCGCTTAATAACGGACAGGCCAGCCATAAACCAATCATGTAAGTCAACGTACCTGAAATGAACAACAGCCAAGAGATTAACGTTGCGCTTTTCACTGGGATCTCCTTATCAAACAGGTGCAGATTAGGGATAAGCGATGGGAGACAACAATGGAAAATCGTCAGTGAATGGAATTTCAGAATAAATCCATGTAATTAATGTATTGATGGATTTTTGATATACATTGCATTAATCCCTCCTGTCCTCCAGGAGGGATTCTGGTTCAGGACATCAGCGGAAGTAATTGCTGATAAAGACGTCGGAAGGTATCACGACGCTGTAGATAAACAGTATGGCGCTGTGCATCAGGCGTGTGCGTTTGCTCAAGCGGAAGTTGTGGTAACAGTTCTTCAATTGGCCTTTCAGGATTCATCGCAATCTGCGCCAGGCGCGCTGCCCCCAAAGCCGGGCCCACATCCCCTCCGGTACGGTAGTCCAACTGCAATCCGCTGATATTCGCCAGCATTTGCCGCCAGTATCCACTGCGCGCGCCGCCCCCAATCAGCGTAATGCTGCGAGGTTTGACGCCACAGGCATGTACCACATCCATCCCGTCAGCCAATGCATACCCTACGCCTTCCAGCACGGCACGTGCCAGTTCAGCCGGGCCGTGCTGATGGGTCAGGCCAAAGAAAACGCCTTTTGCCTGGGGGTTATTATGCGGTGTGCGTTCACCGGATAGGTAAGGAAGAAACCAGACAGGATCTGCCGCATCGTCGGCCTGCTGCGCGGCATCAATCAACGACGGCACGGTCACCAGCCCCGTTAAGTTTGCCGCCCAGTCCAGACAGGAAGCCGCACTTAACATTACCGACATCAAATGCCATCGTTCAGGCAGCGCATGACAGAAACTGTGCACCGCGCTTTCCGGCTTACTCAGAAAACCCTCACTGACGGCAAAATAAACGCCCGACGTACCCAGCGAGAGCATAGCCTGATCGGCATTTACCATACCCACACCGACCGCACCAGCGGCATTATCACCCCCGCCGGCTACCACGGAGATCGCTGGCATATTCCACGCCGTCGCCACTTCAGGCAGTAATGTCCCGGTTATCTCTGGACCTTCAAATAAGGCTGGCATATGGTCACGGTTCAGGCCACATGCGTTCAACATCACATCACTCCAGTCACGCTTTTCCACATCCAGCCACATCGTTCCCGCTGCGTCTGACATGTCACTGGCATACTCACCTGTCATGCGTAAGCGCAGATAGTCTTTTGGCAGCAGCACCTTCGCAACCTGGCTGAAAACCTCAGGTTCGTGACGCTGAACCCATAGCAACTTTGGCGCGGTAAACCCCGGCATCATCAGGTTACCGGTGATCGCGCGTGACTGCGCGACCCTGGATTCAAGCAACGCGCATTCCTCGCCGCATCGCCCGTCATTCCATAAAATCGCTGGTCGCAGAACCTTCTGTTGGCTGTCGAGCAGCGTCGCGCCGTGCATCTGTCCGGCTATCCCCATCGCTTTCACTGCGCTTAACGCATGCTGTTGACTCAGTGCCTTTATCGCACGGTCTGTCGCCAGCCACCACTGTTCCGGGTCCTGCTCCGACCATAGCGGATGAGGACGGGAGACGGTAAGTTTTTCCGTTTGCGTCGCGACAACCTCACCCTGCTCATTGAGCAAAATCACTTTTACGCCTGAGGTGCCAAGATCGATCCCGATATACATAAAGTGGGCTCCTTAACTGAAAGTGCCCGGTGGCATAACGCTCACCGGGCCAGTAAAACCACAGACCGGACATCCACCACGCCGTCCGGCGATGTCGATTATTTGTCGAACAGGTAATGATTCACCAGGTTTTCCAGTCGCTCCTGATGGCCGCTCTGATGCACTGGCGCCAGATTATGCTGTTCGGCGTACTGCGCCAGTTCACTTAACGACATCTGCCCTTTCAGGATCTGCTGGCCCAGTTCGCTATTCCAGCCGGCATAACGCTTCGCGACACGTTTATCGAGCTCGCCATCTTCAATCATACGCGCCGCAATTTTCAGCGACAGCGCCATGGTGTCCATCGCGCCGATGTGACCGTAGAACAGATCGTACTTATCGGTGCTCTGGCGGCGAACCTTCGCGTCAAAGTTCAGACCACCGGTGGTGAACCCGCCCGCCTTCAGAATTTCGTACATCACCAGCGCGTTCTCTTCCACGCTATTCGGGAACTGGTCGGTATCCCAACCCAGTTGCGCGTCGCCACGGTTGGCATCCACAGAACCAAACAGACCCAGCGCAATGGCCGTCGCAATCTCATGATGGAAAGAGTGGCCTGCCAGAGTCGCGTGGTTAGCCTCTATGTTGAGTTTGATCTCTTTTTCCAGACCGAACTGCTTGAGGAAGCCGTAGACGGTGGAGGCATCGTAGTCGTACTGATGTTTGGTAGGCTCCTGCGGTTTCGGCTCAATCAGCAGCGTCCCCTGGAATCCCGTTTTGTGTTTGTGTTCCACAACCATCTGCATAAAGCGACCAATTTGCTCACGTTCCTGACGCAGGTCCGTATTCAGTAACGTTTCATATCCTTCACGCCCCCCCCACAAGACGTAGTTCTCCCCCCCCAGTTTGTGCGTGGCATCCATCGCTGTCACAACCTGAGTCGCCGCCCAACTGAAGACTTCCGGGTCCGGGTTCGTCGCCGCGCCCGCGCCATAACGAGGATTGGTAAAGCAGTTAGCCGTTCCCCACAGCAGTTTTACCCCACTCCGCTCTTGTTTCGCCGCCAGCACATCCACCATCTGAGCAAAGTTATTTTTGTACTCTTTGAGTGACGCGCCTTCCGGGGAAACATCGACATCGTGGAAGCAATAAAAAGGGACATTCAGCTTGTGGAAAAACTCAAACGCGACGTCAGCTTTACGCTTCGCCAGCGCCAGCGCATCACCCGGTTGCTGCCATGGGCGATCAAATGCCCCCACACCAAACATATCGGCGCCATTCCAGCAGAAGGTATGCCAGTAACAGGCGGCAAAACGCAGATGATCTTCCATCCGTTTGCCCATCACGACTTCATCAGGATTGTAATGACGGAAAGCTAATGGGTTAGTGGATTGAGTGCCTTCATAACGTACGCGTTCGAGTTGGTCAAAATATGCCTGCATAATGAACTCCATAATCAGGGAATACGGCGGGGATAGGTAATGCCGTAATATTGAGCACTCAATAGCGGTTGCTCAATTATGTTATTTCACTCTGCTATTGAGATAATTCACAAGTGTGCGCCAGCTCGCAAAATAAAATACCCACTTGCAAGAAATGGGTATTCCACAGACATAAATGCAACATACAAACCTGCCGATAAAAAATACGATCCCGGTCATAATTCAGGAAATAAACCAAATATCGTAATAGAAAGATAAAAATCTATAATTGTCTTCCCCGTAGTAATTGCTAAAAATCTGCAACGTCTTACGCTGTGATTGTTACTTTTATTGTTGCTTTCCCCTAACAAAAGGCATCACGATTATGAAGATAAAGAACCTCTTACTCACCGTCTGCGCCTCCCTTGTTCTGACCAGCATGGCGGGACATGCCAAAGAAATCAAAATCGGAATGGCCATAGATGACCTGCGTCTTGAGCGCTGGCAGAAAGATCGCGATATTTTCGTTAGTAAAGCGGAGTCGCTTGGCGCAAAAGTCTTTGTGCAATCTGCCAATGGTAACGAAGAAACCCAGATGTCGCAGATTGAAAACATGATCAACCGCGGTGTCGATGTCCTTGTTATTATTCCTTATAACGGACAGGTATTAAGTAATGTCGTGAAAGAAGCAAAACAAGAAGGGATTAAAGTATTAGCTTACGATCGCATGATTAATGACGCGGATATTGATTTTTATATTTCCTTCGATAATGAAAAAGTGGGCGAATTACAGGCTCAGGCTTTGGTTGAGCGTGTCCCCCAGGGGAATTATTTCCTGATGGGCGGCTCTCCTGTTGATAATAATGCCAAGCTCTTCCGCGCTGGCCAGATGAAAGTGTTAAAACCCTATATCGACGCTGGAAAAATAAAGGTTGTTGGCGATCAGTGGGTTGATGGCTGGTTACCTGAAAACGCGCTGAAAATTATGGAAAACGCATTAACGGCGAATAACAACAAAATTGACGCCGTTGTCGCCTCCAATGACGCGACTGCCGGTGGTGCTATTCAGGCACTCAGCGCCCAGGGACTGTCAGGAAAAGTGGCGATTTCAGGCCAGGACGCCGATCTTGCGGGCATAAAACGGATTGTCGCGGGTACGCAAACAATGACGGTCTATAAACCGATTACGCTGCTGGCAAACACCGCTGCAGAGATTGCCGTCGAACTGGGCAACGGACAGCAGCCAAAAGCCGATGCTACGCTGAATAACGGTCTGAAAGATGTTCCCTCCCGTTTGCTGACGCCTATTGACGTCAACAAGAACAACATCACTGAGACAGTGATCAAAGACGGTTTCCATAAGCAGAGCGATCTCTAAGCGCGGCGCCCCGGCGCAGGTCGTGGGCGCGCATTTCCGGGTTCGCCGGGTTCTCTCATTGGCTTATGTGGAGTCGCTATGTCCTGTCTACTTGAAATGAAGAACATCACTAAAACCTTCGGCGCAGTGAAGGCCATTGATAACGTCAGCCTCAGCCTTAATTCCGGTGAAGTCGTTTCATTATGTGGCGAAAATGGCTCAGGTAAGTCGACGCTGATGAAAGTACTGTGCGGCATTTATCCTCACGGTACCTATGACGGTGAAATTGTCTTTGCGGGAGAAACGCTACAGGCCAGCCATATTCGAGATACTGAACGCAAAGGCATTGCCATTATTCATCAGGAACTGGCGCTGGTTAAACATTTAACCGTCCTGGAAAATATCTTTCTTGGTAGCGAAATAAGTCGTCATGGCGTTCTTGATTACGAACAGATGACCTTGCGCTGCCAAAAGTTACTTAGACAGGTCAGCCTGTCGATTTCACCCGATACCCGCGTGGGCGAATTGGGTCTTGGTCAGCAACAGTTAGTGGAAATCGCTAAGGCCCTCAATAAGCAGGTGCGGTTGCTGATTCTTGATGAGCCGACGGCTTCGCTCACTGAGCAAGAAACAACTGTGCTGTTAGACATTATCCGCGACCTGCAACAGCATGATATTGCCTGCATTTACATTTCGCACAAGCTGAATGAAGTGAAAGCCATTTCCGATACCATCTGCGTGATCCGCGATGGCAAGCATATTGGCACCCGTGGAGCCTCAGGCATGAGCGAAGACGACATCATCACGATGATGGTCGGCCGCGAACTCACTGCGCTCTATCCCAGCGAGCCTCATACTACGGGCGAGGACATTTTACGCGTTGAACATCTGACGGCCTGGCACCCTGTTAATCGCCATATCAAGCGCGTGAATGATGTCTCCTTTTCGCTAAAACGCGGCGAAATCCTGGGGGTTGCGGGTTTGGTGGGCGCAGGACGGACCGAGCTTGTTCAGTGTCTGTTTGGCGTGTGGCCCGGTCGCTGGGAAGGGCACGTCGAAATTGCCGGGCAACCCGTTAACATCCGCAATTGCCAGCAGGCTATCGCTCACGGCATTGCCATGGTGCCGGAAGATCGTAAACGCGATGGTATCGTGCCGGTCATGGCCGTCGGGAAGAACATCACCCTTGCCGCGCTTGATCAATTTACTGGCAAAATAAGCCAACTGGACGACGCCGCTGAATATAAGTGCATCCTGGAATCCCTCCAGCGCCTGAAGGTTAAAACGTCCTCTCCTGAGCTGGCGATCGGCCGTCTGAGCGGCGGAAATCAACAAAAAGCGATTCTGGCGCGCTGCCTGTTACTCAACCCGCAAATCCTCATCCTGGATGAACCTACCCGGGGTATCGATATCGGCGCGAAATATGAAATCTACAAACTCATAAACCAGCTTGTTCAGCAGGGTATTGCCGTCATCGTCATCTCGTCAGAGTTGCCTGAAGTCCTTGGACTCAGCGACCGCATTCTGGTGATGCATGAAGGAAAACTGAAAGCAAACCTGGTCAATCATAACCTGACACAAGAGCAGGTGATGGAAGCCGCATTGAGGAGCGAACATCATGTCGAAAAGCAATCCGTCTGAAGTAAAACTAGCCGCCCCTCTGACGGGCGTTTTTCCCAGGATTAAATCGCTGAATTTGCAGGTATTCGTGATGATCGCAGCGATTATCGTGATCATGCTGTTCTTCACCTGGACTACAGACGGTGCGTATCTCAGCGCGCGCAACGTTTCTAACCTGCTCCGCCAGACCGCGATTACGGGGATCCTGGCGGTCGGCATGGTGTTCGTCATTATCTCGGCAGAAATCGACCTTTCCGTCGGCTCCATGATGGGGTTGCTGGGGGGCGTCGCGGCCATTTGTGACGTCTGGCTGGGCTGGCCGCTGCCATTAACCATTGTGGTGACGCTGGCGCTGGGTTTGCTGCTCGGTGCATGGAATGGCTGGTGGGTCGCCTATCGCAAGGTCCCGTCGTTTATTGTGACACTGGCCGGGATGCTGGCTTTTCGCGGTATCCTCATCGGCATCACTAATGGTACAACCGTATCGCCAACCAGTGCCGCGATGTCACAAATTGGTCAAAGCTACTTATCTGATGGCCTGGGTTTCACGATTGGCGCTATCGGGTTAATGGCTTTCATCGGCTGGCAGTGGCGTGGACGGATGCGTCGACAATCGCTGGATCTCGATACCCCAGCGTCCACCGGCGTAGTAGGCCGCCAGGCATTAACCGCCATTATTGTATTAGGGGCAATCTGGTTACTGAATGATTATCGCGGTGTCCCGACACCGGTACTGCTGCTGGTTTTCCTGCTGCTGGCCGGTATGTTTATGGCAACACGAACGGCCTTTGGTCGACGCATTTACGCCATCGGCGGAAATCTGGAAGCCGCCCGTCTTTCAGGCATTAACGTCGCGCGAACCAAACTGGCAGTGTTCGCCATCAACGGTCTGATGGTGGCTATCGCCGGGCTTATCCTTAGTTCTCGTCTTGGTGCCGGGTCGCCTTCCGCCGGGAACATCGCTGAACTGGACGCGATTGCCGCCTGTGTCATAGGTGGAACAAGCCTTGCCGGAGGCGTAGGAAGCGTTGCCGGCGCGGTAATGGGCGCATTTATTATGGCTTCCCTGGATAACGGAATGAGTATGATGGACGTCCCCACTTTCTGGCAGTACATCGTGAAGGGCGCGATTCTGTTGCTGGCAGTCTGGATGGATTCAGCGACAAAACGCCGCGCCTGAGGGGAAAAATGGGGCTATTTTCAATGCCGGTCAATGTCGTCCGGCATTGCTGTTTATGAATGATTGAGCAGAGAAAGAACCATGTTTGATAAACGTCACCGTATTACCCTGCTATTTAACGCCAATAAAGCCTACGACCGTCAGGTGGTGGAAGGGGTCGGTGAATATTTACAAGCCTCGCAATCTGAATGGGACATCTTCATCGAAGAGGACTTCCGCGCCCGCATCGATAACATCAAAGAGTGGCTGGGCGATGGCGTTATTGCCGATTATGACGACGATGAGATAGCACAATTGCTCGTCGATGTCCGTGTACCGATTGTGGGTGTTGGCGGTTCCTACCATCTTGCGGAAAATTATCCCCCTGTTCATTACATTGCCACCGATAACTACGCTCTCGTGGAAAGCGCGTTTCTGCATCTCAAAGAAAAAGGCGTCAATCGCTTTGCTTTTTATGGACTGCCCGCCTCCAGTGGAAAGCGCTGGGCCGCAGAACGTGAGCACGCTTTTCGCCAGTTAGTGGCAGAAGAGAAGTATCGCGGTGTGGTGTATCAAGGGCTGGAAACCGCGCCTGAACTCTGGCAGCACGCGCAAAACAGGCTCGCAGACTGGTTACAAACGCTGCCGCCGCAAACCGGTATTATTGCCGTCACCGATGCCCGCGCCCGTCATGTTCTCCAGGTCTGTGAACACCTTCATATTCCCGTGCCCGAGAAGCTTTGCGTAATCGGGATTGATAACGAAGAACTGACCCGCTATCTGTCACGGGTAGCGTTGTCGTCAGTAGCTCAGGGCGCAAGACAGATGGGTTATCAGGCGGCTAAGTTATTGCACCGACTGCTGGCAAAAGAAGAGATGCCGCTGCAACGTATACTGGTACCACCGGTACGCGTCGTGGAACGCCGTTCAACAGATTACCGCTCGCTCACCGACCCTGCCGTCATTCAGGCGATGCACTATATCCGCAACCATGCCTGCAAAGGCATCAAAGTAGATCAAGTGCTGGACGCTGTCGGGATTTCACGTTCCAACCTTGAAAAGCGATTTAAAGAGGAAGTGGGAGAAACCATTCACGCGGTCATCCACGCCGAAAAGCTGGAGAAAGCCCGCAGCCTGTTGATTTCCACCACCCTGTCGATTAACGAAATCTCGCAGATGTGTGGCTATCCTTCGCTGCAGTATTTCTATTCCGTCTTTAAGAAAGAGTACGACACAACGCCAAAAGAGTATCGCGATCTGAACAGTGAAGTGTTGATGTGATGCTGAAAGGAAAAACAAAAACGCCTTCTGGAAAGAAGGCGTCCGGGATTACATATGCGCCGCGATTAATCGTTGGTTATCCTGGAACATCGCAAACAGATAGTTGTTGTAACTCTGCCCCTTTGTTGAATACCCCTGCAGCTTATGAATCATCGCTGTCGCCGTGACTTCCTGATCCGCCTTGCGCAGTTGCGCACGCGATTTACGGAACGAAGCATAAGCCGGGTGCGTATTCAGGTTGATCACATACGCGTTAACCGACTCTTTGACAGACTCAAACTGAGAGTAGCCTTTCACTTTACCAGGCGCATTATTACAACTTCCTTTCGCACACTTCATGCCGAACAGGTTGTTGTTGGTACGCGCAAGCTTAGAGGTACCCCAACCACTTTCTGCCGCAGCCATTGTCGCCACCATGCTGGTCGGGATAATGTCGACACGCTCAAGCAACGTATTCCACGGAATGCTGCGCGTGTTTCCAGACCAACTCACTTTATACCGCTTCGCGATATCTTTCATACGCGCGCGCTCAGTCGGTGACCAGCGATTCTGGTACTGCTTTGCAATCAACCAGTTGCGATCAGACGTGATCGCAGCATTTTGACTGGTAATAAAAGGCATAACCGTCCGGAGAAACGCTTTTTTCCTTGGTGTTCCGGAAGGGTATTTTCGCAAATCAGGAAGTGAACTGCTCTTTGCACTATTGCGAGAATACTCTTGTTTACTGCTTACCTGTTTATGACTTGTCTTGGTTACGTGGGACTTATGATTCGATGTCGTCGTGTGCGTCTTTGCCAGCACCCCACCTGAAAATGCCATGGTGAGTGACATGAGAATCATTGCCCCATATCGTCGTATGGGAGTCAATATCATTAGGTCTCCTGGTCGGATTGAATCATTCCAACACCTTATCTTTTCAAAATTTTGAGAGCTGAATCCCAAATCATATCAAAAATAGCGTTCAAGAGCACCCTCAGGAATAGGCCAATTCTGAAATTATGTCACGCATAAACTATCCCACAGGGAATTATTTAGAAGAATCTGTGGCGGCTATCGCAATTTTAGGCTGTTTTTTGCTCTCGATCGCTCATCCACACACCTCATCCTGGCCAAAAACCACCAGGGATGATTTTCCTTTCTGGGCTCTCAGGCAAACTGGTTAAAATCGCCGCACAAAGGACCCACAATGAAACTTGCCGCTATCACCCTGGCATTTCTGCCCGGTATCGCGATGGCCTCGACATGGACCTCTCAGGGCTTTCCCTCATTCAGCACCGGGGGAACCGGTCAGTTTACCAGCCATGCGGACTTGACGAAGGGTACTCGCTCTTTAACGCTCAATTTTGACCAACAGTGCTGGCAGCCTGCCGGAACGATAAAACTCAATCAGATGCTGTCGCTGAAACCTTGTGAGGGCGCGCCCCCGCAATGGCGGCTGTTTAAAGACGGCCAGTACACTCTGGAAATAGATACCCGCTCCGGCACACCCACCCTGATGATTACCGTGCAACGCGAGGCTGAAGCGGCGCTAAATGTGACTCGCCAGTGTCCCAGGTGGGATGGCTCACCGCTGACGATCGAGGTCGTACACACCTTCCCTGAAGGCACCGTGGTGCGTGATTTTTACAGTAAGCAAACCGCCACCGTAAAAAACGGACGGGTAACCCTGCAACCTGCCCCCGACAGTAACGGTTTGTTACTGCTGGAACGGGCAGAAACCGATGCCCCCGCGCCGTTCGACTGGCATAACGCCACCGTTTATTTTGTGTTAACCGATCGCTTTATGAATGGCGATACCACAAATGACCTGAGTTATGGTCGCCATAAAGATGGCCAGGAGGAAATCGGTACCTTTCACGGTGGTGATTTACGCGGCCTGACCAGCAAACTGGATTATCTGCAACAACTGGGCGTCAATGCGCTGTGGATTAGCGCGCCGTTCGAACAAATCCACGGTTGGGTCGGCGGCGGCACAAAAGGGGATTTCCCGCACTACGCCTATCATGGTTATTACACCCAGGACTGGACCACACTGGATGCCAACATGGGTAGCGAAGCCGATTTGCACGCGCTCATTGATGGTGCACACCAGCGCGGGATCCGTATCCTTTTTGATGTCGTAATGAACCATACCGGCTACGCGACGCTGGCGGATATGCAGGAATTCAAATTCGGCGCACTCTATCTTTCCGGCGACGAGCAGGAAAAAACGCTCGGCAAACGCTGGACGGACTGGAAGCCCTCGGCGGGCCAAAGCTGGCATAGCTTCAATGATTACATCAACTTTGGCGACAAGGCCGCATGGGAAAAATGGTGGGGCAAAGCGTGGATCCGTACAGACATCGGCGATTACGACAACCCAGGATTTGACGATCTGACCCTGTCGCTGGCCTTCCTGCCAGATGTGAAAACCGAATCAACAACGCCCTCTGGCCTGCCGGTGTTTTATCAACACAAAACCAATACGCGCGCCAAAGCCATTGACGGTTATACGCCGCGAGACTATCTGACCCACTGGTTGAGCCAATGGGTGCGTGATTATGGTGTGGATGGTTTTCGCGTCGATACCGCGAAGCATGTTGAACTTCCGGCCTGGCAGCAGCTAAAAACAGAGGCCAGCGCGGCGCTGCGTGAATGGAAAAAGGTAAACCCAGGAAAAGCGCTTGATGATAAACCGTTCTGGATGACCGGCGAGGCCTGGGGTCACGGCGTAATGCAGAGCGACTACTACCGCCACGGCTTCGACGCAATGATCAACTTTGATTATCAGGAACAGGCGGCAAAAGCGGTTGATTGCCTGGCACACATGGAGCTTACCTGGCAGCAAATGGCAGAGAAATTACAGGATTTCAATGTACTGAGCTACTTGTCTTCGCACGACACTCGTCTGTTTCGTGAAGGTGGCAGCAATGCCGCTGAATTACTGCTGTTAGCGCCAGGCGCGGTACAGATTTTTTATGGTGACGAATCAGCGCGTCCTTTCGGTCCAACCGGTTCCGATCCGCTACAGGGCACACGCTCGGATATGAACTGGCAGGATGTCAGCGGCAACTTTGCCAGTAATATTGCCCACTGGCAGCGCCTCGGCCAGTTCAGAGCTCGTCATCCGGCCATTGGGGCAGGTAAACAAACCACACTCTCACTGGCGCAGGGCTACGGCTTTGTACGCCAACACGGTGATGACTCCGTGATGGTTGTCTGGGCGGGACAACACTGATGGGAATGGTCGCCGGATGTCAGACTGGCATCCGGCGACACAAAACAAAAAACCAGCCTGAATAAAACATCCAGCATAAAACGTTAAAATGGCCATTCCGGCTCGATTTGCACCCTGTCAGTCCTGGCGTTAAGGTAACTTACTTTGATTCCGCGTTTGACAGACCATCCGTTATGACATTTTCACTTTTTGGCGACAAATTCACCCGCCATTCAGGTATTACTCGCCTGATGGAGGACCTCAACGACGGTTTACGTACCCCCGGCGCGATCATGCTGGGCGGTGGTAATCCGGCGCAAATCCCGGCGATGCAAGATTACTTCCATACGCTACTGGCAGAGATGCTGGAAAACGGCAAAGCCACTGATGCGCTTTGTAATTATGACGGTCCGCAGGGCAAAACCGAGTTGCTCACCGCGCTCGCTTCGCTACTTCGTGAGAATCTGGGTTGGGATATCGAACCACAGAATATTGCGCTAACAAATGGCAGCCAGAGCGCATTTTTCTACTTGTTTAATCTTTTTGCCGGCCGCCGCGCTGACGGGACCACCAAAAAAGTATTGTTCCCGCTCGCCCCTGAGTACATCGGCTATGCGGATTCCGGGCTGGAAGAAGACCTGTTTGTTTCAGCGCGACCCAATATTGAGCTGCTGCCTGAAGGCCAGTTTAAGTATCACGTTGATTTTGAGCACCTGCACATAGGTGAAGAAACCGGGATGATCTGTGTGTCCCGCCCCACCAACCCGACGGGTAACGTCATCACGGATGAAGAGCTGATCAAACTCGACAGGCTGGCCAACCAGAATGGTATCCCACTGGTGATTGATAACGCCTACGGCGTGCCGTTCCCGGGGATTATTTTTAGTGAAGCACGTCCCCTGTGGAACCCCAATATTGTCCTGTGCATGAGCCTTTCCAAACTGGGCCTGCCGGGTTCGCGCTGCGGCATTATCATTGCCAATGAAAAAATCATCACCGCTATCACCAATATGAACGGCATTGTTAGCCTGGCGCCCGGTGGGATTGGACCCGCAATGATGTGCGAGATGATTAAGCGTAACGATCTGTTGCGGTTGTCAGAGACGGTTATTAAACCGTTCTACTCTCAGCGAGTGCAGGAGACAATTGCGATTATTCGTCGCTATTTACCGGAAAATCGCTGCTTAATTCATAAACCGGAAGGTGCAATTTTCCTGTGGCTGTGGTTCCAGGATCTACCGATTACCACCGAGTTGCTCTACCAGCGCCTGAAAGCACGTGGGGTGTTGATGGTTCCGGGGCATTACTTCTTCCCGGGTCTCGATAAACCCTGGCCGCACACGCATCAGTGTATGCGCATGAACTATGTGCCCGATCCGGAGAAAATTGAGGCTGGCGTGAAAATTCTGGCGGAAGAGGTTGAACGCGCCTGGAGCGAGAAGCAGTAACCCAATCCCGGCCATCCAGGGCCGGGACACTCGTTACAATGGTTGAGCGCGTAAACGCCGCTGCTGAACCTGGACCGCATCCGTACACGTCAACGCCCCAGTTGGGCAAGCCTCCACACAGGCAGGACCGGTTTCCCGATGTACGCAGAGATCGCATTTGACCGCTTGCACGCGTGAAGCATGGGAGACGACATTCATTGCGCCGAACGGGCAGGCCAGCATGCAGCTTTTACAGCCGATACACCGTGCCTGTTCGACAAAGATATGCCCACGCTCGCGACGAATTGCCTGCGTTGGGCAGACGTTAGCACAGGGCGCATCTTCACACTGGTGGCAGGAAACGGCGGTGGTCAGGGTGTTCTCTTTAATGACCCGAATGCGTGAGACAAAATGACTCGCTGATACCGCTGCACAGTCCTGATTTTCCTGATGCGAAACGACACATGCGACTTCACAGGTGCGACAACCAATACACTTCGCCGCATCCGCCATGATAAACCGGTTCATTGCTCCCTCCCCCCGCTGTAAAACCACAGAGTGCCAGAGAGAATACTATTGCCGCCTTGATCAAACAGAGGAAACGATGAAATTTTATCAGATGCCTGACCCCTTTCGGAAATTCGCCCAATATTCCCGGCTCAAGTCAAAAAAAACCTGGGCGCAAACGCCCAGGGATAATAATCCGCAGGCGACATCACGCTGCGGAATAAGCTGGCTCCAGATTAAGTGACATCTATATTTGATAATCTGCCTCATCCACCACACGGTAGAGCGGTTGGATATTATCCAGTGCCAGTATGTAACCGCTTCCTTTTACGCTGACGACAGAGTGCTGGGGTAATCCCAACAAATTTAATTTGTTATTAAGATTTTTTACCATCGTAGACAAACGCTGTGTGGAAGCGCTTAATTCATTTTTTTCCCAGACGTTGACGAGTAATTCATCTTTTGAAACATAATGCGCTCTGGCATTCAGTAAAAGATAAACGAACAAACGAAGCATTGTGTGATTAAAAAATATACCACCAAATGAAATCACACTGTCCATTTTATTTACCGGAAGTCTGAATATTCTCGACTCACTAATATCAAAAAATATTTCCCGACCGATCATAAATCCATGTAACTGGTAGTCCATCATTACATACCCACATTTTATCAAACTAACAATAGCTAAACATGTGCAAGTCCTTGTTGATATTGTCTTGCGCAAGTTTAGGAAAAACAGATTTAATATCAATACATACTCGAAGCGTTCATTTTCATTTCGCTTCCAGCAAAGTGTAGACTGAATGTCTGAGGGGTAAATTTAGACGGTGCAATATAAACACTAAAAACAAATTAACAGAGGGTAACGCTGTTTAAGAATAGACAATCAATGTTGCAAGCAAAGTGGGTATATTTATCACAAATTTCAGTTAAATATTCTGCGGGGATAAACAATGCTTAAAAATAGTGGATGGCAATTCACGGTGACAGGCGTATTACAGGACATCAATATTTGAGTGTAGCTCTCTTGTCCGATTTGTAAGAAAAATATGCCAGATGGCGACAGACCTACGGATATGCATAAACGTAGGCCGGGTAATGGCCGCCACCCGGCAATTCTGTTTCACGCGCTTTTAGAAGCGCCAGCTCACGCCTGATATGAACGTGAAGCTATCATCACGGTCAATCATTGGGCTGTCTTTAATCTCGTCTGGCAGGGTGCTATATGCTGCGCTTGCCATCAGGATGATGTTGTCAGTAACAGGGTATTTAGCTGTCAGACTAACATACGGAACCCAACTATCCTGTGCTGAGTAGGTGGATAATCCACTACGACGGGACTCTTTACCCGAGACGCCGTAATAATAGTCATTGAAGTTTTCGTCGTAGTAAAAAACGCCCACGGACGGTATCAGGGAAAGTTGTCCAACCGGTATTTTGCGGAACAATGACAGCTCACCAATCCATCCATTGCTGTTATCCAGGACGTCTGCGGACGCTGAAACTTTCACGCTACCCCAGTTTTCATGATGATACCATGCCGCTCCCGCCATCATCGTGCTATCGCGTTTATCGAGCTTTTTCATGGCATGGTCGTCGTTATCTGAAGGGTCAAACTCCAGCGGCATCCAGGATGCTGTCAGACTAAATTCATTTTGTTCACTCTTGGACAGAATGTATCCCAGCGTGGTCTGTCGAACATAAAATGATTCTCCTTCATAGCTGATAAGGGGAATCGCGTGAGTATTCTCATTATACCCACGATAAGGTGATTCATTATATATCGCGCCTGCACCGACCGATAATTCTGAAGCTGATGCGCTGGCGATAAAAGAAAAAGCCAACAGCGCCGTTATTTTGTGTTTAATTAACATGCCCGACATTCCATTATAAATAAGCTACAAAGTGTCGGTAGCATAATAATGCTTACAAATTCGTCAGTGCAAGGCGCATATTTATATAGTAATATACAAAATCATATATATATTGGATTGCTGCGATGAATAAATTACAACTTAAACACCGGGAATTAAAGATCATCTCGGTCATTGCTGCCAGTGAAAACATCAGCCATGCAGCCACTGTGCTCGGCATCGCACAGGCCAATGTCAGCAAATATCTTGCTGATTTTGAATCAAAAGTGGGTTTGAAAGTGTTTGAACGAACTACACGGCAACTGACCCTTACCCCTTTTGGCTCAGCTCTACTGCCCTACATTAATGACATGCTTGACAGAAACGAGCAGCTCAATCATTTCATTGCTGATTATAAGCATGAAAAACGTGGACGCGTCACCGTGTATGCGCCAACAGGTGTCATCGCTTACTTATCGAAACATGTCATTGCGCAAATCAAAGATATCGGCGACATCACGCTGTCGCTGAAAACGTGTAATCTTGAGCGGAAAGCTTTTTTTGAAGGCGTTGAATTTCCTGATGACTGCGACATATTAATCACCTACGCACATCCGAAAGACGAGTCTTTAGTCGCCAGCTTTATCACCAAATATGCGGTAACCGCCTTCGCCAGCCCCACCTATCTTGAGGCGCATCCTATCAGTCAACCAGCCGATCTCGAGCATCACTCCTGTATTCTGATAGATTCCATGATGATTGATGACGCCAACATCTGGCAGTTTAATGCCGCCGGATGCAAAGAGATTCGGGATTATCGCGTTACGGGGAATTACGTTTGTGACAACACTCAATCAGCGCTGGAACTGGCGCGCAATCATTTGGGCATTGTCTTTGCGCCTGACAAAAGCGTACAAAGCGATCTGCTGGCCGGTACGCTGGCTCCCTGCTTTCCGGAACAATACGAATGGTGGCTGGATCTGGTTGCAATCTTTCGCAAACGGGAATACCAGCCATGGCGAGTACAATATGTGCTGGATGAAATGTTACGTGAAATTCGCCACCAGCTTGCTCAGTCCAAACTCCTGCAGCCTGAGCAAGTCCCGGCAGACGAAGGGAAATGTTAATGATCAAGGTACAGATAATGTACCCAACTTGTCATACGTAACAGCACTTTGCGCATCACCGAAACATGGGTGAAATGGTCTGAATAAACCGCAACCTGTGCATAAATCCCATCCGGTAAGGCGCTCAAATCAACGTGTTCATTTAACTCGATTGTGGCGATAACCCCTTCCGAACCCGGTGCCGTGGTTAACGATTGCAGCGTTCCGCTCGACTGATACGTTCCCCCTGGCACCGCAGGACTTATTGCCGCCAGCTTACCGCTAAAAACCTTACCCGGCAGGGCATTGAACACCACTTCAGCTTCATCACCAGGTTCCAGGCGAAGCAGCGAATTCTGGCGGAATTGCGCAATAATTTGCCGCTTTTGAGCGGGAATAAAAACCATCACCGGACGCAACGGCAGTGATGCGGCGTAAGTTCCAGGGCGAATCAGTACCTGCGTGATATAACCATCGCTCGGCGCACGTACAACCGTTTGTTCAAGATTATATTCCGCCTCGGTCAGTTGCGCTTTCAGGCTGGCGATTTGCGAATGCTCGCCCTGCACCAGACTGTCCAGTTGGCTTTGAATCTGCTGTTGCTGCGCTGCGGATGATTTCACTGAGGCTTCCTGCGCCAGATAGTTCTGTCGCGCCACGTCAATATCGCGCTCAGAAAACGGATTCACTTTCGCCAGGCTACCCTGCGCATAACGCTGATACTCTTTCGCAAATTTATCCCGCGTGGCTTTTGCCTGCTGAGTATTGGCAGCCATTTCGTTGAGCTCTGCGCCAAGCGCATCCTGTTTGTGTTGCGCCGTCACGAGATCCGCCCGCAGACGATCCACCCTCGCCTGATAGCGCGTTGGATCAAGTCTGAACAATACCTCTCCTTTTTTAATCAGCGTATTTTTCTTATCCGTGACTTCAATGACAACGCCAGTAACTTGTGGAACAACCGGAATAGAGACCACCGCTTTTTGTGCTTTAAATGTGTATGGGTGGTTATAGTTCATTAATAATATTAAGCCACTGACAATAATTATCCCACCCAATGCCGCAGTGGGTATTGTCCATTTATTAACTGGAATCTTGAAGATTTTAAAAATCGCCCATGCGAAAGCGACATAGGTCAGAATAATCAGTAAATCCATAATCAATTCTCTACAGAGGAGGATTTCAACTCAGCTAATTGTTTTTCCAGCCCGACAATGCGTTCCTGGAGTTGAATAACGGAAGTATCCGGATGCTGCATGCCCCACCCTCGCTCTGGACGATAAAGCGTTGCCCAAATCCACAAGAAAGGCCAGATCACATGTAATGTAAACAAACTCACCCAGCCAGCAACGTGGATAGCATCGGCATGCGGATGATTGCGTTTTTTCGCAATTAAGTAGGGAATATCATGCAATATGATGACCCCGTAAAAAATAACCAGGAAAACAAAAATAAGTACCCCAAGTGCAAAATAATCCAGAAACATATTTCCCTCAGAGAAATTTTAAAATAGAAGTAAATGAGTTCGAAAATGATAGTGGATTGACCAGTTAGTGTGCAATTTTGATATTTATATAACGACATATGGTTTTACATATACTGCGTTCATTTTAACAGGTGGCATTTATACAGGCGGTGGTTTATCATGCTGAAATATCACTACAACCGGAAAAAATGATGAACAACGAGGAAGCCACTCCATCAGTGAGTATCAAGCGTATTAAAGCCTCCATTATTTACCGTTTACTGTTAATCGGACTGGGACTTCCCATGATGACATTCAGCTTAGTTTGCGGTGTTCTGGGACTGTTCGGCTATGACATGGTGAAGTGGAACGATCAATCTATTCATGGGGCGCTGGCGATCCCCGCCGCGTTGTTCAGTGGTCTGTTTATCACCGTGCTGTTCACTGTATTTGTCGGCTCCATTGCTTGCCTTGGGCTATGGGTCTACAGCCGTTTCCGTCCGTTGCAGGTTAAGGTGCTGGATTAAGCAGCATGCCCGACAGGAGACCCCATCGGGCATTGACATAATGCGTCAGAACAATCCCAGCGGTTTGTCTGAATAACTCACCAGCAGGCACTTCGTTTGCTGATAGTGTTCCAGCATCATTTTGTGTGTTTCACGCCCAATTCCCGACTGCTTATAGCCGCCAAATGCCGCATGGGCGGGATAGGCGTGATAGCAGTTGGTCCATACTCGTCCCGCCTGAATGCCACGCCCCATTTTATAGGCCAGATTACCGTTACGGCTCCAGACACCCGCCCCTAGCCCGTACTGTGTGTCATTAGCCAGTTCCAGCGCCTCATCCACCGTTTTAAATGTGGTCACCGCCAGCACCGGACCAAAGATCTCCTCCTGGAATACGCGCATAGAATTCTGACCAGACAGGATGGTCGGTTCGAGGTAATAGCCGCCCTGCAGTTCACCTTCAAGCCGCTTACGCCGCCCGCCGGTCAGCACATCCGCGCCCTCTTTCTTACCAATATCAATGTAATTCAGGATGGTTTCCATCTGCCCATGAGAAACCTGAGCTCCCATTTGCGTCATGGTGTCGAGCGGATTACCACTGCGAATACTTTCAACGCGGCGAATGGCGCGCTCCATAAAGCGTTCGTAGATAGATTCCTGAACCAGCGCGCGGCTCGGGCAGGTACATACTTCGCCCTGATTAAAAGCAAAGAGCGCAAAGCCTTCCAGCGCTTTATCGAAGAAGGCATCTTCTTCATCCATCACGTCAGCGAAGAAAATGTTGGGTGATTTGCCACCTAATTCCAGCGTTACCGGGATAATATTTTGCGTGGCGTACTGCATGATCTGCTGGCCGACTTCCGTCGAGCCGGTGAAGGCCACTTTAGCAATCCGTTTCGATGTCGCCAGATACTCGCCTATCTCACCACCAGCACCGTTTACCACGTTGACGACACCGGGTGGGAGGAGCTCGCCAATCAATTCCATCAGCAGTAAAACTGACAGCGGTGTCAGGCGGGCAGGCTTAAGCACCACGCAGTTTCCTGCTGCCAGCGCGGGTGCCATCTTCCAGCTTGCCATCAGTAACGGGAAGTTCCATGGAATAATTTGTCCCACCACGCCGAGCGGTTCGTGGAAGTGATACGCTACCGTGTCGCTATCCACCTCACTGATTCCCCCTTCCTGAGCACGAATACAGGAAGCGAAATAACGGAAATGATCGATAGCCAGCGGCACGTCAGCCGCACGGGTTTCGCGGATCGGCTTACCGTTATCCCAGGTTTCCGCCGTCGCCAGAAGCTCAAGGTTTTGTTCCATCCGGTCGGCAATCCTGAGCAGAATCGCCGCACGATCCTGAACGGAGGTGTGCGCCCACTGATCTTTCACTTTGTGGGCCGCATCGAGCGCCAAATCAACGTCCTTTTTACCGGAAGAGGCCACTTCGCATAAGAGTTGCCCGGTAACGGGGGTCAGATTCTGGTAGTACTCGCCATCAGCCGGGGGCACCCAGTCGCCGCCAATAAAATTGTCGTAACGGGTCTTCAGCTTCAAAGGGAAACCATATTCGCCGGGCTGAATACGGGGGGGATTGTTGGTCATGATCGTCTCCTTGCTACAGGGATATAACAAGGGTAGACGTGACTGGCGATTTTCTCGCCAGTCACTCATGGGTTTACGACAACGGTCACGAATTACATCGCCGCGCGATAAATTGCCATAATCTCGCTGTGCGTCGCCTGGATGGGATTGGTCAGCCCACAGGCGTCTTTCAATGCATTGGTCGCAAGAACAGGGATATCGTTTTCTTTGACACCCAGTTCACGCAAACCGGCCGGGATATTGACTCGCTGCGCCAGTGAACGGATAGCATCGATACAGGCTTCAGCGCCTTCAGAGTCCGTCATCCCTGCAACGTTCACGCCCATCGCCTCTGCGCAGTCACGCAGACGCGCTGCAGCAATCTGGCTGTTAAACATTTGAACATGCGGCAGCAGTACGGCGTTACATACGCCATGTGGCAGGTCATAAAACCCGCCCAACTGATGCGCCATCGCATGGACATAACCTAAAGAGGCGTTGTTAAAAGCCATCCCGGCGAGAAACTGCGCATAAGCCATCGCTTCACGTGCATGCACATTACCCCCTTCTTCCACGGCTACGGCCAAATGCTCCGCAATCATGGTGATGGCTTTCAACGCGCAGGCATCAGTGATAGGCGTTGCCGCTACGGATACATAGGCTTCGATTGCATGAGTCAGTGCGTCCATACCCGTCGCCGCCGTCAGCGATTTCGGCATACCAATCATCAGCAATGCGTCATTCACAGAGAGCAACGGTGTGACATGTTTGTCCACAATCGCCATTTTAATGTGACGCTCGACATCGGTAATAATACAAAAACGCGTCATCTCAGATGCAGTACCGGCTGTCGTGTTTATCGCAATCATCGGCAGTTGCGGTTTTGCAGAACGATCCACGCCTTCATAATCACGAATATCTCCGCCATTCGCCGCGACCAGCGCAATCCCTTTCGCGCAATCATGTGGTGATCCTCCCCCCAGTGAAATAACGCTGTCACAGTCATTTTCTTTAAGGATTTTAAGACCATCTGCAACATTTTTCGTCGTCGGATTTGGGTGGGTGCCATCAAAAATGACGCTGAAAATATCATAGGCCTGCAATGCTTTTTGAATATCAGCCGCCATACCTAATTGTGTAAGTACCTTATCCGTCACAATTAACGTTCGGCGAAAACCATATTCTGCCATCGTATTCATTGCATCTTTTAATGAATCAGCACCAATTATATTCACGGAGGGAATATAAAATGTCGTCGCGGTCATTGAGCTATCCTTAATTATTTAACGTGGACGAGCAGGATACGAATGAAAAGCAGAAAAAAATATGATCATCGTTGTTATTTGACGTTCGAAAAAATAAAAAACACATTAGGTCAATGTTCTAATGCGCTTTTCTAATTCAATATATTATTTGTATCATTTCATTTTATCATAAATAATTTGTATTATTCTTTTTCAGGAAATAATAACGCATCTCGTAATAAATGATCATTACCCCGGCGGCGCGTAAAGCCAATCCGGTCAAAATATTCCAGAATCTGGATAGCCAGTTTGCGCCCCACACCCAGACGGTCGCGAAAATCGGCTGCGCAGGTTGATCCTTTCTGCAAATCCTGTTCACGGATCATACTGGCGAAGGCCACAATGCGATCGTTACGGTAGTAACGATCTTTCACGATCGCCGTAATCATCCCCTGCTGCGCCGCCTGACGCAGCACCAGACGCATGGTTTGCTCTTCCGTCGCGGTTTCGCGCGCCAGATCGCGCACCCACCAGGGCTCATCATTAAACAAGGGGCCGACTTTCAGCCAGATGGCCTGCTGTTCGTCAGTAAAACCGGCTTTGTGTTCTGGTAAATGCAACCAGCCATGGTGACTATGAATCTCGCCACTCTCGCGCATCTGTTCAATGAGCAGCAGTACCAGCGCTTCGTCTTCCATCGGCAACGCCATGCGGCGCAGGCGTTCGCGCCCCGGGCCGGGCTCATCACGATGCTGTTCGTGATAAGTTGCCAGCGTATCGAGGATTTTGCGCTGCCAGCGTGCGGCAACTGGCGCGCTCAACAGGCTGTAACCTGCCTGAATAAAGCCGTGCTGCTGTATAAGCAAGCGCATGCCATCGCCATTTAACTGCCGCGCCCACGCAAAGTCGGGCAGGTTTACTGCTCCGCGTTGCAGATGTACAGCCAGCGCGGCACCATCATCTTTCACCGTTGCCAGTGACGCCAGCCACTGCAGATACTCCGGTTTACGCTTTCCGCGGCGCGGTGAATTGAGAGCAACCACCCGCGCCCCTGCAAGCGTCACGCGCGCAGCGATATCACGCAATACCAGCCGATCGTTGTCCGCCAGTAATAGCGGCGTATCGAACACCAGTTCCGCCAGGTTATCTTCCAGTAGCGATACGCGCCCCGTGATGTGGCTGGCAGCATGATGGATGTGTAGCGGTTGCCATTGCGTCAGCGGCGCATGGGTTTCCAGCGCCACAATCACCCGTGTGAACGGCTCTGGCGGCGCATCGGAAAGCAGCCAGTCTCCACGGTTAAGCTGTTCTTTTTCGGCATCCCCCGCAATATTCAGCGCAATGCGCTGCCCGGCGTGGGCATGGTCCGTCGGCTGGTTTTGTGCATGAAGTCCACGTACGCGCATGGACTTGTTCACGCCGGTCAGCCACAGCATATCCCCAACGTTCACTTCACCGCTTAACGCGGTTCCGGTTACCACCAGCCCGGCACCTTTGACGGTAAAGGCGCGGTCGATCGCCAGACGAAAGGTGTGATTTCCCGCATGCTCGCGGGCAGGTAACTGCTGTAAATGCCCACGCAGCGCCTCGATTCCACGGCCTTCGCTGGCGGCAGTAACAAACAAGGTCGCATCGGCAAAGCCAAATTCACCGAGCACCTCCCTGACTTGCTGTTGAACCTCCTGCACTCGCGTTTCATCCACGCGATCGGCTTTGGTCAATGCCACCGTCAACGTCGGATTCCCGGTCAGTTGCAGAATCGCCAGATGTTCACGCGTTTGCGCCATCACACCATCGTCGCAGGCCACCACCAGCAACGCATGATCGATACCGCCTACGCCTGCCAGCATATTGGAGAGAAATTTCTCGTGCCCCGGTACGTCAATAAAACCCAGCACGCGGCCATCTGCCTGCGGCCAGTAGGCATAACCGAGATCGATAGTCATACCCCGCTTTTTTTCTTCCGGCAGGCGGTCGGCATTCACGCCGGTAATCGCCTGCAGCAACGTTGTTTTACCGTGGTCAACGTGTCCGGCGGTCGCAATAATCATTTCAACAACATCTCCATAAACCGGGTCTCATCGTCAAGACAGCGCAAATCCAGCCACAGACGCCCTTCGTAAATCCGGCCGATCACCGGGACCGGCAGCCCGCGCCAGCGGGTTGCCAGCGCCTCAAGACGGCTTCCGCGCCCGTCGTGCGGTGTAAAGGTTAATGCTGCACTGGGCAGCCGATCAACCGGCAATGAACCACTACCTATTTGCGACAGGCAAGGCATCACGTTCAGCGCAAATTCTGCAGCGTAGTGTGCCGCCAGTGCGGCCTGAAGTCGTTCCGCCTGCGCCTGAATGGTCTCTTTGCTACGGGTTAACAGGCGTAGCGTTGGTAGCTTGTCGGCTAACGCTTCCGGATGCAGGTAAAGACGTAACGTCGCTTCGAGTGCCGCAAGGGTCATTTTGTCCGCCCGCAGCGCCCGTTTCAGTGGATGGCTCTGCAACTGTGCAATCAACTCTTTTTTGCCGACGATGATCCCGGCCTGTGGCCCCCCCAACAGTTTGTCGCCTGAAAAACTCACCAGACTGACACCGGCGGCAATCAACTGTTGCGGCATCGGCTCTTTAGGCAAACCGTAATGGCTCAAATCAATCAGTGAACCGCTACCGAGATCCGCCACGACAGGAATATCCAGCGCCTGACCGATTTGCGCCAGTTCCGCTTCGTCAACGGATTTCGTGAATCCCTCGATACTGTAATTACTGGTGTGGACTTTCATCAGCAGACCGGTGTTTTCGTTTACCGCCTGACGATAGTCGTTAGCGTGCGTCCGGTTAGTGGTCCCGACTTCATGCAGTCTGCACCCCGCCTGGCGCATCACATCCGGGATACGGAACGCGCCGCCAATCTCCACCAGTTCACCGCGTGAAACCACCACCTCTTTTCCCGCCGCCGTAGCAGCCAGCATCAGCAGTACCGCCGCCGCGTTATTATTCACAATACAGGCATCTTCCGCCCCGGTGAGACGACACAACAGCGCCGCCACCGCACGATCGCGATGCCCTCTTCCGGCATCGTCCAGATCATATTCCAGCGTCACCGGCGAACGCATTGCCTGCGTGACGGCTGCAATAGCGTCTTCCGCCTGTAACGCACGGCCCAGATTGGTATGCAGTACTGTTCCTGTCAGGTTAATCACCGGACGCAGCGCACTCTGCGACTCTTTTTCCAGTCTGGTACTCACTTCCTGCGCCCAGTTATCGCACCACGCCGGCAGCGCGTGCGTATCCCGTATCGCCTCTCTCGCGTCATCAAGCATCTGACGGAGCAGATCCACAACGCGGGTATGCCCGTGGGTGTCACGCAGTGACAGAAATTCACTTTCACGCAATAAACGATCAATGGCAGGAAGCTGGCTGTAGAGCGAACGCGTTTCGGTAGTCATGAAAAAGCCTGGCTGTTGGTGGCCCTCTCCACCACGGAGAGGGATGTCGACATAGGGGGGATTGTAACGTGAGATTGCTCAGGCGGACATATGCCCCGGTCAAGCCTTTGGCGGTTCTGTGCGCGCAAAACTTTCGCGCTGGAACATTGTTTCTACCAGTTTAACCAGGTTAGGCCGGTTGACACACCAGCCTGGAGAAACACGGCGGAAGTTGAGATAACCCACCGCGCAGGCAATGGCGATGGTCGCCAGATTGACCGTATCGGGCCGAATTGTGCCGTCCACCAGGTATCCTTCCAGCGCATCCAGGCTACGGTTAATTTTCTCGCGCTGGCGCAACAGTTCCGTTTCCGACTGTTGCGCGGCGGGGCGAGCCTGTTCACGAACGGAGACTAACCCGGCATCCATAATCCCATCCGCCAGCGCTTCAAGCTGTCGTACTTTCAGCGAGGCCAGCGGCTCACGCGGCAGCATTGCCGGTGCGATATCCAGCAGTTCAATGTACTCCGCGATAATCGGCGAATCGAACCAGTATTCCCCCTGGTCGGTCACCAGAGCGGGCACTTTTCCCAATGGGTTGTACTGCGCCACGCCGTTTTCCGCGTTATAGGGCAGTTCATTAACAAATTCGAAAGTGATGCCTTTTTCCAGCAACAGAATCGAAATCTTACGTACGAACGGGCTGGTGTAGCTGCCGATGAGTTTCATAATCAGTCCTTTTCGCCAACACAAAACAATGAGTATGGCTCACGTAGCGGCAAAAGGCAGGTGACAGCCCTCTCAATGATCCAAATAAAGGTAATGCATCCAACTGGTCATCCGCAGTAACACTTTGCGCATCACCGAGACGTGGGAAAAATGATCGGAATAAACCGCCACCTGAGCATAGATACCGTCAGGTAGCGCATCCACCTCTGCATAAGGGTCGAGTTCAATTGTTGCCAGGACGCCATCGGTTCCCGGCACCACCGTCAGAGACTGTAATGCCCCCTGCGCCTGATAGGAACCACCGGGCACCACCGGTAGTATGCTGGTCAGCTTACCGTGAAAAACCTGGCCCGGTAAGGCATTAAACACCACTTCCGCTTCATCGCCAGGTTCCAGGCGAAGCAGTGAGTTTTGACGAAACTGAGCGACGATCTGCCGTTTTTGTTCGGGGATAAAAACCATCACCGGGCGCAACGGCAATGCGGCGGCATACGTACCGGGACGAATCAGTACCTGCGTGACATAGCCATTACTGGGCGCACGAATAACCGTCTGATCAAGATTGTATTTTGCTTCCGCCAGTTGAGCCCGCAGGCTGACGAGCTGCGACTGCTCGCCGTTGACCATGCTGTCTAACTGGCTCTGGATTTGCGCCTGTTCAGCCACTGAACCTTTTACCAGCGCATCCTGCGCCAGATAGTTTTGCCGCGCATTATCAATATCACTTTCTGAGAAGGGATTGACGCGAGCCTGACTACCCTTCAGATAGCGTTGATAATCTTTATATAACCGATCTCGCTCCGCCGAGACGCGGGTGGTATTGGCCTGCGCCTCTGCAAGCTGTGCTTTAAGCGTCTGGATATTATGCGTCGCCGTCACCAGATCGGCCTGCAACCGGTCAACACGCGCCTGATAACGCACAGGATCCAGTTTAAACAGCACCTCGCCCTTTTTTATCAGCAGGTTATTTTTATCGGTAACCTCGCTGACCACGCCGGTGACCTGCGGCGTAATCGGAATTGAAATAACGGCCTTTTGCGCCGTAAAGGTGTAGGGGTGGTTATAGTTCATTAACAGAATTAAGCCGCTCACCAGAAATACGCCGCCTAATGCTGCCGTCGCCAGCGTCCACTGATTCACCGGAATGCGGAAGATTTTGAAGACCGCCCACGCCAGCGCCACATAAGTTAA
>OKVW01000319.1_pt1 | contig 30629 bp, 28 predicted proteins | sample 1606991 | NCBI WGS metagenome assembly OKVW01 (sample SAMN03281021, study PRJEB24777) | human gut metagenome | isolation source: fecal sample PR177 from 1 month old male Malay infant, vaginal delivered... | reverse complement strand
AGGCTGTTCAGCGTCACGCGTTCAAGCCAAAACTGACTCACATCGACTTCGTTCGCGCGTAATCGCAAACCTGTCGAAAAAAACCCCGCTTCTGCGGGGTTTTTTGTGCCTGCTATTTACCGCCCGAGGTGCGGCGCTGAAGCTGATCGCGCAGATTCGGCGGCGTCCCCTTAATGGTCAGCGTATCGGTGGCCGGATCCCAGAAGATACGTTCCCCCAGCAGCATCGCATCAAAGTTGATGGTTAACCCGCCGCCGCTGCCGGCAAACTTGGTTAACTGACGCAGCGTGCTGCGATCCGCCGGGAAGCTCTCTTCAAGCTCATAGCCCTTTTCTGCGGTAAATTCCTGGAAGCTGACTTCGCTGACGCCCGCCAGCTCTTTTGACAGCGACTCCAGCTCAATCTCTTCCCCTGCCTGCAGCTGTTCGTTGCAGTAGCTGTAAACCTGCTGACGCACCGTCTGGCGCTCAGATTTATCGAGCTGCGCTTCTGCTGTGAAATCGTCAACCGCCTGGAGCAGCCCTTTGTTCTGCGCTTTAGCGTTAAGCCCTTCGCTGGCACCGAGGAAATCCATAAAGAAATCCGCCACTTTTCGGCCCACGCGTCCCTTCAGGAAAGTCAGGTAGCGGGTCGACTCCGGGTTGGTTTCCCACTCGGTCAAATCAATACGCGCCACGATATCCGCATGGTTAATGTCCAGATAGTGCGTCGAGCTGATATCCAGCTGCTCGTTCACGCGCATGCTGCTTAAGTTATTCAGCACGCTAACCAGCAGATACTCGACCGCCAGGTAGCGGTAGTGGCAGAACAGCACGATCCCGCCGTCGGCGAACGGGTATTTCGCCAGCTCATCGCGCAGGCGCCCGGTTGCCGCACGGCTAAACGCCAGGAAATCCTCTTCACCCTGGCGCTGCAGGCGCAGGCTATCGGCCAGTTCACTCTCTTCGCTGAACAGCCCATAGGCTTTATTTTTGGCGCTGTAGACGCGATGCAGTTCTGCCATCATCTCCACAACGGTCGCCGTAGGTTCCAGTAACGAATCGCGTAGCACCACTTCAAGGGTTTGCTCATCGCGCTTGATAAGCTGGTGCAGGGCAATCTGGTTGATTTCCAGACTCATGATAAACTCTCCTTTTAGACCGGGCGGTATTCAACCACCACCAGGACATGTGTGCAACAACAGATAAAAAAGGGGAAAAAAAGCTGTTGCTACGGTAATATGTTGCCCTTTCATCAACAAACTGATTTTGATTTATGCCACAACATTCCCGCTACAGTGATGAACACGTTGAACAACTGCTCAGTGAGCTGGTCAACGTACTGGAAAAACATAAAACGCCGACCGATCTCTCCCTGATGGTTTTGGGAAATATGGTCACCAACCTGATTAACACCAGCGTTGCTCCGGCTCAGCGTCAGGCGATCGCAAAATCTTTCGCCCAGGCTTTACAGTCGTCCGTCAGCAACGACCCGGCCCATTAAGGGATACGAACAACAGTTTATGGTGACGAATCGTCAGCGCTACCGTGAAAAAGTCTCCCAGATGGTCAGCTGGGGGCACTGGTTTGCCCTGTTCAACATTCTGCTGGCGACGGTCATTGGCTGTCGTTATCTGTTTGTCGCAGACTGGCCAACAACGCTCACCGGGCGTATCTACTCCTGGATAAGCGTTGTCGGTCACTTTAGCTTTTTGGTTTTCGCCACCTATCTGCTGATCCTGTTCCCCCTGACGTTTATCGTCATGTCGCAGCGTCTGATGCGATTCTTGTCCGCCATCCTTGCGACTGTGGGGATGACGCTGCTGCTTATCGACAGTGAAGTGTTCACCCGCTTCCACCTGCATCTCAACCCCATCGTCTGGGAGCTGGTGATTAACCCCGACCAGAACGAAACGGCCCGCGACTGGCAGCTGATGTTTATCAGCGTCCCGGTGATCCTGTTGATTGAGATGCTGTTTGCCACCTGGAGCTGGCAAAAACTGCGTAGCCTGACCCGCAGACGCCACTACGCGAAGCCCGTCGCCGCGCTCTTCTTCGTCTCCTTTATCAGTTCGCACATCATGTATATCTGGGCGGATGCGAACTTCTATCGTCCTATTACTATGCAGCGCGCGAACCTGCCGCTCTCGTACCCGATGACGGCCCGTCGCTTCCTCGAGAAACATGGCCTGCTTGATGCGCAGGAGTACCAGCGCCGCCTTATCGAGCAGGGTAACCCGGAAGCCGTCAGCGTGCAGTATCCTCTGAGCGACCTGCGCTATCGCGATATGGGCCGCGGGCAAAACGTCCTGCTCATCACCGTCGACGGCCTGAACTATTCCCGTTATGAGAAGCAGATGCCTGCCCTGGCCGATTTCGCGAGTCAAAACGTCACGTTTACTCAGCACATGAGCTCCGGTAACACAACCGACGCGGGCATCTTTGGCCTCTTCTATGGCATTTCAGCCGGATACATGGACGGCGTACTCTCTACCCGCACGCCTGCGGCGCTAATCACCGGGCTGAATCAGCAGGGCTATCAGTTAGGGTTGTTCTCATCCGATGGCTTTAACAGCCCGCTCTACCGCCAGGCGCTGCTGTCTGATTTCTCACTGCCGGCGGCACAGAATCAGTCCGATGCGCAGACCGCCAGCCAATGGATAAACTGGCTGCAGCGCTATGCCCAGGAAGATAACCGCTGGTTCTCATGGGTTGCCTTTAACGGCACAACGCTTGCTAACAGCAACAAGAGTGATTTCGCGCGCCGCTACGGCCGCGCGGCGGGTGATGTTGATGCGCAGATTGCCCGCGTGCTTGACGCGCTACGTGAGTCCGGCAAGCTGGACAACACCGTGGTGATCGTGACGGCAGGCCATGGCGTCCCGTTAGGTGACGAGACGAAGAGCATGAGCTGGTCACGCCCTAACCTGCAGGTTCCGCTGGTCATCCACTGGCCGGGCACCCCGGCGCAGCGCATCACTATGCTTACCGAGCATAAAGATGTGATGACCACCCTGATGCAACGCCTGCTGCACGTCAGCACGCCAGCAAACGAGTATTCGCAGGGCCAGGATCTCTTCAGCGCCGCGCGCCGCCATAACTGGGTTACGGCAGCAGGGAATAATACGCTGGTGGTGACCACGCCGAAGCTGACGCTGGTGCTGAACAGCAACGGGAATTATCAGACGTATAACCTGCAGGGTGAGCGGCTGAAAGACCAGAAACCGCAGCTGAGCCTGCTGCTGCAGGTCCTGACGGATGAGAAGCGTTTTGTCGCTAACTGATTAATAATAAACCAGTTAGCGACGGATTTCCTTGCATTCAAAACGGAATCGAGTAGTATTCTTTCTATGCGTCGGCACGTAGCGCAGCCTGGTAGCGCACCGTCATGGGGTGTCGGGGGTCGGAGGTTCAAATCCTCTCGTGCCGACCAAAAACACATTGAAAACCAGCCTTTTATGGCTGGTTTTTTTATGTCTGAAATTTGTACGGGGAATCATTGGGAAAAAATGAGGGAATAACCCCCGACATTTTCACGCTACATTACAGGCGATTTATCGTCTTTGATTTGGTTAAGTGTATGTGTAAGAACGCCGTATACCGTTACGTCATTCAGAGCTTCCCCTTCTATCGCTTCACCATCTTGAGTGATTAGCGCGTAGCCCATTAGCTTCACGAACTGGTTGCTCCCGTTCATGTTAACCAGCAACGTATCTCATCCTTCTGGCTTCAAACTGACGTTAATAACGGCCCAGCCGCATGAAGTTTCAATAACCTGGCAGTTGTTATCTACACTGCAGATAACATCTATCGTCATGCGCTGCTCCTGGTAATCCATGGCTGGGGATGGAAATCCCATTAGAAAACCCTCCCCATGTTACGCAGGATCCAGTATCGGTTATCACTTCCGTTTGTCGTCTTATCGGCGAAGTCCGGCTGGTATTGCTCGAGCCATGAATTTGCATCCGCCTGGCTGAAATGCCAGTTCCTCTCCTGCAGTTCAGCGATGAATTTGACTGTATGCAGGCCGAGATAGCCTTTCGGGTTTTGCTGTATGGCCGCAATAAAAGCAGCACGAATATCCGCGATGAAATTTCGCAGGCGGGTGCATACGGGACACCATCAATAGTGACCTGCATATTATATCCATAAAAAAAAGCCACTTGGGTAAACTAGTGGCTTTCCTAAGCTTTAATCTAATCAACCCAAGAATCGGGTTTTAGCCTAGCTAAACTAAACTTCTTTAATTTCTTCAAGCAGTGGGTTGAAGATGGGAGCAGGCAAGTTCAATTGAGGTAACTTGATGGTTACTGGCACTACCATCTTTTCACCATTCTTCTCAAAAATTAGTGTTGCGGCGCTGCTGGCGGAAGCCCCAATAAACTTACCAATTGACATACCATGCAGAGTGAATTCTTTACCAACTGCTGGCCCTGTACCATTACTTTCGTTCATGTAGTCAGAAATACTTTTCATCCATAACTCCTTATGATTAATCGAGTTATAAGAGTAACGGGGAAATCAGAATGTTTGAAGTTATTTCGCGGGAACAAGAAGATTTGGCGGCTGACAGTTCGCCTGCCACGCTTTGTTATGCGCCAGGATGTCTTTCTTCGTCTGGCGGTCCATAACGTCGATGTCGTGATCAGTCAGGTAGATTGGCTTTACCCAGTCACAGGCGGTATAAACCACCACCGGGACGCTTCCACGTATCACGCAGCTCGCGATCAACATCGTCATCAGGCATGCGGTTAACAGTCTGCTGTGCATTGCTGGCCTCTTTCGTTGCCTCTACCCGGCGTTCTGCTGATGCGATCCTTGCCGCTGCGTTATCTTCGGTGCGCTGCTGGTCGGCTTTCGCTTCCGCTTTGCTGGTGCCGCGTGAATGACCAATACCAAAAGCGGCGGCGATAGCGCCAAAAATGGCAACTGCTAATGAGATGATTAACTGCACTGTGCTCATGCTTCCACCTTCGGTTCAAAGGATCGAACGTTCATAGGCTCCCCTGACGGGAAAGACCAGTTCATCCAGGTAAAGGTCTAAGCTCGCACATTCCGTCAAACACCTCGCCAGGATCGATATCGTCGTAGCTGCAGACTATGTGAAGCTCATTACCTTTTTCCTGAAGAACAACCGTATCTGTTTCCCATCGTGGGATTAGGATGCGTAGCCACTTTTTCATATAAGCACCGCTTTAGCCTGCCCGAAGCGAGCACGACGATCTTCAAGTCCGTTCGTTCCGCCGTTAATAATCTTCGTCACCTGCAGCAGGTTGTCTGAATAGTTCAGGCACCCCTTACTAGCGAAGAACCACGCCGCGCTTCTGGCTGCATAAATATCTCCGGCCAATAGCTCAGGCTGCTTTACAAGATCAACCTTCAGGCCGTTACCGCAGTCACGGTAGTTGTTGAGGCCAGTAATCTGAATGAGCCCACGTCCACGATATAACCAGCCGTCACCGGGAGCGTTATTCCCCATGCATTTGCAGTATCCCAGGTTCGCGATAGCACGCTGGCACTCAATCGGTAATGTCCGCTCTTCAGGACGGCGGCCAAGCGTGTTTGCTTGGTCTGCCGTGAGGCGTCTAGCACGAATGAAGTTCGCCAGTACCGCAATACGGTAGTTGAAGCTCTCCACCAACCAGTTGATTCATGCCCTACCTGAGCAATGAACATCGCCTAGTCTACCGGCTTGGTGATACCAAACTCCTTCATCGCGTCACTTACTGGCTGAAACCAGCGCGCAGCTAACTCGGCGCTTAGCCCAGCCGCCTTTTGAAATTGTGATTGGTTCATTAGTGCCTCAGTGCATCAACCAGGCGCGCTACGTTTCCCCGAGCCCAGAGAACGGCAGCGCAAATCAAGACGTTCACCAGCACCACGAACCATTGTGATTCATGGTACAGGCCGAACAGGTAACGGAAAGGAACGCTGGCGTATACCAGCACCGTGAAATAAGCCATCAGCGATATCAGAGGGTGATGTTTACCCCCGCCATGCCGGTAGAACATCAGAGCAACGACGACCACCCTGCAGATAAGAGCGTTTGCCATTGCACTCGGATCACTTGTTACCATTGCTGGCCGCTCCACCACGTAAACGCGAGAGAATTCCAAACAGGCTACCCAAATCCTGACTATTGACGAATGTCAGCAGCTTAATAGCAATAGCGGCTACGATTACCGTGCCCAGAGCATCAAGTGGCCTCTCGCTATACCCTGTCCATCTGGATAAGTAAGATCCAAGCAGTGGCGCGCCAATAACGCCGAAGATGAATGAGGTGATGAAGTAACCAACAAGCTTAAGGCGGCTATTATTAACCATCGTGGCGACGTAAAACACCGCACCGGCGAATACACCAAACACCACACCGTAATCTATTCCGGTTGCCAGGCCGAACATGCTGGCCCCCATCAGACCACCAGCTGCGACCGTAGTGCCAGAAACAGGATCGGAAATTTAGTCCTCTCTTATTGCCGTGAGTCCTCTCAAAATTGAGGGAAAATATTTAAAAGTCATATATAATGATTTTCTTTTTCAAGAAGAACGAAGGTTATATGGACGCAACAAGCCTAACTACCATTGCAACATTACTTGTGGCTTTAATTACGGGCCTTTTGGCATATGCAGCCACATCATCTTCAAAAGAGAAAGAGACAAAGCTTTCTGTATTTGAAAAGCTAGGCATAGAGACTCACGCTGCACTTGAAACATTACAAAACAACACTGAATACTTAATTCAAATTTTATTATTCAGTAAATCCGTCAGTTTTGGTTCTTTGAGACGAGCAAACGAGAAATTGCCACCAAATTATGACAAGTTAAGAGAACTGCGTGTGAGAGTGATGTTTTTTGATAAGCAGATGTTTGACTTCTATGAGTCAGCAATAAATTCTCATGGTGCTCTTGTGCCTAAAATGCTCGGGTATGGCAGTTATGATGGAACTTTACCACCTAGAGAAAACCGTATATTTACAAACTACGAAAGAAAGAAATATATATTCGAACTTCAGAAAATACTGTCGCAAGTTTTAAATACAAAAGAGATGATTGCGAATGAAACTTCTAAACGTTATAGAAAAATACTATCTTCTTCGAAATATCTAAACCTAGCTATTTTCCCGCTTGTTATAGTGGCGATGATTGTTATGGTGATGCTGTCCAAAACGCAAAGTGAAAAACCTAAATCAACACCAACTACAAGTATTTACATTATAAGGTAATAAAAAAACCGCTCGGTGCGGGTTTATGTTTTGTTGCTCAGTACACTTTACTTTCCCGAGCCTAGCACAATTTAATCACTTTCTTGCTCGCTCTGCAAATTAAATTTGTCGCTATTTGTGCCAAACGCGTCACAAAGTGGAGCGTACAAGATCGATTCAGCCAAACTTACCCATGTATCTATTCTGCGGTGGCATGTGATAATGGTTCAGTCAGGGTGTTTTGCACTCAGCTCGTTAGCCATTTGAAGCTTGCTCTTACGCAGCCGGTGACGGTCAACAATCACGCCATACAGTGATCGGTAATCGTCATTCATTAGGAGCGATGTAATAACACCATCCACCTTAAGGCCCTCTTCGTCGGAGTAGAACGCCAAGCCACTTTTGTTTTTGCTGTCTAGGATTTCGCGCAGGTAAGCTTCCAGCTCAGGTTTAGTGATGCCGGATTTCTTCATGCGGCGCAGCGCATCGTTGATTGCGGTCTTAGTGATTTCCCGGATGCCAGCAGCTGGTTGAACATGTTTCCGCCTGAACCACCACCGATGTATGACCAGCGGCCCCACATGCGGAGCTTGCCCTGTCCCAGATGCTTTCGAGAGTGCGAAGGCGAACCATCTCGCCGGATTTGCCAACTTCAGAAGGATTGAGCATGTTGCGTCTCCACTTACGCCAGTGCACCGATCGCCAGAGCACGATCTAAAAATCGAATCAACAGCGATAACTGGTCGCCGTATTTCGCATCAAATGCCACAGGTTCAGCGTGCAACTCGTCGTGATTCGCTCTGCATAGCGGTATCACAAACAGGTCATGCGCTTTGATACCCATTCCAACCTGCCCGTGGCCTATTGTACGGTCCGGGGACATGGTAGACAGGTGTTCGGGGACATGGTGAACACTTTTTAACATCCTTTACCCATGGTGATCGACTGTATCTTCAGGTCGATCACCCCCACTTTCGTGCTGTACCACCACACTTCGTAACAGCCATCCTCCTGCGTCTCCTTCAGTCCGACCCGCTCCCCCCTGAACTCCTTACCCGCGCTCAGACTGATACCTCTGACGCTCAGCTTACCGCTGATATCCACTTTCCTGACCATCACCCCTTCGTCATATTCCGGTGGCGCTGTGTTGCTGCTGTACTGGCGTGCAGACGGCTGATACCGAGAGGCCGGTACCGCCATATCCAGCGCCTCGTGCGGGCGTTCAAGGTTATAGACCGTTCGCCAGTAGTCAAAGGCGCGCTGCAGTTCACCCCTGTCCGCGAACCACTTCCCCTGCAGCACTTTCGCCTTCAGGCTGCGGTGAAAACGCTCCAGCTTGCCCTGCGTCTGCGGATGATACAGCCGGGAGTGCCCCACCCGGATACCCTGGCGCATCAGCCACAGCTCCAGTGCCGTCCAGGTGCCGGTGGTGTCGCCCCACGGTGAGCCGTTGTCCATGGTCATCCTGTCCGGCAGGCCGTAACGTTCAAACACGCTGACCAGCTGCTGTTGCACGGTCTCACGTCGTTCATCGTTACAGTGCGCCAGGCACAGGGAAAAACGGGAGTGGTCATCCAGCAGGGTGAGCGGATGGCAGCGGCCGCCACCGAAGGGAAAGTGGCCCTTGAAATCCATCTGCCAGAGCCGGTTCGGGGCATCATGTTCAAAGCGCCCCGTGGCCGGGATGCCCGGTGAGGCGCCCGGCAGCAGACCGTGACGGGCCATCAGATTATGGACGGTGCTGAAGGCGGGCATACGGTGTCCCCGGTCTTCCAGCCAGCGTTTAATCTTGCGGGCTCCCCAGCGCGCATGGCGTTCATGCGCCATGCGCAGCAGGACAGTGATGTCGTCAGATGAGCGGTTCGGGGAATGACGGGGAGTGCGGGGCCGGTCCTGAAGTCCGGAGGCGCCTTCCACAGCCCAGCGCTGAAGCCACTTGTAGCCGGTGGCAGGGGAAATGCCGTAGTGACGGCAGAGGGAACGGATGTTCGCCCCGTCCTGCGAGGCGAACAAAACAAACCCGGTACGTAATGACATGGTATCTCTCGCATCCCAGGGCATAAGCGACTCCATAAACGGGTTCTTATGCCTTAGTTGTAAGTGTCTACCATGTCCCCGAACAAGTGTTCACTATGTCCCCGGACTGTACACCTATCAAGTGATGGGGATCGTCTGCCAGGTTATTGCAGCAACTGCACTGCTGCGACTTCAGCCAGCGGGTGTACTTCTCGTTCTCCCAGCGGCGACACTTTGGCCTCAGCATGAAAGATTCCGGTGATTCAGGATCGACCTTCACCGAGACTATCTTCTTAACTTTCTCCTAGATGATTTCAGTCGCTGGTAATGACGGAACAATATCGCTTTTTCGCATCACTGAGCTGTGCGATTCAGGCTTAATCCGGAGTGCCATATTAGCCATTAGCCACTGATTCAGGAATAAGGTCAGCCAGATCGTTACGTACCATCCACCAGCAAAACTCCGGCAGCGTCAGAGTGTGGTCAGTGCTAAAACCCAGCATGATATCCACCACCAGAAGGTTCAAAAGAAAGAGGCATCACACATAGCGATCCCAATTGGAGGGGATCTGAAGAGGATTATTGACGATAGCCGGGATAGTGTTGCCAGCCCGTATGTCGTATACCGAATACCAGAACGAAATAACAAACGTAGTAAAAAGGTTTCACACCCTACTCAGGTAGCACCTGATTATCTTAGCCGTTCTTTCTCTGCACTACGTGACAAGCTTGGATTATGTGATCATCTTCCATTGGATGAGCGCCCAACATTTCACGAGATAAGGGCACTGGCCGCGCATTTGTTTGATAGCCAGGGTATCGATCCTCAAGGCAGGATGGCCCATAGTGATGCCAAATCAACGAAGATTTTTACCAGCAATCATATCGACTGGGTTATGTTTCCACACGGTGAGATCAAGGCAGGCTAGCTAATGGCGAAATTACCCCCTAACTCATTGATATATATAGCGCAGATAATGCATAAAAATCACTGTTTGTTTACACAGTCGAAAAGCCAACAAGCCAGTAGTGGCGCGGCTTATAAGCATTTTACGCAGGTGTCATGGGGTGTCGGGGGTCGGAGGTTCAAATCCTCTCGTGCCGACCAAAAACATATTGAAAACCAGCCTCTTATAGCTGGTTTTTTATTTCGCCTCGTCCGGCGTTTTGCGCAGGTATACAAGCGTTACCAGACAAATCACCGCCCCGGCATAAAACGTATATTCCGCCCCAAACGTTTCCCAGATGGCTCCTGCCCCCAGGCTGGCGACTAACAATCCCACGCCGCTGACCAGACTAAAAATGCCGTAGGCGGTACCGCGCAGATCCGCAGGCGCCGTTTTAGCGATCATTGCCGCCAGCAGCCCCTGCGTCATCCCCATATGCACTCCCCAAAGTGCAACGCCCAGAAGCATTCCAGCCCAGTGGGTGCTCAGCGCCAGCACAATATCTGCTCCAATCAGCATCACCAGACCCCACTGCAGTAGCCGGGTGTGGCTCATCCGGTCCGATAACTTGCCAAACGGATAGGCAGAGAGGAAATAGAGCAGATTCATGGCCACCATCACCAGCGGGATCAGCGCCAGCGGCACCCCCGACTGCTGTGCGCGCAGGACAAGAAAGGCTTCACTGAAGCGTGCGAGCGTGAAGATGGCCCCCAGACCAATCACCCACCAGCAGCCTTTCCCGAGACGCCTGAGGTTCTCTTTTTTGATGGGGTTCGTGCGTTTATGTTCGACGGGCGCTTTCGGCTCATGCAGGCCGAAGAAAAGCAGCGCCACGGCGAGCACGCCGGGGATCACCGCGATCCAGAAAATCGTGCGGAAATCATCGTTCCACAGCAGCATCAATCCTACGGCCAGCAGCGGCCCGAGAAATGCGCCGATGGTGTCCATCGACTGACGCAGCCCAAAGGCCGCGCCGCGAAGTTCCGGCGGCGTAACGTCAGCAACCAGCGCATCGCGCGGCGCTCCCCGGATCCCCTTCCCGACCCGGTCGATTAAGCGTGCCCCCAGAATCATGCCGGAAGAAGAGGCGATAGCGAACAACGGTTTACTCAACGCGCCAAGACCGTAGCCCAGAACCGCCAGCCCTTTACGCTTGCCCAGATAGTCACTGATGGCGCCGGAAAACACCTTGATAAACAGCGCAGTGGCCTCAGCCAGGCCTTCAATCAAACCAATGAAAATCACGCTGGCGCCCAGCGTCGTGACCATAAACAATGGCAGCAGGCTGTGAATGATCTCCGAAGAAATATCCATCAACATACTTACTCCACCGACCACCCAGACACCTTTTGGGATCTGGCGGAGCGTGGCAAACCGGGATTGCATTAAGCCTCTCCTGCTTTCTGTAAACAAAGGTGCTCTCAACAGAATATCCTGGAAAGGCGAATAAAAATTATCAGGCATAAAAAAAGCCACCCCGCAGGATGGCTTAGTTTTCGCAAATCGGCGTCTAGTGTTTATCACGTCCGCCCAGGAAAAAAATACCCAGCGGTATAGCCAGCAGAACGGTGAATACCAGACTGTAGACAAAGATCATCGCCGACTGCAGGACGTACATGCTGGTTGTCCAGGCAGAGAGAGGAATGTTGTACTGTTCGATGACGCCAACAATCGTGGCACGCCCCACGCACGCGGCAGCAATCATAAACACGACCAGCAGCGCCAGGAGGAACTTGCGGCCTTCAGGCGTTTTCAGTTTTGCACGAACCATCTCTCTTCCCTTTTACAGATGAATAACATTATATAGAGTCTAAAATAACACAAACGCCCGTCAGACTCCACGCCAGTACAAACACCTGCATAAATAACAAATACCTGGTTTATTACGCTGTATATATTGAAAATGTAAGTAAATAACACCAATCATTCACGGTCGCTATGTTAACCTGTGCAGGATCGTTTTGACATAAAGGAATGACAATGGAAAACGCACCTAAATTTGCCATCGCACTCATCGCCGCCGCGTGTGTCAGCACCAGCGCTTTGGCCAGCGAAACCCCTAAAGAGCAGCCGCTGGAAAAAGTCGCCCCGTATCCGAAAGCGGATAAAGGGATGACGCGTCAGGTGATCCAGCTGCCGGCACAGCAGGATGAAGCGAACTACAAAGTGGAGCTGTTAATTGGCAAGACGCTGGAAGTGGACTGCAACCAGCATCGTCTGGGTGGTCAGCTGGAAAGCAAAACGCTGGAAGGCTGGGGTTACGACTACTACGTCTTTGATAAAGTGACCTCGCCGGTCTCCACCATGATGGCCTGCCCGGATGGCAAGAAAGAGAAGAAATTTGTGACCGCCTATCTGGGCGACAACAGCCTGCTGCGCTACAACAGCAAGTTGCCGATCGTGGTTTATACGCCTGAAAATGTGGAAGTGAAGTATCGCGTGTGGAAGGCTGAAGAGAAGATTGAGCAGGCTGTCGTACGTTGAAATTAAGTCGGGTGGCGGCTTCGCCTTACCCGACCTACAAAACAACACCGAACATAGGCCGGGTAGGCGTCAGCGCCACCCGGCTTTTTTACCTTACAGCGCGATATCCGCAACCGGTTTGTTTTCCGGCTGAGGCTTCAGCTCCGCTTTTGGCGCAGCATCCGCAGCCTGCGGTTTGATGTACTGCAGCTGCAGTACGCGGCTGGTGTATTCCAGCTCCTGCTCCGTCGCGCTCACGTTACCGTTCAGCTTCGTGCCGTAGGATGGAATAATGGTCTTCAGCTTCGCCTGCCATTCCGGACTGGCGACTTTATCTTTAAACACTTTTTCCATCAGGTGCAGCATGATTGGCGCAGCGGTAGACGCACCCGGTGACGCACCCAGCAGCGCGGCGATGGTGCCGTCCTTATCGCTCACCACTTCGGTGCCCAGACGCAGCACGCCACCCTCTTTCGGATCGCGCTTGATGATCTGCACGCGCTGACCCGCCTGCCACAGACGCCAGTCTTCTTTCTTCGCCTCAGGATAGTACTCTTTCAGCGCTTCGAAACGGTCGTCGTCAGAGAGCATCACCTGGCTAATCAGGTATTTCACCAGATCGAAGTTATCCAGCCCCACGTCCATCATCGGCTTGACGTTAGAGGTGGTGGTTGCGCTCAGCAGATCCCACAGGGAGCCGTTTTTCAGGAATTTAGTGGAGAAGGTCGCGAACGGGCCAAACAGCACCACGCGTTTGCCGTCAAGCATACGGGTATCGATGTGCGGAACAGACATTGGCGGCGCGCCCACGGAAGCCTGACCGTACACTTTTGCCAGATGACGATTCACCACTTCCGGGTTATCGGACACCAGGAACTGACCGCCCACCGGGAAGCCCGCGTAGTCATCCGCTTCCGGAATACCGGACTCCTGCAGCAGTTTCAGCGCGGCACCGCCCGCACCGATAAAGACAAACTTCGCCTTGATGACGTGCTCGGCTTCGTTGTTTTTCAGATCGGCAACGGTCACGCTCCAGCTGTTATCCGCGTTGCGCTTGAAACCGCGCACTTCGGTGCTGAGCTGCAGGTTGAAGTTCTCTTTTTTCTTCAGAGACGTCACCAGCTGACGGGTAATTTCACCGTAGTTGACGTCGGTACCAATTTCGGTACGGGTCGCCGCCACTTTCTGGTTCGGGTCACGACCTTCCATGACCAGCGGAGCCCACTCTTTAATCTGCGCGTGGTCTTCAGAGTATTTCATTCCGCGGAACAGCGTGCTCTGCTGCAGTGCGGCGTAGCGCGCGCGCAGGAAGTTGACGTTCTGCTCGCCCCACACAAAGCTCATGTGCGGTACGGTGTTGATGAAAGAGTGCGGGTCGTGCAGTACGCCGCTGTTGACCTGGTGAGACCAGAACTGGCGAGATACCTGGAACGCCTCGTTGATCTCTACCGCCTTCTCGATACTAATGGAACCGTCCTTTTTCTGCGGCGTATAGTTCAGTTCCATGAGTGCCGAATGGCCGGTACCGGCGTTGTTCCAGCCGTTCGAACTCTCCTGCGCCACGCCATCAAGGCGCTCGACCATGGTCATTGACCAGTCCGGCTGCAGTTCTTGCAGATAGGTTCCCAGCGTGGCGCTCATGATACCGCCACCGATTAAAAGGACGTCCGTTTCCTGCTCTTTTGGTGCGTCAGCTTTCGCCGCCATGGAGACGGTGTTAAGCCCCACGGCCAGAGAAAAGAGCATGGCAGTCATTTTTTTCATAATTTATGCCTTAGTGTAAAAGTGCTTGATGCGTGGAAATTGCAGGTGAAACAAGCTGCGGGGGCACGGTAACAACTTTTAAATATTGTTTAAAGGTTACGAAATTATTGTAATTGTGAAATTTAATGATGGATTGTTTGTGAGGAATTATCGAAGCGTCTGGTAAAGCGCGGTTTAACTGGCTAGTATGTTGCGTTTTGTGATCGCGCGCACGGAAGCCTGCCCTAATCAGCGAAACGTTATGTCCCTACCCCATTCTGCTGTCTCTCCCGAAAACCGTGTCGCCAGCGTGCTGCGTTCCCCTAAGCAGCTGACGCGTGAAACGCTGGCTGGCGTGATTACCGCCCTGGCGCTGATCCCCGAGGTCATCTCATTTTCGGTGGTGGCGGGCGTTGACCCGAAGGTCAGCCTGATCGCTTCCGTTGTGCTCTGTCTTGCCCTGTCCGTGCTGGGCGGTCGCCCGGCGATGGTCACGGCCGCGGCCGGTTCCGTGGCGCTGGTTATTGGACCCATGGTGCATCAGCACGGCGTACAGTACATTCTTCCCGCCGTGCTCATGGCTGGCGTAATTCAGATTCTGTTTGGCGTGCTGGGCATGGCAAGGCTGATGCGCTTTATTCCCCAGTCGGTCATGACCGGGTTTGTTAACGCCCTCGGGATAATGATTTTCTTTGCGCAGGTTCCGCATTTCTGGAGCCGAAGCCCGCTGATTGTGGGCCTGTTCGTGCTGACGGTACTGATCGTGCTGTGGGTGCCGCGCTATTTCAAAAGCATCCCTTCCCCACTGATTGCGATTGTGCTGTTAACCTTGTTTACGGTTTCAACCGGGCAAAGCCTGCCGACCGTGGGCGATGAAGGCGCCATGAGCGGCGGCTTGCCGGGTCTTAGCGAACTTCTGGTCCCCCTCAATCTACAGACGCTGAGCATAATCTGGCCGTGCGCGTTGAGCATCGCGTTTGTCGGCCTGCTGGAATCCCTGCTGACCGCAAAGCTGGTGGATGAGCTGACCGCGACGCCGTCAAGTAAACGCCGCGAAAGCATTGGATTAGGCGTCGGCAATATTCTGGCCGGATTTTACGGTGGGATTGCAGGCTGCGCGATGATCGGACAAACCATCGTTAACGTAGAGATGGGGAAAGGCCGAAGCCGAATTTCAACCTTCGCTGCGGGCATCGTGCTGCTGATCCTGGTGACGGCGCTCAGCGACGTGATGGCCAACATCCCGATGGCGGTGCTGGCGGGCATTATGGCGATCGTCGCCGTTAAAACCTTCAGCTGGCACAGCCTTCAGCCGGCCACGCTGAAAACGGCCCCGATTGCAGAAACGGTCGTCATGCTGGTGACCGTTGCCGCCACGGTATCAACCGGCAATCTGGCGATTGGCGTGCTGGGCGGGATTATCGTCATGGTGCTGCTTCCCGCCCGCATTAAGCGTCGGCTTAAAGCAGAAAAATCGTCGCCAGCCCAAGAAAAATAAAGAAACCGCCGGTATCGGTGATGGCGGTGATCATCACGCTCGACCCCACCGCGGGGTCGCGCCCCAGTTTGGTCATGGTCAACGGGATAATGACGCCCATCATCGATGCCACGAGCAGATTCAGCACCATCGCCAGCATCATCACGCCGCCTAACGCCATATCGTCATACAGCCACCAGGTGATGCCGCCCATAATGCCGCCCCACACCAGGCCGTTGATCAGCGCCACGCCCATCTCTCTGAAGATCAGAAAGGCGAAGTTGCCGGGCTGAATATTCTCCAGCGCCAGCGCGCGAACAATCATCGTGATAGTCTGATTGCCGGTATTGCCGCCAATCCCGGCCACAATCGGCATCAGCGAGGCCAGCGCCACCAGCTGCGAAATGGTGTGTTCAAAGCCGTCAATCACGCGGGAGGCGATAAACGCGGTACACAGGTTAATGGCCAGCCACGCCCAGCGCGTTTTCACCGCCTTGCCGACGGAGGCATGGACGTCATCTTCCGCGCTGATCCCCCCCAGCGCACGCAGGTCGTTATCGGTTTCTTCATAAACCACGTCAACGATCTCGTCGATGGTCAGACGCCCCATCAGTTTGCCGACGGAGTCCACGACGGCGGCACTCACGAGGTCATCACGTTCGAAGGTACGCGCCGCTTTTTCCGCATCGTCCTCCGGGGAGAAGACCATCGGCTCGTTTTCCATCACCTCGCTCACCTTCCGCTGGGTGCTGTTGAGCAGGATGGTTTTCAGCTCCAGCTCGCCAAGGAGGGTTTTATCCCGGGAGGTGACAAACAGCTTATCGGTGTTATCCGGCATTTTGCCCAGGCGGCGCAAATAGCGCTGCACGGTGCCGAGCGTCACGTCCGGGCGCACCGTGATAACGCCGAACTCCATAATCGCGCCGACGCTGTTTTTCTCGTAATGCATCACCTGACGCACGCGCGCGCGTTCATCGGCAGGCAGTGACGCCAGCAGGCGGCCGGTCAGGTTTCGCGGCAGGTGTTGAACCAGGTAAATCTGTTCGTCGATATCCAGCGTTTGCAGGGCGTCGAGGATGTCCCGATCGCTCATCTCATCGATCAGGTCGTCCCAGACGTTTTCCGAGGCCTCAAGCAGCACCTGTCCGCGCTCGTGATCCTGCACCAGCCTCCACAGGGCATGACGCTCTTCCGAGGGAAGCGCTTCAAGGGTGTCCGCCAGATCCGGCGGGGGTAAGTGAGCAACCAGCGCACCTACCTCAGCAATATCGTCGGCTAACGTGCCGACATCATATTGCTCAGCCAGGGTCAGTTTGCCTAATAGCGTAGACGTGACCGCTTTATCGGTCGTGAGAAGCCAGATCAGTCGCGCACGTTCCTGGTCACGCTGTCTGGCGCTGTTTTTCTTTAATACCGACATCAATCATAAATCCATGAAATAAGTTGGTATTAAGCATAGCGCGAGGATATGTAAATAAGAATAAACAACGGGCCGGGATGGAGAAAAAAGCGGCATATCGTGCAAATCATTGTGCCCGGCGGCGCTACGCTGCACGGGCCTAAAAATCCCAGGCCGGGTAAGGCGAAGCCGCCACCCGGCACACGGGCATCAGGCCGTTCGCGCCACCGCGTCACGCGAGGCCGCATCGCGCGCTTCACCGGTCAGCTCGCTCAGCCTGCCCTCGCGCATCTCCAGCAAGCGGTCAGCGTGAATAAAGTAATGATCGTCGTGGCTGATGGCGAAAATGGTTTTGCCCATCTCCTGCATCAGCGGCAGCAGCACCTGATAAAACTCGCGGCGGAAGTGCGGGTCCTGATCCGCCGCCCACTCGTCGAGCAGAATGATGTCACGCTCTTCCGCCAGCGCCAGCAGCAGCGCCACGCGTTTTTTCTGCCCTTTGGAGAGTTTGAGGTTAAGGATCTTGCCGTCCTGAAGTTCCAGCTTGTGCGACATCTGCAGGTGCGCCAGCCATTTTTCCACCAGCGCAGGATTGGCCTGCTGCCCTTCCGGACCCAGCAGCCGATCAAACAGCCAGACGTCGGTGAACACCGCCGAGAAAAGCTTGCGGTAATCCTCGGGCTTCTCCGCGCTCAGCGCTCTGCCATCCAGTAAAATCTCGCCCGACTGCGGCTGATAAAGCCCGGTGAGCAGCATCGCCAGCGTCGATTTACCGCTGCCGTTGCCGCCAATCAGGAACAGCAGCTCGCCGCGGCGGATCGTCAGATTGAGCGGCCCCACGGAGAAGGCGCTGTCCTGATAGCGGAACGTGACGTTACGCAGCTCGAGCGTCTGCCAGTTCGGGAAGGCCTGCGGGCGCGGGAATTCGGGCTTAAACGGCGCGAGATCGAATTTTTTGAGTTTATTAAAGGCCACCTGCGCACTCAGCAAGGTGGGCAATGCGCCGACCGCCGAGAGCAGCGGCGTGCGCAAAAACAGCAGCGTCAGTGAGTAGGTTGCCGCGACGTTGGTATCCGCCCAGCCCAGGCTGTTCGCCATCCAGAACACCAGGCCAATGGCGCCCAGCATCATAATGTTTGACCAGTTCACCGCGCTCAGGTGGAAGGTATCGGCGCGAATGATATGGTGCCGGTATTCGCGCGCGTCCGGAATATAGAGATGGTTAAAGATATACTCGGCGCGCTCGCGGTTCAGGGTGAGCTCTTTGCGCCCTTCCAGTACCGTCTGGTAATCGTTATAGAGCTTATCTTCGGTTTCGCGCAGCACCGCCATGTGTTTATAGACGCGGGACACCAGCACAAAACCGCCCCAGATGGTGATGGCAATCCACAGCGCAGTCACCGCCAGCATTTTGCTGGAGAGCCAGGCGAGATAGGCCGCCGAGCCGAAGGTCAGAATGATCCCCTGCACCAGCTCCGGCAGACGAACGAACGCGATAGTAATGGCGCGAACGTCGCTGGTCAGCCCCGCCAGCAGGGAGGCGCTGCCGAGCTGCTCGACGCGCTCGACCTGAGTGTCCAGGATGCGCTTGATAAACTCGCTGCGCAAACGGAAAACGAAATGGTGGCCGAGCGCAGTCAGCGCCAGCTGGGAGCCGAGCGTAACCGCCATCAACAGAAGCAGCAGGCCGAGAAACTCCGGCAATACGGAGAGCGAGGTGTCGACCATTTCAATCAACCGCACGTTAATAAACGCGATCAGGCCAATACCCAGCGCGGCGCTGGCCAGGCTTAACGCCATGACGGCGACGAAGGGCCAGCGGTACTGACGCCAGACGAGGAGAAGTAGTTGCATGCAGGCAATCCGGACAATAAAAAATCAGCGAGCAGTGTAAACTGCCCTGCGCGGACATCAAGAATAATTCTTATTTTAGTTTACGCATCCCCGCCTGACGGAAGGTCAGATTAAAGCGGTACTCGCCCGTGAGGGGGTGAACGCCGGGTTTCAGCGGCTGAATGCCGTGATAGTAAAGCCGCGATTCCCTGCCCCACACCACCACATCGCCATGTTCCAGCATGATGCGTTTGAGCGGATCGTTGCGGCGTAATCCCCCAAACTGAAAGACGGCGGGCAGGCCTAACGATACCGAAACGATAGGCGCGCGCAGATCGAGCTCATCCTTGTCCTGGTGCAGCGAGAGCTTCGCCCCGACGGCGTAGCGGTTGATCAGACAGGCGTCAGGACGGAAGTCAGGATAATCCGCCGCCACGGCAGCCTCGTGACAAAGTGCCTGGAAAACCGCAGGCATGGGAGGCCACGGCCGACCTGTCGTGGGATCGTTCGGAGCATACACATACCCACGTTCGTTTGTCGCCCAGCCCAGTTCGCCGCAGTTGGCCATGGCCACCGACATGGTGTAGCCGCCCGGCGTCACCATATGGCGAAACGGTGAAGCCGCCGTCACCTCGTTGATACCGGCAAGCAACGCCCCCGCACGGGAGAGAGCAAAGCGGCGCAGGATAACCGCCCCCGGCGCAAGCGGCTCCTGCCAGGGTTCAGCATCCGCAAAAAGATCGAGCATTATCCCTCCCGGCGTTTCGCCTCACGTTTTAGTAATAGCGCTTTTCGCGCCGCCCCCCAGCGATAGCCCGACAGCGCGCCGTCGTTGCGAACCACGCGATGACAGGGGATCACAATCGCCAGCGTGTTGGCCGCACATGCTCCGGCGACGGCGCGTACCGCACTGGGCTGACCAATCGCCTGCGCCACCTGCTGGTAACTTGCCGTTTCACCGCAGGGAATTGCGCGAAGGGCCTGCCAGACGCGCTGCTGGAACGCGGTACCGCGAATATCCAGCGGCAGCGCAAGCGGTACGTCGCGGTTATCAATACTGGCAATGACCTGGTGGATCCGCTGTACGAAGGCGTCGTCCCGCGGCGCGTGCGTCGCTTTTGGAAATTGCGTGGCAAGCTCTGCGGTTAATTCAGCATCGGTGTCACCCAGCAGAATCGCGCAGATCCCCCGCTCGCTTTCGGCGACCAGACAGCGTCCTAACGAACAGTCATCGATGGCATACCGAACGGCCACCTCTCCTTTACGGTACTGCTTCGCCGTCATGCCCAACGCATCGTTGGCTTTACGATAATAGCTGCTGCTGTCGGGAAATCCCGCTGCCAGCACGGCATCGGTAATTTTGTCTCCCTGCGCAAGCGCGGTGCGCAGACGCTGACCCCGCGCCGCCTGCTGCCAGGCTTTTGGCGTCATGCCGGTCACGGATTTAAACAGGCGGTGGAAATGGAAAGGACTCATGGCAACCTGCTCCGCCAACCTCTCCAGAGTTAGCGCAGGATCCTGCTCCAGAAGCCGGCAGGCGTGTTCCACTTTTGCCAGCTTTTGCGCCTGCGGATCGCGCTTGTCCGGCATGCAGCGCTTGCACGGACGAAAGCCCGCCTGAGCGGCGTGCCGGGCATCGGGATAAAAGCGGACATTTTTACGCAGCGCGTGGCGGGCGCGGCATGACGGACGGCAGAAAATACCGGTCGTCTGCACGGCGAAGACAAACTGATCGTCAGCGAGCGGATCGCGGGCCAGCACGGCCTGCCAGCGATCCTCATCGGTAGTGAAGGTTGGGTTTTTCATGATCGGCTCCTCGTATAAGCATACATAGAGCGTGCCTGAGCGCCACCGATAAAAAACCCGCAACCTTGCTTTTTAATTTTTGTCGCTGACCAGGAAACTGTTGAACTGCGGCGAGCTCCAGGTTTTAAACCCGTCGCCCTCTTTGGTGATCATATAAACCGCCAGCCCTTCCTGACGGACCACCTCTTTGGCTTTCTCCGGGCCAAGAACCATTAATCCGGTATCCCAGGCATCCGCTTCGAGCGCGGTGGGGGCAATGACCGTCACCGAGACCAGGTTATGCGTGATGGGGCGGCCGGTCTGCGGATCAATCACGTGCGAAATACGCTTCCCGTCAAGCTCGTAATAGTTGCGATAGCTTCCGGAGGTGCTGATGCCATGTCCGTTGATATCCACTATCGCCTGCACGGCATTTTGCCGATCCGTCGGTTTTTGAATCGCCACGCGCCACGGTTTATCGCTGGCGTTCATGCCCCGACTGACCAACGCGCCGCCCACGGAGACCAGATAACGGGAAATCCCCTCCTGCGCCATCAGTGCAGCAAGATGATCCGCCGCGTAGCCTTCCCCGACCGTCGACAGATCGACAAACAGATCGGGGATATCTTTTTGCAGGTACTGCTGCCCGTACTGGTTGATGACGGTCAGATGCTGTAGCCCGGTCCGGGCGCGGGCGTCATCAATGGCCGCCTGTTCGGGCGTCTTCACCGGCTGTTTATTCGGGCCAAATCCCCAGAGGTTCACCAGAGGACCGACGGTCACATCCATCGCCCCGTTGGTTTTATAACCTACGCGCATTGCCTCGGTCACGATATCGGCCATCGCCTCGCTCACCGGCCACAGAGAGGTGCTGGTTGAGAGGTTAAAGCGCATCAGCGCCGAGTCATTTTTATAGGTCGACAGCAGCTGATCGTCGGCGTCCAGCTGTGCCTGGATTTTGCCGCGAAGCTCATCCGTGCGCGTTTTATCGAGGTTCATCACGCTGACGCGCCAGAAGGTGCCCATCGTTTTGCCTTCGAGCACCGTCGCGGCAGGTGCGTCGGTTTTCGCCACGGGCGCGGGATCGTCACACGCGGTCAGGAAAAAAAGCATAGCCAGAAAGCTGGCGCGTAAAAAAGTCATGTCCATTCATTATTATCCTCATGCCAGGGCGGCAAGAGTACACCAAAACGGGTGAGTTGTGAGAATCAGAAAGGCACAAAAAAGGGGCCATCAGGCCCCTTACGTCACACGATGGCGCGATTAGAACTGGTAAACCAGGCCCAGCGCGACGATATCGTCAGTACCGATACCCGCCTGACGGGTGAATTCATTTTCATCAACCAGGTTGATTTTGTAATCCACGTAGGTGGACATGTTTTTGTTGAAGTAGTAAGTCGCACCCACATCAACATATTTCAGCAGATCCTGATCGCCGTAACCTTCGATGTCTTTGCCTTTAGACTGCAGGTAAGCTACGGATGGACGCAGGCCGAAGTCGAACTGGTACTGAGCAACCACTTCGAAGTTCTGCGCTTTGTTAGCCCAACCCAGATCGCCTGCGCGAGTCGCGTTGTAGGTTTGGGTATACTGAGCAGCCAGGTAGATGTTGTTCGCGTCGTATTTCAGACCACCGGTGTAGGTTTCAGCACGGTCGCCAGTACCGAAGCCCATGTCGTTCTGGGAACTGGTGCGCTTAGAGCTGGACACGGCAGTACCAATACCGAAGCCTTCGCCCAGGTTATAAGTGATAGAACCGCCAACGCCATCACCGTTCTGACGCAGTGCTTCACGACCGTTGTTAGTCTGATCTTCACCGCTTACGCTACCGTTTTTACCTTGATACTGAACAGCGAAGTTCAGGCCATCAACCAGGCCGAAGAAATCGCTGTTACGGTAGGTCGCAAAGCCGTTACCACGCTGCTGCATGAAGTTGTCAGAACCGTAGGTGTCGCCGCCGAATTCTGGCAGAACGTCGGTCCAGGAAGTTACATCGTAAACCACACCGTAGTTACGACCGTAGTCGAAAGAACCCGCGTCACCAAATTTCAGACCGGCAAACGCCACACGGGTCCAGGCGTTGTTTTCGTTCTCACCTGAGTTACCCTGAATCTGGTATTCCCACTGGCCGTAACCGGTCAGCTGATCGTTAACCTGAGTTTCGCCTTTAAAGCCAAGACGCATGTAGGTCTGGTCGCCATCAGCGCTATCGTCATCGGAGAAATAGTGCAGACCATCGACTTTGCCGTACAGATCTAATTTGTTGCCATCTTTGTTATAAATTTCGGCCGCATTTGCTGCGCCTGCCACCAGGAGTGCTGGTACCAGGAGGGACAGTACTTTAACTTTCATTTTATTAACCCTCTGTTATATGCCTTATAATTGCCACTGCTTACTGGTTAACCCTCATTAACCAGTCGGCAATTTCATTCTCCGCAAAATTACAGAATAATCCAATGCGAATATGATACGAAAACTTTGAAGATGTTTCATTTGTCCATCAAGATGTTTCAAAATGTAAATATCAAGGAACTTTTACAAAGCACAAATAGCTTATAAATTTAGCACTTATAATCAAAAGAAAAATCATACATATAATAATCAATAACTTATAATAAAATTCGTTACAGCACTGAATGACAAAACAAGATTGCAGCTAATCTCTAAAATATCTCTCGCTATCATCATTAACTTTATTTATTACCGTCATTCAGTTTTGAATGTCTGTTTATCCCTAATTGAGCCGGATGCTTCGCATTCGGTTTTTTTTTACCTTTCTTTACGCAACGCCTCATTTTTTGTGCTACCGCACCGAAATTGTAACGACTATTAACTAAATTCTCCCCGGCAATCGTTCGCTAACACACAATTGATGTAAAACTTAATTTCTTGTTAATTCGTGCTATTTTCCGGCCGGCCGCACTTTTTATTTGTACGCGCAGGACGAGTTTGTACATGTTTACCGCGCCACCCGCCGCCGGTATTGTCCGTTGAAAAAGTCGCCTGTTCCCGGACGGTGGCGCTGGAAATTCAGTTATTACCCTTTATACTGCCCTATCGCCACAGAGCATGACCATGACGGGTTAAAGATATCAATGAGTCAGACTGAAACCACCGCCCCGAGCAAATTCTCCCTCCTCCCCGGGAGCATCACCCGTTTCTTTCTTCTTTTAATCGTTGTGCTGTTAGTGACCATGGGGGTGATGGTACAAAGCGCGGTTAACGCCTGGCTGAAGGATAAGAGCTATCAGGTCGTCGATATCACCCACGCCGTGCATAAGCGCATCGATACCTGGCGCTACGCCACCTGGCAGATTTACGACAATATTGCGGCCGCCCCGGCCTCCTCATCCGGAGATGGACTTCAGGAGACGCGGCTTAAGCAGGATGTCTATTACCTCGAAAAACCGCAGCGTAAGACTGAGGCGCTCATTTTTGGCTCTCACGACAGCGCGACGCTTGAGATGACGCAGCGTATTTCGACCTATCTGGATACCCTCTGGGGGGCCGAAACGGTGCCATGGTCGATGTACTATCTGAACGGTCAGGACAACAGCATGATCCTGATCTCAACCCTGCCGTTAAAAGATCTCTCTTCCGGGTTTAAAGAGACTACCGTGGGCAGCATCGTCGACTCCCGCCGGGCAGAGATGCTGCAGCAGGCGAATGCCCTTGATGAACGTGAGAGCTTCTCTTCCCTGCGTCGTCTGGCCTGGCAAAACGGTCATTATTTTACTCTGCGCACCACCTTCAACCAGCCAGGACATCTGGCGACGGTTGTGGCCTTCGATTTACCGATTAACGATTTAATCCCGCCGGACATGCCGCTCGACAGCTTCCGTCTGGAGCCCGACAACAGCACCCAGAACATGCGTGCGGCATCTGACAAAGAGGCCGCAGAAAGCGTCTCGATCTCCTTTAACGGCTCAAAAATCGAAATTGCCTCATCCCTGAACTCGACCGGTATGCGTCTGGTGTGGCAGGTGCCGTTTGGCACGCTGCTGCTCGATACCCTGCAAAATATCCTGCTGCCTCTGCTGCTGAATATCGGTCTGCTGGCGCTGGCGCTGTTTGGCTACAGCACCTTCCGTTTCCAGCCGGGGCGTCAGAGCGACGCCTCTGCGGTCCCGGCAGGCACCAGCAATGAACTGCGCGTGTTACGTGCGCTAAATGAAGAGATTATTTCCGTGCTGCCGCTTGGGGTCTTAGTTCACGATCAGGAAGCGAATCGTACGGTAATGAGCAATAAAATTGCCGACCATCTGCTGCCGCATCTTAACCTGCAGAACATCACCACCATGGCGGATCAGCACCAGGGGGTGATCCAGGCCACCATCAACAATGAGCTGTACGAGATCCGTCAGTTCCGCAGCCAGGTCGCCTCCCGCACGCAAATTTTCATCATTCGCGATCAGGATCGCGAGGTGCTGGTGAATAAAAAGCTCAAGCAGGCGCAAAGACTGTATGAGAAAAACCAGCAGGGGCGCGCCGCATTTATGCAGAATATTGGCGATGCCTTTAAGCAGCCGTTAAAAACGCTGGCGACCCAGGCGGCGGCGTTAAATACGTCAGAAAGCCACCAGCTTGCCTGTCAGGCCGACTCGCTGGTCAGAATGGTTGACGAGATCCAGCTGGCGAACATGCTGGAGAATGATTTCTGGAAAGGAACACCAACCCTCTTCTCTATTCAGGACCTGATCGATGAAGTGGTTCCGGAAGTCCTGCCCGTGATCAAGCGTAAAGGGTTGCAGCTGCTGATCAATAACAATCTTCCGGCAAATGACGAGCGCCACGGCGATCGTGAAGCGCTGCGCCGCATACTGTTGATGATTATTCAGTACGCGGTGACGACCACGCAGATCGGCAAGATCACCCTCGAAGTCAGTACGGAGGAGTCGGCAGAAGACCGCCTGACGTTCCGCATCCTCGACACCGGGGAAGGCGTCACCACGAGTGAAATTGATAATCTCCACTTCCCGTTCCTGAACGACACGCAAAGCGATCGCTACGGCAAGGCCAATGCCCTCACCTTCTGGCTGTGCGATCAGCTGGCACGCAAGCTCGGCGGCCATCTGAATATCAAAGCCCGTGAATCCCTCGGCACCCGCTATTCTCTGCACGTGAAAATGGCGGCCAATCCGCAGGAAGAAGATGAAGAACGTCTGCTGGATGATGTCGTGGTGATGGTCGATGTGACCTCGAACGAGATCCGCAATATTGTCGTTCGTCAGTTAGAAAACTGGGGAGCCGCCTGCATCACGCCGGATGAAAGACTTGCAAGTCAAGAATTTGATCTGTTTTTAACTGATAATCCGTCTAATCTTACTGCCTCCGGCTTGCTTTTAAGCGATGATGAGTCAGGCGTGCGGAAAATCGGCCCTGGCCAGCTGCGCGTCAACTTTAATATAAGCAATGCGATGCAGGAAGCTGTACTACAACTAATAGAAGAGCAGCTGGCGCAGGAAGAGATAGCGGAATCCCCGCTTGGCGGTAATGAAAATGCCGAGCTTCACGCCAGCGGATACTATTCACTCTTTGTTGATACAGTACCAGATGATGTTAAGCGGTTGTATACTGAGTCCGCTGCGAATGATTTTGCAGCGCTGGCACAGACAGCACACCGGCTTAAAGGGGTGTTTGCCATGCTTAATCTGGTTCCCGGCAAGCAGTTATGTGAAACGCTGGAACATCTAATTCGTGAGAAAGATGCCTCTGGCATTGAAAAATACATCAGCGACATTGACGCCTACGTCAAAAGCTTGCTGTAGCAAGGTAGCCTTATACATGAACAATATGAACGTAATTATTGCCGATGACCATCCGATTGTACTGTTCGGTATTCGCAAATCACTTGAACAGATCGAGTGGGTGAATGTAGTCGGTGAATTTGAAGACTCTACAGCACTGATCAATAACCTCCCAAAGCTTGATGCACACGTGCTCATTACCGATCTCTCCATGCCCGGAGACAAATACGGTGATGGGATCACGCTCATCAAATATATTAAACGTCACTTCCCGGATATCTCGATCATTGTTCTGACCATGAACAACAACCCGGCGATCCTGAGCGCGGTACTGGATCTGGATATCGAAGGGATTGTGCTGAAACAGGGCGCACCGACCGATCTGCCTAAAGCGCTTGCGGCGCTGCAGAAAGGCAAGAAGTTCACGCCTGAAAGCGTTTCTCGTCTGCTGGAAAAAATCAGCGCGGGTGGCTACGGTGATAAACGTCTGTCGCCGAAAGAGAGTGAAGTTCTGCGCCTGTTCGCAGAAGGTTTCCTGGTGACCGAGATTGCCAAGAAGCTGAACCGCAGTATTAAAACCATCAGCAGCCAGAAGAAATCAGCGATGATGAAGCTGGGTGTGGACAACGATATTGCTCTGCTGAACTATCTCTCCTCCGTCACGCTGAGTGCAACTGACAAAGATTGATCTCAGCTGTCTATGCCGGGTGGCGCTCACGCTTACCCGGCCTACAGACCCCGCAGGCCCGCGCAAGCGCAGCGTCGCCGGGCAAATAAAAAAGGCCCTTCCGGGCCTTTTTTATATTCTCGTTTTTCTCACGCGCTCTGCGTAAATCGACAATGTCTGCTTCAGCACGTCCAGCGTCACCGGTTTCGACAGACAGCTGTCCATGCCTGACTCCAGACAGCGCTGCTTCTCTTCCGCCAGCGCGTTCGCCGTTACGCCCACCACCGGCAGCGTCAGGCCAAGCTGCCGGATGCGCTGCGTCAGACGGTAGCCGTCCATGTTAGGCATGTTGACGTCGCTCAGCACGATATCAATATGATTCTTACTCAGCACGTTCAGCGCATCCACGCCGTCATTGGCGGTTTTGCACTGGTAGCCCAGCGATCCAAGCTGGTCAGCCAGCAGGCGGCGGTTAATCGGATGGTCATCCACCACCAGAATCATCATATCGTCATTCACCGACGCCAGAGACTCCGGTGACGGCAATCCGCCCGCGCCGTCGCGCTCTTCCAGCTCCACTTTGTAGATGCGTGCCAGCAGGCTCAACAGCTCGTGCGGCGTCGCAACACTGTGTACCCATTCCCCAGGCGCTCGCTCGACGGGAATGCCGATGTGGCGACGGCAGAAGAGCACCGACCCTCTCCCCTGCCACGGCTGCTCCTGCATCTCGTCGGCGATCAGCACATCGTCAACGTCCGGTGTTTGACCTTCATAGCGGCACACCCTCACGCCGCAGTGGGTCAGCAGCGCCGTCAGATAGTCATTCAGCGAGGCGTTATGCACCGCCAGCCAGCAGCGCTTATCGCTCAGGCCATCTACCGTGGCTTTTGCCGGATATTGCGCAGAATAGAGCGGAATGCGGATGGTGAACTGGCTGCCCATGCCGGGCTCGGTATCTACGGAGATATCGCCGTCCATCATGCTGACGAGCTTCTCACAAATCGCCAGCCCCAGTCCGGTGCCCTGGAAGTTACGCTGCACGCCGGTACCGACCTGGAAGAACGGATCGAACAGGCGAACCACCTCCTTCGCCGGGATGCCAACCCCCGTGTCGCGCACGCGAATGCTCAGGTAATCCCCTGCCCGGCAGACGTGCAGCACAATACAGCCGGTATCGGTAAATTTGATGGCGTTGCTGAGCAGGTTAGAGATGACCTGCTGCAGGCGCATCGGATCGCCGTGCAGCGTCAGCGGCACGTCCGGTTCGATAAAGCAGTAGAGCCCCAGCTGTTTACGCACCACCAGCGGCAGATAGTTGGCGCTGATGTGGTTCATCACCTCGCGCGGTGAAAACTCGCGCGGCTCGATTTTCAGCTGCTCGGACTCAATTTTAGAGAAGTCGAGAATATCGCTGATGATTTTCAGCAGCAGGCTGGAGGAGTTGTTCATCGCCGTCACCAGCCGGTCGACGCCTTTCGGCAATTCCTTCGTCTGCAACAGATCGAGGTTACCGATAATCCCGTACAGCGGCGTACGCAGCTCGTGGCTGACGGTGGCAAGGAACATGGATTTTGACTGGCTGGCCTGCTCCGCCGCCTGCGCCATCTCCTGCAACGACTCTTCCATCTTCACGCGCGCGGAGACATCCACCAGCACGCAAATCGCCACGTTTTCATTGCGATAGCGGGAATGGACAAAGCTAATCTGCAGGTTGGTGTGCGTACTGGTGAGCACGTCAACGAAGTTAACCTGCTGACCGCAGATAATCTGCGTCAGCCTCTGCCGGTCTTCGTGCGTCAGCATGTTCAGGTAGTTATGCGCCAGTTCGTTACTCAGGATGTTGGTCCCGTCCTGGGTACGCAGGATACAGATCCCCACCGGCGCCGAGGCAACAATCTTGCGGTTAAACTGCTCGTGTTCCTCCAGGCGCTGGGCGTCGCTTTCGGCGGGAATAAAGATTTTCCGCTCATACATGCGCGCCAGCGTAAACAGCGCGCCCCCCGCCAGCAGGTTGAGCAGAATCGCATTCATGATAAGAATGCGTATCCGCTCAAGTACCATATCCACCGGCAGCGAATAGACGATACTCAGCGACGACGGCGGCAGGCTCTTCTTCAGCACCAACTCGCGGAAGCCCGAGGTATAGCCAAACCACGACCGCTCCTGCATCCAGTGCGGTTCGACGTTCAGCCGGTTATCGGGTCCGGCAAGCGAGATCAGCTGATGGCCGTTTTCATCCAGAATGGTCACCCCCATGGGCAGGCTGCCAGGGGTGAAGAAGTTTTCCATGCGGATGGTCTGCTCAATCCCCATCAGCGCCTGCAGGCGATTACCGAGATAAACCGGCGTCAGGGCATAGAAATAGCCCACGCCGGGGCGCGGGCCCTGGCTCACCCAGAAGATGTTATTCCCGCGCTCGTCCTGTGGTGCATTGCGGTATTTCACAATACGTTCATGCAGGCTTTTCAACGCATTGTCACGCTCAACGGGCACGTCGCGCAGGCCAAAGTCAGCCATGCAGAGATTTTCGCTGCCAATCAGGAAGACGCGGTTCAGGTCATAGGCGGCGGAGAAGTTGTCGCGCCAGTAGCGCATAAACCAGGCTAGCGATTCCAGCGACCCGCGCCAGGTATTGCTCATGGTGGAGCAATCGGAATCCGGGAACAGCGGCTGGAAGTCCGGAACTTCGGTTTTGTCGTTACGCCCGCGGAGCGCAAGAATACCGTTTTCCGCCGTCAGACGATTCTCGGCAATATACTTCAGCTCCTTCATGACGTCAGACGTTCGCTGAATGTAGCGCTGGGCCTGGTCGGAGCTTAAGTTAAACTCCTGGCGGATCTCCGCTTCTTTCTGATGCAGCGCATTAACGATGTAAAACACCGAGAACAAGGCCACCAGCAGCCAAAGCAGGAGGGCCAGCGCTCTAAACAGATAGCGAGAGACTTTCAGCGTAGTACGAAAGGAGACGAGGTATTTCAAGGGGGCGAGGCTCCGCCGTCGGGGTCAAAAGAATGTGGTTAAGGTAGCGGTAAACGCGCCAGGTCGCAACGTTGACTTATCTGCTTCTGCAAAAGAAAAGGGCCGGAATCCGGCCCTTTTTTACATCAGGAGACATTACTCGTCAGCGTCATCCGCTACGTCATCGTCGGTGTCGGCTTCTGGCGCGATGTCCTCATCGCCTTCCGCGACGCTACCGTCGATGGAGTCGAGCTCTTCGTCATCCACCGGCTCGGCAACGCGCTGCAGACCCACCACGTTTTCATCTTCCGCTGTACGGATGAGGATCACGCCCTGAGTGTTACGACCCACCACGCTGATCTCAGACACGCGGGTACGCACCAGCGTACCGGCATCGGTGATCATCATGATCTG
>OKVW01000318.1_pt1 | contig 30782 bp, 32 predicted proteins | sample 1606991 | NCBI WGS metagenome assembly OKVW01 (sample SAMN03281021, study PRJEB24777) | human gut metagenome | isolation source: fecal sample PR177 from 1 month old male Malay infant, vaginal delivered... | reverse complement strand
GAACACAGCACTTTGAACTGTGTTGCGGTGATATCCAGCGGTGACAGATAGTCATTGAGCAGGCGATCTTTTTTCTGGTTAACCATATGAATAAGACGACCCAGTGGGATTATGTCGTTAAAGAGGTCACTGGTGCTTTTCACAATGGTTGCCCTGGCAAGTAGTTTAGTCACGGCAGATATTATTGCTCAGGCAAGTATAAGTCAACTGAATGAATCGGCCGATGCCACGAAATGCTAAAACGCTTCAGGAACTTATTCTGTACGCTTTTAAATCATACAGATAATCTGGGGTTATGAATTACGCGAGACAATTATGGTTACGCTGTCGGATGGCTCCGGACGAGGATTTGCCCCTATAATTGCGATGTTGAATAAGGATAAGGACTGCGGTGCATTATGTTGGATTTGATTAAAGCAGTGGGGCTTGGACTGGTGGTGTTGCTGCCGCTGGCGAACCCGTTAACGACGGTGGCGCTTTTTCTGGGGCTGGCGGGGAACATGAACAGCGCAGAGCGCAATCAGCAGTCGATGATGGCCTCTGTCTATGTCTTTGCCATAATGATGGTGGCTTATTACGCCGGGCAACTGGTGATGAATACCTTTGGTATTTCGATTCCCGGTCTGCGTATTGCTGGCGGGCTGATTGTGGCCTTTATTGGTTTCCGGATGCTGTTCCCGGCGCACAAAGCGCACGAATCCCCGGAAGCCAAAAGCAAATCGGAGGAGCTTGAAAGCGAACCGAGCGCCAACATCGCGTTTGTGCCGTTAGCCATGCCGAGCACGGCGGGGCCGGGGACGATTGCGATGATCATCAGTTCCGCCTCAACGGTGCGTGATGGGACGACATTCCCGCACTGGGTTATCACCGTTGCGCCGCCGATCATTTTTGCGCTTATCGCTATTATCGTCTGGGGGTCATTGCGCAGCTCCGGGGCGATTATGCGCTGGGTGGGTAAGGGGGGGATTGAAGCTATCTCCCGACTGATGGGTTTTCTGCTGGTCTGTATGGGCGTGCAGTTTATTATTAACGGCGTGCTGGAGATTGTTAAGACGTATCATTGAGAACGTTGCCGGGTGGCGGCTTCGCCTTACCCGGCCTACTCGCTAAAAAATGCGGCAAAATAAGCGATGCGTCTTCTGCAACCACTCCTCTGGCAACGAGAATCGGTATCTATGATTGTCAGACCAAAATGACAGATGAAAGATTCCGTTATCTTGGCGGTGATGATGAACACGGATATTAATGCTTCGTAGGCCGGGTAAGGCGAAGCCGCCACCCGGCATAACAAACGTCAACCGTGGCTGGACTGTTCTTCCATCGCGACCGGCCATTTACGGAAGATAAGCACCGACCAGATCAGCGCGATCAGCGCCGGAATCGCCCCGAGATAACCAATGGCCGACATCGATACATGCAGGCTGATCTGATTTCCCACCAGCGCACCGGCGCCAATCCCCAGATTAAAAATCCCGGAGAAGAGCGACATCGCTACGTCCGTGGCGTCCGGGGCCAGGGCCAGCACTTTGACCTGCATTCCCAGACCAATAATCATGATTGCCACGCCCCAGAACAGACTGAGGATCGCCAGATGACTCTCGCTGCCTGCCGCAGGCATCAGTAACAGCAGGCATGCCAGCAGCAGACCAATCGCACTGCTTACCAGCCCAGACGCGTGCTTATTGCCCAGCTTCCCGAACAGGATGCTGCCGATAATCCCCGCGCCGCCCAGGATCAGCAGCAGAACGGTGGCAAAGTTAGCGCTAAAGCCCGCCACAACCTGAACAAACGGCTCAATATAGCTGTAGGCCGTGTAATGGGCGGTCACCACAATCACGGTCAGCAGATAGATGCTCATCAGCGCCGGTCGACGCATCAGCAGCGGCAGACTTTTCAGCGAGCCGGAGTGTTCGCTGGGCAGTTTTGGCAGCAGTTTGCTCAGACACACCAGGGTGATCAGCGCCCCCATGCCGATGGCAAAGAAGGTGGTGCGCCAGCCGAAGTATTGTCCCACAATGCGCCCGATCGGCAGGCCTAACACCATCGCCAGCGCCGTTCCGGTGGCAATCAGGCTCAGCGCCTGGGCGCGTTTTCCCGCCGGAGCCAGACGAATGGCGAGGGACGCGGTGATCGACCAGAAAACGGCATGGGCAAACGCGATGCCGACGCGGCTGATGACCAGCACGGTAAAGTTCCATGCCATAAATGACAGCACATGGCTGGCAATGAACACCACAAACAGCCCAATCAGCAGCTTACGACGTTCCATCTGGCTGGTCAGCAGCATAAACGGCAGCGACATCAGCGCCACCACCCATGCATAGATGGTCAGCATAATGCCAACCTGTGCCGTTTCCATATGGAAGCTGGCGGCGATGTCGGACAACAGCCCAACCGGAACAAATTCCGTGGTGTTGAAAATAAACGCGGCGATGGCGAGCGTGACCACGCGTAGCCACGCGACTCTGCGGGAAACCGTGTGTGTTGTCATAGGGATATCTGGGATTCGTTGCCTGAAAGATGAGGAGACGATCTTAAAGCCTTAAACGGCGAAAACTCAACCGTTATGTGATGTGAATCACAAAATTTACCTTCATGCAGCGGTAGCGAACGGGGGTGTTTTCATCGAAGATAAAGAACAACACAACAAAAACAGGCGGTAACACGATGCAGGAGATTGATTTTTATCTGGTAGATGCGTTCAGCGCATCCTCCTTTGGCGGCAACCCGGCGGTGGTGTGCCCGCTCGACGCATGGCTACCGGATGAGACGTTACTGCGGATGGCACAACAGCATAACCAGTCAGAAACCGCGTTTTTTGTGTGTACCAAAGGGGGGATCGAGTTGCGCTGGTTCACCACGCTCACCGAGGTTAATCTCTGTGGTCACGCGACGCTTGCCGCGGCGTATGTACTGTTTCACGAACTGGATTATCCGGACTCACGCCTTCATTTTGACACCGCCTCTGGTCGCCTGACCGTCAGTCGTGAAGGTGACTGGATGACGCTGGACTTCCCGGCCTGCCCGACGCAGGCACAGACGCCGCCACCGGAGATGCTCACCGCACTCGGTATCAGCCACTACGTCGAGGCGCGAAAAGGCCGCGCCTGGGTGCTGGTACTGGAAAGCCGCGAGCAGGTTGAAGCCCTTAATCCGGATTTCTCAGCCATGACGCCGGGCGAGCATAAAGTGGCCGTCACTGCCCGGGACGAGGGGGAATACGACTTTGTCAGCCGTTTCTTCTCGCCAGGCGTGGCCGTGCCGGAAGATCCTGTCACCGGCTCCGCGCACACCATGCTGATCCCGTACTGGAGTGAACGGCTTGGCAAAACACAGATGTTTGCCCGCCAGGTTTCTGCCCGTGGTGGCGACGTACGCTGCGAACTCAAGGGCGACCGCGTGCGGATGGGCGGGCAGGCGGCACTGTATCTGAAGGGCACAGTATTTCTGCGCTGAACAAATCTAAGAGGAACCAACGATGCAGGAAATTGATTTTTATCTGGTAGATGCCTTCAGCGACAGGGCGTTCGGCGGCAATGCGGCGGCGGTGTGTCCGCTGGAAGCGTGGCTGCCGGATGAGACGCTGCTGAAGATGGCGAAGCAGCATAATCAGTCAGAGACGGCGTTCTTTGTCCGAACGGATAACGGGTTTGAACTGCGCTGGTTTACCACGCAGGATGAAATTAACCTCTGCGGCCACGCAACCCTCGCGGCTTCTCACGTTATTTTCGAATACCTGGATTATCCGCATACGGAAATCACCTTCACCACGCGCTTTGTCGGCGATCTGACGGTACAACGCAGCGGCGACTGGCTGACGCTTAATTTCCCGGCGTGGTCAACCGAGGTTGTTGATACTCCACCCGCAGTGCTGTTCAGCGCGCTGGGCATTAACGCAGCAGACGAGGTGCGTGTGGGGCGTGACTACATGGTGGTGCTCGACAGCCAGCGGCAGGTGGAAGCGCTGACGCCGGATATCGCGGCTATGCTCCCGCTGGGGAAAATGGTCTGCGTTACGGCGCCGGGGGATGAGTATGATTTCGTCAGCCGCTTCTTCTGCCCGGGGGAAGGGTTGCCGGAAGATCCGGTGACGGGATCAGCTCACAGCATGCTGATCCCGTACTGGAGCGAAAAGCTTGGTAAAACGCAGATGTCGGCCCGCCAGGTCTCCTCGCGCGGCGGGGATCTGCGCTGCGAGCTGAAAGGCGACCGCGTGCTGATTGGCGGGCAGGCCACGCTGTATATGAAGGGAAAAATTTTCCTTCGACTCCAGGACTACGTTCAACATTAACAACTGGGCGCTGGTGGCTGACGCTCGTTCAGCAACGCGATAAACGCCTCAAGCTGGCGGGTCATCGCCCCGCGTCGCCACACCAGCCAGGTGGTGAGCCAGCGCCAGTTTTCCGCCAGCGGCCACGCCGCCACCTGATGATGGCCCGGCATGCTCTCCAGCATGGAGCGGGGCATCAGCGCAATGCCTGCCCCGGCAATCACGCAGGCGAGCATCCCGTGATAGGACTCCATCTCATGGATCCTTCCCGGCGTGACGCGGTCGGCATGGAACCAGCTCTCCAGATGACGCCGGTAAGAACAGTTGGCGCGAAAGGCATACACGTCGCTGCCGCTCACCTGCGTGGCTTTTGATACTTCCGCGTGACCCGCAGGGGTGACCAGCATCATCTCTTCCCGGTAAACCGGCATCCCTTCCAGTTCCGGGTGCGAGAGCGGCCCGTCGACAAAGGCGGCGCTGAGCGTCCCCTCAAGCACGCCGTCAATCATCGTACCGGAAGGTCCGGTGGACAACGCAAACTGAATGCGCGGATAGCGCTGGTTAAACCGCGCCAGACTTTCCGGAATGCGCACGGCGGCGGTACTTTCCAGCGCGCCGAGCGAGAATAATCCCTGCGGTTCATCCCCGGCGACGACCATTCGCGCTTCGTCAACCAGCGCCAGGATCTGCTTGCTGTAGCGCAAAAAATTGTGCCCGGCGGGGGAAAGCCGCAGGCGCTGATTCTCGCGAATAAACAGTTCCACGCCGAGATCCGCTTCTAGCTGTCGGATGCGGGTGGTGAGGTTTGACGGCACCCGGTGTACCTTCTGCGCCGCCTGGGTAATGCTGCCGGTCAGTGCGACGGCGTTAAACATCTCAAGCTGAGTTAAGTCCATACCGTTCTCGTATTGTGAATAAGGTGGTGAGTATTATTCATTTTTAAGAAATAGCAGAGTAGGCCACAATCAATCAACTGTTATTACGTGGAGAACATCATGACCTATTCATCTGCTACCCATGCCCACTCTGTCAACCCGGCTACCGGCGAAACGCTGGCTGCTTACCCGTGGGCAACGTCCGGTGACGTTGAGCGTGCCATCGCGCAGGCGGATACCGGTTTTCGTCAGTGGCGACGCGAAAGCGTGGCGCACCGGGCGCAAAAACTTCGCGATCTGGGTGCGGCGCTGCGTAGTCGTGCGGAAGAGATGGCGCAGACTATCTCCCGGGAGATGGGCAAGCCCATTATGCAGGCGCGTGCGGAGGTGGCTAAGTCTGCCAGCCTTTGCGACTGGTACGCTGAACACGGCCCGGCGATGCTGCACCCGGAATCTACCCAGGTCGAAAATGCGGTGATTGAGTACCGTCCGCTTGGGCCCGTTCTGGCGGTGATGCCGTGGAACTTCCCGCTCTGGCAGGTGCTGCGCGGCGCGGTGCCGATCCTGCTGGCAGGGAACAGCTATCTGCTTAAACATGCGCCTAATGTGCTCGGCTCGGCGGAGCTGATCGGGAAGGTATTCGCGGATGCCGGTTTCCCGGAGGGGGTCTTTGGCTGGGTGAACGCGACGAATGACGGCGTCAGCCAGGCGATTAACGATCGTCGTATCGCGGCGGTGACCGTAACCGGCAGCGTTCGGGCTGGTGCGGCAATTGGCGCGCAGGCGGGCGCGGCGTTGAAGAAATGTGTGCTGGAGCTGGGCGGCTCCGATCCGTTTATCGTTCTGAACGATGCCGATCTGGATCTGGCCGTCAACGCGGCGGTGGCCGGACGTTATCAGAATACCGGGCAGGTTTGTGCGGCGGCAAAACGCTTTATTGTGGAAGCGGGCGTGGCGGACGCCTTTACCCAACGCTTTGTTGACGCGGTCAAGGCGCTGAAGATGGGCGCACCGGATGAGGAAGATAACTATATTGGCCCGATGGCGCGATTTGATCTTCGCGATGAACTGCATCAGCAGGTGCAGGCTACGCTGGCGGAAGGGGCGACCCTGCTGCTGGGCGGAGAGAAGATGTCCGGGACCGGTAACTATTATGCCCCAACCGTACTCGGCGGCGTCACCCCACAGATGACGGCCTTTCGTCAGGAGCTGTTTGGTCCGGTGGCGGCAATTACCATCGCGAACGATGCGGCGCACGCATTGCAGCTGGCTAACGACAGCGATTTTGGCTTATCGGCGACGGTCTTTACCGAGAACGATGCGCTGGCTGAAACCTTTGCGCGCGAGCTGGAGTGCGGCGGGATCTTTATCAACGGCTACAGCGCCAGCGATGCGCGCGTCGCGTTTGGCGGGGTGAAGAAGAGCGGCTTCGGGCGAGAGCTTTCTCATTTCGGCCTGCATGAGTTCTGTAATGTGCAGACGGTGTGGAAGGATCGCGTCTAGTCTTGTTGCCGGGTAAGGCCAGGCCGCTACCCGGCAATTCACGTTTCCTGTCATTTTTGCGTAATGGTTCTGTCATTTTCGTTTCGTAGACTCGCTCGCGTCTAACGTATTGTTACAGAAGAAAATTATGAACCTAACGCAAATTTTTAGTCGTCTTGCGCCGCGCTTTATCCCTCGTCAGTTTGGCATGCTGACCGGCATCTTTTGTATTATTGGCCTTTTCTCCGCCCTGCAACTCTCTTCCTCTTTCCTGCTGACCGCCTCCCTGAATGAAGCCCAGCGTAACGAACAGCGCAATCAGCTGGCCTGGCAGCAGCAGAGCAGGCTGGATCAGGCCCGTATTTCTCTGCTGGCCGCAAGCGATCTGCTCAACCGCTCCGGCGTGTACTTTATGCAGGACAAGGAGACCGGCTCGGTAGGGAGCTGGCATAGCCTGATGGACGAGGCGCAAAAATCCCTGGCGGCGTCACAGCAGGCATGGCAGGCCTGGCTCGCGCTTAATCCGCCGAAAGACAAGGGGTTGGTTAACAGCTATCAGCTGTTTTTCGACGCCATCCGGGAGCAGGCGGAGGGGCTGGTGAAAACCAACAGCATCGACCTCTTTTTCGCCGTACCCGCCCAGGCGTTTCAGACCGATTTTAATGACAATTTCGCACGCTATCAGCAACGGAGTGAGAAGCAGACGATACAGGGGCGTCAGTCGCTCATGGAACAACTCTCAGGTCTGCAACGTCTGTTCCTGTTTGCGCCGCTGGTGCTACTGGCCATTGCCATAGCCGTCTGGTTCGGAATGGCGAAGTGGGTGATATCCCCGCTACGCCGTCTGATTATCCAGATTAACCAGCTTGCGGCAGGGGATTTGTCAGGCACGCCGCCTGACGTTGTGCGCTTTAACCGTGAAATCAGCCAGCTCAGCGGCAGTATTACCGCCATGCAGCGCGGGCTCCAGCAACTGGTGACCCAGGTCAGCGAGGCCACTACCTCCATGGTTGAAAATATCGGATCGCTTGCGCAGGGGAATCAGAAGCTTTATCAGCAGTCTACGCGACAGGCCAAAGAGCTGGAGGAGGTGACCGCCCACATCGCCGATCTCGAAACCCACGTTGAGGGGAACACGGGTTATGCTAAACTCGCCCGCTCGCGCGCGGATGAAGCCCGACAGGCTGCCGCTGGTGGGGAGCAAATGATGTCAGCGGTGAATGGCTCGATGCAGACGATCGTCGACCGATCCTCGGAGATGCGCGGGATCGTCGCGATGATCGACAGCGTGGCGTTTCAGACCAACATTCTCGCCCTCAATGCTGCCATTGAAGCCGCCCATGCAGGAGAGCAGGGGCGCGGATTTGCGGTGGTTGCCCGGGAAGTGGGGCTGCTGGCCAGAAAAAGCAGTCACTCTACGCAAACCATCCAGGCGCTAATTAACCACTCGCTACAGGGCATTGAAGAAGGTTCTCAGGTGGTAAACCGTCTGGAAGAGAATTTGCAACAGGTCACCGGGCTGGTGGCGAATCTGAGCAGCCTGCTGAATGATATTTCGCTGGCTACCCTGAATCAGGGGGACAGCATTCATCAGATGACCCGTCAGCTTCAGGCGCTGAATCAGGTATCGCGTCGGACAGATGTGCTGGTTAGCGAAGCGTCAAATGCCTCTGAGCGCCTGCATCAGCAGTCCGATCTTTTGTTGCAGGCCGTCTCGCGTTTTCGTCTCCCTGCCTGACGTGACGTATCAGCCTCTGTTATACTCGCAGCCCGTTTTAGCCTGAGGGCAAGGAGCAAAGTGTGGCTGCGGTCATCCATAATGAGATGCTGGACGAGATTCTGGCGCAGGTTCGTCCGTTACTGGGGCAGGGTAAGGTTGCCGATTACATTCCCGCGCTGGCTTCGATCAGCGGTAATAAGCTCGGTATCGCCATTTGTACTGTCGACGGTCAGCGTTTTCAGGCGGGAGACGCGCTTGAGCGCTTTTCGATTCAGTCGATCTCAAAAGTGCTTAGCCTCGTTGCCGCCATGCGCCAGTATGACGAGCAGGAGATCTGGCAGCGGGTGGGCAAAGATCCGTCCGGTCAGCCGTTCAACTCCCTTCTCCAGCTGGAAATCGAACAGGGTAAGCCGCGTAACCCGTTTATTAACGCCGGGGCGCTGGTGGTGTGCGATATGCTGCAAAGCCGGCTGAGCGCGCCGCGCCAGCGGATGCTCCAGATTGTGCGGCAGCTTTCCGGCGTGCAGGACATCGCCTACGATCCGGTGGTAGCGCGCTCTGAGTTTGAACACTCTGCACGTAACGCCGCCATCGCCTGGCTGATGAAGTCCTTCGGCAACTTTCATAATGACGTTGCCACGGTGCTGCAAAACTATTTTCATTACTGCGCGCTGAAGATGAACTGCGTCGAACTGGCGCAGACTTTTCTGTTTCTGGCGCATCAAGGCCATGCCCCGCATCTGGGCGAGGACGTTGTCTCCCCGATGCAGGCCCGGCAGATCAACGCCTTAATGGCAACCAGCGGAATGTATCAGAATGCCGGGGAGTTTGCCTGGCGCGTGGGGCTGCCGGCTAAATCCGGCGTTGGCGGTGGGGTCGTGGCGATTGTCCCTCACGAGATGGCGATTGCCGTCTGGAGCCCGGAACTGGACGAGACCGGAAATTCACTGGCGGGCGTGGCGGCGCTGGAACAGCTGACCAAACGCCTTGGACGGTCCGTATACTGATGTCCACGTTAGATCCTCTGTTCGCGCGCCTGGCTCGCTCCACGTTCCGTTCACGATTTCATTTAGGGACGAAAGAGCGGCAATACTGCTGGGATAAGGGCGCGGAGACTATCGATAAGCATGCCGCCGATTTTGTCGCCGCGCGGCTGGCGCCTGCACACCCGGTGAATGACGGTAAGCAGACGCCGATGCGCGGCCATCCGGTTTTTATCGCCCAGCATGCCACGGCAACCTGCTGTCGGGGCTGTCTGGCTAAGTGGCACGCTATCCCGCAGGGCGTGCCGCTGAGTGCGCAGCAACAACAGTATATCGTCAACGTAATCCATCATTGGCTGGTCATAGAGGTAAATCGTGCCTCCTGAACTGACAATGTCTCTGTTTAAGCTACGCTTTTACTAATGCTCAGCGTCAGGAGACGTTATGAAGGCACCTCAAATTCCCGTGAATGAAGCGGAGCGTATGAATGCTCTGCGCGAGTCCGGTCTGCTTGAGATCGACAATTACCCCGCGTTTGATCGTCTTACGCGGCTGGCAACACGCTTTTTCAGGGTGCCGCTGGCGATGATTACGCTGGTGGATGACCACGCCGCGATCGTGAAGTCTGCCGACGGCCAGGTACCTGCCACCCAGCCTCGCGATCTCTCGTTTTGTGGTCATACGATCCTGGGTGACGCGCCGCTGGTGGTGAGTGACACGCTGCTGGACGAACGCTTTGCGGATAATCCGCAGGTGGTGGGAGATCCGGGCGTGCGCTTTTACGCCGGTTTCCCGCTGCGTTTACGTGACGGGGCGTGCGTGGGATCGTTGTGTCTCATTGATTACGCGCCTCGTGAGTTTACCGCGGCGGATGCCGCCGTACTGGCCGATCTCAGCGCGCTGGCAGAGGATGAATTTGCGGCCGTTAGCGCGGCCACAACCGATGAACTCACGGGGCTGTTTAACCGTCGCGGGTTTAACCAGTTTGCGCAGTTTGCACTGTCGGTTTCGCAGCGTCGGGCAGAACCCTTAACCCTTGGCTGGCTGGATCTGGACCATTTCAAAACCATTAACGATCGCTTCGGACATCAGGAGGGGGACAAAGCTCTGAAAGCGATGGCCGCCCTGATGCGTTCCTCCTTCCGCGAGGCCGATCTGCTGGTACGTTTCGGGGGAGATGAGTTCGCGGTGCTGTTTGCGGATACCGATGAGCCTGGCGCCTGGATCGCCATGCAGTATCTCGTGGAACAAACGGAAAAGTATAACGCGCGTCAGCTGCATCCCTGGTCGTTACAGTTCTCCTGGGGGCTGAGCGAGTTCGATCATCACCGCAACGATATGCAGGCATGGCTAAAACACGCGGATGCGCAAATGTACGCCATGAAGCGGCAACACCACGGCGAGAAATGACATAACGAAATCCTATGTCATCACTTATTGCGTTACAAAAATGTTAATAGCAAAGTGGAGAGATTCAACCTAAGGACGCACAATGAACTCTCCCATGCTGATTAAACCTCTCTCCCGGCAGGACATACTCACCCACATCGATGCCCTGAACGATATTCTCGTCAACTGTGTCAACGGAGGCGCCTCCGTCAGCTTTATGCTGCCTTTTTCTGCCGGGAAAGCCCAAACCTTCTGGGCCGGCGTCGCAGACAGCGTCGGGCGCGACGAGCGTACCGTCCTGGGCTGTTTTGATGCGGAGCAGGGGCTGGTTGGCACGGTCCAGCTGATCACCGATCAGCCTGAAAACCAGCCGCACCGTGCAGATGTCGCGAAACTGCTGGTTCATGAGAACGCGCGCCGTAAAGGGGCGGCAATGGCGCTGATGGAAGCCCTGGAGGCGGTTGCACGTGAAAAAGCGCTTACGGTACTGGTGCTTGATACTTCAACCGGCAGCGGCGCGGAGACGTTTTACCAGAGAGCAGGCTGGCAAAAGGCGGGGGAGATCCCACGCTACGCCCTGATGCCGAACGGGGACATGACGGCGACCTCGGTGTTCTATAAATTTCTGTGATTATTTTTCACCATCGCATCCTGAGTTGATCCAGACAGGGGTTATGGTCCTGAAGTTTTGATAAGTTATCACACCAATCTTATCAGGCTGTATGACTAATCATAAAGGACCTCCATTGTGAACACACTCAACCGTCGTGATTTCCCCGGTGCGCGCTATCCTGAACGTATCATCCAGTTTGGCGAAGGTAACTTCCTGCGCGCGTTCGTTGACTGGCAAATCGACCTCTTAAACGAGCATACCAATCTCAATGCCGGTGTGGTGATTGTGCGGCCGATCCAGAGCGATTTTCCGCCGTCCCTGAGCACCCAGGATGGTCTGTATACAACGATTATTCGCGGTCTGAATGAGCAGGGGGAAGCGGTAAGCGATGCGCGTCTTATTCGTTCCGTGAATCGTGAAATCAGCGTCTACAGCCAGTACGATGAATTTCTGAAGCTCGCCCATAACCCGGACATGCGGTTTGTCTTCTCCAATACCACGGAGGCGGGGATCAGCTATCACGCGGGGGATAAGTTTGACGATGCGCCAGCTGTCAGCTATCCGGCCAAACTGACGCGTCTGCTGTTCGAGCGTTTTACCCACTTTAACGGGGCAGCGGATAAAGGCTGGATTATCATTCCTTGCGAACTCATCGACTACAACGGCGATGCCCTGCGTGAACTGGTGCTGCGCTATGCACAGGAGTGGGCGCTGACGGCGGCATTCATTGCGTGGCTGACTGATGCTAACACTTTCTGTTCGACGCTGGTTGACCGCATTGTTACCGGCTATCCACGTGATGAGGTGGCAGAGCTGGAAGCCGGTCTGGGCTATCACGACAGCTTCCTCGACACGGCGGAACATTTCTATCTGTTTGTTATTCAGGGGCCGAAATCACTTGCAGCTGAACTGCGCCTGGATAAATACCCACTCAACGTCCTGATTGTTGACGATATCAAACCGTATAAAGAGCGTAAGGTGGCGATCCTCAACGGCGCGCACACGGCGCTGGTTCCGGTCGCTTTTCAGGCCGGCCTGGATACGGTAGGGGAAGCCATGAACGACGCGGAAATTTGCGCGTTCGTAGAGAAGGCTATTTATGAGGAGATTATTCCGGTCCTGGATCTGCCGCGCGACGAGCTGCACTCCTTCGCCAGTGCCGTAACGGGACGTTTCCGTAATCCGTACATTAAGCATCAGCTGCTGTCGATTGCACTGAACGGGATGACCAAGTACCGTACCCGTATTCTGCCGCAACTGCTGGCAGGGCAGAAGGCGACCGGCAAACTGCCAGCACGTCTGACCTTTGCTCTGGCGGCGCTGATTGCATTTTACCGTGCCGAGCGCAACGGTGAGCGCTATCCGGTGCAGGACGATGCGCACTGGCTTGAACGTTACCAGCAGTTGTGGACGCAACATCACGACAAACAGGTCACTACCCGTGAACTGGTATCGTCAGTGTTAAGCGTGAGCGAGCACTGGGAACAGGATCTCACTCTGGTGAACGGACTGGTAAACCAGGTTGTGCTGGATCTGGATGCAATTTTAAGCAAAGGCATGCGCGATGCGGTAAAACCGCTCTGCTAATCATAATGCCCGGCGTTGGCCGGGTTTTTTACAGACTACTTTTAGTTACAACATACTATACGTCATTTTTTTACAAAGCACATGCAGCACCGTGCGGTTCAGGCTTAACAGGTCAGAAAATGCAATGAGTTATTAACATGCTTGCAACCGTGAGGGTGATCACGTTTAATAGCCGCGCTCTTTACTTTTCTGAAGCTGATTATGATTGTTCGTCCTCAACAGCACTGGCTGCAACTGATTTTTGTCTGGCATGGTTCGGTACTTCCCAAAATTTATACCCGACTGCTGCTTAACTTCCTGCTTTCCATCGCCGTGATTGTCATGCTGCCGTGGTATACCTCGCTGGGCATTCGGTTTACCGTCGCGCCGTTCAGCATTCTGGGTGTGGCTATTGCCATCTTCCTGGGATTCCGTAATAACGCCTGTTATTCCCGCTACGTTGAGGCACGTCTGCTTTGGGGGCAGTTGATGATAGCGGCGCGCTCGCTGTTTCGCGAGGTAAAAAACACCTTACCGGATGATAAACATCTCGGCGAGTTTGTTCGCCTGCAAATCGCCTTTGCTAACTGTCTACGTATGACCCTGCGCCGAGAAACCAATGCCGATCAGCTGTCTCGCTATCTGGCGCCTGACGATTTACGCAACGTGATGGGCGCCAACTCACCGGCGAACCGTATCCTGCTGATCATGGGGGAATGGCTGGCCGTGCGGCGGCGTAGCGGGCAGCTTTCAGACATCCTGTTTCACAGCCTCAACAACCGCCTGAATGACATGTCCATCGTGCTGGCTGGCTGTGAGCGTATCGCCAATACGCCAGTCCCGTTTGCCTATACGCTGATCCTGCACCGGACGGTGTATCTGTTCTGCATCATGCTGCCGTTTGCGCTGGTAGTTGATCTGCATTACATGACGCCCTTTGTCTCTGCGCTGATTTCCTACACTTTTATCTCGCTGGATACGCTGGCGGAAGAGCTGGAAGATCCTTTTGGGACGGAAGATAACGATCTGCCGCTGGACGCCATCTGCAACATGATGGAGCGCGATCTGTTGCAGATGAACGATGAAGAGAATATCCCTGAAAGACTGATGCCGGATAAGCATTATCAGCTGACCTGACGGGCATTCCACTCATCGCGGGTGATTTCCCACAGCTCCGAATCCAGCAGGCCGCTGACATAGGCTTTCTTCTCCGTCCTGATGAGCCGCATGCCGCTGCTGTCTGAAATACGTCGGGAGCGGCTGTTGGCCGCCGCTTTCGGCGCGCGCAACACCGGTTTGTTAAGCGTATTGAACCAGTAGTCCGTGGCCGCAATACTCGCCTCGCGCATATATCCCTGGCCCTGAAATTCCGGCGCGAGCCAGAAGCCCCGGTTGTTGTCCTCCACGTCATACAGGCAAATCAACCCCATCAGTTCGTCAGGCGCTTCGCGACGGCGAATCGTCCAGAACCACGCAATCCCTTTGGCCATATCGGGCAGTGCAACGTTATTAACATAATTTTCTGCACCGTTTTCCGGGTAGGGCCAGGGGACTGAAGCCACCATATAGCGGACAATTTCCCAGCGCGGATAGCGTTGCTGGATCTGGACGGCATCTTCTGCAATCAGGGGGCGTAATATCAGGCGCTCGGTGGTAAGCGTGGGTATGGTCATCCGCTGATCTCCATAATTAAGCGTTATGCTTTTGTTTGGGTTCTGGTATTTTCATCTTAATAACATTCTGTTCCGATGTACTGTACTAAAACGATGTTGAGTTAACGTAATCAACCTGCTTGAAAAGGAGAAGGGTATGGTTTTACCTGGGATAAACCTTGATAAAAACTTACCGGGCTACGATTTTGCGAAAATGTCGGGAGTTGGGGCTGCGGATTTCGATTTTAAAGCGCTTGGTGCCGCCATGGACTGTCATCGTGAATTTGCTCACGCGGGTATCATTTACTCTGCCGGCCCCCAACGCTTCCTGGTGCGACCCGGCAAAAGACATCCTCAAGGGCAAAGTGGAATAGTAACGCATGTTATCGTGACCAAAGCCTCCTCGTTTCCGTCTGCTTCCACAGCAGGAAAAGTATTGAGTGATGCAGTTTCATCTACTTCCATGGGAACTGAAATTGCCTCAACCGTTCTGTCATGTGGAGCGATGATCATAACTGGCGGAGTGATGCTCGCTGGAACAGCAGCAACTCCCCTTACCGCAGGCGGGGGAAGCGTACTGGTCGCTATTGGCTACGCCGGAACGGCTGCCACCGGTCTGCAATGTGTGAATGGCCTTTATCGAATTTATGATTTGGTTGAAAATGACGGTGCCAATGTCGCCTGGCTGGATACTCAGGACTGGTATGTCGCGACATCCACTTCCTTAGATGTCATTTCTCTGGCAAGCGCAGGCGGTGCACTTAAAGAGGCTGTTACTACCTGGCGCGCTATGAAATCCGTTTCGTCCTTGAAAGCAACCGAGTGGCTAAAAAGTTATCCTCGTCAGGACCGTGCTCGACTGACTGAATTAATTATTCGCGCTCAAAACCCTGGTATAAGCAATAAAGAAGTCAAAGCGCTTATTCGAGCAGGCTTTTATCCAAAACGATTCCCATCGGGTCCTGTTCAGGTTGAGCTCACCAGGCAATTAAGTCAAGTTGTAACGAGTGCCGCGGCGCTTGCAGGAAGCGCTGTAAGCGGAGTTATTGCCGCTCCGGGGAACATACCTCGCACCAGTAAATACATTATCGGTACTATCCAGTCACTGGCGGTTTTCTGATGAAAATTCTGCACTTGTTAACCGGACACGTTTCTTACGAGCTCCTGCAACACGGAAAACGGATTGAGGACGCTATTGCCCGTCATGACAATGATTTATTAAACCATTCCACACCCGAACTGGAGCGGTATTTTTCACGCCCGCTTAGTGAGCTGCCACGGCAAAATGCTTATCCGGTAGCGATATTATTACCGCTATTTCTGGTGATTTTTGCGTTTAATTTGCTGCCATTTCTCCAGACAATATCCAGTATGCCGCCAACGCTACATGCACTCAGTTTTTTTGTCCCATCGCTAGCGATACTTATCTTCCTGATGCTCGCGAGTGCCTTCCTTGCCCGGGGATACACTTCAGGACTAACAGGGTTTTTAGCGCTTTTCATCATCCTGCTGACATTAACGGTACTGCAATGGCTTCACTATCTGACCATTTCTGACGGCAGTAGCTGGCAGCTGATCATTGCAACGATCGCTTTGGTAATTAGCCGTATGGTGTTAAACAGTCGAGGCTTTGTGCTGTTCACGCTATATTGTCGTTCGAAGCGTCTTGCCACGCTGGCTCGCATCATGCGCCTGAAGAGCAGTAAGGATAATGTGAGGAACACATGACACTCATCGTACGCCCGTTACAGGCAGAAGATTACCCACAGTGGCGACCGCTGTGGGATGGCTATACCCATTTTTATGAGTGCTACCTTGACGAGTCCGTTACCACGACCACCTGGGACAGGGCGCTCGCAGATTCATCACCCCTGTTTTGCCGGGTCGTGGAGAAAGACGGCAGCGTCATCGGCTTCGCCATGTGTGTCCTGCATGAAGGGACCTGGTCAACCGCGCCCGTTTGCTATCTGGAAGATCTGTTTGTTGACGCTGCCGAACGTGGCGCAGGGGCGGGTAAAGCGCTTATCGACGCCCTGATCGATGAGGGTAAGCGGGAAGGGTGGTCAAAACTCTACTGGGTAACCCGCCTGCACAATCCGGCGCGTAAGCTGTATGACCACTATGGTGAAGCCGACGATTACGTCCGGTACCGAATCACCCCTTAACCGGGTTTGTATCACACTGTATCTGCGTCTGTGATACATACACAAGTATGCAATAAAGCCGCATCCGCACACATCCTTTATACAAACGCATGGTGTTATATCTCCGTCAACTGAACTCACCCGGAGATAACATCATGTTTAACAAACTCGCATACTCAGCAGTCGCCCTGACCGTTTCGCTTGGCACCGTGATGTCCTGTCAGGCGGAAGCGATGGGCAAGGATTACGCGTCGGCCTTCAACCAGGTAAAACAGATTAACGCTGGCGATCTTAACGTCGGTTATGTCGATATCGGGCCGAAAGAGGGGCAACCGGTGATCCTGCTGCATGGCTGGCCGTACGACATTCACAGCTACGCTGAAGTGGCCCCCGCGCTGGCCGCGAAAGGGTATCGTGTCATTGTGCCGTCCCTGCGCGGGTACGGCACCACGCGCTTTATTTCTGATAAAACACCGCGAAACGGCCAGCCTTCGGCGATGGCGAAAGATATCGTTAATCTGATGGACGCCCTGAACATCAAACAGGCGGTGTTTGCCGGTTATGACTGGGGGGCGCGTACGGCGGATATCGTTGCGGCGCTCTGGCCGGAACGGGTGAAATCGCTGGTCTCGGTGAGTGGCTATCTGATCAGTAGTCAGGCGATTGGGAAACAACCATTACCGCCGAAGGCAGAGGTTCAGTGGTGGTATCAGTTCTATTTCGCCACGCCGCGCGGTGCGGAAGGCTATGCTAAAAATACGCACGATTTTGCCCGGCTGATCTGGTCCCAGGCTTCGCCGGACTGGAAATTCAGCGATGCCACCTTCAATGCCAGCGCCAAATCCCTCGATAACCCGGACCACGTTGCCGTCACGCTCAGTAATTACCGCTGGCGTCTGGGTCTGGAAAAAGGGGAGCCTAAATATGACGCCTATGAACAAAAACTGGCGACGCTGCCGAACATTACGGTGCCGACCATCACCATCGAAGGCGGTAATAACGGGGCGCCACACCCTGCACCTGCGGCCTATGCCGGGAAATTCACCGGAAAATATGAGCACCGTACTTTCGGCGCAACGGTTGGCCACAACCCGCCGCAGGAAGATCCGCAGGACTTTGTTAACGCCGTTGTCGACGCGGATAAGCTCTGATATGTGCTATTTTCAATCCGTTACCTCTTAATCAGGGAGCCTGCGGTGGAGCATATTGATCACATCCTTGTCGTCGATGACGACAGGGATATTCGTGAGCTGATTGTCGATTACCTCGTGAAATCCGGCTACCACGCCTCTGGCGCGGCGAACGGGAAAGAGATGCGCGTAGTGCTCGACAAACAGCATATCGACCTGGTGGTGCTGGACGTGATGATGCCCGGCGATGATGGCCTGACGCTGTGTCGACAGCTGCGCAGCAGCAGGCATAAGGATCTGCCGATCCTGATGCTCACCGCGCGCAACGAGGACACGGACCGGATCCTGGGGCTGGAGATGGGCGCCGACGATTACGTGGTGAAACCGTTTGTGGCCCGCGAACTGCTGGCGCGAATCAAAGCCATCCTGCGTCGTTTTCGTACTATGCCGCCTAATCTTCAGGTGACCGAGGCAGGGCGCCTGGTGGTGTTCGGTGAATGGCAGCTGGATACCGTGGCGCGTCATCTGATTGATAACGAGGGTATGGTTGTGGCGCTCAGCGGGGCGGAATATCGCCTTTTGCGCGTATTCCTCGATCATCCTCAACGGGTGCTGAACCGCGATCAGCTGCTGAACCTGACGCAGGGACGTGATGCCGAGCTGTTTGAGCGTTCGATTGATCTCCTGGTGAGCCGCGTGCGACAGCGTCTGAATGAAGATGCCCGCACGCCCGCCTACATTAAAACCGTTCGCAGCGAAGGCTACGTTTTTACCATGCCGGTGACCATCGTCGAGGCCAATGAATGACCCTGTGGCCCCGCACCTTACTGTCCCGGCTGCTGATCATTGTGCTGCTCGGGCTCTTGCTGGCTAACGCGCTCAGCCTGACGCTGGTCATGGTTGAGCGAATGCGCAGCGCGCGTACGGTTATGCTGGGCAATCTTGAGAACGACGTGGCGACCAGCGTGGCCATTCTCGACCGGCTTCCGGCTAAAGAGCGGCCAGAGTGGCTGGAACGGCTCAGTCGCGGTAATTATCGTTATATCCTTGGCCCCGGCGAGGCAGGCGCCGCGCCAACGGACAAGCGCTCGCGGGATGCGATTCGAACCCTGAAAGAGACGCTTTCAGCCCAATATCCGCTTCAGTTTACGGCGGTGCCAGGGCCGATTTCCCATATTCAGGCCCATCTGACGCTCCGCGACGGCGCACCGCTCACCATCGATCTGATCCCGCGCATGCCGCCTGTCGCCAGCTGGTTGCCCGTGGTGCTGGTTCTTCAGCTGTTACTTGTCGCGCTCTGCTCCTGGGTTGCCGTGCGCCAGGTTGTCCGGCCCTTCCTGCAATTCACGCGCGCGGTTGATTCCCTCGATCCTGCGGCCCACTCTCCGATGACTGAAAAAGGTCCGGTTGAGGTGCGCCAGGCAGCGCACGCTTTTAATGAGATGCAGTCGCGGATACAGACCTATCTGCGTGAACGCGCGCAGATTCTGGCGTCCATTTCTCACGATCTCCAGACGCCCATCACGCGCATGAAGCTGCGGATCGAAATGGCGGATCAGCCCGAACTCCGCGATAAGCTGCTGAGCGACCTGGATAATATGTCGCGCCTGGTACGGGAGGGGATTGCCTATGCCCGGTCATCAGAATCTCTGGAAGAGACCACGCTGAAGCTGGAGCTGAATGCGTGGGTTAACAGCATCGCCAGTGATTATCAGGACATTGGTAAAAACGTGCAGTTTCATGCACGCAATGCGCGTCTGCCGATCGTCACTCGTCCCCAGGCATTGCGCAGGGTAATGACCAATCTGCTCGATAATGCGCTGAAGTTTGGCGAGAGCGCGGTAATAGAGATTGATGAAAATGAAAGGCAGGTAGCGATCCGCATTATGGATAACGGCCCTGGCATCCCGGAGGCAGAACTGGAGGCGGTGTTACAGCCGTTCTACCGGGTTGAAACGTCGCGCAACCGGGAAACGGGCGGCACCGGGTTAGGCCTCGCCATTGCCGCGCAGCTCACCGCCCAGCTTGACGGGAAATTGCATCTTGCAAACCGGGCAGAGGGAGGGCTGGCCGTAAGCGTGATCCTTCCGCGCGGTTAATTGTACGCCTGTGTATCTGCACCCCGCGCCGATACGCAGGCAGACAAAATCCAGCTTTTCAAACACGGCCTGAACACATTCGTACGATGAAATGACCTCACTGCATCTTCGCAGCAACCGTATCGTGAGGTCGTTATGTTTATGATAATCGCTTTTTTAGGCGGCATGATTAGTCTGCTCAGTCCGTGCACGCTTCCCGTCATTCCTCTGCTGTTCGTCGGCTTTCAGGGGCAGCGCAAACACATTCTGGCGCTTCTGGCGGGAATGATTGTGATGTTCATGTTGGTGGCGATGGTAGTAACGGTTGCCAGCGAGTGGATCGCTGACGCCACCGTTATCGGTCGCTGGATTGCGCTGCTGGTACTGAGCATTGCCGCCCTGGCCCTGATCTTCCCGCAGTTCGCTCAGCGCATTGCCCGCCCGGCGGTCAGCGCGGGAAACGTTCTCAATACCCACAGCATGCAGCGACGCGGTCTGGTTTCGGCTTTTCTGGCAGGGCTGGCCGTTGGGCTGCTGTGGTCCCCCTGTGCCGGACCGATTCTCGGGGCGATCTTCAGCATTAATATTGCGGGCCACTCGGCCATCGCAACCGGAGCGCTGTTAGCCGCTTACGGCAGCGGGTGCGCGTTGATGCTGGGGCTGCTTGTCGCGGGGGGCCGTAAGCTGATAACCCCTCTGAGAGCCAAATCCGCATTGATGGCACGTTTGCGTCAGGGAGCGGGAGTGATGATGTTAGCCGCCGTTGCGTTCAACGCCAGCGGAATGACCTCAGCCCTGAAAGGCGCCAACGGTGTTGCCGACCAGCTGGAAAACGCCCTGTTGAGCCTTGCGCAACCAACCTCCACGCAGGTGAAACTGCAACCGGTCGCTGACGCGACGCCGGGCAGCCAGCTACCGTCATTAAGCGGCGGTACGGGTTGGGTTAACGGTGACCCTGTCACGTCTGAGGCCTTGCGTGGGAAAGTTGTGCTTATCGATTTCTGGACCTGGGACTGTATCAACTGCCAGCATACCCTTCCGCATGTGCGTGACTGGGCGAAGAAATATCAGTCTGAAGGTCTGGTGGTGATTGGCGTCCACACCCCGGAATACCCCTGGGAAAAGCCGTTATCATCGGTGAAAAACGCGGTCAACAAATGGCAGTTGCCGTACCGCGTAGTGACGGATAATAACTACAAAATCTGGAGCGCGTTCGGAAATCAGTACTGGCCCGCACATTACTATTTCGATGCGAAAGGGCAACTGCGTTACACCGCGTTTGGCGAGGGGAGCTATGACAAGCAGGAGGCCGTGATTCAGCAGTTGCTCAAGGAAGCGCGTTCCTGATCCGGCTTACGGAACCCGCTGAGCCACCAAAAACAGGCGCGGAAAAGCCAGCAGTATCTGCCCGTTCTCCTGGAGCGGATACTGCTCTTCCAGCAGCTCAAGATAGCGTTTCAGATAGTTTTTCTGCTCGCTTTCGTTGAGTTCCTGTAACCACGGGCGTAACCCTGTCGCGCTGACCCAGTCAATAATCGCCTGATGAGAGCTCATCTGATGGAAGTAAGTGGTGCGCCAGATATCCACGTCGCATCCCGCTTCCGTCAGAATATCGTAGTAGGCATGGATACCCGGCAATGGCTCGCGGCCACGATCGGGGTAGCCCTGTTCCCAGGCAACTTCACGCATCAGGGCATGCGTCGGCTCAAGCCAGTTGTCAGGCATTTGCACCGCCAGCACGCCGTTTAACTGGAGCAGTGAAACCAGATGTGGCAGAAGGTGGTAATGGTCCGGGATCCATTGCAATGAGGCGTTGGCGTAGATCAGGCTGAGCGGCTGGTCAGGTTTGTAGTGCCGGATGTCCGCCTCAACAAAGTGGCAGTCTGGCAGGGCCTGTCGGGCTTCCTCCAGCATGGCCGGGGAGTTATCCACGCCGGCGATCTGCGCAGAAGGCCAGCGCTGTTTCAGCAGCGCGGTGCTGTTGCCTGGCCCGCAGCCCAAATCCACGCCAGAGGTTATGTCAGCTAGCGGCACCCGGGCGAGTAACTCAGCGGCGGGACGTGTGCGTTCTGCGCTGTACTGTAGATAAAGAGAGGGATCCCAGTCGGCCATTTTCGCATCTCCATGTTGAGGTGTTCAGCAAGAATAGCACAGGCAAATACCTGCGCCGGGGCAGGTATCTGGCTAATGGTGAGATTATAAAATGCCTTTGAGGGCCAGGTGATAGAGCAGCATGATGGTTTTTCCGTCGACAATCTGCCCATTTTCAATGCCCCGAAGCGCGTCGTCCAGCGTCATTTCCAGTACGTCGATATCTTCTCCCTCTGCTTTAACGCCGCCGCCCGCGCTGGTCCGATCCTGCGGATGATATTCCGCCAGATAGAAGTAGAGTTTCTCGGTAACCGAGCCCGGGCTCATATAGGCCTCAAAAATTTTCTCTACGCGCGTCACCTTATACCCGGTTTCTTCTTCCGCTTCGGCCTTAATCCGGCTTTCCGGGTCAAGGTTATCGAGCAACCCGGCGGCCGCCTCAATGAGATCCTCTTCGTGACCATTTATAAACACCGGGAAACGGAACTGACGCGTCAGAATGACGGTTTTGCTGTCGCGATTATAGAGCAGGATCGTCGCGCCATTCCCCCGGTCATACACTTCACGCTCTTGTCGCTGCCAGTCGCCATCGCTGCGCTGGAGGTCAAAAGTATATTTTTTCAGGTTATACCAGTTGTCGGACAACGTTTCGCTGTTGATAATGCGTATATCTGCACGTTTTGATTGCACGTTTGGCTCTCCTCTCGTAGAGTAAGCATCATAAACAGCACTATCGTGCAAATACAAGGCATATCGTGCAACAACAGGAATAATTCATGCTCACAAGCCAGCGTAAACAGTTGATTCTGGAAAAACTGGAGGCGGAAGGTCAGGTCCAGTCTACTGCGCTCAGCCTCTTTTTCTCGGTGTCTGAGGACACTATCCGCCGGGATTTACGTGAACTGGCGGCAGAAGGGCGTTTGCAACGTGTTCACGGCGGCGCACTGCCAGCATCGTCAGCGATTGCGCCTTTTGCCGAGCGTCAGTCCGTTAAAATGGATGCAAAAAAACGCGTGGCACGGAGAGGCGCGCAGCTCATTTCACCGGGGCAGGTGGTGATCATTGATGGCGGGACGACCACCTCCGAACTTATTACGTTCTTACCACCCGATTTACGGATAACCGTGGTGACGCACAGCCCGGGTATCGCTTTGGGGCTGGTCGACCATCCATGCATAGAGGTGATCCTGATTGGTGGTCGTTTGTATAAACACTCCATCGTCACGGTCGGCGCGGCCGCTATTGAAGGCATCAATAATATTCATGCGGATCTGTTCTTCATGGGGGTCACCGGCGTCCATCCTGAGGCCGGGCTGACCACCGGAGATTACGAAGAAGCGTGCATCAAACGTGCATTTTCCGGCAGAGCGGCGGAAACGGTGGTATTGGCCTCACCGGAAAAGATCAACACGGCCTCGGCGTTTGTGATTGGCGACCTGTCGCTGGTGAATACGCTGGTTGTTGAAAACACAACGGATGAACGCTGGGTGAGCGCTCTGAAAGAAAAGGGCGTTGCGGTGATCGCAAGCCAGTAAATATCTGCTTTTTTGCCAGCCTGACCGCGTGGCTGTCAAACAGACAAAGGTTATCCTTCACGCGGATTTCTAGACTAAGGCTTTCATCTGTTTAAGGACAAGCCATGAAAGCGGTCTCCATTCTGACGTGCGGCGCGGACCCAACCGCGCAACGCCTGTCAACGTCTGCCATTCAGCAGGCCATAAATAGGGCTCAACAGAACGATGTCATTGTTATTCCGCAAGGCCGTTTTCTGACCGGAGCACTGTTCCTGAAAAGCGGTGTTTCGCTTCGCCTGGACGCTGGCGCACAGCTCGTTGGAAGCCAGGATCTGGCTGATTATCCGTTGATAAACACCCGGGTGGCGGGCATTGATATGCGCTGGCCGGCAGGCATTATTAATATCATCGATTGTGAAAACGTCAGTATTACCGGTACAGGCACGATAGACGGGCAGGGTGTTATCTGGTGGCGACGCTTCTGGGGCGATGACGAGCGCAGCGGCATGGTCGGCGATTACAGCGCCAGAGGATTGCGCTGGGTGGTTGATTACGACTGTCAGCGCCCGCGCAATATTCTGGTCTTTGAAAGCCAGAGCATTCTGCTGCGTGATTTTACCAGTCGGGAGTCCGGATTCTGGAACGTGCACCTTTGTTATTCGCGCCATATCACGGTTGAGGGCGTGAAAATCAGCAATTCTGCGGGGCCGAGCACCGACGGGATTGATATCGATTCCTGTGAACAGGTGCGGGTTGAACGCTGCATTGTTTCCTGTAATGACGACAATATCTGCATAAAATCAGGACGAGGACGCGAAGCGGCGCAAAAAGCACGTACAGCACGGGATATCGTGGTTCGCGGATGTACGCTGAATAAGGGGTCCGGGATCACGCTGGGGAGCGAAACTTCAGGCGGCATTGAACGCGTCCTGATAGAAGATAACGCGTTTAACGGTACGGGCGTCGGGTTTCGCATTAAGTCGGCCCGCAACCGGGGCGGATTTATCCGTGATATCACCGTCCAAAATTTACATCTTACGGACGTACGTTTCCCGGTGCTGATCCAGCTGAACTGGTTTCCGCAGTACAGCTATGGCGACCGGGGAAATTTATCTGATAAACCAGAACACTGGCGCAAGCTGGCTGAAGGTGTTGAGGACGAAGCCGGCCTTACTGCGGTCAGCGGACTGACGATTAAAAATATATCGGCGCATCGCTCAGACAACAAATATTTCTCGCGTGCATTTTTCATTGAGGGGTATCCGGAGCGTCCTGTGATCGGGTTAACGCTGGACGGAATTTTGATTGACGCGTCAGAGTTCGGGAAAATTTCCGGTGTGGATGGGTTGCGCTTTAAGGATGTGCAGGTGACTGCCGTGGAGAACACGCAAGACCGTAACGACAGTTATGAGCGTTGATGTATTGCACGGTGAAGGCGTTAACGTTACTGTTAGAGAGCTACAAGCAAAGAAATCAGGGGCTTACCGTGAAGAAAGAGATAAAAACACTGGAATCGAGACAGATTTATCGTAACCGCTGGATGTCGCTAAAGGAAGACCGGATTCTGAGAGCCAATGGGAGCGAGGGGCTTTATTCCGTCATTGAAAAAGATGATTTCGTGGTCATCATTCCGGTTGAGAATGATGAAATCTATCTGGTTGAACAATACCGATACCCTCTGGGCCAGAGAACCACAGAACTCCCTCAGGGAAGTTGGGAATGTTCTCGCGACGCTGCACCTGAAGACGTTGCCAGAGGCGAGCTTAAAGAAGAAACCGGGTTAAGCGCCGGGAAAATGGAGTACGTCGGTTATCAAAAGCTCGCACAGGGTTATTCAGCCCAGGGTTATCATATTTACCTTGCCACGGAGCTGACATTTACCGGCCAGCAACTGGAGGAGGAAGAATACGGCCTGACGGTGAAAAAAATTAAAATTAGTGCCTTTGCTCAATTAATACGTGACGGCAAAATCACTGACGCCACCTCAGTTACGGCATTCCTGCTGGCGAGAACAAAAAATATGTTCTCTTAATCATAACGTTTTAGATTAATATTGAGTCTCCACATCATTGTCAAAGCCAAGTTCAGATGCCCGGGGCAGCGAAAAGCTCAAATATTTGCTCTGTGCCAGGAGCTGACGTTAATGTCAATGCTCTCAGGCGGAGGCACACCAGAAATGGCTGCCTCCTGATAAAATGGTGTTATTGCTTGGAGGTTATTTTTCATATCCGTATAAATTAATCCTACCTGACAAGTACTCACCTAAATATACTTCACTGATTTTACTGAAGCCTTTCTTTGTAACTTCAGTTTCTAACCATTCACTGTCTTTATTAAGGATTTCTAGCAGGTCATGGTTGGCCAAACCGTCCACTATAATTGGATAGCGTATATTTTCATCGCCACTTTGTATGATGGTTAATTGCCCATTTTGTTCGAGAACGACGCGTTTTAGTTGTTCTATCTCATAAATTCCATTTGCTCTTAATTTGAACATTAGATCATTTGCAGAAACACCATTCCGTAAACACTCCTTAACATTAACACTGCCATTGTGTACTAAGGTAATCGGTTTCCCATCAATTATCCTTTTAATTAATCGATTGTTTTCCTTCAGGAATTTAAGAGCGAAGACCAAAAGAGTCCATATGATTAGTACCAGAATAAATTGAAGAACCGATATAGATTCGTTGTAAATTACGCCTCCTATAATTCCCCCCAGCACATAGTTTTGAACCTGGTCCATTGCAGATGAGGGGGCCAGATTTCCTTTTCCCATAAGATTTATTTGAACAATTAAACACAGTATCCCCAGGCCCAACTTTATTATGATAGGTAAATAAATTATCATTTCCACACCTCAGTTTGTTATGATTTCTATTTCTGGGTTTACTAACGAAACCTCTACTAAATTGTATGTTTTTTGATCCGGGCTCAAATTGACGCGATAAAAAACATCACTAATTTTAACGATAATGCCATCAGAGAGTTGTACGGAACTGGAAAATATAGCATTTACATTCACATCTTTTTTTTGTGATAGGAGCCTAACAAAATTAACCATTTGCGAGGATTGGGAATGTATATTTTGACTATCAGTATAATCAGCATACTGAACACCAGAAATGAAGAGCAAAAACAAGAAAACTATGATTGTTAAGTCACGATATTTGGTTTGCAGGCGATGACGCATATACAGGCTAAAAACAACGATCAAGATAAATAAAGTACTAAATATAACTATGTATTTTAAATAGTCATTGATATTAGACTGCATTTGTAGATAATCTATGCTATAAAATTTCATATAAGTTCAATCCCTAACCCCTCAAAACCACATTTTATTATAGTAAAACATTTCCATTTATTAGTTATCAGCTGAAATTGATCATTATCCTTAAGCCAACTATGTTGACTTGCTTGTTATGACTCAAGGCATCTCAATGTTAGTAGCATTCAGAACTTCCGTTCTTCGCTCATGTCGGGCATTAATCATTCTTCCATACAGGTCACTCACTACCGGAAAAAGAATTCAGAGTATAAATAATCTTCTAACGTTTGTCCTGAACCAGCTTAATAAACTAAGGAATCTGCCCGAGGCGCTTGTTGTCCACGATAGCAGCCTAATCAATTTCCTGAATACGATTATAAGTGGAGTAGGGAAGGATGACTCCGTTTAGCCTGAGTTCTTTCCGGCCATCCGGGTAATGCCAGACCTCAATGTACTTCCCAATATTTTGACAGGTGAACATCGTGCAGTTCTTCGTGTTCCTCGCTGGCAGCGTAGGCCCAAAGTCAGTATAGCGTTCGCGGATAATATTGAATGCGTACCGGGCAAGACCATCCGGTAGTTGATTATTGCCGGGTTTCCCGCGACGACGGCCAGCCATACCCAGTGGGCCAGATTCATTGTAACGCAACAGAAGGCGTTCTGAAATATCAAGGCGCTGCGCGGCCATCAGTGTGGTCAGAGGCTGGACGACAACGTCCTGAATGATTTTGAGTCGGTTAACTTTGTCCATAGTGAAAAACTCCGCTGCGTGTGCCGTCATCAGAATCCCTCGATGGTGAATCTATGTGATGTACACTTAACTTATCCTTATCCCAGAACGGACATTACAATTTTGCTGTTACAACCTTAGTACGTATAATGTATATTATGTTAAATAACCTCCATAGGTCTGTTGTGATAATGAGTTTGTGATTTGATCGCTGAGTTAACGCTGCTATTATCTAAGTCTTAAGGTTGGAATCATAAGTTTTTCAATAAATTATCCTGCTAATTCACAGTCCTCACGGGATGAAGGAGCTCTCTGATGAATCTACCCGGTCAGCAGTCGCCTGACAGCACCCTTCCCTCTTATGATCTCTCTCGAAGCCTTGGCCTACAGGCCGGTACTGATATCGACTTTAAAAAGCTAGCCGCGCAGCTCGACTGTACACGTAACTTTTACAATGTCGGCATCATTTTCGATGATGGCAAGCAACGCTGGCTGGTTCGTCCGTCACGACGCATTGCTGATGTGAATCAGAGCACCGTCAGCCATGTGGTCATCAGTAAAATTCCGGATGCTAAGGAAACCAGTGCGGAAAAAGCCGTGGTGGCGACGTTAACCACGCCGTCACTTGCGACTGAAATCACTTCAACCGGTTTCGCCTGTGGCGCGATGATTGTTACGCTTGTCATGGCGTTTGGTGCTGGTGCGGCTGTGCCTTTTACCGCTGGCGGATCCGGCGTGATTGCGGCGATTAGCCTGTCCGGCTCGTTGGCTACGGGAGCACAATGCATGATTGGCGCGGGCCGTCTGCTGGCTATCCATAACGACCATGGTTCCGATGTTGCCTGGCTCGACAGCCAGGACTGGTACGTTGCCACCACAACGGTTCTGGATGTCATTTCGCTGACTGCGGCAGGAACCGCGCTACGAGGTACTTTAGAAACGTACAAGCTGATGAAAGCGGCATCTTCAGGTAAAGTTACCGCCTGGTTCCAGAGCATGAGCCGTGCCGAGCGTAAGCGCATCACGGAAGAGATTATTAAAGCGCAGAATCCAGGCATCTCCAGTGCTGGCGTAAAGGCCGCGATCCGTGCAGGTGTTTATCCGAAACGTTTCCCCAGCGAATCGTTACAAAAATCACTGCAGCGCGAGTTAATGAGTGCGGTCAACAACGCATCGGCCTTTGTGGGGAGTTCACTCACAGGGACTATCCGCAACCCACAAAATACCGTCCAGTCAGGGCGTTATGTAGTTGGTGTGCTGCAGTCATTTTTACCTAACTAAACGCTGAGTATATAAATGTTTAAAGTTTTAACCCGTCGCCTGCAATATTGTAACGAGGTGTCCGCCAGCATAAAAAATGCCGCCCCGACACAGTTGCAGCAGCTTAAGACGCAGTTGGCTGAAGATATGGTTAAGCCTGTGGGACTACATACCATGGGTATTCCGGCGGCGGTCAGTACGCTCGGGGTGATTGTCAGTTTCGCCATTCCGCAATTGTGGCTGGGGTATGGCGTACTCGCCGCACTCGGCCAGCCAGCAGAGCGCGTATTCGTGTGGGTCGTGCTGATCGCCCTGCTCTTCGCTGGCATCAACGGAGTGACGATGTTTATGATTGGCAAAGGTAGCATGCGTGCCGTGCGGTTACATCTTACGCTGGCGGTGCTAAGCCTGGTATTAACGGCAGCCTATCTGCTGGCCGCGCTGAGCGGTAATTCTTCTCCGGGCGTCAGTCTGACCGCGGCGCTGGTAAGTATTGTCATGCTTGGGCTTAGCGGTATCTGTATCCTCTCTACCGCTTTCTATAAGATGCTGCTATTTACTTTGCATAACAGAGTCTGGCGCAAGCTTATCAGCCAGACGCGCTAAACATTCATTCCATTAAAATCCCGCCGCTACGTGCGGCGATCCGACTATCGCTACTGGGGAAGCCGGAGAAACAGTGTCCGTTCCTGAGTCTGCGAAGCTTTAAAACCATGGTGGATATAAAACGCTTTGGCTTCCTCAGTGAGTGCATGAACCATAATCGCCCGCACCCCGATATTCTCAGCTACCCGATAACAGCGTAAAACCGCATCGTGGAGTAAATCGGCTCCCAACCCGTTTCCGCGTAACGAGACATCCACAGCCAGACGGGCAAGTATAATCACGGGAATGGGATCCGGCATGTTACGCCGCAGATTACCTGTCGCTTGCGTATGGTTAACGCTGCCGGTAGCCAGAGAGTAAAATCCCGCGACCTGCTTCGTGCCCGTTTTACAAACGACAAACGTTCGGGCTGCGCCGAGCGCCTGGTTTTTCAGACCTCTTTGTTTTAGCCATTCGTCAAGCACGGCCTCTCCGCTGACGAACTCCGCCAGTTGATGGACGCTGGATAAGGGCTCTGGTGCTGTTACACGTCCCACTGCGGTTTCCTTGCCAGCAGTTTTTCTATGGCAGGATCGTCCGCGACCGGGGCATCGAGCATGTCAATGAACTCTGCGTACTGTTCATCGTTAAAATTGAATACACGTCGATCGAGGATCACATTCTCGGCTGCCTGACAGGCCATCTCCAGAATGAAGTCCGTGCGTGATTTATGGAGGATCTCTGCGGCGGCATCGATAAGCGCCCGCTGGGATTCTTTGGCTCTGAGATTGAGTTGAACATCTGATTTCATAGGTATACCTCTTGTATAGCAATTGCTTTACAAGCATAGCATAAGCGCTGTGTATAGCAATCGCTATACAGAACCCTTAATCATGTCTGACCTCTCCACACCGCATATCGCAAGAATTTGCTCTCTCAGCCAGCGGTGACCAGGGTCGCGTTCCATTCTTGGGTGCCACATCTGCGATACCGTAATACGACGGCTTTTGAACGGCAGCTCGAACAGATGTACCTGGTCCGTTACCTGCTGATTGAGTAAATAGAGCGCGGGTATCATGGCGATAAGATCCGATTCCAGCGCCACGGACAGTGCCGTCGGAAATCCCGGTACGACGCTGGCGATTTTACGTTTTGTCCCCAGTTCGGCCAGCGCATCGTCAACGGAACCGTGCAACGCGCCCTCGGGTGACGCTACCACATGGCCCCAGGCGACATAATCCTTCACGCTTATTTTTGCCTGCTTAGCCAGCGGGTGCCCCTTACGCACGACGCCCACAAACCGATCCTCAAACAACCGTTGCAGCCGTATTTCAGGCCCCATATTGCTCTGGACGCCAATCTCCAGATCAACCAGCCCTTCCCGAAGATAGCGCGACGTTTTTTCCGGCTTAGGCGCGAAGCGTATACA
>OKVW01000315.1_pt1 | contig 30805 bp, 29 predicted proteins | sample 1606991 | NCBI WGS metagenome assembly OKVW01 (sample SAMN03281021, study PRJEB24777) | human gut metagenome | isolation source: fecal sample PR177 from 1 month old male Malay infant, vaginal delivered... | reverse complement strand
TATTCATTAAAATTTCTTATAAATAGTTCTAATAAATAACCAAATGTAGCAATAAAAACGGTTGACTTAAATTAAATTAGCAGGTTAGTAATTCCTCATTTCAACGAATTCATGAGAGTGATTAATTTCTGTGTAATCATAAAATAATTGTATTCTTAAGAGATTGAAAACAATTAACACTCTGTTTTAAATGAATAAAAATCTGTTTTGCTTCGAAATTCATTTAATGGGATTTGACTATTTTCTCTGCGTTATTTTAACGGTTGTGTCGTAATATTTTTCTCTGTATCCGTCGTGTGTTTTAAGAACCGATGAAATGAAAAGTGGTTGGATTGGTCAATTTATAATCAAAATAAAAGCCTGGCTGATGGATTTGTGTTAACAATTAAGTTATTTTATGTGACATTCATCACATATTTTTCAAATTCGCAGCCTGGCTTTGTTGTATGTCTGAGGACTGACGAGTAGAGTTGCGTCGAATTAGGAAAAATCTTAGGCATTTGTAAGAATTTATGTGGGCACGTAACGAGTGGGCAAAGCCTTTGCGTGATACCGATGTCTTTGGTTACGCGCCTGATTGAAAGTATGTGTTTGACCTATTTGATTTTTTTACCGGGAATTCCCGGCGACATCACGGGGTGCGGTTTCGCCGCACAAAAATAAAGTTGGTTATTCTGGATGGGAATAATGCATACATCCGAGTTGCTGAAACACATTTATGACATCAATTTGTCATATTTACTCCTTGCACAGCGTCTAATCGTTCAGGACAAAGCGTCTGCCATGTTTCGTCTCGGGATCAACGAGGAAATGGCCACATCGTTAGGGGCGCTGACCCTTCCACAAATGGTTAAACTGGCAGAAACGAATCAACTTGTTTGTCACTTTCGTTTCGACAGCCACCAAACCATCAGCCGTTTGACTCAGGACTCCAGGGTTGACGATCTCCAGCAAATCCACACCGGCATCATGCTGTCTACGCGCCTGTTAAGTGATGTCAACCAGGCTGATGAAACCGCACGCAAGAAAAGGGCCTGATGATGAGTGAGAAAAGCATTGTTCAGGAAGCTCGTGATATCCAGTTAGCAATGGAATTGATCACTCTGGGTGCCCGTTTGCAAATGCTGGAAAGCGAAACGCAGCTCAGTCGCGGTCGCCTCATCAAGCTGTACAAAGAACTCCGTGGTAGTCCTCCGCCGAAAGGCATGTTGCCGTTTTCCACCGACTGGTTTATGACCTGGGAGCAGAACATCCATGCCTCTATGTTCTGTAATGCCTGGCAATTCCTGCTAAAAACAGGTCTTTGCAGCGGCGTTGATGCGGTTATTAAAGCGTATCGGCTCTATCTTGAGCAGTGTCCGCAGGGAGACGATGGTCCTCTGCTGGCGCTGACGCGTGCATGGACGCTGGTTCGTTTCGTAGAAAGCGGGTTACTTCAGTTATCGAGCTGTAACTGCTGCGGCGGGAATTTTATTACCCACGCTCACCAACCTGCGGGCAGTTTTGCCTGCAGTTTGTGCCAGCCGCCGTCGCGTGCGGTAAAAAGACGTAAACTTTCCCAGGATGCTGCCGATATTATTCCACAACTGCTGGATGAACAGATCGAACAGGCTGTTTAACCGATAGGTGTGGACAGAACACTCCAGCAGCGGTAAGTGATTACCGCTGCTTTTTTTTGCCTCGCCGACGCGTTAACGCCACGACTGCGCATCCTGTCATTGTCAACAGCAGAAGGATGATGTCGTGCTTATCTTATTAGGTTACCTGGTTGTTCTTGGTACAGTTTTCGGCGGTTACATGATGACCGGTGGAAACCTTGGGGCACTCTATCAACCGGCTGAATTTGTCATCATCGGTGGCGCGGGGATAGGGGCTTTTATCGTCGGGAACAACGGGAAAGCCATCAAGGGAACGTTAAAAGCGCTGCCGTTACTGTTTCGCCGTTCGAAGTACACCAAAGCGATGTATATGGATTTGCTGGCGCTACTCTATCGCCTGATGGCGAAGTCACGCCAGCAGGGTATGTTCTCGCTCGAACGTGATATTGAAAATCCGAAAGAGAGTGAAATTTTTGCCAGTTATCCGCGGATTCTGGCCGATGCAATGATGCTCGATTTCATCGTTGATTACCTGCGTTTAATCATCAGCGGCAACATGAATACCTTCGAGATCGAAGCACTGATGGACGAAGAAATTGAAACCCACGAGAGCGAAGCCGAAGTACCGGCCAACAGCCTGGCGCTGATGGGCGATTCTTTACCGGCGTTCGGTATTGTCGCTGCGGTTATGGGGGTGGTTCATGCGCTCGCGTCAGCGGACAGACCCGCAGCAGAGCTGGGTTCACTGATTGCTCATGCGATGGTCGGGACGTTCCTCGGCATTTTGCTGGCTTATGGCTTCATCTCACCGCTTGCCAGCGTTTTACGCCAGAAGAGCGCGGAAACCACCAAAATGATGCAGTGCGTCAAGGTCACCTTACTGTCGAATCTGAACGGCTACGCCCCGCCGATTGCCGTCGAGTTTGGCCGTAAGACGTTGTATTCCAGCGAACGCCCGTCGTTCATTGAACTGGAAGAACATGTTCGCGCCGTGAGAAACCCGAATCAGCAACAGACAACGACTGAGGACGCATGAAGAATCGGTCTCATCCCATCGTCGTTGTCAAACGACGCAAGCACAAAGGCCATGGCGGTGGTGCACATGGGTCGTGGAAGATTGCTTACGCTGACTTTATGACCGCCATGATGGCCTTTTTTCTGGTGATGTGGCTCATTTCCATCTCCAGCCCTAAAGAACTGATTCAGATTGCCGAATATTTCCGTACCCCGCTGGCAACGGCGATCACGGGGGGAAATCGCATTTCCAACAGCCAGAGTCCCATTCCTGGCGGTGGCGATGACTTTACCCAGCAGCAGGGCGAAGTGAATAAGCAACCGAATATCGATGAGCTGAAAAAACGCATGGAACAAAATCGCCTGAGCAAACTGCGCGGCGATCTCGATCAGCTCATTGAGTCCGATCCTAAACTGCGCGCCCTGCGTCCTCATCTGAAGATTGACCTGGTGCAGGAAGGGTTGCGGATCCAGATTATCGACAGCCAGAATCGCCCGATGTTTAAAACCGGCAGCGCGGAGGTTGAACCCTATATGCGCGATATCCTGCAGGCCATTGCGCCGGTACTGAATGGCATTCCGAACCGCATCAGTCTGTCAGGACATACGGATGATTACCCTTATGCAAACGGTGAGAAGGGGTACAGCAACTGGGAACTCTCTGCCGATCGCGCCAATGCCTCCCGCCGTGAACTGGTGCAGGGCGGTCTGGATGACGGAAAAGTATTACGGGTGGTCGGCATGGCCGCCACGATGCGCATGAGCGATCGTGGGCCTGATGACGCCATTAACCGCCGAATCAGCCTGTTAGTTCTGAACAAGCAGTCCGAACAGGCCATTTTGCATGAAAACGCTGAAAGCCAGAACGAGCCGGTAAGTGTATTACAACAGCCTGAGGCCAGCCCGCAGGTAAGCGTTCCCACATCGCCACCAGCCAATCCGAGGTGATAGCGTGAGCATGGATATAAGCGATTTTTATCAGACATTTTTTGATGAAGCTGACGAGTTGTTGGCTGACATGGAGCAACATCTGCTCGATCTGGCCCCGGAAGCGCCGGATGCCGAGCAACTGAATGCCATATTTCGGGCTGCCCACTCCATCAAAGGGGGAGCCGGAACTTTCGGCTTCACCATTTTGCAGGAAACCACGCATCTGATGGAGAACCTGCTGGATGATGCGCGTCGCGGTGAAATGCAGCTCAATACCGACATTATCAACCTGTTTTTGGAAACGAAAGATATTATGCAGGAACAGCTCGATGCCTATAAAAGCTCGGAAGAGCCGGATGCCGCCAGCTTCGAATACATCTGCAACGCGTTACGCCAGTTAGCGCTGGAGGCGAAAGGTGAAACCGCGCCGGCGGTGGTGGCGAATGCCAGACTCAGTGTGGTCGATAATATGGCCCCTGAAGAAAGCGCTGACGCAGAGGAAGAAAAGCTGCGTATTGTCCTGTCGCGTCTCAAAGCCAGCGAAGTGGATTTGCTGGAAGAAGAGCTGGGCAATCTGACCACCTTATCCGATGTGGTGAAAGGTGCGGACAGCCTTGCGGCAACGCTCGAGGGCGACATTGCTGAGGACGATATCATCGCCGTGCTCTGCTTTGTGATTGAAGCCGACCAGATTGCCTTCGAGAAAGTGGCGTCCCCGGCAACACCTGTGGTGCAGACTGAGGTGGCCGATGGGGTTGCCATCGCGCAACCGGTCGCTGCGGTGCCTGCCGTCAAACAGGCGGCCAGCGAAGCGCAGTCCGCACGTGCAGAACGGGATAAACCGGCCCGCGCCAGCGAATCAACCAGCATTCGTGTGGCGGTGGAAAAGGTTGACCAGCTTATCAACCTGGTGGGTGAACTGGTGATCACCCAGTCGATGCTGGCACAGCGCTCAAACGAACTCGATCCGGTCAATCATGGCGATCTCATCACCAGCATGGGTCAGTTACAACGTAACGCCCGCGATTTGCAGGAATCGGTGATGTCGATTCGTATGATGCCAATGGAGTATGTCTTCAGCCGCTTCCCGCGTCTGGTACGTGACCTGGCGGGTAAGCTCGGCAAACAGGTGGAACTGACGCTGGTGGGCAGCTCAACGGAACTCGATAAGAGCCTGATCGAACGCATTATCGACCCGTTAACCCACCTGGTGCGTAACAGTCTCGATCACGGAATTGAACTGCCGGAAAAACGCATGGAGTCCGGTAAGAACGTCGTGGGTAATCTGATTCTGTCGGCAGAACACCAGGGCGGCAATATCTGTATCGAAGTCACCGACGATGGCGCCGGGTTGAACCGCGAGCGTATCCTGGCAAAAGCGATCTCCCAGGGAATGGCGGTCAATGAAAACATGACCGATGACGAAGTGGGGATGCTAATCTTCGCGCCGGGCTTCTCCACGGCGGAACAGGTAACCGACGTTTCCGGGCGCGGCGTAGGGATGGACGTGGTGAAACGTAACATCCAGGAGATGGGCGGTCACGTTGAAATCCAGTCGAAACAGGGGGCGGGCACCACAATTCGCATCTTGTTGCCGTTGACGCTGGCGATCCTCGACGGCATGTCTGTCCGCGTGGCGGACGAAGTGTTCATTCTGCCGCTGAATGCGGTGATGGAATCTCTGCAACCGCGCAACGATGATCTGCATCCGCTGGCGGGCGGCGAGCGCGTGCTGGAAGTGCGCGGTGAATATCTGCCGCTGGTCGAACTGTGGAAAGTGTTTGACGTGGAAGGGGCAAAAACCGAAGCCACCCAGGGCATCGTGGTGATCCTGCAAAGCGGCGGTCGCCGTTACGCACTGCTGGTCGATCAGCTGATTGGTCAGCACCAGGTGGTGGTTAAAAACCTGGAAAGCAACTATCGCAAAGTGCCGGGGATCTCCGCCGCCACCATTCTGGGCGATGGCAGCGTCGCGCTGATTGTCGATGTCTCCGCCCTGCAAGGTTTAAATCGCGAACAACGTATGGCGATCTCCGCCGCCTGATTGAGTAAGAAAGGGTAAAATATGACCGGTATGACTAATGTAACGAAACTGGCCGGCGAGCCGTCAGGTCAGGAATTCCTGGTATTTACGCTGGGTGATGAAGAGTACGGCATCGACATTCTGAAAGTGCAGGAAATCCGTGGCTACGATCAGGTCACGCGTATTGCCAACACGCCTGCCTTCATCAAAGGGGTGACCAATCTGCGTGGTGTGATTGTGCCGATTGTCGATCTGCGCGTGAAGTTCTGCCAGGGCGATGTGGAATATAACGACAACACCGTTGTGATTGTCCTGAATCTGGGCCAGCGCGTGGTAGGGATTGTCGTCGATGGCGTATCGGATGTGCTGTCGTTAACCGCCGAGCAGATCCGACCCGCCCCGGAGTTCGCCGTCACGCTGTCAACGGAATACCTGACAGGACTGGGGGCGCTGGGGGAACGGATGCTGATCCTGGTGAACATTGAGAAGCTGCTGAACAGTGATGAAATGGCGCTTCTGGATATTGCGGCATCCCACGTCGCATAAACGGAATGCCGGATAATGCTTTGCTTATCCGGCCTGTGGCCTGAATGTGGTTAATGTACTTTAATGCCGGATGACGCTTTGCTTATCCGGCCTACGGCCTGAATGTGGTTACCGTGCTTTAATGCCGGATGACGCTTTGCTTATCCGGCCTGTGGCTCAAGTGTCGTTGTAGGCCGGATAAGGTGTTTACACCGCCATCCGGCAATGACCGCATCCGTTATGCCTCTTCTTCCCGATCGCTCTCATCCCGCCAGCGTGCTCAATGTATTTAATATCACTGAATTATTTGTTACCCAAACTGAAATAATTCACCCGAAGTTAAAACTATTTTTATTGTTTACTCATTTTGTTGCGCTCCAGACCGGGCAATTTTGTGAGCCGGATCGCATAAGAATGAATATACCTGCACCAAAGGCAGCACCTACACCGTCGGAACCTATACCGACACGGTGGTGGTGGATATCGCTTTCTGACCAGGAATTCCCTTTTGCAAAGGTAAAGTTCTTATCAAGGGTGCCGATAACGTTGATAACTCGTTTTCAGGAAGGTGCCTTATGTTTAACCGTATCCGCGTTGTCACAATGCTGATGATGGTGCTGGGGGTTTTCGCACTGCTACAGCTTGTATCTGGTGGTTTGCTGTTTTCCTCTTTACAGCATAATCAAAAAAGTTTTGTTCTTTCCAACGATCTACGCCAACAGCAGAGTGAGCTCACCTCGACATGGGATCTGATGCTGCAAACGCGTATTAACCTCAGCCGCTCCTCTGCACGCATGATGATGGACGCCAACAATCAGCAGAGCAGCGCGAAAACGGATCTGCTGAAGAATGCGAAAAATACGCTCGCGCAGGCGGCGGTGCATTTCAGCAATTTCAAAGCGATTAACCCGCTGCCGGAGATGGCGGAAGCCAGCGGCAATATAGACGAAAAATATCAGACGTACTTTGCGGCGCTCAGAGAACTGGTGCAGTTCCTGGAAAACGGCAACATGGATGCCTACTTTGCTCAGCCGACGCAGGGTATGCAAAACGCTCTGGGTGAGGCGCTGGGGCAGTACGCCAGCGTCAGCGAGAAGCTCTATCGTCAGGCGTTTGACGAAAGCGCCCATGATTACCAGTTTGCGCAGTGGCAGCTTGTCGTGCTGGCGGTCGTGCTGGTGCTGATTCTGGTGGTGGTGTGGTACGGCATTCGTCAAACCCTGCTCAATCCGCTCTCCCGGGTAATCGCCCATATCCGTGAAATTGCAGGCGGAAACCTAACCAATACCCTGACCGTTGCCGGACGTAATGAGATAGGCGAACTGGCCAGCAGCGTCGATCACATGCAGCGTTCGCTGGTAGAAACGGTGACTCAGGTACGTGAAGGCTCCGATGCCATTTACGCCGGTACAACGGAAATCGCCACCGGGAATACCGATCTCTCTTCCCGTACTGAGCAACAGGCGTCGGCGCTGGAAGAGACCGCGGCCAGCATGGAAGAACTGACGGCGACGGTGAAACAGAACGCCGACAACGCCCGCCAGGCGTCACAGTTGGCGCAGAGCGCATCGGACACCGCCCAGCACGGCGGCAAAGTGGTGGATAACGTCGTCAAAACCATGCACGAAATTGCCGGCAGCTCGAAGAAGATTGCCGACATTATCAGCGTTATTGATGGCATTGCCTTTCAGACCAACATTCTGGCGCTCAACGCCGCAGTAGAAGCCGCACGTGCGGGTGAACAAGGGCGTGGTTTTGCCGTGGTCGCCGGTGAAGTGCGTAACCTGGCAAGCCGCAGCGCACAGGCAGCAAAAGAGATTAAAGCACTGATTGAAGATTCGGTTGCGCGTGTAGATACCGGCTCAGTGTTGGTTGAAAGCGCGGGAGAGACCATGAATGACATCGTGAACGCGGTGACCCGCGTGACCGACATTATGGGCGAAATTGCCTCGGCTTCTGATGAACAGAGCCGCGGAATCGACCAGGTGGCCCTGGCCGTCTCGGAAATGGATCGCGTCACCCAGCAAAACGCCGCGCTGGTTCAGGAGTCAGCCGCCGCTGCCGCTGCGCTGGAAGAGCAGGCCAGCCGCTTAACGATGGCGGTGTCAGCCTTTCGCCTTGCCGCGCGCCCTTACGCGGTAAAGAGTAAAGAAGAACGACCTTCTGCGGACGTGCCTCACACGGCGCAGAAGCAATCACTCAGCATGGAGCACGATACTCACTGGGAAACATTTTGACCGATTTTTAACACTGCGGCGGTTGCCGCCTGATGGGAGCGTTGATGTTTAATCGTATTCGAATCTCGACCACGCTGTTTTTGATTTTGATCCTCTGCGGTGTATTGCAGATTGGCAGTAATGGCTTGTCTTTCTGGGCATTTCGGGACGGTTTTCAGAGCCTGAATCAGGTCGAGCAGAATAATCAGCAACGCGCCGCACTGGCGCAAACGCGCGCCGTTTTATTGCAGGCAAGTACTGCGTTGAACAAAGCCGGGACCTTGACCGCGCTGAGCTATCCGCCGGATGACATCAAAAGTCTGATGGCTATCGCTCGTACCAACCTGGCCCAGTCCAGCATGCTGTTTAACAGCTTCAGGGCCATAGAGACGAAGACGCCAGAGGGGAAAGCCCTGCAGGAGGCGACGGAGAAAAGCTTCACCCAATGGCACAGTGACCTGGAACACCAGGCCACCTGGCTTGAGAACAATCAATTGTCAGATTTCCTGACCGCGCCAGTACAGGCCTCGCAGGATGCCTTTGACGCGAACGTTAATGCCTGGCAGCAGAACATCAACCGTGTGCTTGAAGTGGCAGAGCAACAGAGCAAAGCCAACTATCACATGTCGGCGGCGATTTTCATCACCATGGTGATCATCGCGGCGTTGCTTACCTCCGGGGCGCTGTTCTGGTCGCGCAAAATGATCGTGCAGCCGCTGGCGATTATCGGCAGCCATTTTGACAGCATAGCCGCAGGCAATCTGGCGCGTCCGATTGCGGTCTACGGACGAAATGAGATTTCGGCAATCTTCGCCAGCCTGAAGGCGATGCAGCAGGCGTTGCGCGACACCGTAAGCGACGTGCGTCAGGGCAGTCTGGCGATGCATACCGGGATCTCGGAAATTGCAATGGGCAATAACGATTTGTCCTCACGAACCGAGCAGCAGGCGGCGTCGCTGGCGCAGACGGCGGCCAGTATGGAACAACTGACCGCAACCGTCGGGCAGAACGCCGACAATGCGCGTCAGGCGTCCGGTCTGGCGAAAAGCGCGGCAGATACGGCTAAAACCGGTGGCGAGCAGGCGACGAAAGTCGCCAGCACGATGCAGGACATCGCCGCCAGTTCGCAAAAGATTGGCGACATCATTGGCGTTATCGACGGTATTGCTTTTCAGACCAATATTCTGGCGCTGAACGCGGCGGTGGAAGCGGCGCGTGCGGGTGAACAGGGGCGTGGTTTTGCGGTAGTGGCAGGTGAAGTGCGCAATCTGGCGAGCCGAAGCGCGCAGGCGGCGAAAGAGATCAAAGGGCTGATTGAAGAATCGGTGAACCGTGTGCATCAGGGCTCGCAACTGGTGGATACCGCGGCGCGCACCATGACGGAAATCGTGACCTCGGTGACGCGCGTCAACGACATCATGGGGGAAATTGCCTCGGCGTCGGATGAACAGCGCAGAGGGATTGAGCAGGTGGCGCAGGCCGTCACGCAGATGGATCAGGTCACACAGCAGAACGCCGCGCTGGTGGAAGAAGCCGCCGCCGCCACCGATCAGCTCGCACACCAGGCCGACACGCTGTCAGCCCGCGTCGCGGTATTTAAACTTGAAGAGCACGTTGTAACACACCAAGAATCGGCGCCGCTGCAGGCAGCGCCCGTTGTATCCGGAATGTGATTAAGAAGGCGCTATGACATCATCTCTGCCCAACGGGCAAACGTCATTATTGTTACAGATGACACAGCGCCTTGCGCTGTCCGACGCGCATTTTCGTCGGATATGTCAATTAATCTATCAGCGCGCGGGGATCGTACTGGCAGACCATAAGCGGGATATGGTTTATAACCGCCTGGTCCGTCGGCTGCGTACGCTCGGGCTGGATGATTTTGGCCGGTATCTCAGCATGCTGGAAGCGAATCAAAGCAGTGCGGAGTGGCAGGCCTTTATCAACTCGTTGACCACTAATCTGACCGCCTTTTTTCGCGAGGGGCACCACTTTCCGGTGCTGGCGGAACATGCCCGGCGTCGGACCGGCGAATACCGGGTCTGGAGTGCGGCGGCATCGACCGGTGAAGAGCCGTACAGTATCGCCATCACCCTTGCCGACACCTTAGGAACGGCACCCGGACGCTGGCGCGTATTCGCCAGCGATATTGATACCGAAGTGCTGGAAAAAGCGCGCAGCGGAATCTACCGGCTGGATGAGCTTAAAACCTTGTCGCCACAGCAGTTACAGCGTTATTTCATGCGCGGCACGGGCCCCCATGATGGGCTGGTTCGCGTGCGTCAGGAACTGGCCAGCCATGTTGAGTTTTGTGGGGTTAACCTGCTGGATAAGCAGTACAACGTGCCGGGGCCGTTTGATGCCATTTTTTGCCGTAATGTCATGATCTATTTCGATAAAACGACGCAGCAGGATATTTTGCGCCGTTTTGTGCCTCTCCTTAAGCCTGATGGTCTGCTGTTTGCCGGGCATTCAGAGAACTTTAGCAACCTCGTGCGCGATTTTAGTCTGCGCGGACAGACGGTGTATGCGCTGAGTAAGGATAAAGTATGAGTAAAATCAGGGTGTTGTCGGTTGATGACTCTGCATTAATGCGTCAAATCATGACCGAAATTATTAACAGCCATAGCGACATGGAGATGGTGGCTACGGCGCCGGATCCGCTGGTTGCCCGGGATTTAATCAAGAAATATAACCCTGACGTGTTGACGCTGGATGTCGAAATGCCACGGATGGATGGCCTTGATTTCCTTGAAAAGCTGATGCGATTGCGCCCAATGCCGGTGGTTATGGTGTCGTCATTGACGGGCAAAGGGTCGGAAGTCACGCTGCGGGCGCTTGAACTGGGGGCAATTGATTTTGTCACCAAACCGCAACTGGGCATCCGCGAAGGGATGCTGGCCTACAGCGAGATGATTGCAGAGAAAGTGCGCACCGCTTCTCGGGCGCGTCTGGGAGCGCATAAGCCCCTTGCGGCACCCACGACCTTAAAAGCCGGACCGCTGCTCAGCTCGGAAAAACTCATCGCCATTGGCGCATCGACGGGAGGGACGGAAGCGATTCGCCATGTTCTGCAACCGCTGCCTCTCTCCAGCCCGGCGGTCATTATTACGCAGCACATGCCGCCTGGATTTACCCGTTCGTTCGCCGAACGCCTGAACAAACTGTGTCAGATCGCCGTGAAGGAGGCTGAAGATGGTGAGCGTGTACTGCCGGGCCATGCCTATATCGCGCCGGGCGACAAGCATATGGAACTGGCGCGCAGCGGGGCGAACTATCAGATCAAAATTCATGACGGTCCGCCGGTGAACCGGCACCGGCCGTCGGTGGATGTGCTGTTTCATTCGGTGGCGGTTCATGCGGGGCGCAATGCCGTCGGGGTGATCCTCACCGGCATGGGCAACGATGGCGCGGCCGGAATGTTAGCGATGCACCAGGCGGGCGCCTGGACGATTGCGCAGAATGAAGCAAGTTGTGTGGTGTTCGGCATGCCGCGCGAAGCCATCAATATGGGTGGCGTAAGCGAAGTGGTCGATCTTAGCCAGGTAAGCCAGCAAATGCTGGCGAAAATCAGTGCCGGACAGGCAATACGTATTTGAATCAGGAGTAATTTTTTATGGCGGATAAAGAGCTTAAGTTTTTGGTTGTGGATGACTTTTCCACCATGCGTCGCATTGTGCGTAACCTGCTTAAGGAGTTGGGATTTAACAACGTGGAAGAGGCCGAAGACGGCGTAGACGCGTTGAATAAATTACAGACAGGCGGCTTTGGCTTTGTGATCTCCGACTGGAACATGCCGAACATGGACGGTCTTGAACTGCTGAAAACCATTCGCGCCGACGGCGCAATGGCTTCACTGCCGGTGCTGATGGTCACGGCAGAAGCGAAAAAAGAGAACATCATCGCGGCGGCGCAGGCTGGTGCCAGCGGCTATGTGGTGAAGCCATTCACTGCCGCCACGCTGGAAGAAAAACTCAACAAAATTTTTGAGAAACTGGGCATGTAAGGGGCCGACCATGATGCAACCATCGATTAAACCCGTAGATGAACATTCTGCCGGGGATATCATTGCCCGCATTGGTAGCCTGACCCGCATGCTGCGTGACAGCCTGCGCGAACTGGGCCTTGACCAGGCCATTGCCGAAGCGGCTGAAGCCATACCCGATGCGCGTGACCGTCTGGACTATGTGGTGCAGATGACCGCCCAGGCCGCCGAGCGCGCGCTGAACAGCGTTGAAGCGTCACAGCCGCATCAGGATGAAATGGAGAAGGGAGCGAAAGCGCTGAGTAAACGCTGGGATGCGTGGTTCGAAAACCCCATCGAACTGTCTGATGCCCGCGAACTGGTTACCGACACGCGTAAATACCTCGGCGACGTGCCGGGGCACACCAGCTTCACCAACGCGCAGTTGCTCGACATCATGATGGCGCAGGATTTCCAGGATCTGACCGGTCAGGTCATCAAGCGCATGATGGATGTGATTCAGGAGATCGAACGCCAACTGTTGATGGTGCTACTGGAAAATATTCCGGAACAGGGCGCGCGACCAAAACGCGAAAGCGAAAGCTTGCTCAACGGCCCACAGGTGGATACCTCCAAAGCGGGCGTTGTCGCCAGCCAGGATCAGGTGGACGATTTGCTGGATAGTCTTGGGTTCTGATGCAAAAAGCCACCGCAATGGTGGCTTTCCTTAAGACTCAACGTCATTGTTTAATTTTTGCATCGTGACCGGACTGGGTATGAAGAAGATCCTCAACGAGTGTCTGCAACTGATCCTCACTAAAAGAGCATTGTCGGTAACTGTCATATTCATAGTGTCTTAAAGACTCATAGCTATATGATTTCAGCGCTTGCTGCAAATAGTTGCTGATCAGTGGCCCAAGAAACTTTACCTGTTTGTTGTAGATGGTTCTTAGTATCTTAATGACTGAGCCCATCTCATTGGGGGTGGCTTGCAATACCAGTTCAAGGCGACGACGGTGCAGATCATGCAGATAGTTTTCGGGGCTAATAACGTGTTTATTTCTCACATCGTAAAGTACTGAATCCCATGACATGAGCGTGGTCTTCAGTAAGCTGTGAGTATCTTCGAATTTCACAATCCGGTTTCTGAATGCCCATGTATCCTGGATACACCAGATATCAAAATCCAGACTCATATAATGAAAGCGTATGCCGCCGAGCCTGTTCACGCTGAACTGATGAATTTCCAGAGCCTTTAATGCGTTAATTAAGTCTTCTTGTGACCGCTCGATCACCAGATCGATATCCGAAGTGAATCCCCCTCGACCATACAGACCAATATCACGGATCATCCCACCGAAGATCCAGGCATGAGATTGCTCTGCCAGAGCATCAATTAACGCTCTGGCTTGCTTACGCTCTTCGCTGATTTCGAAAAAATCTTCGATTCTAAGCTTCAGGCGTTGATGGCTGGAAACGACCTTCATATTCATAAAGCGATTTTAGCTCATCGTGAAGACGTATCAAATAGCTGTCCGTCATACCTGAAATAGCATCGGTCAGAAGTTGCGCTTCTTTATAAAGAGGCGGCAGATCATTCCCTGTGTCTTCAAAAACGCGGCGGTAATTTTCTGAAATTCGCCCATAAGCATAACGGCCGAAGGGGGTATCCCATGTGTGACTCCCGCTCTGCCGACCTTTAATTCCTACCCAGAGCATGTCCATCAGCCCCTGAATATAATTTGACCCTTTCAGTTCCAGTTCAAGAACCGTACGGTGGCGATAACCCCGGGTTTTGTCGAATTTTTTCAGTGCTACGCAAAGTTCATTACCTGTGCTGATGCTAATAAGATCCTGAACAGTACAATCAGTCTGACAGAGTTGCTTATGCGTGTTCGCAAATGTCTCAACGACGCTTTTGATCAGTATGTTTGTGCTAACGACACGAAACATTTGCATACTCAAATCATTAATCTCAGCAGGAGAAAGGTCCTGCTTACGGAAAGCCCATTCCTGATTTTTCTCTTCAACTTTTTTGATCAAATCCGCGATGACAGAATCCGCCCCATCATTCCAGGTAGCAAGAAAACTAATCAGATCCTGATAAGAAGCCAGCCCTTTTTTGACTGTGTCTTCGGCATCAAGAACGGAATAAGCAATGTCATCACACGCTTCCATCAGATAGGTGAAGGGATGTCTTTGCCCTTCACTCAGACCTGTCTCCTCCCAAATTTCATGAACAACCTTTTCTTCAGAGAATAAAAATCCATGTTTGTCCCAAATTGTTTTTTTCGAACAGGAGGACCTGGGATATTTAATCATTGCTGCCAGCGTGGCGTACGTCAGGTTCAGTCCATAATTGTCATTGATGATTTGGAGCCTTGTCACGAGGCGAAGAGTTTGTGAATTGCCATCGAAGTTCAAAAAATCATTAAAGACAGGTTTAATCGCATCATCTGGAATTCTATCGACTAACGGCTTAAGTTCTCGTCTGAACCAGTTTCGCATTGCCGCTTCACCCTGATGCCCAAACGGAGGATTGCCAAGGTCGTGCGCAAGGCCAATCGTAGCCAGCAGTGCTGGAACGTCACGTTCAAGGCACAGATTTTCACCGCATGAGCCAAAAATCTCATTTTTCATCTCAAAGGCGAGGCGCATACCTATTCCTCGAGCAAAATTTGCCACTTCATGTGAGTGCGTCAAACGAGTTCTTACGCTGTCGTTAAGATCCAGAGGAAAAACCTGGGTTTTATCTGCCAGTCGCCGTGTTGGTGCAGCAAAAAGCAGGCGATCAAAATCGCGTTCTATTTCCTGTCGTCCGAAGGCCAGATCGGAGACTTCTGAATGCGTTGATTTTTCCTTATCTTTGCGCCTGCCACTGTTCAGTAGCTTATGCCATTCCATTTGAGATCCCTCTTGTTCTTCTGAAAGAGATAAATTAACAAACACATTTTAAAACGGCGAGGTAGCGTGGAGGTTTTTTTCAAAACTGGAAGCCAGTACGAAATTAAAGACGAATACCGTATGAAATATTATTAAAGGGGTAATTCGGTCCTTTTTGTTGGTTTATTTGCCCGATTGTCTTCGCAAATTCTGGGCATGATATACATGACTCAATGAGCTGCGAGCCTGTACTGTGTCTGAAGAGAACGACGACAAAACAGAAGCCCCCACACCCCACCGACTTGAAAAAGCGCGGGAAGAGGGGCAGATCCCCCGTTCCAGAGAGCTGACTTCACTGCTGATACTGCTGGTGGGTGTTTGCATTATCTGGATTGGCGGCGAGTCGTTAGCCAGACGGCTGTCTGGCATGTTGTCGGCAGGACTGCGCTTTGACCACAGTATGGTCAATGACCCTAATCTGATCCTCGGACAGATCATTCTGCTCATTAAAGAAGCGATGATCGCATTGCTGCCGCTGATAACGGGTGTCGTGCTGGTGGCACTGATTTCTCCGGTGCTGCTCGGCGGGCTGGTGTTCAGCGGTAAATCGTTACAACCCAAATTTTCTAAACTTAACCCGCTCCCCGGAATTAAACGTATGTTTTCGGCACAGACCGGCGCGGAGCTGCTGAAGGCGGTTCTGAAATCGACGTTGGTGGGGAGCGTGACCGGGCTTTATCTGTGGCATAACTGGCCCGAGATGATGCGCCTGATGGCGGAATCCCCCCGCACGGCGATGGGTAATGCGCTGGATCTCGTCGGTTTGTGCGCGCTGCTGGTGGTGCTGGGCGTGATCCCGATGGTGGGATTCGACGTCATCTTCCAGATCTTCAGCCATCTGAAAAAACTGCGTATGTCCCGTCAGGATATTCGCGACGAATTTAAACAGACCGAAGGCGACCCGCACGTGAAAGGGCGCATTCGCCAGATGCAGCGCGCGGCGGCGCGGCGACGGATGATGACCGACGTTCCCCATGCTGATGTGATCGTCACCAACCCGACCCACTATTCCGTGGCGTTACAGTATGACGAGAACAAAATGAGTGCGCCGAAAGTCATCGCGAAAGGGGCGGGGCTTGTAGCGCTGCGTATTCGTGAGATCGGCGCCGAAAACAAAATTCCTACGCTGGAAGCGCCGCCCCTGGCGCGTGCGTTATATCGCCATGCTGAGATTGGTCAGCAGATCCCCGGTCAACTGTACGCGGCGGTTGCTGAAGTACTGGCCTGGGTCTGGCAGCTTAAACGCTGGAGGCTCGCTGGCGGGGAACGTCCACCACAACCTGCAAATCTTCCGGTGCCTGAGGCGCTGGATTTTATGAACGAGAAGACTACTGATGGCTAATCTGGTCGCAATGTTGCGTCTGCCCAACAACATGAAAACCACGCAATGGCAGATCCTTGCCGGACCGATCCTCATCCTGCTGATTTTGTCGATGATGGTTTTGCCGTTGCCGGCATTTATCCTCGACCTGCTGTTTACCTTTAACATTGCGCTGTCGATCATGGTGCTGCTGGTGGCGATGTTCACCCAGCGTACGCTGGAGTTTGCCGCCTTCCCGACCATTCTGCTGTTTACCACGCTGCTGCGTCTTGCGCTGAACGTGGCCTCGACCCGTATTATTTTGATGGAAGGGCACACCGGGGCGGCGGCGGCGGGAAAGGTGGTTGAAGCCTTTGGTCACTTCCTTGTCGGCGGTAACTTTGCCATCGGTATCGTGGTGTTTGTTATCCTCGTCATCATCAACTTTATGGTTATCACCAAAGGCGCCGGACGTATCGCGGAAGTCGGAGCGCGATTTGTACTGGACGGGATGCCGGGCAAACAGATGGCGATTGACGCCGATCTCAACGCCGGGCTTATCGGCGAAGATGAGGCAAAAAAACGTCGCGCGGAAGTGACTCAGGAAGCGGATTTCTACGGCTCGATGGATGGTGCGAGTAAGTTCGTGCGCGGCGACGCCATCGCCGGGATCCTGATTATGGTTATCAACGTCGTAGGCGGTCTGCTGGTGGGCGTGCTGCAACACGGTATGAGCATGGGACACGCGGCAGAAAGCTACACGCTGCTGACAATCGGCGACGGCCTGGTGGCGCAAATCCCCGCACTGGTGATTTCAACCGCTGCCGGGGTGATCGTGACCCGCGTCAGTACCGATCAGGATGTGGGCGAACAGATGGTCGGGCAACTGTTCAGCAACCCCAGCGTGATGTTGCTCAGTGCCGCCGTTCTGGGGCTGCTCGGGCTGGTGCCCGGCATGCCAAACCTCGTTTTCCTGATGTTTACTGCGGCGCTGCTGGGGCTGGCATGGTGGATCCGTGGACGTGAGCAGAAAGCGCCCGCGGAACCGCAGCCGACCAAAATGCCGGAAAATAACGCGGTGGTGGAAGCGACCTGGAACGATGTGCAACTGGAAGATTCTCTCGGCATGGAGGTGGGTTACCGCCTGATCCCAATGGTCGATTTCCAGCAGGATGGTGAACTGCTGGGGCGTATCCGCAGTATTCGTAAGAAGTTTGCCCAGGACATGGGATTTCTGCCGCCAGTTGTGCACATCCGGGACAACATGGATCTGCAACCTGCCCATTACCGCATCCTGATGAAAGGCGTCGAGATTGGCAGTGGCGATGCCTATCCAGGGCGCTGGCTGGCGATTAACCCTGGTACGGCTGCGGGGACATTACCGGGTGAGCAGACGGTGGATCCGGCTTTTGGTCTCGACGCCATCTGGATTGAAAGTGCGCTCAAAGAACAGGCGCAGATTCAGGGCTTCACCGTCGTGGAAGCCAGCACTGTGGTGGCAACCCATCTGAACCATCTGATTGGACAATTCGCCGCTGAACTGTTTGGCCGTCAGGAAGCGCAACAACTGCTGGATCGCGTGTCGCAGGAGATGCCGAAGCTTACAGAGGATTTAGTGCCTGGGGTGGTGACGCTGACCACGCTGCACAAAGTCTTGCAGAATCTGCTGGATGAAAAAGTGCCGATTCGCGATATGCGCACCATTCTGGAAACGCTGGCGGAACACGCGCCGCTGCAAAGCGATCCGCATGAACTCACCGCCGTGGTACGCGTGGCGCTGGGACGCGCCATCACCCAACAGTGGTTCCCGGGTAATGAGGAAGTTAATGTAATTGGCCTTGATACGGCGCTGGAGCGACTTTTACTTCAGGCGTTGCAGGGCGGTGGTGGACTGGAGCCAGGCCTTGCCGACCGTCTGTTGGCGCAAACACAGGAGGCGCTGTCGCGTCAGGAGATGCTTGGCGCGCCGCCGGTATTGCTGGTCAATCATGCGTTGCGCCCACTACTTTCGCGCTTCCTGCGTCGTAGTCTGCCGCAACTGGTGGTGCTGTCGAACATGGAACTGTCCGACAACCGTAACATCCGCATGACGGCAACCATTGGAGGTAAATAATGCGCAGATTATTTTGGCTGTTATTTTTCCCGCTTACCGTTCAGGCTGCCGGGGAAGGGACGTGGCAAGCCAGTAGCATCGGTATTACCCTGAATCATCGCGGTGAATCGACATCATCGGCACCGCTTTCGTCCAGCCAGCCCGTTTCCGGCCTGATGACGCTGGTGGCCTGGCGGTATGAGCTTAATGGCCCGACCCCCGCAGGATTACGGGTTCGCTTATGTTCGCAATCCCGCTGTGTGGAATTAGACGGACAAAGCGGTACGACAACGGGATTCAGCAATGTTCCCGCCGTGGAACCGCTGCGTTTTGTCTGGGAAGTCCCTGGCGGCGGTCGCTTAATTCCCGCCCTGAAAGTTCAGAGCAATCAGGTGATTGTGAACTATCGTTAACCCTGTCTCTGTCATCAGGCAGCGTATAAAATTGCTGCCTGAACCGCATTTTTGACCTCATCTTTTTATTAAATAGAAACGCTGTTTTATAAATAAGTGACGCGCGTTGCCAGTCTCTTTGCATTTTTGCCATCACCGTGCCTCAGATGGCAAAAAAGCAAAGGTTTCCCCCTTTGTAAGCTTCTACTGTAGCCGTGTAAGTTCTTCCTTTGGCGCAGCCACCATGCCGGGGGACCTCCAACCATTTGCAGGGTTAACGGCAATGAAAACACGTAAAATTGGATTGGCGAATTACGTAGCCTATGGCTCAGGCGATTTTTTAGGGGCAGGTACGACAGCGCTCACGGCGGCCTGGTAGCTCTATTTCTACACGACATTCTGCGGTCTCTCGCCCATTCAGGCGACGTTTATCTTTGCGGTTGCCCGGGTTGTGGATGCGGTAGTCAGTCCGCTAATGGGCTTTTTGACGGACAACTTTGGTTCGACCTGGCCTGGTAAACGTTTTGGCCGACGCAAATTTTTCATTCTGCTGGGGATCCCCTGCGTATTCAGCTATTCGTTGATGTGGGTAGGGGGGATGAGTTTCTGGTATTACCTGCTGACGTACCTGCTGTTTGATGTCGTCTATACCATGATTCTGGTGCCGTATGAGACGCTGGTGCCAGAGATGACCGATGATTTCAAACAGAAAACCCGGTTTTCGGGCGCGCGCATTTCGATGGCGCAGATGTCCGCTATTCTGGCCTCATTCCTGCCGGGCATCCTGCTGACGGCATTCGGTAAAGACAACCCAGTGTCCTTCTTTTATGCCAGCCTGGTGTTCTCGGTATTGTGTGCGCTGATGCTGACCTTTGTCTGGTTCTTGACCTGGGAGCGTCCGCGTGAGGCGTGGACGAAAGCGGCTTTACGCGCGGAAGAAGAGAAAAAGAACCTGACCTTCGCTCAGAGCATGAACCGTCTGTGTGTGGAGCTGAGTTCGACGCTACGGGTGAAGATTTTCCGTCAGCATCTCGGGATGTATCTCGGCGGCTACATCGCGCAGGATGTCTTCAACGCCGTGTTCACTTACTACGTGGTGTTTGTGCTCATGCAGGAGGCGTCGATGGCGTCAAATCTGCTTGGCACCATGGCCATCTTTCAGTTTATTGCCGTGATCGTCATGATGCCGTTGTGTATTCGCTTTGGACCTGCGCCTTCCTATCGAATGGTTGTGGTGCTGTTTGGCCTGAGTTCTCTCTCTTACGCGATGCTGTATTACGCCGGATTAAGCACTATCTCTTCTCTGTTACTGCTGGTGTCTGCGGTGGCGGGGCTGGGGCGTGGGGGCATTAATTATGTTCCATGGAACATTTATACCTACATTGCGGACGTGGATGAAGTGATTACCGGTCAGCGCCGTGAGGGGATTTTCGCCGGGATTATGACTCTGACTCGCAAAGCGTCACAGGCAGGGGCGGTGATGCTGGTCGGGATTGTGATGCAGACGTCCGGCTTTGTGTCCGGACAGAGCACGCAGCCTGAAACGGTAAGCCATACCATTTTGCTGATTCTGAGCTGCGGAACGCTGCTGGTACTGGCCTGCGGCTTCCTGGTCTCCTTACGGTTCAAACTGAATTTACAGACTCACAGCACGCTGCGTGAAGAGACGGCTAAAATGCGCGCATCAGGCCGGACTATGCCCGAGAGCATAACGCCAGAGGCTCGCGCTACCGTCGAGATGCTGGCCGGGCTGCCGTATGAATCATTGTGGGGCAACAACAATATCGGTTACCTGAATCGCAACAAACCGGCTGCGCCATCACTGACGCAAGCGGCGACACTGAATTCGACTTACAACAGAGGTTAATACCATGAAAGTTTGGCCCGTCAAACATAGCCCGTTACTCCGTCAGCCGGAACGCTTTATCTCCCGGGAAGCATTGCAAGCCGTTATTCAGACGGTGACGAACAATCTGGTGAACATTAAGGATGCGTCGGGGCAATTTTTGCTGCGACTGGATGACGGACGGGTGATTGACACCAAAGGCTGGGCTGGCTGGGAATGGACGCACGGCGTTGGTCTGTACGGCATCTATCAGTACTACCAACAGACCGGCGACCAGACGATGCGTGACATTATCGATAACTGGTTTTCTGACCGTTTTGCGGAAGGGGCGACCACCAAAAACGTCAATACTATGGCGCCGTTTTTGACGCTGGCCTGTCGCTATGAGGAGACCCGTAATCCGGCCTGGCTGCCGTGGCTGGAGTCATGGGCAGAATGGGCGATGTATGAGATGCCGCGTACCGATTACGGTGGGATGCAACACATTACCCTGGCGGAAGAGAATCATCAGCAAATGTGGGATGACACGCTGATGATGACGGTCTTACCGCTGGCGAAAATCGGTAAGTTGCTTAACCGTCCTGAGTATGTGGAAGAGGCGGTCTATCAGTTCCTGCTGCACGTACAGAACCTGCAGGACAGGGGGACTGGTCTGTGGTTTCACGGCTGGAATTACGCTGGGCATCATAACTTTGCCCGGGCTCGTTGGGCGCGGGGGAATAGCTGGCTCACCATCGTGATCCCGGATTTTCTCGAACTGACTGCTTTACCGGAAAGCAGTGCCGTGCGCCGCTATCTGGTACAGGTACTGAATGCGCAGGTTGCCGCGCTGGCGACTTGTCAGGACGAGAGCGGGCTGTGGCATACGCTGCTTGACGATCCGGACTCTTACCTGGAAGCCTCTGCCACCGCAGGGTTTGCCTACGGGATTCTAAAAGCCGTGCGTAAACGGTATGTCAGCGCGGAATATGCCGGGATTGCTGAAAAAGCGATTCGCGGGGTTGTGAGAAATATTTCGCCGCAGGGAGAGCTGTTGCAGACCTCTTTTGGCACAGGAATGGGCAGCGATCTCGATTTTTACCGTGAGATCCCCTTAACGTCGATGCCCTATGGCCAGGCGATGGCGATATTGTGCCTGACGGAATATCTGCGGAAGTATTTCTGATGACAATGGTCGGGGATACTGTCGTATCCCCGAAATAAAATTGCGGTCAGCATGTACCGTTATCGAATATAGTCTTGATCTGATATTTATCTATTTTTGTGGTTTCCAGAGGATGTTGAACATCTTTCTCTTCGATAGTGATATTCCACACATTTTCATTATTGGATTCAGTTAATGTGTAGAATGTATTTCCATTGTGAATAATATAACCCCGGAAATTATGGTTGGGACCCGCTGTGACGGTCCTTGCCCTTCCAGAGACGGTTGATTGCTTCTCTTTATTGAATAATTGATACTGGATGGTAGCACAGCTTATATCACAGGGAGAGCACTCTAGATTTAAGATAAGCAACAATTCATCATTTTCAAAAACAAGATTGTAATTATCGCTGGCGAATGAAATTGATGGAAGTAATAAGAGGATTAAAATGAGTATAAATTTCATATTTTTATATAGACTCCATGAAAGAATACCTTCATTTCACTTGTTCTCCTGTTAATTAACCCTTCCATTACGTGTCCCTGAGAGTACCGAAATGCGTACCATGCGGAACGTAGATCATGTGTATAACGCCCATTAATGATACTCAGAACCGTAGACTGGGAAAATCCACGAACACCAGTGTTGAAAGCCAGTATAACCAGTGCATCAAACTCATTCTGTGTTAAATCCACAATTACTTTGTTTTTAACGACTTGTATAAATTGGTATAAATCAGCATTAAACAGTGAGTTAGCTGTGGCGATATCAATCCCATTTATGTATTTTTTGAATTCATTACTATTTTCGATTAAATGTCCATACCCTATGGTTGCACCTTGACAATATTCAGTGATTATTTTTCCTGTCTGATCGTCATAAGGTAATAGTGACAGCTTTTCATAAGATTTCATCAACGCAATGCAGCGGTAACTTGGCTGCATTATCCTGGGGGGGTGCAATTTTACACATTGAGTTGTTGTATACCGACCATGCAACCTGAATGTCGCCAGTTCATTTTTTAATAACATATTTCCTCCTGAATTTTTTGCGAATAAATTTTATGCTTTTTTGTAAAAATTAAAAGAGATAAAAAGAAAGTTGCAAAAGTGATGGGCAGGTAGGTGATGTTATCGGAGGTGTTATCGTTTCGTATTTTGATGGGATAGAAACAAATTAATCAGTCTCGTAGAGAGATCGTGTTACGGATATAAAAAAGCCTGAGTCTGGACTATCGACTCAGGCCTTAACTTTATAAGGGGGACTTACATCCGTTCTACGGTCTCGATGCCCAGTGTATCCAGACCGAGCTTCAGCGTTTTCGCGGTCAGCAGCGCCAGTTTCAGGCGGCTGTTACGGACGTCTTCGTTTTCGGCGCTCAGGATCGGGCAGTGCTCGTAGAAGCCGGAGAACAGGCCCGCCACGTCATACAGATACGCGCACATCACGTGCGGAGTACCTTCGCGGGCGACAACGGTCAGCGTCTCTTCAAACTGCAACAGACGGGCGGCCAGTTGCGCTTCACGATCTTCACTCAGTATGACGTTGGCGTTCGCCAGCGCAGCTTCGTCAAGACCTGACTTGCGGAACACGGACAAAACGCGGGTGTAGGCATACTGCATGTACGGCGCGGTGTTACCTTCAAACGCCAGCATGTTGTCCCAGTCGAAAATGTAATCGGTGGTGCGGTTTTTGGACAGGTCGGCGTATTTGACCGCGCCAATCCCGACGGCATTTGCCAGCTTTTCCAGTTCATCAGCAGGCATATCCGGGTTCTTCTCGGTGACCAGACGACGCGCACGTTCCAGCGCTTCATCGAGCAGGTCAGCCAGTTTGACGGTGCCGCCCGCGCGGGTTTTGAAAGGCTTGCCATCTTTGCCCAGCATCATGCCAAACATGTGGTGTTCCAGCGGAACGGAGTCCGGCACATAACCGGCTTTACGTACGATGGTCCATGCCTGCATCAGGTGCTGGTGCTGACGGGAGTCGATGTAATAGAGCACGCGATCGGCATGCAAGGTTTCATAACGGTATTTAGCACAGGCAATGTCGGTGGTGGTGTAGAGATATCCGCCATCTTTCTTCTGAATGATGACGCCCATCGGTTCACCTTCCTTGTTTTTATACTCATCAAGGAATACCACGGTGGCGCCTTCGCTTTCGACGGCCAGCCCTTTGGCTTTCAGGTCAGCAACGATGCCCGGCAGCATCGGGTTATACAGGCTTTCGCCCATTACATCGTCGCGGGTCAGCGTGACGTTCAGACGGTCATAGGTGATCTGGTTTTGGGACATGGTGATGTCGACCAGTTTGCGCCACATTTGCAGGAAGTATTCGTCGCCGCCCTGCAGTTTGACCACATAGCTCCGTGCGCGCTCGGCGAAGGCTTCATCTTCGTCGTAGTGTTTTTTGGCTTCGCGGTAGAAACCTTCGAGATCCGCCAGCGCCATTTCACCGGCGTTTTCCTGCTGCTGTTTTTCTAAGTACGCAATCAGCATCCCGAACTGGGTGCCCCAGTCGCCGACGTGGTTCGCGCGGATCACATGGTGGCCGAGAAACTCAAGGGTACGCACGGCGGCATCACCGATAATGGTGGAGCGCAGGTGGCCGACGTGCATCTCTTTTGCCACGTTCGGCGCGGAGTAATCGACAACCACGGTTTGCTTCGCTGGTTTTGCCACGCCGAGACGATCAGACAAGAGCGCCTGTTCAACATGCTCAGCCAGGAACGCCGGGTCGAGGAAAATATTGATAAAGCCAGGGCCCGCGATTTCAACCTTGCTGGCGATACCGCTCAGATCCAGATGAGTCAGCACCTGCTCAGCCAGTTGTCGAGGGGCCATACCCAGTTTTTTAGCAACTGCCATCATGCCATTTGCCTGATAGTCGCCGAACTGTACTTTTGCTGACTGACGAACCTGCGGTTCGCAATCTGCAGGCGCGCCTGCAGCAATCATGGCCTGACTGACTTTTTCTGAGAGAAGAGCCTGAATATTCACCGGAATACCTTACGTTTATGAAGCGGGTTAGTGTTTACCGCCGCAGTTTAAGAATTAAGGGCGGGAGTATACTGCAAATGCCCCTCTGCGTCAGCATCGCACCGCCGTAAGCACGCGCAGAAAATAAGCGTTAATGCACTGCATAACCATGCATTTGCGAAAACCTGTACCCGGCGGTTGGTTGCGGGCACACAACAGAGTAAATTAGCGGCTTTGAACACCGATAAGAGCTTTCACTATGGCGAACTGGCAAACCATTGACGAACTGCATGATATTTCCGCAGACTTACCGCGATTCACTCTGGCGTTCACAGAACTTTCCACTCGTCTTGGTCTGGATGTCGCACCGCTTGAGGCCGATCACATTTCTTTGCGCTGCCATCAGAATGCGACGGCGCAACGCTGGCGTCATGGATTTGAACAGTGCGGTACATTGTTATCAGAAAATATCATCAACGGCAGACCCATTTGTCTGTTTAAACTGGATGAGCCCGTTTGCGTCGCACACTGGCAGTTCACTGTAGTCGAACTGCCGTGGCCGGGGGAAAAACGCTATCCCCACGAAGGGTGGGAACACATTGAAATTGTCCTGCCGGGCTCTCCTGATACCCTGAATGCGCGCGCGCTGGCGCTGCTTTCTGACGAGGGGCTGAGCCAGCCGGGGATTGTTGTTAAAACCAGTTCGCCGAAAGGGGAACATGAACGTTTGCCTAACCCGACGCTGGCAGTAACCGATGGTAAGGTGACTGTTAAGTTTCATCCGTGGTCAATTGAGGCGATTGTCGCCAGTGAACAGCAACAGGAGTGAATATGGCATTACTGGAAATCTGTTGTTACAGCATGGAGTGCGCGCTTACAGCGCAGCAAAACGGTGCGGATCGCGTTGAGCTGTGCGCCGCGCCGAAAGAAGGGGGGTTAACGCCCTCGCTGGGCGTGCTGCGTTCGGTTCGTCAGGCGGTGACGATTCCGGTCCATCCGATTATCCGTCCGCGGGGCGGGGATTTTTGCTATACCGACGGTGAGTTCGCCGCGATGCTTGACGATGTGCGCACCGTACGTGAACTGGGATTTCCCGGACTGGTGATTGGCATTCTTGATGCCGATGGCAACGTCGACATGTCACGCATGCGACAGATTATGGACGCGGCGGGCCCACTGGCGGTGACCTTTCATCGCGCTTTTGACATGTGTACTAATCCATTAAATGCGCTAAAGAATCTGTCTGAATTGGGCATCGCCAGAGTATTAACGTCGGGGCAAAAATCTGATGCAGTGCAAGGTTTAGCAAATATTTTGGAACTTATTGCCGAAACCGATGCTCCAATCATTATGGCCGGAGCAGGGGTTCGTGCAGAGAATCTGCAGCGTTTCCTGGATGCCGGGGTACGGGAAGTACACAGCTCAGCCGGAACCTTGATTGCGTCGCCGATGCGTTACCGCAATCAAGGGTTGTCAATGTCGGCAGATAAGCAAGCGGATGAATATTCCCGCTATGCGGTTGACGGTGCAGCAGTTGCTGAAATGAAAGGAATCATTGTTCGCCATCAGGCCAAATGATTTTTACCGTTGCATCATGTCGCCCAATATGATGCTTGCTCGTACCAGGCCCCTGCCCATTCAACAGGGGCTTTTTTTTATCTTTCTCCTGCATATTTCGGCCTGCAACTGCGCTGGCTTTCCGCGCTCACCCCGGTCACTTACTGATGTAAGCTCCCGGGGATTCACTGTGTCGCCGCCTTGTTGCAAACCGAACTATTTTGGAGAAAGGCGCTCATTCCATCACGGTTTACGTGCAATCAATACGGCGCGTAACGGGGCGGGGTAACCTTCGACGGTTTTACTCCGATCGCTCGGGTCGAGGAAGTCGGACAGTGATTCGGTCACCATCCATTCGGTACGACGCTGCTCTTCGGTGGTCGTCACGCAGACGTCTGCGATGCGCACATCCACGAAACCACATTTTTCCAGCCAGTTTTTCAGCGCCAGCGCAGACGGGATAAAATACACATTACGCATTTGCGCATACCTGTCGCCTGGCACCAGAACGGTATTCTCATCACCTTCCACCACCAGTGTTTCAAGCACCAGCTCGCCGTCATTGACCAGTTGATCTTTTAGCTGCCAGAGATGCTCCAGCGGTGAGCGGCGATGGTAAAGCACGCCCATCGAAAAGACGGTATCAAACGCTTTCAGCGCGGGAAGTTGTTCAATACCCAGCGGCAGTAAATGCGCGCGCTGATCGTTACCCAGCAGTTTACGCACCGCTTCAAACTGGCACAGGAACAGTTGTGTCGGGTCAATGCCGACGGCCAGATGCGCGCCCGCGCCAATCATGCGCCACAGGTGGTAACCGCTGCCGCAGCCAACATCCAGAATCGTGCGGCCGGTCAGATCTGACAGATGCGGCAGAACGCGATCCCATTTCCAGTCGGAGCGCCATTCGGTATCAATATTGACGCCATAGAGCGAGAATGGCCCTTTACGCCACGGCATCAGGTTACGCATCAGGGTATCAATACGCTTGATTTGCCCCGGGTTTAGGGGCTCCTCGCTTTCGGCGGTGACGCTGTGCAGCAAATCCAGGCGGTAAGGGGTCAGCTCAGGCAAAAACGCCACGGCGTTTGACCACTGTTTGAACAGACCGTGTTGATCGCGCTGCCAGGCGGCAATCTGCGCAGGCAGTGTCTCAAGCCAGTGGGAAAGATGATTTTTGGCAATGAGCTGATAGAAGTTACCAAAGTCGATCATGCGGTCGCCTCAGCTTTCAACGCGACCAGTGAACCAAAGTTAAAGCACTGGAACCACAGTTCGCTGTGCTCAAAGCCTGCCTGACGCAGACGGGCCTTATGCGTTTCGACCGAGTCCGTCAGCATTACGTTTTCCAGCATGCTGCGTTTCTGGCTGATCTCCAGTTCGCTGTAGCCATTCGCCCGTTTGAAGTCGTGATGCATGTTGAACAACAGTTCGCCAACCTGTGCATCTTCGAAGCTGAATTTTTCCGACAGAACCAGCGCGCCGCCAGGGTTAATCCCCTGATAAATCTTATCCAACAATGCCTGGCGCTCAACGGGCTCAAGGAATTGCAGGGTAAAATTCAGCACCACCATTGACGCGTTTTCGATAGCGATGTGACGAATATCGCCTTCGACAATATCAACCGGGGTCGGCGCTTTGTAGGCATCGATATGGCGGCGACAGCGTTCAATCATCGCAGGGGAGTTATCGACGGCGATAATGCGGCAGTTTTCATGATGAATATTACGACGCACCGAGAGCGTCGCGGCGCCCAGTGAACAACCCAGGTCATAGACCTGCGTATTCGGTTGCACGAAGCGCTCGGCAAGCATGCCAATCATCGAGATGATATTCGAATAGCCGGGAACGGAGCGCTGGATCATATCCGGGAAGACTTCGGCTACCCGTTCATCAAAGGTCCAGTCGCCCAGGCTGGCGATTGGCGCAGAAAAAAGCGTGTCGCGGTGAGACATAACGTAAAAATCCGGGAAAAATAAAGTGGCGTATTGTGCGCTAATGCAAGGAGAAAACCAACTCCCATGGCATATACCAAAGGTTCGCCAACACCATCAGCAACAAGGCACACCAGGTGGCGCTCATACCGGAGCGACGCCAGCGGAAAAGACGGTGATGGAAACCGTAATAATGCATCAGCCGACCCACGAGCAGAATAATGCCGCAAATATGCACCATCCAGGTTTCTGCACCGTTCATTTCCATAAACAGCAGCAGCACTAACGCGACGGGAATATATTCCACCGCATTACCATGAATACGGATGGCGGTCTGGAGTTCACTGAAGCCGCCGTCGCCATAGGCAACGCGGTACTGCATTCGCAGGCGGGCAACGTCAAAGGAAAATTTTATCAACAACAACGCACCTAAAACGGCATATAGCGCGCTTACCATACAAACTCCCTTTAAAATGGCTGATGGCACTGTCTATGATAGGTGGCAATCTCAGAAAAGAGAAGATTGCTGTGGAATGGACGGAGCAGTTCCAATGACGGGTAAGGCGTTACGCAGATCATTCCACAGGGTATCGACGAGCTCCGGAGCCTGCGCAATATCCGGAGTATGCAAAAAAAGCCACGGCGTGCTGGTCTGTTCCCAGAGCGGTAATTTTTGCAGCCAGGCGGTGAAAAATTCCCGGTTTTGCTTCATATCATCGCTGCCGATAAAACGTACCAAAGGATCGTTCGCCGTGACCACGGCATGAACCGGCAGTTTCGGCTTTTTACGTTGGGCGTCACGAATCGCTTCATTATGCGGGCGGGCTGCGTGAACCGGACGGCTGTCCAGAATAACGCGATTAACGCCGCGCAGATGCAAACCGCTGTTCAATTGTTTCTCGGCATCACCTTTGGCGAAAAACTCCGGGTGTCGCACCTCAACACCATAGGTAAACGTCTGCGGCAAGGTGTCCAGAAAATGCCAGAGCGCCGGGAGATCGCGGGGGCCAAACGTCGCGGGTAATTGCAGCCAGTATTGGCCGATGCGATTGTCCAGCGGCGACAGGCGAGTGAGGAATTCGTGGACCAAATCGTCACAGTTGCGTAACGCCGCCTGGTGGGAGATGGTCGCCGGAAATTTAAAACAGAAACGGAATGCATCCGTCGTCTGGGCATGCCAGCGGTCGACAATTTCCGCCTTCGGCAGCGCATACAGCGTCGTGTTACCCTCCACACAATTAAAGTGACGGGCATAATCTTCAAGACTGGTAATGCCAAGACGCACCCATTTCGGGTGCGACCACTGCGGCAGGCCAATGTAAATCATAGGGCGTCAACAATCTCATCGACACTGCGTACGCGGGCTATACGCGGAAAAATGTGCGTCAGGCTGTTCTGATGCTGTTCGCTGCTCGCCGCGCTACAGGCATCTTCGGCGATAACCAGGCCAAACCCCAGTTCCCAGGCGTTACGCGCGGTGGACTCGACCCCGATATTGGTCGAAATCCCGCACAGTACAATGGTGTCGATGCCGCGTCGGCGTAGCTGAAGTTCAAGATCAGTACCATAAAACGCGCCCCACTGGCGTTTAGTGACGTCGAGATCGCTGTCAGTTTTACCCAGCGCCTGCGGGTACGACCACCAGTTTTCCGGTAGCGCGGTAGCCGGGGTCGGTGCGTCAACGGGCTGTTTGAGCGCATCGGCGTAATCCTCGGACCAGCCGACGCGAACCATCACTACCGGTGCGCCTTTGGCACGAAACGCTTTCGCCAGCCGCGCCGCGCGCGCCACCACGTCATTGGCTGAATGAGGGCCGCCGGCAAAAGGCAGGATCCCTTCCTGCAGGTCAATCACGACAAGGGCTGTGGTTTTCGCGTTCAGATGTAGCATGATAACTCCCGTCAAAAATCTAAATTCCGTTACACCTTAATCGCGATTACCTGTGTAAGGGACGACAATTTTTGTTATTTTTTGTGAGAATACGCAATGCCCGTCGAGGAAACAGGCGTACAGTCAGTACCGGACTTATCGTGCGGCAGAATTTCCAGTATAATAGCCGCCTTTTTCATTCAGATGTGACATACAGTTAAAGCTGCGACATCGTGGCCTGCAAGACAGGCGACAATCCGCCTGCGGCTAATTAAGGGATATCTCATGCGTACAGAATATTGCGGACAGCTCCGTTTGTCCCACGTGGGGCAGCAGGTGACTCTGTGTGGTTGGGTCAACCGTCGTCGTGATCTGGGTAGCCTGATCTTCATCGACATGCGCGATCGCGAAGGTATCGTGCAGGTGTTTTTCGATCCGGATCGTGCGGACGCGTTAAAGCTGGCCTCTGAACTGCGTAATGA
>OKVW01000309.1_pt1 | contig 31033 bp, 24 predicted proteins | sample 1606991 | NCBI WGS metagenome assembly OKVW01 (sample SAMN03281021, study PRJEB24777) | human gut metagenome | isolation source: fecal sample PR177 from 1 month old male Malay infant, vaginal delivered... | reverse complement strand
CGGCGGGCAATCATCTCTTCAAAGGTCGCTTCTTTGATACCACCGATGTGGCCGGTGTGGTGGTAGTACATTTTGTCAGTACGCTTGTTGCCGGTAACAGCAACTTTGTCAGCGTTCAGAACGATGATGTAATCACCGGTATCAACGTGCGGAGTGTATTCCGCTTTATGCTTACCGCGCAGGCGACGAGCCAGTTCAGTAGCCAGACGGCCCAGAGTTTTACCGGTCGCGTCAACAACGTACCAGTCGCGTTTTACGGTTTCTGGTTTAGCTGTAAAAGTTTTCATTAAAAGCTTACCCAATAAATAAGTTACACGTTGGTGAACACCCAAACGTTATGTCAGTTGAGGTTCACACGACAAAGTCCGGCAAACCTACCCCTTCGAATAGCCAATGCCAGCACACAAAAAGTTTTGGGAAAAAACTTTCTTGTAACGTGGGGTCGCAAGATTATAGAGAAGTCGGGGTCAAAGATCGACCCCTAAATGTGATTTGCCCAACAGTTTATTGCCCGCAGTCAGGGCATGTGTTTCTGCTTCAGATACTCTTCGCTCTGCATTTCTTGCAGACGTGACAGACAGCGCTGGACTTCAAACTTCAACCGCTCCCCCTGATACACCTCATATAAAGGTACAGCCGCGCTGATCACCAGCTTAACGTGCCGCTCATAAAACTCATCCACCAGAGCGATAAAACGGCGCGCTTCACTTTCCATCAGCGGCGTCATCACCGGTACATCAAACAGCATTACCGTATGGTAGAGGCGTGATAGCGCAATATAGTCATGCTGGCTGCGGGCATCGACACACAGCGTATGAAAGGAAACGGCCAACGTCTGATTCGCCACGCCGAGCGTCGGTAATGGCCGGTGGTTGATCTCAAGAACGGGCCCTGTCTGGCGTTTTTCACCCGCCAGCGCCAGCCAAAGGTTATCCATTTGCTGTTGCGTTTCATTATTTAGCGGCGAGAGCCACAGGTGCGCCTGAGTCAACGTGCGCAGACGGTAATCCACGCCCGCGTCGACGTTCATGATGTCGCAATGCTGTTTAATCGCATCAATAGCAGGAAGAAAACGCGCACGCTGCAGACCATTACGGTACAGCTCATCAGGAGGGATATTCGACGTCGCCACCAGCGTAATCCCCCGGGCAAACAGCGCTTTCATCAAACCGCCAAGCAGCATCGCGTCAGTAATATCCGATACAAAAAACTCATCAAAACACAACACATCCGTCTCCGCTTTAAAGCGGTCGGCCAGGGTTTCGAGCGGATCGGTTTGTCCTTGCAGGGCAGTTAACTCTTCATGTACGCGTAGCATAAAGCGATGAAAGTGCAGGCGCTGTTTACGTTCGCCCGGCAGACTGTGGTAGAACAAGTCCATCAGCCAGGTTTTGCCACGCCCGACACCCCCCCACATATATAAGCCGCGCACCGGAGCACGCCCTGCCTCCTCTTTTTTCCCCAGCAGTTTGCCAACACGGGCCATTAACCCTTTCGGCTGATCTGTCGGTGGTTTTTCTGCGGTGAGGGCCTGATAAATCGCCTGGAGACGAGTTACCGCCTCTTTTTGTACGTCGTCGGGTTGATGAGTACCGTCGCTAATAGCTTTCTGGTAACGCGATGTAGGGGAAAAGCTCTGCATGATGTTATTGTTATTCCTTGAAAATCGATGTGCCGCCGTTCACGGTTGACGAAAAAAAGGCCGTTCTACACTACGCGATATAAAGACGGGATTCCACTTCTGCGGGTTTAGCGGTTATAGTGGCAGTATCGGGCGCAGGCATGAAGCCTAAAGCCAACACCCTACGGAAACAAATACAACGGGAGATGTTCATGACCTGGGAATATGCGCTAATTGGGTTAGTCGTCGGCATCATCATCGGTGCTGTAGCCATGCGTTTTGGTAACCGCAAGTTACGTCAGCAACAGGCGTTGCAGTACGAACTGGAAAAGAATAAAGCAGAGCTGGAAGAGTATCGCGAAGAACTTGTCAGCCACTTTGCCCGTAGCGCTGAGCTGCTGGATACCATGGCGCACGATTACCGCCAGCTTTATCAGCACATGGCAAAAAGCTCCAGCAGCCTGCTGCCGGAAATGTCTGCGGAATCCAACCCGTTCCGTAACCGTCTGGCGGAGTCGGAAGCCAGTAACGACCAGGCTCCCGTACAGATGCCACGTGACTATTCCGAAGGCGCATCCGGCCTGCTGCGTGGTGGCGCAAAGCGCGACTAACCGCACATCATAAAGATTTTTTCCGGGCGCAGCGATTGCGCCCGTCTCTTCTCTCCCGTCCCGACTATCATTTAATCATTATCCGCATTGTTCACAGGCTGAAAATTCAATAACATCAGATTGTTTTGAATCGTCTTTCCTTTCACTCAAGGTACGAGAGCAGGATCAATGAAAAAACAAACCCAGCTGTTGAGTGCATTAGCGTTAAGTGTCGGGTTAACTCTCTCGGCACCGTTTCCAGCCATGGCGTCGATTCCAGGCCAGGTTCCCGGTCAGCCCGCGCTTCCCAGCCTCGCCCCGATGCTCGAAAAAGTGTTGCCTGCGGTGGTGAGCGTGAAGGTTGAAGGGACCGCAACCCAGAGCCAGAAAGTCCCGGAGGAATTTAAAAAATTCTTTGGTGACGAACTGCCGGATCAGCAGTCGCAGCCTTTTGAAGGGCTGGGTTCCGGGGTCATTATCGATGCAACCAAAGGTTATGTGCTGACCAACAATCACGTGATTAACCAGGCACAAAAGATTAGCGTTCTGCTGAATGACGGTCGTGAATTCGAAGCCAAACTGATTGGTAGCGACGATCAAAGCGACATCGCCCTGTTGCAAATTCAAAACGCCAGCAAGCTGACGCAAATCGCCATCGCCGACTCAGATAAGCTACGTGTGGGAGATTTTGCCGTCGCGGTCGGTAATCCGTTTGGACTGGGGCAAACCGCCACATCCGGTATCGTCTCGGCACTGGGGCGCAGCGGCCTGAATCTCGAAGGTCTGGAAAACTTTATTCAGACAGACGCTTCAATCAACCGCGGCAACTCCGGCGGCGCGCTACTGAATCTCAACGGCGAACTGATCGGTATTAATACCGCCATCCTTGCGCCTGGCGGCGGCAGCGTCGGCATCGGTTTTGCAATCCCGAGTAATATGGCCCGCATACTGGCGCAGCAACTGATCCAGTTTGGCGAGATCAAACGCGGTCTGTTGGGCATCAAAGGGACCGAAATGACCGCCGATATCGCCAAAGCTTTTAAGCTCGACGTCCAGCGTGGTGCTTTTGTCAGTGAAGTGCTGCCGAACTCCGGCTCGGCGAAAGCGGGTATTAAATCAGGCGATGTGATCACCAGCCTCAACGGTAAACCGCTCAACAGTTTTGCCGAACTGCGCTCCCGTATCGCCACTACCGAGCCTGGAACCAAAGTGAAACTTGGCCTGCTGCGTAACGGCAAACCGCAGGAGGTGGAAGTGACGCTTGATACCAGCACTTCTTCGTCTGCCAGCGCAGAAATGATCGCCCCGGCGTTGCAGGGCGCGACGCTAAGTGACGGTCAGCTCAAAGACGGCAGCAAAGGCATCAAAATTGATAGCGTGGAAAAAAGCAGTCCTGCCGCCCAGGCTGGCTTGCAGAAAGATGATGTGATCATCGGGGTCAACCGCGATCGCGTGAACTCCATTGCCGAAATGCGCAAGGTGCTGGAAGCCAAGCCGTCCATCATCGCACTACAGGTGATGCGCGGGAATGAGAGCATTTATTTGCTCCTGCGCTAAATCCCGAAAACCGGACATCAGCCTCGCGTGTGATGTCCGGGTAACTCATGGTATGCTGCTGTCGTTCCCTTTATTAATGACGCCTCCATCATGTTTGTGAAGCTTTTACGTTCGGTCGCAATAGGTTTGATTGTCGGCGCTATTCTTCTGGCCGCCATGCCTTCGCTACGCAAAATCAATACGCTTTCTGCACCGCAATATGACAGTACCGACGAGACGCCAGCCAGCTATAACTCGGCGGTTCGTCGCGCGGCTCCTGCGGTGGTCAACGTTTATAACCGCAGTATGAACAGCACTGCACATAATCAACTGGAAATTCGTACTCTGGGTTCCGGCGTGATTATGGATCAACGCGGCTACATCATTACCAATAAGCATGTGATCAACGATGCCGATCAGATTATTGTCGCCCTGCAGGATGGACGCGTATTTGAAGCGTTGCTGGTGGGTTCTGATACGCTGACCGATCTGGCGGTGCTAAAAATCAACGCCGCTGGTGGCCTGCCGACCATTCCGATTAACGCCAAACGTTCGCCGCATATCGGTGATGTGGTGTTGGCCATCGGTAACCCTTACAACCTTGGCCAGACCATCACCCAGGGGATTATCAGCGCCACCGGGCGTATCGGCCTGAACCCAACCGGTCGGCAGAACTTCCTGCAAACTGACGCCTCTATCAACCACGGTAACTCCGGCGGCGCGCTGGTAAACTCGCTGGGCGAGCTAATGGGGATTAACACGTTATCGTTTGATAAAAGCAACGATGGCGAGACGCCGGAAGGGATTGGTTTTGCTATCCCGTTCCAATTGGCAACCAAGATTATGGATAAGCTGATCCGCGATGGGCGCGTCATTCGTGGCTACATTGGGATAGGCGGTCGGGAAATCGCTCCACTGCACGCTCAAAGCGGCGGTATGGATCAAATCCAGGGGATTGTCGTGAACGAAGTGGCGCCAGATGGTCCGGCGGCGCAAGCCGGAATTCAGGTTAATGACCTGATTATTTCCGTGAACGGTAAGCCTGCGGTTTCCGCTCTGGAAACCATGGATCAGGTGGCGGAGATTCGGCCAGGATCGGTCATTCCTGTGATTGTCATGCGTGATGATAAGCAACTAACGCTACAGGTCACCATTCAGGAATACCCGGCAACCAATTAAAGCGGACATAAAAAAACCGGAAATCATCCGGTTTTTTATACGTGCCGATGGGTTTGTAGTTTGTAGGCCGGATAAGGTGTTTACACCGCCATCCGGCAATCGGCACTTACTTGTTAACAAACTCTTCGCCCAGCTGAATATCTTTCTTCAGGGTGTCCAGCATGCCTTCCAGCGCGTTTTGCTCAAATGCGCTCAGTTTGCCGATAGACTGACGCTCTTCCACGCCGTTTTTACCCAGCAGCAACGGCTGAGAGAAGAAGCGAGCGTACTGACCGTCACCCTCAACGTAAGCACATTCCACCACACCTTTTTCGCCCTGCAGCGCACGAACCAGAGAAAGACCGAAACGTGCAGCCGCCTGACCCATGGACAGGGTTGCGGATCCGCCACCGGCCTTCGCTTCAACCACTTCAGTACCTGCGTTCTGAATACGTTTGGTCAGGTCAGCCACTTCTTGCTCAGTGAAGCTTACGCCAGGGATTTGTGACAGCAACGGCAGAATGGTCACGCCAGAGTGTCCGCCGATAACCGGAACTTCAACTTCGGTCGGCAACTTACCTTTCAGTTCCGCTACAAAGGTGTTGGAGCGGATGATGTCCAGCGTCGTTACGCCAAACAGTTTATTTTTGTCGTAAACGCCGGCTTTTTTCAGCACTTCTGCTGCGATCGCCACGGTGGTGTTTACCGGGTTGGTAATGATACCGATGCAGGCTTTCGGACAGGTGGTCGCGATCTGCTGAACCAGATTTTTGACGATGCCCGCATTGACGTTAAACAGATCGGAACGGTCCATACCCGGCTTACGCGCCACCCCTGCGGAAATCAGTACCACGTCAGCACCGTGCAGTGCCGGGGTTGCGTCTTCGCCGGAGAAACCTTTGATTTTTACAGCAGTTGGGATATGACTCAGATCTACGGCTACACCGGGAGTCACTGGAGCGATGTCGTACAGGGAGAGTTCTGAACCTGAAGGCAGTTGGGTTTTTAACAGTAGTGCAAGCGCCTGACCGATACCACCAGCAGCGCCGAGGACTGCGACTTTCATCCTAAACTCCTTATTATATTGATAAACTAAGCGTTTGTTGCTCCGCGGCGGCGACCTTAATCCACAATTCAGATGAATACAATCACCCGTATTCATTTCTGTGTAGTCACGCGAATTTAGCTTTTATGCATTTAATTTACGTAATCCGAAGGGGTCAGCGCTAAAGAGCAACTTTCCAACAGGTGGGGACAATATACTCTACTACCAGCCCAAAACAACATCAATTTGATAACAATTAATTTACTTTTAAGCTTATTTGCGAGCCGTGACACAGGCATGTTCCTTGATAACGAAATTTGATAAAATTCCGCTCTTTCATAACATTATTTCAGCCTTCAATATGGCAGATTATTTGCATAAAAATTCATCTGTATGCATAATAATGTTGTTTCCGCTCTCATACTACGGGTGACTTATGCGAAGCTCAGCTAAGCAAGAAGAATTAGTAAAAGCGTTCAAGGCGCTGCTTAAAGAAGAAAAATTCAGCTCTCAGGGCGAAATTGTCCTCGCTTTGCAGGAGCAGGGCTTTGATAACATCAATCAGTCCAAAGTCTCACGCATGCTGACCAAGTTCGGTGCCGTTCGCACACGCAACGCAAAAATGGAGATGGTGTACTGTCTCCCGGCTGAACTGGGCGTACCCACGACGTCCAGCCCGCTGAAAAACCTCGTCCTTGATATCGATTTTAACGATGCAGTAGTCGTGATTCACACAAGCCCCGGTGCGGCGCAACTGATTGCCCGTCTGCTCGACTCTCTGGGCAAAGCGGAAGGCATCCTCGGTACCATCGCTGGCGACGACACCATCTTTACCACGCCAGCCAATGGCTTTTCGGTGAAAGACCTCTACGAAGCTATTCTGGAACTGTTCGAACAGGAACTCTAATTCTCTCCTCCCCGCCCTCCAACATGGCGGGGTAAAAACCTGTCTTTTTCCGTACACACCGTCAATGATCCGCTCTATCTTTTAACAAATAGTGCGTTTATCTGCTCAAATCCTTTTACATAGTGAATGTGGAAACCTAAAACCGCACAAATCGCAAAAATTCATATCACTATGATTTTATTGAAAATAAATCAAAACACGCCGCTTTTTAATTCCATATTCACATAAAAACCGCTCTGTCTATTACTTATGCATCAGAAAAACAGTTAGCGTGGTATTAATTTACTGCGTGATTAGTGTATACTTGATTTTGTGATGAGGGTCACGAAACGAAGACCCCCAATAATAAATTCGACGAGGTACTTATCATGAAAATCAAATCAACTATTGCCGCTTTCAGCGTTCTCTCTGTTCTCTCTTTCGGTGCATTTGCCGCAGATTCTATCAACGCTGAACAAGCACAAAATCGCGAAGTAATTGGCTCTGTCTCTGTCAGTGCAATCGGCTCAAACCCGATGGATATGCATGAAATGCTGAACAAAAAAGCCGAAGAGAAAGGTGCTTCAGCGTATCAAATCACCGAAGCACGTAGTGGTGATAACTGGCATGCCACTGCCGAATTATACAAATAAACCCTCGTCGTCTAGTCCGACGACCTTGCCCCCGACTCCCCGACTGTCGGGGGCTTTTTTTATCTTTCAGTGGCGGACGTTAAAACGTAACTGACCTTCCAGCTCTTCTTCCGCCTCATCAAACAGCAGAATCAGCGCACCATAGCGTCGACGTAGTTTGTCGGGGAGATGGATAAATGCGATCTCCAGCGGCAATGGCAGCGCCTCGCTCATGATGATATCCCACAGCGAATCGAGGTCACTCACACCGTTTTGCGGCAAACCAAACATCCGCGCAAACTCGCGATAAAAGTCGTTCAGTTCCTCAATTTCATCAAAATCAAATGTATAGATCTTCATCTAACGCCACCTTCCCGACATCGACCAAACTACAGACCGCCAATGTGCAGGGTTTTCACTTCCAGAAATTCGTCTAATCCCAGCACTGACCCTTCTCGTCCCAGACCAGACTCTTTTACCCCACCAAAGGGTCCCAGCTCAGTGGAAACCGCACATTCATTTATGCCGATCATGCCGCTTTCAATGGCCTGAGAGACGCGAAATACCCGCTGCAAATTTTGCGTATAAAAGTAGGCTGCCAGGCCAAACGGCGTGTTATTCGCCCGCTGTATCACCTCTTCTTCGCTGGTAAAGCGGAAGCAGGCCGCAACCGGACCGAACGTTTCTTCACTCGCCAGTTTCATGCCATCGCTGCATTCACCGAGCACCGTGGGTTGCCAGAAGTTGCCGCCGAGCGCATGTGCTTTCCCGCCAGCCAACACTTTTGCCCCTTTCGCCACGGCATCTTCAACGTGCTCACGCACTTTCTCGACCGCAGAGGATTCAATCAACGGCCCCACGACCACGCCGTCATCAAGACCATTGCCTACTTTCAGCGCCTGTACCGCATCGGCCAGTTTGCGGGTGAATTCATCGTAGACGCTCTCCTGGATATAAAAACGGTTTACGCTGACGCAAACCTGTCCGGCGTTACGAAACTTATTGGCGACGGCCCCTCTTACCGCAGCATCAATATCGGCATCGTCAAAGACGATATAGGGCGCATTCCCCCCCAGTTCCATCGACACCTTTTTCATGGTGTCAGCGGCATTACGCACCAGCGTTTTGCCGACCGCCGTTGAACCGGTGAACGAAATTTTGCGCACCTCATGGCTTGCCATGATGGCATCGCTGATTTCCGACGTATGACCTGCCACGGCGTTAAGCACACCATCGGGTACACCGGCTTTCTTTGCCAGCGTCAGAAGCGCAAATGCGCTCAGCGGTGTGTTATTGGCGGGCTTAATCACCCCGGTGCAGCCGGCGGCGAGCGCTGGCCCAAGCTTACGCGTCAGCATCGCCATCGGGAAATTCCACGGCGTGATCGCGGCGACAACGCCAATCGGCTCGCGGGTGGCGAGAATGCGAGACCCTGGTTTGACTGGCGGAATGATTTCACCGTTAGCGCGTTTTGCCTGTTCAGCAAACCATTGAATAAAGCTGGCGGCGTATTCCACCTCACCTTCAGCTTCTTTCAGTGGTTTCCCTTGTTCAACAGTCATCAACCGTCCCAGCCAACTTTTGTTTTCGAGGATCAATTCATACCAGCGATACAAAATCGCCGAGCGCTCTTTGGCTGTTTTCGCCCGCCAGGCAGGAAACGCTCTGCTGGCAGCCGCAATGGCCTCTTCGGTCTGCTCTTTCCCCGCCTTCGCCACTTTAGCAATGACGTCACCCGTGGCGGGGTTAAGTACATCAAACGTGGTATCAAGCGGTTTCCAAAGCCCATCAACCAGATATCCCGTCTGAAAAAGTTCGTTATCCTGAAGCGTTTGCATCGTGTATTTTCCTTCTGATGTCATGAATTGCGCACATCAAATAAGTATAGCCATAAAAAAACCGACGCTTTTGGCATCGGTTTCTGAAGGTTAGCTGTCAGTTAGCGCATGCTGGTATTTGTGCAACATACTGGTCAACCGTTTCACCGGTTCAGTCACCTGTGTCGTTGCCTCCCAGAGCTGCAGCTTTTCCTGATAGACATCCAGCTCGTCCAGCAACTGACCAAAGTAACGTCGGCGCTTGTCATCACTCTTGGCAGAAATAACGTGATCGGCCGTACGGCGCAACTGGCGATGAAATGTGGAGAGATCATCGTTGACCGGAATGGGGGCATCCCTTAAGCGCTGATGCGCGATAATCATCGTTAGTGCCAGACGGAACTTCGGCAGATCGCCCGGAAATTTGTTCATTAACAGAAACAGTTGTTGATAGAGCGCGGGCAGATGGTTCTCTTTGCGTCGCACCACGTTGGTGGTCATCGCCGATACGGCGGCGGAAACAAACTGGTTGAGCAACACGCGGCCAGTCCGGTCGCGAGAATTATCACGGACAATGACGATAACCAAAAAGGCCATCACACAACCGACAATCTGCCCTAAGGCACTGTCAAGAAACTGACTGAAGTGAAAGGTCATCGGGTTATCCAGCACAATAATGTTAATGGTACTGGCAAGCGCGCCCATCGATCCCAGTCGTCGCTTCTGCACTTCAATTCCGACAAAGAACGCCAATACCGCGAGACTCAGGCAAAGCAATAACATGCTTTGCTGAGTATTAGGAATGATCACCAGAAAATAGAGCGCCCCCAGCGGTAGCGCGGCAAACGCGCCGTAAATAAAGTCGATCGCCACCATACGCGGGTTGGGCAGACGCATCGCCAGTGAAGTCACGACCGCAATCATGATCATTGCACCGTTACCGGAAGTCCAGCCAGTCCACAACCAGAATAGCGCACCCAGCGAGCAGGCGATCGTAGTACGCCAGAAGTTAACCATCGCGTGATGCCGTTCAGCAGATTCGACTTTCACTACCGGCTCGCCCTGCAATACCTCCTCTTCAGCGGCGCTGATTTTGGTATTGCCGATCACGCCGCGCTTAAGCAGCAGATAGCGCGTTGTTGCTCCGACCCAGGTATATAACGTGACGGGCGTTTCGCGCTCGCCGGTCCAGGCGATCACCCGACGCAACCGCTTAAGTTGTTTATGCACATCCTGCGCCGTTTCAACCGGCATGGCGAAGAATTCACGAAAGGTATCCGTGATGTGTTCCGGGCGCGTATTCTGAATCAGATAAGTTTCACAAGACTGCGTAATCATGGTCAGCGACAGCGTATTGAGCGCCTTCAGACGGCGATTCGCCCGCGCCCAACGGGAGGATTCCATATTCAGGTTACTGCGCATATCTTCCAGCGCTGTTGCCCGACGCACCAGATCGCCCCACGCGCGATCCACTTCTTCACCATCGCCATGCTTAACGCACAGTTGCATCAGTTGGTACTGCGCCACCAGCAGACTATCCAGCTCTCGATCGACCTCCTGTTTGATCGATCGCGGGGAAAAGAGCAGATCCGCCAGGATGGCGCAGACAATACCAATGACAATTTCACTACAACGTTCCACGGCAAACTGCGGTGTCAGCAGGGGGTTTGTCTGAACCGTAATGATGATAATTAACGCGGTATACCCTGATAAACCCCAGGCATAAGAATTCTCGACGCGGACCAATGAGGAGACCCAGGTACAAAATCCAGCCCAGATACAGCACGCCAGAATCATCAGCAACGGCGCGCGGATCATCAAAATAATGATCGCCAGCGCCGCAATACAGCCAATAAACGTACCGACGATTCGCAGCATCCCACGATAGCGAATCGCACCTGAGTAGGGCTCGCCTCCCGCAGCAAACGCCGGTCCCGCTGCGACAAGCGCCGCCGTCAGCACCGCCCATCGGGGTGTTTCAAGCTGGAAGTGGAAGCCAATAAACAGCGCGAGGACAATCGCGCAGGCCAGTTTTATCGCAAAGCGGATATGCTGGTTGGCAATCGAAAAGATGCCCATCGCGATTAACCAAATTCGCGCAGACGGTGCGCCATTTTACGGAAGAACGAATCGTTGTTTTCGTCACGATCCCGCGTCCCCGTAATCACGACAGTGGCGGTTGTACCGGCAGGCCACAGGTTTTCCTGCTGCTCGTCAAGCTGAATACGTACCGGAACGCGCTGCGCGAGACGCACCCATTCCAGATTCGAATCGATCGTTGCCATCCCTTTGTCATCACGCGAACTGCTGGCGTTGGTGACCCCGGCGGCAATGCTATCGACTCTTCCTTTTAAAACCTTGTTGCTTCCCAGCGGCGTAATTTCTGCACGGTATCCCGGGCGTACCCCTTCCAGCTTGGTCTCCTCCATGTAGGCCAGCACATAGAAGGTGTTCTGTTTCACCAGCGCCACGGCGGTAGAACCGCGAGTGATAAACTCACCGGTATAGACATTCAGGTTAGTTACCCAGCCATCGGCAGGCGCGCGAATGACCGTGCGTTCCAGATCTAACTTTGCGAGATCGCGGGTCGCCTGCGCTTTTGCAAGCTGATGTAATACGGTTTGCAGAACGTTGTTGGCCTGGTCAATCTCTTCACGGGACATGGCCTGGACGCCGAGGCGGTTTCGGCGACCAGCTTCCTGACGTTTTTCTTGCGCCAACACCTGATAATACGCGACGTCAGCTTCCGCCTCTTCCAGCGCCTTTTGGTAGCGCGGCTGGTCAATGGTGAACAGCACCTGATCTTTTTTCACCAGATCGTTATCGTGGACGTTAACATGGGTGATAAGCCCGGCGACATCAGGCGCGATGGCGACGACATCTGCGCTAAAGCGAGCGTCTCGCGTCCACGGTGATTCGGTGTAATAGACCCAAGCGCGGAAAATTGCGATGAATGCCAGGATGACCAGCACCAGAGTAATGGCTGTACGGGAAAGTTTTCTTGTTAGCGTTTTCACTTCAACCTCAAACAAACAAGCGCGATATCAAGTAAAAGAGACAGCAATACAGCGCAGTATTAAACAGGGCCGGATGCCATACAAAATCATAGATGCCCGTAGGCACAAGCACCCGGCGCACCAGCCAGAAAATCGCCAGTGACAAAAGCAACTCGAAAAATATCGGTGGGAAGGAGAGACCAAACACCACGATAACGGGAAACAGACTCATGTTGACCTTGATTGTTTTAGAGAGTGCAGGCGATACAGTTTTCAGCCAATGTCGACGCGGAGAAGGGCCAGAAAAGCCAGGCGAGAACGACACAGCCTTTATTTGAATAATAATATATTACCGTAACTGTTATGCTGTTATCTATAATATGTGATCTAAATCACTTTTAAGCCAGAGTGAATAATGGAACGACTAAAGCGCATGTCGGTGTTTGCGAAAGTGGTGGAATTTGGTTCCTTCACCGCGGCAGCCAGACAACTCCAGATGAGTGTTTCGTCCATCAGTCAGACGGTCGCGAAACTGGAAAATGAACTACAGGTAAAATTGCTGAACCGCAGTACGCGCAGCATTGGACTCACTGAAGCCGGTAAAATCTACTATCAGGGTTGTCGTCGAATGCTGCATGAAGTGCAGGATGTTCACGAGCAGCTCTATGCCTTTAACAACACCCCTATCGGTACGTTGCGCATCGGCTGCTCTTCAACCATGGCGCAAAATGTCCTTGCCGGGATCACGGCAAAAATGCTCAGGGAACATCCTGGTCTGACGGTCAATCTGGTCACAGGGATCCCGGCGCCTGACCTGATTGCCGATGGTCTGGATGTGGTCATCCGCGTGGGTGCTCTGCAAGATTCCAGCCTCTTTTCCCGCCGCCTGGGTGCAATGCCGATGGTGGTGTGTGCGGCGAAAAGCTATCTCGCCCAATATGGTATGCCGGAAAAACCCGCCGATCTCACTAACCACTCCTGGCTGGAATACAGCGTGCGCCCGGATAATGAATTTGAATTGATCGCTCCTGAAGGGCTTTCCACACGCCTCATCCCGCAGGGACGGTTCGTAACCAACGATCCCATGACTCTCAGCCGCTGGCTGACCGCAGGGGCGGGTGTCGCCTACGTACCGCTGATGTGGGTAATCAATGAGATCAACCGCGGTGAACTTGAGATTTTGCTGCCGCGCTACCAGTCCGATCCGCGCCCCGTTTATGCGCTGTACACCGAAAAAGACAAACTGCCGTTGAAGGTTCAGGTCGTGATTAACTATCTGACCGACTATTTCGTCGACGTCGCACACTTATTTCAGGGAATGTACGGGCGGGGAAAAGAGAAATAGACACCTTATTCAGGTGAGACAATAGCGGATAACGGCCAAACAGGCCATTATCCGCCAGAAACACGCCAGTCGTCAGACTACGTCTCATCCACCCAAATCCGCATCTCCCCTTCGCCGCGGTTGGCCCAACTAAACCAAGGGATAAATGTCAGCATTTGATGCTGACGCGTACCCGGTGCGGTATCGTAGTGCCACAGCAACTGTTCATCCTGCTGTACCGGGCTTTGCCGGTATCCCTGCGCCTGAATCAAGACTTTGTGGGCGAAAACGCCTTTTCCTTCGATGGTAGTCAATACGCTGCCCTTCGGCAGACTCAGATTATGCAGCAACGCACCGTTATCAGCCTCTTCCAGGCAGTACACCAGCGGCCCGCGCTGTAGCGCGACTTTGCCCGCCGTATGGCGCACCTGCGGGTTGCCGTAAACGCGCCGAACCGGCATCGGCAGCGTTAGCGTGAGGGTATCGCCCGTCAGCCACTCGCGACAGATATGCAGATAGCCTTTATGTACCTCACCCTTGGCCGGTGAGCCGTTGAGCAACACCTGCGGTTTGTCGCACCAGTCCGGCAGCCGCAGTGCCAGTGTGTGCGCTACCGGCAGTGACGATTCAATGACTATCTCCACCTGTTCCTGCCAGGGGAAATTACCGCTAATCCTCAGGCCCAGCTCTCCGCCATTGACCGGAACCGTTACGCTGTTGCCGATATACAGGTTTATGTAAAGCGCTTCCGGGCGCGGCGTATAAATATAGTGGCCAATAGAGGTAAGCGTACGCGCAATATTCGGCGGACAGCAGGCGCAGCCGAACCAGCGCTGACGAACGGGTTTAATATGATCGTAAATATGGTTGAATTTAAGTACCTTTGGCTGCACTTCCAGCGGATTCACATAGAAGAAATGCTTACCGTCCAGCGCCATGCCGCCCAGCACGGTGTTGTAGAGCGCGCGCTCCATTACGTCGGCATACTGGCTGTCGGCTTCCATTTCCAGCATCCGGCGTGCGAACATCATCAGGCCAATGGAGGCGCAGCTTTCGGCATATACCGTGTCATTTGGCAGATCGTAGTCACAACTGAACGCTTCACCACGCGCCTGCGAACCAATACCACCGGTGATGTACAACTGGCGCTGCGCCATGTTTTTCCACAGACGCAGGCAGGTCTGACGTTTTTCTTCATCCTGGCTCAAGCGCGCCAGATGTGCCACGCCGGTCATCAGATAGACAAAACGCACCGCGTGACCGATGGCCGTCTGTTGCTCTGATAAAGGCAAATGCGCCTGGCTGTAATCCTTGTCGTGTGTCATCCAGCCCGCGCCATAAATCAGCCAGTGCGAAGTGCCGCCACGTTTTTTAAACTCGATATCGTAATAGTGCGGCAGTGTGCCTCGCTCTTCGACAAAATAGCGCGACAGATTCAAATAGCGCGGCTCCAGCGTTACCTCATAAAGCCGCATTAGCGCCAGCTCCACCTCCGGGTGACCGGGATAGCCGTGCAGCTTGTGCGCTTCTTTGCCGAAGACACTGTCGATGTAGTCGGCAAAACGACACACCACGTTCAACAGGCTGCGCTTACCGGTCGCCTGAAAGAAGGCGACACCCGCTTCAATCATGTGTCCGGCGCAATACAGCTCGTGGCATTCGGCGAGATTGCTCCAGCGCTTATCCGGCTCTTTGACGGAAAAATACGTATTCAGATATCCGTCTTCGCACTGGGCGGCGGCAATCAGCTCAATCACCTCGTCGGCCGTTTTCTCAAGTTCCGCATCAGGCTTCTGGCACAGCGACCACGCCACAGCCTCCAGCCATTTCGCCACATCACTGTCCTGGAACACCATGCCGTAAAATTCCCCTTGCTGCCGCCCGGCGGCAATACGGAAGTTTTCAATCGCATGGCTGGGTTCCGCTTCAGGAATACGATCGTTAAGCGCATCCCACTGATAAGGGATGACCACATCGCGCACCAGTTGCTGGTACTGCCCGAAAAACGGATCGCTGACCTTAAGCTGGTGGAGATCCACTTCCATGATTTCAGGTTTCATTTTCTGCTCCTACAGGATCCGGGCGTGACGCTGGCGTAAATCATCGGAAATACGCGCCATCATCGGGTTATTGAGTTTACAGACTCGAATGGACAGCGCCAGCAGCAGGTGGAACAACGCAGGCAGCAGGCTTTCCATTGAGAAAATCCCCTGCAATGAAGCAGGCGTCTGGTTTTCCGCCCCAGCTTTGTAGGCAACGGCAATAAATACCAGGCTGATAATTCCAGCGCTGGAAGCCCATGCCAGCTTGATAAAAAACAAGTTGAAGGCAAAGTTCATACCGGAGGAACGCACGCCGGTTTTCCACTCGCCATAATCATCGGCAAAAGCCATCAGTGAAAAGTGCAGCGGTAAGGTAAAGCCAAGAATAATGCCGTTACCAAGGATCGCGATCAGCCATAACGTCTGCCAGTCAGGGCCGGCGGGCAGAAACCACATAATGACTGCAAGTAAAGCTAACACCAGGTTGGTGTAGTAGTAGAGTTTGACCGTATCAACGCGGCGCGACAGCAGGTTAATTATCACTGAACCGATAATGGAAGCGAACGTCACCATGGTGAAAAAAAGCGAGGTGTAAGCAGTGCTGCCCTGCAAAACGTAGGTGATGAAGTACATATAACCACCACCGCGAATATTGAACACATTGATTAGCAGAAATGACATCAACAGCATCAGCAATAACTGGTCGTTTTTGCCCAGACCCACCAGATGTTCGCGCAGGGAAAAGTGCCCCATCATGTTGAGCGACACCCGCTCACGTACCCAGAAGAAGCAGCACAGGAACATTACCACCGCGACGGCGCACAGTACGCCGACGCCAAGCTGGTAACCTTGCGCGGTGTTGCCATGGCCGAGCATCTCCACCAGCCACGGCAGCCCGACTGAGACCAAAAAACCCGCCACGCCGCACAGTACAAAGCGCCAGGACTGGCAGGAAATCACTTCGGTGTGACGTATGGTCATAGTATTGATCAGCGCACAGTAAGGAACGTTAATCGCGGTATAGCTCACTGAAAGCAACAAATACGTGCCAAAGGCCCAGGCGATTTTGATCCCCATTGATGCGTCCGGAACGGTAAAGGTCAGCACGCCGATAACGCCGATGGGTACGGCGACCCACAGTTGCCACGGGCGAAAACGCCCCCAGCGGCTGCGAGTTCGGTCAGCGAGCACGCCCATAATCGGATCGGAAATAGCATCAAACACGCGCAGTACTAAAAACAAGGTGCCAACCAGCGCGGGCGTCAATCCGAAGACGTCAGTGTAGAAAAAGGTCAAAAAGTTCATGATCAGGCAGGTGATCACCGTGCCACCTGCATCGCCCAGCCCGTAGCCGATCTTTTCGCGTACCGACAATTTTTCGTCGGGATGAGTTCCGGCAATATCCGTTTCCGTCAGTGGTGTAGAGGTCATAAAAAGGTTCCTCGCCTGAAGCAGATTTATCCCGATAAATTCGCAGGATCCCGGTTTTAATAAGAAAATTCAGATGTCATTTTGCCCGGAATTACCGTGCCAACAAGGCGATAAACAGGTATAAAAAGATGACGATTCCGACCTGCTGGCAAAATTGTGAAGCCGATCGGTAAATACAAAATAATTATTATTAATCATATAGAAAGGTTATTCCTTCCTGAATAAACGCGAGAAATTACATATTCATGCTCGATTTATCCATAGCGCTTCCGATTAGGGTACAAAACGGCGGTTTGTTTATCTCGCGAGGGGTAGGAAGCCATCCAGCACGTAGGCTGGAATCCTGGGAATTGATTTTTGTACAACAGGGAACGCTGACGATCAGAGAGAACGATGTCCTGTTTGAGGTTAGGGCCGGAGAAAGCTTGTTGCTATGGCCTCAGCGTCGTCACGTCGGGATAGGGGATTTCCCACCGGATCTCACATTTTATTGGGTGCATTTCGACGTGCTGCCAGCGACAACAAATCCGACTCTGCTGTTATCACTACCGCAACATATCAGCGTCAGCAGCTCACAGTATGTTGTATCACTGTTTCGTCAGTTTTTAAGTGAACAGGAAAACAGGCGTCATGGTCCAGCACTGGAGTTTATTCTGCTGCTGATTTTGCAACAAATCGCCTCTGCCGTGGGGAGTGAATCCCATGGTGATAGTGCTGGCGTGGCGCTGGCCTATAAGGCGCGCAAACATATTCGCACGCAGTACCACCTGCCAATCTCGACCTCGCAGCTTGCCCGGGAATTGCACTGCAACGCTGATTATCTGGGGCGAGTCTACCGACGGGTATTTCATATGACAATGACTGAAGCCATTCATCGCCAGCGCGTCAGTGCCGCCGAGAAACTTTTGATTAGCGATTCTCTGGCATTAAGCGAAGTGTCGGAAAAGTGCGGGTTTAATGACGTCGGATATTTTCGGCAGATTTTTCGCAAGCATACTGGCCTGACGCCAGCTGCGTGGAAACGACGGTATTGTAAGGAACATATCAATTCAGACTGAAACAAGAGATGGCCGGATAAGGCGTCCCCCCTATCCGGCAACAGGCGATTAAGCAGTGCCGCCGACGGTTAAATTATCGACCTTCAGCGTCGGCTGACCGACGCCAACCGGCAGGCTTTGACCTTCTTTGCCGCAAACGCCGACGCCGTTATCGAGTTTCAGATCGTTACCCACCATCGAAATCTGCTGCATCGCTTCGATACCCGAGCCAATCAGCGTGGCGCCTTTTACCGGTTTCGTCACTTTGCCGTTTTCAATCAGATAGGCTTCTGAGGTTGAGAACACAAACTTACCGGAAGTGATATCCACCTGACCACCGCCAAAGTTTGGCGCATAGATCCCGTACTCGACGGACTCAATAATCTCCTGCGGCGTGGATTTACCCGGCAACATATAGGTGTTGGTCATGCGCGGCATTGGCAGGTGCGCGTAAGACTCGCGACGACCGTTTCCGGTCGGCGCAACGCCCATCAGACGGGCATTGAGTTTGTCCTGCATGTACCCTTTGAGAATGCCGTTTTCGATAAGCACATTGTACTGACCCGGCGTCCCTTCATCGTCAATCGCGACAGAACCCCGGCGATCTACCATCGTCCCGTCATCCACGACAGTACACAATTCTGAGGCCACCAGCTCACCCATATGACCGCTGAACACTGAGGTGCCGCGACGGTTGAAGTCGCCTTCCAGACCATGTCCTACCGCTTCATGCAGAAGAACGCCAGGCCAGCCAGCGCCTAGCACCACAGGGAGCGTTCCGGCAGGCGCTGCAACGGCGGAAAGATTCACCAGCGCCATGCGCACCGCCTCTTTCGCCCACGCGTCGGCGCGGACATCGCCATCCAGATCGGCGAGGAAATAATCGTAACCAAAACGACCGCCGCCGCCGCTGGCGCCGCGCTCGCGTTTACCGTCTTCTTCCACCTGCACGCTAACCGACAGACGCACCAGGGGGCGAACATCGGCAGCCAGCGTCCCATCCGTCGCGGCCACAAGAATTAATTCATACACCCCGGTCAGACTGGCTGAGACTTCCTGCACTCGTTTGTCCGCTTCGCGGGCAACTTTATCGACGCGACGCAGGATGTCGAGTTTCTCTTCACGACTCATGCTTTGTAGCGGATCAACGGAGGTATACAACGCAGGGTACTCTACCGCACCGAGGGTTTTCACTTTTCCGTCGCCGCTGTCACGCACAATAGTCCGCGCCGCGTGCGCACTCTGTTCCAGCGCCAGCAGGCTTATTTGGTCGGCGTAGGCAAAACCGGTTTTTTCACCACTGATGGCACGAACGCCAACGCCCTGATCGATATTGTAAGAACCATCTTTAATAATGCGGTCTTCTAAAACCCAGGATTCGTGATAGCTCGACTGAAAATAGAGATCGCCGTAATCAAGACGACGTTCGGCCAGTTGGCCCAGAATGGCAAACAGATCCTGATGTTTCAGGCCGTTTGCCGCCAGCAATTGTTCACTTACCAGGTTCAGACTCATCGTTATTGCTACTCGTTAGTTACTGCGACAAATGGCGTTATACCTAAGGCGCGTTGCTTATCCGCCAGGACTATGTACTGAGAGTGGGGCAATTCCGCGCCCCCGTCAAATCATTGCGCGTTTTCTTTCCGCGGCTGGCGAAGGACTTCGTTGATCTGTGGTTTATCAAGTGGCCCCGTGATGCGATAGCGCAGTATCGACACTTTACTCCACAACGGTCCAAGCACTTTGCTGGCGGCAAACACCGCCGCACCGACAATGGGGTTCACCGCAAACGCAGCAGCCACACCGACCGTTGTGGAGATTTCCGGTGCCACTACCGCTTCCACATCCAGCTCACGACGCACCAGGTTGACCGACCCCTTCATGGCGATATCCGCTTCAAGCCCGTCCACCAGCGTGTCGTCTGTATGCAGGATGCCATCTTTGATCCAGGCAGTACTGCGTATGGAATCGAAGTAAAAACCCTCATTGAACGTATCGCTAAAATCGAAGCGCAATTTACGCAGCAGTGCGTCAAAGCTCAGCAAGCGTAACAGTTGCCCCGCATGCCCGGTGCTCAATTCTGTCATTTCGCCTTTACCCAGCCGGGTACGGATAATGCCGTTCAGCGAGGCTTCATCCGGCTGCCATGGCGGATTGCGCCAGTGCAGGTCATAATCAATGTTAAAAGAGGCATTGCGCATTGGCGTGGAAACACCAAAAAATCCTGCCGCGGCATCAATCTTGTTACCACGCAGTTTGCCTTTTAAGGAGGTGCGTTCGCTGCCTGGCGTGTTAACCCACTGGCCGTCTGCCGTTAATCGGGCGAATCCCGTGTCCAGCAGACCGTTTCTCAGGTTCAGGGTATCGCCCTGAATGGCGACATCTACATCAATACGTCCGTATTTCTGTCCCCACAGCCAGCATTCTTCACAGCGTAACTGAACGTCAGGCCAGCCACGGAAACTTACGCGCTCTACGGAAGCAAACGGCGAAACGCTCTCGCCCCGTTTATCCTTTTTGGCAACGGTGGGGTTGTAATAGAGGTATTTGATCGCTGCCAGCCAGGGCGCGTTGTTGCGCATTGCCAACGTCGCGTTGATCTCACGCCCCTGAGCCTCAACTTTCGTGCCATTCGATACGGGTTCAGACACGAGGCTCAGGTTGTTCCATTGTTGCCCCCCCAGCGTTAACGCCGGGGTGCGCAGCGTAATATGTTGCGGGAAATTCGCATTGGCACCGACATTATCCGCCGCCCCTTTCTGGAACAGCGCCAGCCATTGCGCGCCATCGATCGCCGGGAGATTCAGCTCGATCCCTTCCTTTTCAGGTAAAGGCGGCGCTGTCCGGCTTTCTGCCATCCAGATAGCCCTGTCCAGCGTCAGTTTCTGGTTGAGCAGCCAGCGACTCGTAAAATGGTTTTCCTGACCGGCACTACCGGTTAAGGCGAAGCTATGAAGGTCACCCTCCGCTTTGATTTTAACCGGCAACGTCTCACCCGCGTCTTTATCCAACGGTGAAGGTAAGTGACTGCTTACATTCTTGAGATCGCCATTCAGCTCAATGTCATACGTCGCCTCTGAACGATAAGGAAGGTTGATACCCACTTTTCCGTTCCACGCTACGCTACCGCTAAGCGCGTCATTGACCGCTGACGGCAAAACGCCCGTGCGGGCTGGCTGCCAGTTACCGTTGAGATTGACGGCTACCTGATAGGCCTTCGCCCCTTCCGATGTGGAGAAATCAACGTTTAACGGCTGATTAAACCAGTTTGCCGTCATTGGTTCGCTTTTCAGGTTGCCATTGTTAAAGCTGAATTTACCGCTGAGGTTTTTCAGGGTGCTGTCGAGCGGTTTAATATAGAGGCTGTTATCACGCAGCGAGACATCGCCTTTCGCCGTCACCTGTTCACCGTCCAGAGGGATATCCAGATGTAAGCGAGCATTCACATCGCCATCGATCTGCAACTGCTCAAGGGTGGCGCCAAGTGAATCTTTCAACGGTGTGTCATTAAAGTACGGTCCTACCGCATTGCCTGGCCCGTGGATATCGGCATCGATCAGTAACTTTTCTTTAGCGTAGTCCGGGATAATCGCCGTCAGGTTTGTGGCTTTCACGCCACCTAAACTAACGCCATCGGTTTTCATCCACAAACCGTCGTTAAGGAAATCCAGTTCAATATTCAGATCGGTCAGCGCAGGCCAGTCCGGCTGGAAAGCAAATTTCGCATTGCGCAGCGGAACCAGCACTTCAAACTGGCCCTCATTATGCTTGTAAGGGAACAGATGCGGATTGCCGCCGTACACCAGCGTCGCGTTATCCGCTTCACCGCCCTGAATCGCGCCGCTGAGATAATCCACCAGTTTTTTGCCCATCAGATTTTCCGGGAAATACCGCCAGGCCTGGGAGCCGTCATCCGTACTGATGCCTGCAAGAATTCCCAGCCAGGGGGCGTCGCCTGTGGGCTGTAAATAGCGGAAACCGCCGCGGGCATGAACCGCTTTCGCTTTGACATCAATATCGCGCCCGTCGAGCTGAAAGCCTTTGTCATTCTTCAACCAGCTCAGTGTGGCGATACCTTTTTCAATTTCCAATGGCGCGCGAAAGACCGTTTCATAGGGCATTTTTGCCTGTGTCATCGCGGCAGTCAGCGCCCCGTTTTCGACACTTCCGGCGAGCGTACCGGAAAAATGTTCAGCCCCCGGCAACAGCTTCCACTGCTTCCATGCCAGATCGTGCCAGGACGCCTGGAAGCGCGTCTTTTCTGTTGCCTGAAGCGGGATATCCAGCGCCAGCGTGTCGATATTTCCGCTCGGTTGCGTGGCGCGCCAGACGTCACCCAGCGACGGTGAAAGCCGGGACACCATAGGACGCAATCCCTCAAGGCCAGACAGTTCCAGATGGCTGGCGCGAATGCGCAATTCGTCGCTGCGCTTACCGTCGAGCCCCCCCACTTCCTGCTCAGGGATCCAGGCAAGCTGCAACGCGCCGCGCGGCCACGCCTTTCCATCCATGGTGATTCGGGTATCAGGGATAGAGAATTGCCAGCCGGGTTGTTCACGGCTAATGTGCGCGGTCAGGTTATCGACAGAAAGTGTGTGCGTGTTGCTGACGCCTTTCCAGCTTGCCCCGCCCCGCTTCAACCAGACGTCGCCACCCGCAATTTCACCTTTGTTGATGGTCATCCAGGCTTCGAGGCTAAAGCGCGCGGTCTCCAGCGCCACATTGTCCTGCATCCATTTCCCCAGCCACGGCTTCACATCGATGTCGTCGGCCTGTAGCCAGACCCGGCCGTTGTTCAGCAGACCTTCATCATCACGCAGATCCATACGCACCTGCATCACACCATGCTGACCCGTCAGACTGGAGAGGCTCACTTGTCCTTCCGCACGATGGCGGTTTTTACCGTTAAGCCAGGTGAGTTGCGGGATCGCCAGTTCGGCGCGCTGGCCGGAGAGCGTCAGAAAGCTGATTTGGCTGTCGCGCAGATCGAAGTGATCGAACTGGCGCAGAAAAAGATCGCTGATTCGGCTGGCTTCCAGTCCGTCGCCACTTTCGCTGCGGTCAATGGGCGTGTTAGTGCGAAAATTGAGTTGCCAGAAGGTGAGATCGCGAAACTGCCAGCGCATGTGCAGCAAGCTTTGCCAGACATCCAGCGCCAGGGTTACGCGTTTAACTGAAAATTCGCCGCCGTCTTTCAGTTCGGCGCGAACATCACGTGCTTCGAGGGTGGGACCAAAATTTTGCCAGTTAGCAGAAAGCTGACTGGCCTGAACCGGCAGTCCCGTCGCGGCCTCAATTTTACTGAGGATCGTCGGACGCCAGTTATCAAGATGCGGTAATGCCAGGCGCAAGCCACTGACCAGCAGCGCTACGATAACGACGAGCGCGGCTCCAGTGAGCAATAATATCCCCGGCAATCGCCTCACGCATCTCTCCTTGTCTGCCAAAAGTATGAAACCGTTTTTCCGGATGGCGGCGTGAACGCCTTATCCAGCCTGCATCGGACACTGTTGTTTTACATCATGACCACGTCGAACTGCTCCTGGTTATAGAGCGGTTCAATTTGGACTTTGACCTGTTTGCCGACAAAAATTTCCACTTCCGCCAGCGCGTGCGACTCTTCCCCTTTCAGGGTTTCTGCCACTGCAGGAGAAGCATAGACCAGGAAGCGATCAGAGTCGTAAGCGTGATGCACCCGCACAATTTCACGCATGATCTCATAACAGACGGTTTCCACCGTCTTCACCGTACCTCGCCCATGACAGGTAGGACACTCGTTACACAGGACATGTTCCACGCTCTCACGAGTACGTTTACGCGTCATCTCCACCAGCCCCAACTGCGAAAAGCCGTTAATACTGGTTTTCACCCGGTCTTTACTCAGCGCCTGCTCAAGCGAATGTAATACCCGGCGGCGGTGATCTTCATTATTCATGTCAATGAAATCAATAATGATAATGCCACCGAGGTTACGCAGCCGCAGTTGGCGGGCAATCGCCTGAGTCGCTTCAATATTGGTATTGAAAATGGTGTCATCGAGATTACGATGACCGACAAACGCACCGGTGTTGATATCAACAGTGGTCATCGCTTCCGTCTGATCGATAATCAGATAACCGCCGGATTTCAGTTCAACTTTACGCTCCAGCGCACGCTGGATCTCATTTTCCACATCAAAGAGATCGAAAATAGGCTGGCGTCCGCTGTAATGCTCCAGCTTGCTGGTCATTTCCGGGATGTACTCTGCGGTAAACTCCAGCAACGCCTCATACGTCAGGCGTGAATCCACGCGAATGCGGTCTAACTGCGCATCGGCAAAATCACGCAGCACACGCTGCGCCAGCGCCAGCTCCCCGTACATCTGATAACGCGTTTGCGGGCGCTTTTTACGCTCCATCACTTTCGTCCAGACGCGCTTCAGGTACGCAGCATCTGATGCCAGATCGTCTTCGCATACGCCTTCTGCGGCAGTTCGGATGATGAATCCACCCTGTTCGTCACAGTACTCGGCGACCACTTTTTTCAGGCGTTCACGTTCCGCTTCGCTTTCGATACGCTGAGACACACCGACGTGTGAGGCGCCGGGCATAAAAACGAGGTAGCGGGACGGTAAAGTGATGTCGGTTGTCAGGCGTGCGCCTTTGGTGCCAAGCGGATCTTTCACCACCTGCACCATCAGGTCTTGTCCCTGACGCACCAGTTCCGAAATATCGCGAACGGTAAATTGCTTTTGTTCTTCGCCCGCAACACATTCGGTATGCGGCATGATGTCAGAAGCGTGAAGAAATGCGGCTTTATCCAGCCCAATATCTACAAAAGCCGCCTGCATACCCGGAAGTACCCGACTGACCCGACCTTTGTAGATATTGCCTACGATTCCGCGTCGCGCCTCACGCTCAATATGAATCTCTTGCAGAATACCGCCATCAATATACGCCACGCGTGTCTCCGATGGCGTTACGTTTACCAACAATTCAGCCGTCATCTTTATCCCTTTTCTCACGCAGTGAGTTAAAATTACTTAGCAACTCATACGTTTCAACCAGCGGTAAGCCGACCACGGCGTGATAGCTGCCATTTATCTTCCTGACAAAACAGCCGCCCTGCCCCTGAATACCGTATGCACCTGCTTTATCCATCGGTTCACCGCTGGCGATATAGTCAGCGATATCCGCATCCGTTAACGCTCTGAACGTCACGTCGGTCATGACCAGACAGTCGAGAACATACTGGCTATCCGCCAGCGCAACGGCCGTCATCACCTGGTGCGTTTGCCCGGACAATTTGCGCAACATCTGCGCCGCATGCTCTGCGTTATGCGGTTTCTCTAACACTTCACCGTTAAGAATCACAATAGTATCCGCCCCCAACACGGGCAGATCCCGTGGGGCCAACGTCACGCCCGCCTGCGCTTTTTCTCGCGCCAGACGCGAAACGTATTGCTGCGCGCTTTCACCTTCACCGCGCATTTCTTCTATTCCCGGCACAATGCGTTCGAAAGAGACGCCTAACTGCGCGAGCAATTCCTGACGGCGCGGCGAACCGGAAGCTAAGTATAGAGACGTCATAGAAACCTTTATTGCACTGCAAACTGCTGACGGATTTTTCGCATCAGCAAGAAAAGCCATGGCCAGAGCACACCGTTGACTACACTACTCCAGAACACTTCCGGTCTGAAAGAGACGTTAATCACTAAAAACTCGGACCAAAAAACAATAATATCCACAACCAGCGAAAGCAACATCACCACCAGCGCCTGTTGCCAGAGCGCCAGATTACGGAATAACTGGAATTTCAGTGCGACCAGATAAGCGATAATACTCATCGACAACGCCCGCACGCCAAGCGTGGAGCCGCTAATAAGATCCAGTATGGCACCCATCACAAAACCGGTTCCCACATTTACGCGATGCGGCAGCGCGAGGATCCAGTACAGTAAAATGAGCAGCACCCAGTTAGGCCGAAAGACAATAATGTCATCCGGCCAGGGCATGATTTGCAGTAACAAGGCGATTAAGAACGAGAGCCAGATAACCCAGCGCCCCTGGCTACGGTAGCTTGCCACTACTGGCCTCCTGGCGCACGCTGTGAAGGCGGCGTCACACCTGCTGGCGATGGCTGTGGTACGGCAGGCGATGTGGTAATACCCGTTGCCGGTGCTGGCACAGGTGCCGGAGGTCCCATCACGTCTGGCGACGGCAACACTTGCGGCATCATCTGCAGCAAACGTTCATTGGCGACACGATGTACGTCTTCTGGCGTCATCGGGTTTGCGCCGTTACGGTCAGCACCCCACAGGAGAAGCAGATAGCGCAGACGCTGCAGGCCCGCGGTTGGGCGCGCCTGAATGACGGTATAGGCGCGTTGGGTATCCAGTTTCACGGAAGAGACAACCCCCACTGGATAACCTTCCGGGAAACGGCCACCCAGCCCCGACGTCACCAGCACATCGCCCACGCGAATGTCGGTATTGGCCGGAAGATGTTCGAGTTGCAGATCGTCGCTGCAACCGTTACCGGCGGCAATCACACGAATATCGTTACGTAACACCTGAATAGGCAGGGCATGGGTGGCATCGCAAATCAGCAGGACACGACTGGTCAGTTTCGCGACTGCAACAACCTGACCGACAACGCCTTTATCGCTGATCACCGGCTGGCCTTCATAAACGCCGTTTACACTGCCTTTATCGATAACCACCTGGTCGCTGTAGGGATCGTTAACCGTCGAGATGACCTGTGTCACCATCTTCTGCTCATCCTGACGCAGCGGCGAACCTAACAGTTCACGCAGGCGCGCATTCTCCTGCTTGTACTGCCCCAGCATCAGTAAATCACTGTTTTTCAGCAGCAGTTCCTGACGCAACGCCCGGTTTTCAAGCTCAAGCTGGTCACGTGACGCGAGCGTTTGCGAAACGCCATCAAGCAATTCACGGGGACCATTGGAAATAAAGTAGAAAGGACTGACGGCGGTATCCATGTACGTGCGGATCTGACTGAACGTACCCAAGCGGCTGTCGGCAATAATAACGCCGAGCGCCACCAGCACCGCCAGGATAAGGCGAATCTGTAGCGACGGGCCACGGCTAAAAATTGGCTTCATAAGTTTGCGTATTCTCGTATCAGAGCTGGCAGGACAGCCTTTCGCTCTCCTGCCTGCAACCGATTACTCTTCGCTGAACAGGTCGCCGCCGTGCATGTCGATCATTTCCAGCGCTTTGCCGCCGCCACGCGCCACACAGGTCAGCGGGTCTTCAGCAACAACAACTGGAATACCGGTTTCTTCCATTAACAAACGGTCAAGGTTACGCAGCAACGCGCCACCACCGGTGAGCACCATACCGCGCTCGGAGATATCGGACGCCAGTTCTGGCGGACACTGTTCAAGTGCAACCATTACCGCGCTCACGATACCGGTCAGCGGTTCCTGCAACGCTTCCAGAATCTCGTTAGAGTTCAGGGTAAAGCCGCGAGGCACACCTTCCGCCAGGTTACGACCGCGCACTTCGATTTCGCGCACTTCGTCACCCGGATAGGCAGAACCGATTTCATGCTTGATACGCTCTGCGGTCGCTTCACCGATAAGAGAACCGTAGTTACGGCGCACATAATTAATGATCGCTTCATCGAAACGGTCACCACCGATACGCACAGAAGAAGAATAGACCACACCGTTCAGAGAGATAACAGCCACTTCCGTGGTACCGCCCCCGATATCCACAACCATTGAACCGGTTGCTTCAGACACCGGCAGACCTGCACCAATTGCAGCAGCCATCGGCTCTTCAATCAGGAAGACTTCACGGGCGCCAGCGCCCTGCGCGGATTCACGAATAGCACGGCGCTCTACCTGGGTCGCACCAACCGGTACACACACCAGCACTCGCGGGCTTGGACGCATAAAGCTGTTGCTGTGCACTTGCTTAATGAAGTGCTGGAGCATTTTTTCAGTCACGAAGAAGTCAGCGATAACGCCGTCTTTCATTGGACGAATAGCAGCAATATTGCCTGGTGTACGACCCAGCATCTGCTTCGCATCATGACCTACTGCAGCCACGCTTTTCGGTGAACCAGCACGATCCTGACGAATGGCCACAACGGAAGGCTCATTCAATACGATGCCTTGTCCTTTTACATAAATGAGGGTATTCGCGGTACCCAGGTCAATGGACAAGTCATTGGAAAACATGCCACGAAATTTTTTCAACATACTAAGGGATAATCCTGAAAGCTGGGGCGGAAAACAAAATCCGCTTACTTTACCAACCACACGCAGCAGCGACAAGGCGCAAAAATGATCTGCTACGGTGAAAATTAGTGCAGTGCGTTTCCTTTGTTACAAATCTCTGTCTGAGTCCCTCAGGGCTGAGCACTTCAGCAGCCAGCTTCGCCCTCATTTGCAACGGGTTTAAGGTCATTCACCTGCATATGCGCTGTTACAAACTGGCGAGCAGACAAGCACACCCCCATGAAGGCACAGCGCGCGTTATTCTACGTGAAAACTGGACAAACGGCAGGTTAAACCGAGTATCTTTGAGAATATTTTTTCACATTCGTATCCAGAGGCTGGGAGGCAGCAAAGAAATCCCCCTGTCCACCGGAAACACCACGCGCTGTCAGTGTCTGCCACTCCCCACGCGAACGCACACCCGTCGCATAAACCCGGGTGTTTGTCCCGGAGCACGCTTCCACCAGGCTTTGAACCAACAACTGGTTCTCCGTTCGCTTCTCAATATTCCTGACCAGACTGGGATGAAGTTTGATCAGTTCCACATTGAGTTCTTTAATCCAACTGGTGCTCACCAGCGTCAAACCGGCCTGCGTAACGACAACCCGAACGCCTAATGCATTAACTAAGCGAATAACAGGCTGTAACCGGCTGATGTGTTGACCTACATCAGCCTCTGCAAGTTCAAAAATTATGCGTTTTCGCTGCGATTTTTCACACTGCATTAATGTATCACGTAACCAGCGCTGAAAACGCGGGCGAATCAGCGACTCTACCGTCACCTGAAGCGCCAGATTTTCTTCCGGCCAGTAGCTTAACAGCGGGATAACGCGGCTGATCTGTAATCGGTCATATTCTTCTGACAAGCCAAACTGTAAGACCATCGGCATGTATTCCGCAGAACTCACTTCTTCATTACCATCAAAGATACGACACATCAGTTCCCGGTGATGGACGACCCCATCATGACTTACCGCGGGTTTCTGGTAGATGCGCGGTCCGCCACGGCTCAGCATCTGCTCAATCAGTGTACGCCAGCGCACATTGCCGCGCCCTTTTTCGGGAAGCGTATCATCATAGATGGCCCAGCTATTCCCCCCCTGAAGCACAGCGTTGCGAGTCGCGGCTTCCGCATGTTCCATCACCTGTTCGGTCGACTGCCCGCTGCGCCAGGCGCAGATGCCGATATGTACCATATCGTCACGATCAAGCATTTTATTCGTCGGCAGCGCGTCCACCGCTTTTAAAAGTTGCCCGGCAACGCTTTCCGCCTCCTTCAAGGTACGGTGCGGCAGCAGAACAGCAAAGTCACTGCGGTGATAGCGTGCCAGCAGCGAACCAGGATATCGCAGCATAAAGGTGGACAATAAATTGATCAGGCTGAACAGCTCTTCTTCGGCGAGATTGCGCCCCCAGCTGTCACGTAACAGATTAAAGTCCGGCAGGCGAATCATCATCACGACGCCATGCGCGCCAATTTTTTCCTGATCGTCCAGCAGCGTCGCGAGTTGGTTATCAAAAAAGAGCCGGTTGCCCAGACCGGTTTTGGTGTCCTGGGCGGCGTATGAGCGGATCAATGTGTCCAACCGGCTCCGTTGTTCCTGGGCGCTCTGAATTTCGGCCAGCAACGTATCCAGCGCGCTACTGGTACGCGCCGGCCACTCATAAACAGAGCCGCGAACATTGATTCCGCGCTCACCGTTCAAAATGCGCGTCGATCGGATCTCCAGTAGTTCCTGACCAGAAAGCTGGCGCTGGAGCCAGCGCACGGCGAGGAACAGCATCAGCACAATAAAGCCAATTGCCAACGTCAGCGGCGCGGTGGTCATTAAGGAATGGAAATAGTGGCCCATCGGGTCCTGATAGACCAGATGCATTGTCATTCCCGGATGCTTCATGAGCGGAACAGTGAGCTCGCGAAAGAGATTACTGGTCCCCACCGGACGATAACTGCTGTTCCGGGTTTGGGTATAGATCGTCTTACCATCCTGTAGCAGATCGACACGCACGATATCAGCCGAGGTCATCAACTCGTTGATTTGCGTTGATAACTGATTAACGTCTTGTGAAACAAGATGCGTATCAATCGCCGTCGCCACCGCCTGAACGCGATGGTTCATTTTGTACTGGATAGCGTTATAAAAACTCAGCGAACAGCCAATCAGGGTCACGAAGATGGTTAACCCGGTGAGCAGCGTGACAAAAGCTGAAAATTTCGTCGTTAATCGCATCCTTGTGTTAACTCCGATTGTTAAATGACGACACGAAATGCATAACCAAACGTAAAATTCGCCTGGCTGCGCAAAGAGTGAGTGCATACTACCAAATCAGGTGTATCTGGCAATTTATTGCGTTGAATCGGCATCACGTTTCAGTTAGCGAGTATAGTCTTCAGGACACATTTTCCAATCCACCATGCAAAATTGAGGACAGGTTATGCAGGCTTTAATCTTAGAACAGCAAGACAGCAAAACCCTCGCATCCGTGCAAACGCTTGACGAAAGTCAGTTACCAGAAGGTAATGTCACGGTGGATATCCACTGGTCCAGCCTGAACTATAAAGATGCGCTCGCCATCACCGGAAAAGGGAAAATCATCCGCAATTTTCCGATGATTCCGGGAATCGATTTTGCCGGTACCGTTCGTAAAAGCGAAGATCCTCGTTTTCATGTGGGGCAGGAAGTCCTCCTG
>OKVW01000308.1_pt1 | contig 31037 bp, 21 predicted proteins | sample 1606991 | NCBI WGS metagenome assembly OKVW01 (sample SAMN03281021, study PRJEB24777) | human gut metagenome | isolation source: fecal sample PR177 from 1 month old male Malay infant, vaginal delivered... | reverse complement strand
ACAACGCTTTTTGCGGCGGCGTTAGCCGTAGTAGGTTTTTGTAAGACCGCGTCTGCGGTGACGTATCCCCTGCCGACAGACGGAAGCCGTCTGGTGGGTGAAAACCAGGTGGTGACGGTGCCGGAAGGGAACTCTCAGCCGCTGGAATACTTCGCGGCGCAGTATCAGCTCGGCCTGTCGAACATGCTGGAGGCGAACCCGGGCGTTGACCCGTATCTGCCGAAAGCGGGTACCGTACTCAACATTCCACAGCAGCTGATCCTGCCGGATACCGTGCACGAAGGTATCGTGATTAACAGCGCCGAAATGCGTCTGTATTACTACCCGAAAGGCACCAACACCGTGATCGTGCTGCCTATCGGTATCGGTCAGCTGGGTAAAGACACTCCGCTGAACTGGACCACCAAAGTGGAGCGTAAGAAAGCGGGCCCAACCTGGACGCCGACCGCCAAAATGCACGCTGAGTACATTGCTGCCGGCGAACCGCTGCCAGCCGTTGTGCCTGCCGGCCCGGATAACCCGATGGGTCTGTACGCGCTGTACATTGGACGTCTGTATGCCATCCACGGTACTAACGCCAACTTCGGTATCGGCCTGCGCGTAAGCCACGGCTGCGTGCGTCTGCGTAATGAAGACATAAAATTCCTGTTCGATAACGTGCCGGTCGGTACGCGCGTGCAGTTCATTAACGAACCGGTGAAAGCGACGTCAGAGCCGGACGGCAGCCGTTACATTGAAGTGCATAACCCGCTGTCCACCAGCGAAGATCAGATCAACAACAACGAAATCGTACCGATTAAGCTGACCAGCGCGGTGCAGTCCGTCACCTCTCAGGCGGATGTTGACACGACCATCGTTGACCAGGCGATTCAGAACCGTTCCGGTATGCCGGTGCGTCTGAACTAATCGTGAGAATTAAAAAAGCGGGCCGCGGGGCCCGCTTTTTTTTATCCGTTATTCACGATAACGATGCCGCCATGGTCATAGCGATAGTGACAATGGGCGTACTCCAGCGGCGTACCATCTTCAAGATAGATCACCTGCTCTACCTCCAGCACCGGGTCGGTTGGCTCGCAGACAAGGTGTTGCATATCCAGCGCACTGGGCTTCAGCGCCCGCACCACCCGATACGATCCCATGATCTTCAGCCCCAGCGTCTCCTGTACATACCGGAATACCGAACTTTCAAGATGGGTTTTGTTCAGACCGGGCACCAGATTGAGCGGCATTACCGTAGCGTCCAGAGACATCGGCTCACCGTTCAGTAAACGCAGACGGATAAAGTCATAGATCGGCGTATCCGGATTTATCATCAGCGACGCCTGCTCTTTCTCGTTCGGGAAGCGCAGTTCGAAGTGCACCACCTGACTCGTCACCGTGCCTAAATGTTCCCAGGTTTTGGTCGCCCCGAAGTAGTCGCTGCCGGAGAGATCCCACTGGGAAAGCTGGAGGAAATTTTTGCGGATGAACGTGCCCTGCCCCTGTCGGGTATAAACCAGCCCTTCTACGATCAGCTGACGCATCGCCTGCTGAATGGTCATCCGGCTGGTGCTGAACTCCGCCGCCAGCGCAAACTGGTCCGGCAGAGGTTCATTGGCGGCGTACTGCTGGGTGATAATGCGTTTCTTAATTTCCCGCGCTATGGTGATGTACTTCGCCGCCATCGTCCTTCCTTAAATTAGTGTTCTGTCCCGCTGTTTTTCAACGCCACTCGCTCGGCAACTTTGAGGAAAGGCAGGTAGAAGAATACACCAAATACGATGATTGCCAACTGCACCACCACCGCCCGCCAGTCCCCCGCCGTCGCCAGCCAGGCGCTGAGGATCGGCGGGGTCGTCCACGGGATCATCACCACGCAGCGCGACATGAGCCCCAGCGTGGTACAGAGCCACGCAAAGTAAATCCCGATAGCGGGCAGCAGCACAAACGGGATCATCAGCGGCAGGTTAAAGACTATCGGCAGGCCGAAAATCACCGGCTCGTTGATGTTAAACAGACCCGGCGCCAGCGACAGACGCGCCACCTGCTTCGCTGATTTCTGTCTTGAGAAGATGAAGATAGCAATCAGCAATGAGATTGTGCTGCCCGTCCCGCCCACCATGCCAAAGGTCGGCACAAAGATGTTGTTGATGATGTGCGGGATCGGCTGGCCGTTGGCAAAGGCCAGCATATTCTCATTGGTATTGATCAGCAGGAATGGCTCCAGCACCACGCTGTTGACCACCGACTGATGAATACCGAGCGTGAACAGGAAGTTACCGAAGCTGTAAATGAAGATCGTCCCGGGCAGGCTGGTGTTGATCAGCCGCAGCGGCTGCTGAATAAATGTCGTAATGAGATGGATCAGATCCGTGTGCAGCACGTTCGCCAGTATAGCCGCCAGCACCGCAAACAGGGAGAGCGTGAGGATCGTCGGGATCAGCGCGGTAAAGGATTTGCTCACCGCTGGCGGTACGTTCTCCCCCAGCGAAATGTGCAGCGCCTTCAGCCGTGAAATGGTGATAAACAGCTCGGTTGAGAGCAGCCCAATCAGCACCCCGGCGAAAATCCCGGTGGAGCCGATATTGGCGAACGTCAACACCTGGGTAACGTTTACCGTGGCGTCGCTGCCGACGGGGGTAATCTGTAAGCGCATCGGCATCATGATGATGAAACTGCTGACGGCGATAACCACTGCCGAGACCGGATTGTCGAAATCTTTGTTGCGCGCCAGCGACCAGGCGATCATCGGCGCCAGCAGCAGCGCGGCGATGTTCAGCGTGCCGTTGATGATCGCCTCGCCCCACACCTTAAACTGCGTAAGCGTGTCGCCCGCAAAAATCCACGGGAACACCACGTTATTCACCAGCACCGCCAGACCGGCAAGGATGAAAATCGGCATTACCGTGGCGAAGGCATCGCGCAGGGAGCGAAGATGCACCTGGTTTGCCAGGCGCGCCGAGAACTCAACAAATTTATCGACAAAAGACTGCATGTGCGGTGTTATTTTTGTTTCAGACATAGCGGATAGTTCCCATCAATCAGTCACAAAAACGGCCCGGCAGCGTACGGCTTACATCTCGCGTCCGTTGGTATGGATAACCTGTTTTAACCACGCATAGCTCTTCTTCGGCACGCGCTTCAGGTCTTTCAGGTCGTGATTTTCACGGTTGACGTAGACCACGCCGTAGCGCTTGCGCATGTCACCCTGCGAGCTAAGAATGTCAATCAACCCCCAGCCGAGATAGCCCAATACCTCTGCCCCGTCCTCGAACATCGCCTCTTTCATGGCCTCGATATGCGCCCGGTGGTAGTCGATGCGGTAGGTATCCTCTATGGGGTTTACGCCATCCCAGGACTCAATCACCCCAATGCCGTTCTCAATCGGGAATACTGGCATCCGCCAGTCGTTGGCATAGCGGGTGATGATGGTGCGAAAGCCCAGCGGGTCGATCTGCCAGTTCCACTCGGTGGCCTTCAGGTACGGATTGTTTTTCTCGCCGTGCAGCAGGTAATAGTTCACCGGCGTGCCTTCCGGGATGGCATCGCTGTCCAGCGTTTTGCTGGCGTAGTAGCTGAAGGCCATAAAGTCGTTCTTCGTGCGCGCAAACAGCGCGAGATCGTCTGCGCGGTAGATATCGCCGAAGCCTTCCTGCTCTACCACCGCCATCACCGCCGGGCTGTAGCCCTGGCCCGCGAAGACGCGCAGCAGGTTCTGGTTGAGGAATTCGTCGTACTGCTGGGCGCAGAAGATGTCACGCGGTTTGCAGGTGGCCGGATAAATCAGCTGGTGCGCCAGCATGCCGCCCATCAGCTTGCCCGGCTTAGTCTGGTGCAGGTACTCGGTCAGCGCCATGTGCGCCACCATGGTGTGATGCTGCACTTCGTACAGCTCGCGCAGGGTTTCCTCCCCCTTCATATAGCCGGAGATGCGGAAGGCTATTGGCATGTGGAAAATATTCTGCTCGTTAAAGGTCAGCCAGTACTTCACCCGGTCACCGTAGCAGTCGATCATCTTTTTGCCGTAGCGGATAAACGCCTCCACCACGCGACGATCGTTAAATCCGTTGTACTCCTGCGCCAGCGCCAGCGGCATATCGAAGTGGTAGAGGCAGACCATCGGCTCGATACCGCGGGCGATCAGATCGTCGATAAAACGGTCATAAAACGCGATGCCTTCGGCGTTGAACTCGCCGTCACCCTGCGGGCAGACGCGGCTCCAGGAGATCTGGAAGCGGTAGCAGTTCATGCCCAGATCCTGCATCAGGTCGAAATCTTCCCGGTAGCGGTGGTAGGAGTCGGTGGCCACTTTCCAGTCAGAGATATTTTCACCGGCTTCGCGAATGTCATACACCGACATCCCCTTTCCGCCCTCATTCCAGGCCCCTTCCGTCTGCATGCTCGACACCGAGTTGCCCCATAAGAAGTTGGCTGGCAGTGATTGATTCATGGTTGCCTCCTATATGACTAGTCATTTAAATGATATGACTAGTCATATAGCCGGAGATGAAATTTCGATCAAAGGGGAGGAACGATTTTTGTGAGATGGGTTTGAATAATGACGAGGGATGTCTTGCGAACTGCGCCCTGGCAGCAAGTCATATTGCTGCCAGACGTAAATGAGTCAGCGCAATTCAGGGGAAAGATACCGAACCGCCGAACTCCATATAGATTTTTGCCAGATTATTTAACTGGTTAAAGCGATTTTCATACAGTGCCAGTTCGGCCTGACGGCGTTTCTCCTGAGCATCAAGCCAGAAAGAAATTCGCACCGCGCCCTGGCGATAGCGAACTTCGTTTAACCTCTCTGATTTTTTCGCCAGTTCCAGGCCTTCACGTAGAAGCGTCTCCTGTTCCAGGAGTTGATGACGCAAAGCAAGCGCATCTTCTATGCTACTCATCGCCTTGTAAAGTTCCTGTTTAAACTCCAGAACCCGTTGCTCGTAGTCGTTGCGGGCAATCTTCACGTCCATGCCCCTTTCTCTCCATTCCAGGAACGGCAGGGTCAGGTTTGCTCCAACAGAGCCTACAGGATTTTCCAGGAAGGCCATAAGGCTGCTGCTGCTGGTGCCAAGCGAGCCGGTCAGACTAAACGCTGGATAAAATGCAGTACGCTGGACATCAACGGTGGCCAATGCTTCCCGTACCCGCCACTCTTTAGCGCTGATATCGGGTCGATGCCGCAGCACGTTGACCGGGATCTTTCCACTGACCTGCGGCAGTGGTCCCATTGGTAACGTTTTCGGTTCGACTATCGCGCTGCCCGGCGCGGTTCCAAGCAAAACGGCTTGCTGATTGAGCGCCTGTAAACGTTCATTCTTCAACGCCGCCAGCCTGTTTTCCTGAGAAAGCACGCCCTGCTGAGCATCCACAACATCCAGAGAGGAGGCACCGCCCGCGGCATAACGCGCGTTAGCCAGGCGCAGCGTCTCTTTTGCATAGTTGATGCTTTGTTGCAGGACAGACAGCTGCTGGTTAATAAAGCCTAAGCGCCAGTAATTATTACTGGCATTTGAAAGCAGCGTCAGGCGTGCAGAACGCAGATCCTCTTCCGAGGCAAAACGTGCCCACGCCTTCCCATCGCGCTGCCGCGCTATTTTGCCCCACAGATCCAGCTCATAGCTGGTATTAATACTGGCAACGCTGCCCCTGCTCCAGTTGGCTGAGCTGTTCAGCTGTTTTTTACCGTCAAGCGCGAGCGAACCTTTTAGTCCCGGATCGTTTGTGATGCCAATCCGCTCTTCTTCCAGGCGGGCGCGATAAACACGCAATACTGCTCCAGCGACATCGTTATTGCGCACCATCACCTGCCGCAGCCAGCCGTCGAGGTCTGGATCGTTAAAGGCCTGCCAGTCGAACGGCATCCTCTCCTCCGCAGCATCCGCCTGATACCAGTTGGCAGGGTATTTCACCTCAGGAGGCTGATAGTCGCTTTTCAGAGAGTCGGCGCAGCCAGCACTAAGCAGGACAGCAAGGCATACTGTTAAAGGGGATAATATTTTCATGGGTTACTCGCTGGCCAGTGAAACGACCGGATCCATCCTTGCTGCCTTGCGGGCAGGGAGATAACCAAAGATCATGCCGATTAAAGTTGAGCAGAAGAATGCGGCAGCAGCGGCCTGCCACGAATAAATGGCGGTGAAAATGCCCCCTGCCAGCGCGGTGAACAGCGCTCCGGCGGCATACGACAGTGCAATACCTAACACTCCGCCTATTAGACATACCAGCACAGCCTCAATCATAAACTGCTGCATGATATCGCCCTGACGCGCACCGACCGCCATTCGTACGCCAATCTCATGGGTCCGTTCCGTGACCGACACCAGCATGATATTCATCACCCCAATGCTGCCGATCATCAGCGAGATGCAGGCCACCATCAGAATCAGGATGCTAAAGGTCATTGAGGTCCGTTCTATTGATTGTCGAATCTGCTCGAAATTATAAAGCTGGAAGTCTTTCACGCCGTGGCGTTGAGTGAGAAGCTGAGAAATAGCGCTGACCGCTGCCTCGTTGGCAACATCATCCTTAAGCCTTACGCTGATGCTGGTCAACACCGGTTTTCCTGTCATTCGATACATCACCGTGCTGTAAGGCATCCAGACGTTAATGCGATTAGGCGCATAGCTTCGGCTGTTCCCTTTGGCGATGCCGACAACCCGTGCAGGCACGGAACCCAGAAAAACGATTTGCCCAAGTGCCTTGAGTCCCGCATCGTCAAATAACGCCTTGCGGGCGTTTTCATCAATGATGACTTCCTGCGAGGCATTTCGATCGTCCTGGAAAGTTGATCCCTGCAACAGTTCAATACCGTTTACGCGAAAATGATCGCGCCCAACGCCATTGATCGTGGCGGTAGCGGATTTGCCCAGAAAGCGAATGTTGTCGGAAGCGTTAACTTCGGGGCTGACGCTGTCAACAAACCCCTGCTTTGCTAATGCTTCGGCGTCTGCCGGGACCAGTGTACGAATGGCTTCAGTGCTGTCGTCAAAGAAATCCCTTCCCGGGTAGATGCTCACCACGTTGGTTCCAAGCTCCTTGATATTATCAAGGGTTCGCTGTTTCGCGCCTTCTCCCAGTGCCACCACCGTAACAACCGCGGCGATACCAAAAATAATGCCCGTCATGGTTAACGTCGTGCGCAGGCGATGCGCATTCATCGCTTTTAACGCCATGTGCAGGGATTCACGGGTACGGTCAACAATACTTTGCCACCAGTTTTGCTGAACGCTGTCAGGTCGTTTAAGGGCACCCCCGGAGGTAACACGACTGCCGGTATCAGAAATAATTTCACCGTCACGCAGCTCAATAATACGGTTAGCATGCTGCGCTACCTTCATATCATGTGTCACCATAACCACGGTATGGCCACGCTGATTCAGTTCACTGAGTATTGACAGTACCTCCTGACCGGACTGCGTATCCAGCGCGCCGGTGGGTTCATCCGCCAGAATGATTTCACCGCCGTTAATCAGCGAGCGGGCAATACTCACACGCTGCTGCTGGCCGCCTGAAAGCTCTCCCGGCTTATGATGTTCACGACCTTCCAGCCCGAGTCTTCCAAGCAATGTCGCCGCGCGCAGACGGCGCTTTTCGCGCTCACTGTTGGCATAAATCGCCGGAATTTCAACGTTACTTAACGCGCTCAGGTCGGGCATTAAATGATAACGCTGGAAGATAAAACCGATGTGCTCACGGCGGATCCTTGCCAGATCGTCAGGTGAAAGCTGGGCGGCATTTTGACCGCTGATAAAGTAATCGCCACAATCAGGGACATCGAGACAGCCCATAATATTCATCAGGGTTGACTTACCGGAACCGGAGGCGCCGATGATCGCGACCATCTCCCCAGCAGCGATAGTCAAATCAATCCCTTTAAGCACGGTGAGATCCTGTCCACCGTTCCTGTAGGTGCGGCTGATGCCCTTGAGTTCTATGATATTACTCAAGATACAAACCCTTCCCCGGGCGCTTTTTCACCCGGCTGCGATAACACAACATGTTCCCCGACTTTTACACCGTCCAGGATCTGGATATCCACACTGTTAGTAATGCCGGTTTTGACCTCACGGGTTTCCAGCCGGTTATCACTGGTCAATATCTGCACCTGCTGTTTGTTGCCACTCACCTTGTGCACAGCCTGAATCGGCACCAGTAACGTATTTTTAGCTTCTCCAGCCAGCAAGGTCACCTGTGCTGTCATGGCAATTCGCAGCCGATTTTCTGGATTGGGGACATCCAGCAGCGCGTTGTAGTACACCGAAGCATTTGACGTGCCTGACCCTGAGGCTGAGCTACTGCTGGCAAGGCTATCATCTTTCATAACCGACTCAGGTGCCAGTTCAACGGTACGTAACGTGGCGTCATAATGCTTATCCGGCTCAGAGAAAATGGTGAATCTGGCTTTCTGTCCCGGTGAAATTCGCGTGATATCCGCCTCAGAGATCTGGGCTTTAATTGTCATCACGTCCAGACGTGCGAGTTTGATAATGGTCGGCGCACTTTGGCTGGAGTTAACCGTTTGGCCCTGTTGGGTGACAACGGCAATAACAATGCCGTCCATGGGAGCAACAACTTTTGTATAACCCAAATCGACCTTTTTCTTGTCGACATCAATTTGCGCCTGGACGAGTTTGGCATTCAGTGCCGATAGCTCAGCGCGGGTACTGGCCAGCGTGGTTTCAGCCGTTTCGAAATCTTCTCTCGAGCTGGCATCCTCATTTAACATCTGGCGCTGGCGCTTAAAACGCAATGAGGCTTGCTTCAACTGCGCCTGCTTAGCCTGAAGGTCCGCTTTTACCACGTTGAGAGCAGCTTCTGCGTTGCGTAAATCATTCCGCTGCGGCACGTCATCAATTTCAGCGATGAGCTGCCCTTTAGTGACACGATCGCCTAACTTCACCTTCAGCGACTTAACCTGGCCAGAAACCTGTGCCCCAACGTTGACCCGCTCAATCGCATCAATTCGACCGGTAGCAAGTACGGCGTTTTCAATATCGCCGATGCGTACTGGAGCGGTAACATACTCAGGAACCTCGGGGCTTCTCAGGAAGAAGAACAAGGCGATGCTAAAAATAATTAGCAGAGCCGCAGCACAGGTCATTACGCGTCGGGGAGGGAATTTTGTTAACATTACGCAGGTTTTCCATAACGATAAACAGCAGTGAATCAGGCATCATAGTAACATCGCCAGTATTTACGGGAGGTAAACCTGCGCTATTTGGTCAAGTAGCGTCATCGTAGACCCCCGCCATCAATTACACAGAATCACCAGGTCCGCCTGTAAACCGCCGCAAGCGTGGGATTTTGTGCCTAAATCCACAGAGTCCCCTTTTGCTGAGCCCCACCTGCGATTTTTCCCATAATCGATTCATTGTGCATTAAGTGCTTAATTATAGTTGCAACTCACATATGATAATAGTAATTATTATCATTAGCATTTGCACTGATGGTTTATCTGGCAAGGTATACAGAGGTATCAGGAAACAAGCCTCTCCAGGTTTGTTGAACGGTCTCACACTCAACAAATGCATCTGAACACCGCGGCGTGGCAGCACGACGCCGCCTGGGCTGTTCAAAAGGACAACGGCGCGTAAGCGTTAATGGAAGCCGGGACAAGGAATTCCCGATTCACCAGCCTACATCACGGAATAGTCAGCGACAGGACCGTTCGTAAGGCTGGTGAAACTCAAAAAGGACGCAGCGTCTGTCAAAGCAGGCTTAACGAAAATTAACGTCCTGCTGCTGGCATATGACTGCGTCGACTTCCTGATTTAGTTCGTCAAGCGGAGAGGGATTTTCTCATGCGTATTTTGTTTGTAGGCCCGCCTCTCTATGGGCTGCTGTATCCTGTGCTGTCTCTGGCACAGGCGTTTCGCGTTAACGGCCATGAAGTGCTGATCGCCAGCGGAGGAAAATTCGCCCAAAAAGCGGCAGAAGCAGGGCTGGTGGTATTTGACGCCGCACCCGGTTTTGATTCTGAAGCTGACTATCGCCGCCGCGAGGCACAGCGAAAAGAAAGCAACATCGGCACAAAAATGGGCAACTTCTCATTCTTCAGCGAAGAGATGGCCGACCACCTGGTGGAGTTTGCCGGACACTGGCGGCCCGATCTCATCATCTACCCGCCGCTCGGCGTCATCGGGCCTCTGATTGCCGCCAAATACGATATACCGGTCGTAATGCAAACCGTCGGCTTCGGCCATACGCCCTGGCATATCAAAGGCGTAACGCGTTCGCTCGCGGACGCCTATCATCGCCACGGCGTTGGGGCCGCACCGCGCGATATGGCCTGGATCGACGTAACACCACCGAGCATGAGCATTCTTGAAAACGACGGAGAACCCATTATTCCCATGCAGTACGTCCCGTACAACGGCGGCGCGGTGTGGGAACCGTGGTGGGAGAGGACGCCCGACCGTAAACGTCTGCTGGTGAGTCTCGGTACCGTCAAACCGATGGTCGACGGCCTTGACCTGATCGCCTGGGTGATGGATTCCGCCAGTGAAGTCGATGCCGAGATCATCCTGCATCTTTCGGCCAATGCGCGGTCGGATCTGCGCTCACTGCCCTCAAATGTTCGCCTGGTCGACTGGATACCCATGGGAGCCTTCCTGAACGGCGCAGATGGCTTCATTCATCATGGTGGCGCGGGCAATACCCTGACGGCGCTGCACGCCGGTATTCCACAGATCGTCTTCGGCCAGGGTGCCGATCGCCCGGTAAATGCCCGCGCTGTTGTCGAACGCGGCTGCGGGATCATCCCCGGCGACGACGGCCTGTCGAGCAGCATGATCAATGCTTTCCTCGACAATCGCGCGCTTCGCGACGCCTCTGAAGAGGTAGCGGCGGAAATGGCAGCGCAACCCTGTCCGAGCGAGGTGGCGAAAAGCCTGATCGCGAGGGTACAGAAAGGGTAGCCACTACGCCGTCATGACGATCATACGCCAGCACGCATCCAGGAGATACGCCCGTAACAATGCGGGACCGGATCGGGCTGGCGCTTTTTTTTGCACAGCGATCCGACTTGGATCCTATTTTTTACAGACGGAGGAGGCTTAATGCCTGCGACTCACTCTCCCACTCCTGCGCGGTCCTGGATAGTTCGCCTGGCACGCGTGTGCTGGGAACGTAAGAAACTTAGCATCATCGTAGTGGTAGCGTCGGTCTCGACCATTCTGCTGGCCGCGCTGACGCCGTTGCTGACAAGGCAAGCGGTGAACGACGCGCTGGCGGGCAATCCGACTCGTCTGCCGTGGCTGGCCTGCGGGCTATTGCTGATTGCCTTTTTTGATTTCATCGGTAACTACGTGCGCCGCGGTTATGCCGGGGAGCTCTCGCTCTGGGTGCAGCACACCCTGCGAGGACGGGCATTCGACAGTATTCAAAAACTTGACGGCGCAGGCCAGGACGCACTGCGCACCGGGCAGGTGATTTCACGGACCAACAGCGATCTGCAGCAGGTGCATACCCTGCTACAGATGTGCCCGGTGCCGCTGGCGGTGTTCACTTATTACATTGCCGGCATTGCCGTGATGCTGTGGATGTCACCCGCCATGACGCTCATCGTCGTGTGCGTACTGGCATGCCTGGCTATCACTGCGCTGCGCGCGCGTCGCCGGGTCTTTGCGCAAACCGGGCTGGCCTCGGACCGACTGGCAAATCTCACCGAACATATGCGCGAGGTGCTGGCGCAGATCTCAGTGGTAAAATCCTGCGTGGCGGAGCTGCGTGAAACGCGCTGGCTGGATCGCCAGTCGCGGCAGATGGTGCGGGTACGCATCGGCGCGGCCATCTCGCAGGCGATGCCAGGTGCCACCATGCTGGCGCTACCGGTGCTCGGGCAAATCGTCCTGCTGTGCTACGGCGGCTGGTCGGTTATGCACGGGCGCATCGATCTCGGCACCTTCGTGGCGTTTGCCAGCTTCCTCGCGATGCTGACCGGGCCAACCCGTGTACTGGCATCGTTTCTGGTTATCGCCCAGCGCACCCAGGCGTCCGTGGAGCGCGTGTTTGCTCTGATCGACACCCGTTCGCAGATGGAAGACGGGACGGAGACGGTTAACGGTCAGGTTATCGGGCTGCAACTGGAGAATATGAGCTTCGAGTACCGTGGCGGCAGACGCATCCTCAGCGATGTCTCCTTTTCCCTGCACGCCGGTGAAACGGTGGCGGTAGTGGGCGCATCGGGTTCCGGGAAATCCACGCTGCTGATGCTGCTGGCGCGTTTTTACGATCCCAGCGCCGGAGAGATATGGCTCAACACCAGCGCAGGCCGACAGAACCTCCGCGATCTCAGGCTGGAGGCGCTTCGTCGTCGGGTAGGCGTTGTGTTTGAGGATGCTTTTCTGTTTGCCGGTACGGTGGCGGAAAATATCGCCTACGGGCACCCTCAGGCAACGGCGGACGACATTCGCCTCGCGGCGAGGGCAGCAGGAGCCAGCGATTTTATCAACGCCCTGCCGAAAGGCTTCGATACCCAATTAACCGAACGCGGTACGAATCTTTCCGGCGGACAGAGGCAGCGAATCGCGCTGGCACGGGCGCTCATTACCGCGCCGGAAGTGTTGATCCTCGATGACACCACCTCGGCGGTCGATGCCGGTACTGAAGCGGAGATCAACACCGCGCTGAGTCGCTATGCTGACGAAAAGCATATGCTGCTGGTGATTGCCCGACGCCGTTCGACGCTTCAGTTAGCCAGCCGGATTGTGGTGCTGGATAAGGGCCGGGTGGTGGACACCGGAACCCAGGCAGAACTTGAAGCGCGCTGTCCGGCGTTCCGCGCGCTGATGACCGGCGACGGCGATTTCCTCGCGCCTTCCCACAGTGGGCCTAACGGATTGTGGCCGACCGTACCAGCGGCACAAGACGATGCGGCGCAGACGGGGGATAAAGGCTTTGTCGCCCGTATGACGCGCGTGCCGGAAAATGCAGTACAGCAGGCGCTGGCCGGTAAAGGCCGCAAAGTCACGTCGCTGCTGAAGCCCGTGGCGTGGATGTTCGTCATCGCCGCCCTGCTGATCGCCCTCGATTCGGCGGCAGGCGTCGGGGTACTTATACTGTTGCAGCGCGGCATTGACTCCGGCGTTGCCACAGGCGATATGTCGACTATCGGCCTCTGTGCCCTATTCGCCCTGTGCCTGGTGGCCGTGAGCTGGTGTTGTTATTCACTACAGACTGTCTTCGCCGCCAGAGCGGCAGAGTCAGTCCAGCATACGGTGCGCTTGCGCAGCTTCGGCCATATGCTGCGTCTTGGTCTCCCCTGGCATGAAAAGCATGTCGATTCGCGTCTGACCCGCATGACCGTAGATGTGGACTCTCTCGCCCGCTTTCTGCAAAACGGCCTTGCCGGTGCAGCCACCAGCCTGGTGACAATGTTCGCCATCGCCGCCGCCATGTTCTGGCTCGACCCGCTCCTGGCGCTGACGGCATTAAGCGCGGTGCCAGTGGTCGCACTGGCAACCTGGATTTATCGCCGCCTCAGCTCCCCTGCTTATGCGCAGGCGCGGCTGGAAATAGGCAAAGTCAACAGCACCCTGCAGGAGAAAGTCTCCGGCTTGCGCGTTGTGCAATCGCATGGCCAGCAGGAACAGGAAGCCGCCCGGCTGCGCGCGTTATCGGATCGGTTCCGTGCGACCCGCGTACGTGCGCAAAAATACCTTGCCGTCTATTTCCCGTTCCTGACCTTCTGCACCGAGGCCTCCTATGCCGCCGTTCTTCTGGTGGGTGCATCGCGGGTCGCCGAAGGCGAAATGACCGCCGGGGTGCTGGCGGCTTTCTTCCTGCTGCTGGGGCAATTCTATGGGCCAGTGCAGCAGTTATCAGGAATTGTCGACGCCTGGCAGCAGGCGACGGCCAGCGGCAAACATATCAATGAACTGCTGGCGACCGAAGGCACAGAGAACATCGAGCCCTCTTCCGCACCGCCCGCCACCGGCGCGCTGCATCTTGATGAGGTCACGTTCAGTTATCCCGACAGCCCTGAACCCGCGCTGAACAAACTTACCCTGACAATCCCTGAGGGAAGGGTCGTCGCGGTCGTTGGTCGCAGCGGTGCGGGTAAGTCAACGCTGATTAAGCTGATCGCCGGATTGTATTCCCCCACCCACGGCAGGATCAGCATTGGCGATCGGATGATTGATGATGCCTCGCTTGCCGATTACCGTCGCCAGATTGGGCTGGTCGATCAGGATGTGGCGTTGTTTAGTGGTGATATCGCGGAAAACATTCGTTATTCACGGCCATCCAGTACCAATGACGACATTGAGATTGCCTCTCAACGGGCAGGGCTGTATGAGACGGTGCGCAATCTGCCGCAGGGATTCCGCACACCGGTGAATAACGGCGGTGCCGATCTGTCCGCAGGTCAGCGCCAGCTGATTGCGCTGGCCCGCGCACAACTGGCGAATGCTCACATCCTGCTGCTTGATGAAGCCACGTCACGCCTGGATCGCACATCCGAAGAGCGATTGATGTCATCGTTAACAGACGTCGCGCACACCGGGAAGCACCTGGCGCTGATTGTGGCGCACCGTCTGACCACCGCGCAGCGCTGCGATCTGATTGCCGTTATCGATAAGGGGCAGCTTGCGGAATACGGCACCCACGAACAGCTGTTAGCGGCCGGCGGCCTCTACACCCGCTTGTGGCATGACAGCGTCGGCAGCTCTGTTCCCCATCGCCAGCACGACATCACGGGGGAAATCGTGGAAGAGTAATTGCGCACGTAAGACATTACAAAACACGCGCTAAAGCGGCTGTTCCCGGAATAGCCGCTTTAGCTATTTATACTGACACCCTTCATATTCAAAGAGAGTGAATGCTGAACATGCAACAACATCCCTCTGCTATCGCCAGGCTGCGCAGCCAGCTGGCAGCAGGCCACATTGCTAACCTTTCTGACTTCTGGCGAGACGCTGAGTCGCTAAATGTACCGCTGGTGACGCCAGTCGACGGAGCGAAAGACGAGCGTGATGTGACATTTCTGTGGCGCGCCAGGCACCCTCTACAGGGCGTTTATCTGCGTCTGAATCGGGTGACGGATAAAGAGCACGTGGCGAAAGGGATGATGACCGCCCTTCCCGCGACGGATATCTGGACTCTGACACTGCGTTTACCCGCAAGCTACTGCGGCTCCTATTCGCTGGTGGAAATCCCCCCCGGCACCCCGGCCGAGACGATTGCACAGTCCGGAGGCCGCTTTGCTACCCTCGTCGGGCACGTCGATCCGCTAAACAAAACGCCGGGGATCAACGTTCGGGGAAGCACACAGGAGTCGGTGCTGGCGCTTGATAAAGCCCCCGCCCAGTCCGAATGGCGCGGCGGGTCACCCAGCGGGCAATTGCTTACCTCGGCGCGCACTCTCGCCGGGGAATCGCGCCGGGTTCGGCTCTATCTGCCGGACGTTGATGTTTCGCAGCCCCTCGGCCTGGTGGTACTGCCCGATGGTGAAACCTGGTTCGATCACCTTGGCGTATGCGCGGCAATTGACGCCGCCATAAACAACGGACGCATCGTGCCTGTGGCTGTACTTGGCATCGACAATATCGATGAACACGAGCGAACTGCGATACTCGGCGGGCGCAGCGAGCTGATAAAGGATATCGCCGACCAGTTGTTGCCGACGATCCGCGCCGAACACCCGCAGCGGCGGTGGGCAGACCGTTCGCGCACCGTGCTGGCCGGACAGAGCCTCGGCGGGGTCAGCGCGCTCATGGCCGCTCGTTACGCACCGGAAACGTTCGGGCTGGCGCTCAGCCACTCCCCTTCGATGTGGTGGACGCCAGAGGGTGCCAGCCGGCCAAACGTGTTCAGCGAAACCGATTCGTCATGGGTGAGCGAACATCTGCTTTCTGCCCCGCCGCAGGGCGTGCGCATCCGCCTGTGCGTGGGATCGCTGGAAGGTTCGACGGTACCCCACGTTCAGCGGCTGCATCAGCAGTTGCTTACCGCTGGCGTCGACAGCCATTGCGCAATGTATACCGGGGGTCACGATTACGCATGGTGGCGCGGCGCACTGATTGACGGGCTTGGTTTACTCCAGGGTTGACTTGACCCGCGAACACTTTCAGGCAACTGTACAGGCTTCCTGAATAAAGAAAATGTCACCTGCGGAAAAGGAATAAACATCAGATGTATGCCCGCGAGTATCGCCCAACACGCTCACGCAAGGCGCTTGTCACTCTTCTTTCTGGTCTCACCCTTATCTGGAATGCGCACGCTTTCGCAAAGCCGGATATGCAGCCACTGGGGCCGAATATCGCCGATAAAGGCTCTGCGTTTTACCATTTCAGCGTCAACTCGTTCGACTCCGCCGATGGCAGCCGCCATTATCGGGTATGGACGGCCGTGCCAAATAAAGCCGCACCGGCGTCGGGCTACCCGATTTTATATATGCTCGACGGCAACGCAGTTATGGACCGCCTGAACGACGACCTGCTCAAACAGCTGGCAGAAAAATCACCGCCGGTGATTGTGGCTGTCGGGTATCAGACCAACCTCCCCTTCGATCTCAACGGCAGGGCCTACGACTATACGCCAGCAGCAGAAAGCGGCAAAACGGATACCCGCAACGGGCGTTTTAGCCGTAAGAGTGGGGGTAGCAACGACTTTCGCCAGTTACTGGAAACGCGTATAGCGCCAAAGGTGGAACAGGGATTGAATATCGATCGGCAGCGTCGCGGCCTGTGGGGGCACTCCTACGGCGGCCTGTTCGTGCTGGATGCATGGCTGTCTTCCCCTTATTTCCGGACGTATTACAGCGCCAGCCCGTCGTTGGGCAGAGGCCATGATGCGCTACTGAGCCGCATCACGGCGGTTGAGCCGTCGCAATACTGCGCCAGGCGCCTGATGATAATGGAAGGTTCGGCGACGCCGGGCGATAACCGGGAAACGCATGCTGCCGGAGTGCTGACGAAAATTCATGCCACCCTCGCCACGCTGGAAGATAAAGGCGTCAATGCCGCCTTTTGGGATTTCCCAAACCTGGGACACGGGCCGATGTTCAATGCCTCCTTCCGCGGAGCGCTGTTAGATATCAGTGGTGAAAACGCAGGTAACACAGCAGGCTGTCATTCATTAAGCCGCTAAACACTGCCCGCCTTGACGCGGGCAGTACGCCTCTGGCACTACGATCAGAATGACGCGGTTACACCGGCATAATAAGCCCGACCAGGCTCGTTATAGGTATTCGCCCCTTCGGAAGATCGGTAGATCTGTTTATCTAAGATATTGCTGACACCAACGTTAAGACGCAGATTTTTATTAATATCGTAATTGAAGTTCGTCCCCACCAGCGAATAAGCGCCCAGCTCTTTACCTGACAGACCGCCAGTATCTTCACTACGAGTTTCCGAATGAGTACGCGGTTTTTGTCTGCCGTATAACGTCCAGTTGACGCTGGCAGAGAACGCCTGGGTGATGGTCCAGTCAAGCGAGTTATTAATGGTGTATTTCGGGATGATCGACAGCGGGTTACCGGTGTCTTTTTGCTCCGAGGTGATCATCCAGGTGGCATTGGTATTCCAGTTCAGACGATCTTTCACCAGCGGGAACGCCATGCTGGCTTCGATACCGTCCACCAGTGCTTTCCCGCCGTTCTGCCACTGGAGAATATATGCGCCGGAAGCGGTTTGCCCGATAACATTATCGCCGGCCACGATCTTATTCTGGTAGTCATTGCGGAAGTAGGTCACGCTGGCATGGTAATCTTCCCAGGCGAACTCCAGCCCAATTTCTTTATTGATGCTGATTTCCGGATCGAGATCTTTATTACCGATCAGGTAGCAGCCGCCCGATGTAATATCTTTTGGACAACCGTTGCCTTTCGAGTAGAGCAGATAACCTTCGCTGGATTGGTACAGGTTTGGTGCTTTAAAGGTTCTGGCAATCCCCGCTTTGACTTTGAAGTAATCGCCCAATTCCTGCGAGAGGTTCAGGCTGGGGCTGAAGTTACCGCCGGACTCGTTGAGATAATCAAAGCGCAGGCCGGGAATGATATTCGTGCCGGGAACCGGCTCAATATTATCTTCAATATACAGCGCACTGATTTGGGAATGGTTTTTACTGCTGCGATCCGCAGCCGAGCCAGAAATGCCGCCGATATCACTGTCATCCACGGTCAGGCTGGTAGAGGAAGGATCGTCGAGCTCATCGCGGCTCCACTCCGCACCCACGGTCAGCGTTTGATCGACCAGCGCATTCAGCGGAATATTAAGCTCGCCGCTGGTTCGCCAGGAGCTCAGGCGATTGGTCGTGAACTTTTCATCCGCCGAAATACGCCCTTCACCGCCGCCGGATAATCCTTCATTCATGCGGGTGTTATTGGTTTTCTCGTAATAGACACCAAAACGGCTTTGACCCCAGTCCCAGATACCATTATGTGTAACGCCATAATTCTGCCGGTACAGGCGGTTCGTCTCTTCGCCGGATTTCGCCAGGCTTTCAGTGACGGCACTGGAAGAACTGTTTTGCGTATCGCCTGCATAGATATTCCCCTGGCGGCTATATCCGGCTTCGAAATCGATAATTTGCTGCGGATTTAATTTCCACGAGACAACGCCGTTAATATCTTTGTTGCGCACCCCTTCATGCCCGGCCGCGTTTTTCGTACCGGCCGAGGAGTTAATATCCCAGCTGTCGGCATCGGTTTTATTCAGGTTTCCGTACAGGCGCATGGTCAGCGCATCGCCAGCCAGCGGCCCGCTAAGGCTGAAGTTGGCGCGACGCGTAGCGCCTTCGTCGCTGCTTTCCGGCTGGTTGGTGTATAACGACAGCGAACCGTGCCAGTCGTTGGTAGGGCGTTTGGTAATGATGTTCACCACCCCGCCCGCTGCGCCCGAACCGTAGCGTGCCGCCGCAGGGCCGCGGATCACTTCAATACGCTCAACCTGTTCCGGTGGCACCCAGTTGGTGTCGCCGCGGGTATCACGCTCTCCACGCCAGCTATAACGCACGGCGTTGCGCGACGTCACCGGCACACCATCAATTAAAATTAAGGTGTTCTCCGGCCCCATGCCGCGAATGTCGATCTGGCGGTTATTACCACGTGTACCCGAGGCGCTGTTGCCGGTCAGATTGACACCGGGCATTTTGCGAATAATATCGGAGAGATCGTTGACCGGAGGGTTCTTTTTAATATCTTCGCTGGTAATAATCGACACGCCCGGCTGCTGTTTGAGTACCTGCTCAGCGGTGGCTTCCACCACCAGGGTCTCGTCGTTATCATCGGAGGATTTTGCCAGTGATACCTGACTGTTCAACCCTGCCAGGAGCGCAGTGAGCGGCCAGAAGATCTTGATAATTCTCATACCCATTCCCTAATACATGCCTAACGTAAAAGTGATCGATCGTTAAGCTCACATCCTTGCCAGATATTTTAAACTGCCATTATTTTTATAATAAGAATGATAATTAGTATCATTTGGAGAGGATTAAGGCAATCCTTAATACACGGATGCGCGCATTAATGAAACGCACGCATTGGCCCGGAGTGATTCTTCCCGGGTACCGCCCTGTGCGTTCGTAAAGCTGGCATACTGAAACAGCGGAAGAAGAGAACAGCCCATTGGTATTTCGTGTAGTGACATAACGTTAATATGTCATTACAAGGGAACGCAGCCCCGGTAAGCGCAAGCGCCACCGGGGAAAGAAAGGTTATTGTTGCGCTAACTGATTGCGACGGTACTCGCCCTGGCGCTCCAGCATCCAGCCAGGATACTCGCGCGGCAGCGCGCTGACCGCATCCAGCTGTTTCAGCTCATCATCGCTCAGCTGAATGCCGGTTGCGGCAATGTTGTCATCCAGCTGATCGACCCGTTTCGCCCCGATGATGACGCTGGTCACCGCCTTCTGGTGCAGCAGCCACGCCAGCGCGATTTGCGCCACGGAAACGCCTTTACTTTCAGCGATGGTACGCATCACGTCCACGCAGTCGAAGGCGCGATCTTTATTCACTGGCGGGAAGTCGAACGCCAGGCGACGACTACCGGCCGCGCTCTGCCCGTCGCGATCGTATTTTCCGCTCAGCAGACCACCCGCCAGCGGGCTCCATACCATCAACCCGACGCCTTCGCTCTGCATCATCGGCACCAGTTCGCGCTCAAGGTCGCGCCCGGCGATGGTGTAGTACGCCTGCAATGAGGCAAAACGCGCCAGCCCCAGACGCTCAGAGATGCCGAGCGCTTTGGCAATCTGCCATGCCGCCCAGTTCGAGACGCCGATATAGCGTACGTGACCGTGCTGCACAAGATTATCCAGCGCGTAAAGCGTCTCCTCGATGGGGGTCGCGGGGTCGAAACCGTGTAGCTGATAGAGATCGATATGATCCAGCTGCAAGCGACGCAGGCTCTCCTTCACGCCGCTGATGATGTGATAGCGCGAGCTACCGCGCGAGTTCACCCCCGCTGTGCCGGTTTCACCGAACACCTTGGTGGCAACGACCACGTTTTCGCGCGGAATTTTCAGGTTCTTCAGCGCCTGCCCGGTGATCTCCTCTGAACGCCCTTCCGAGTAGACATCTGCCGTGTCGATAAAATTGATCCCGGCGTCCAGCGCGCGGCCCACCAGCTGCTCGGCGTCGCTTTGCTGAAGCTGACCAATTTTGCCCCACATGCCGCCTTCACCGCCGAAGGTCATGGTGCCGAGGCAGAGTTCAGAAACAAACAGTCCGGTATTGCCCAGTTTTTGATAACGCATAACGCTTTCCTCGCATGTCGATTGGATGTCTGTTAGTTATACCCGCCCCCCAGCCATCGCGAATGTGGCGTTCCTGTCCGTTTCTTGCCCAATCCTCTGAATCTATCCGCGCGGGGCGTCGCCAAAGACGCTGTAGTCTGGCAGCCGTACCTGCTGATACGGCTCCCAGCCGCCGCCGAGGGCTTTGTAGAGCGCCACCAGGTCAAGCGCGCTCTGCACCTGCGCCTGCGCCCGCTGCTGTTCGGCCTGAGCGAGCTGACGCTGGGCGTCCAGCACGTCAATAAAGCTGGCGATCCCCTGCCGGTAGCTGTCGCTGGCGAGATCAAAGGCGTTTTGCAGCGCGTCGATGGTTTTCGCCAGGCCCGCTTCACGCTGCTGGTCGGTGCGATAGCTCACCAGCGCGTTTTCAACGTCGCCGAGCGCCGTCAGTACCGTCTGGCGATAGTCCAGCACTGCCGCCCCCTGCTGCGCGCGCGCCACCTTGACGCTGGAGACCAGCCGACCGCCCTGGAAAATCGGTATGGAAACCTGCGGGCCAAAGCTGTAGAAGTGGCTGCTCCAGTCGGTCAGCCAGTTAGATTCACTGTTGCGCAGGCCAAACTGTCCGGAGAGGGTAAAGCTCGGGAACAGCTCTGCCACCGAGACGCCAATCTGCGCCGTGGCGGCATGGAGATTCGCCTCGGCTTCGCGCACGTCCGGGCGACGGCGGGCCAGCGTCGACGGAATACCGGTCTGCACAATATCTGGCAGGGCAGGCATCGGCTGCACGGATTGCAGTTCGGCATCCAGCGCGCCCGGCGGTTTGCCGAGCAGGATCGCCAGCCCGTTCATCGCCTGGCGTTCCTGCGCCTGATACTGCGGCAGCTGCGCTTCAAGATTGCCCAGCTGCGCCCGGGCATTTTCCACGTCCATCTGCGGCGACAGCCCGCCCCGCTGGCGGCTTTCGGTCAGATCCAGCGTCTGCTGTGCGCTTTCAATTTGCGTATTAAGCGTGGCAATGATGCTCTGCGCCCCACGCAGCTGTAGCCACGCCCGCGCCACTTCGGCTTCCAGCGAGACCAGCGCATCGTTACGCTGCTCGATCGCCGCCCGCTGCTGCGCCTCAGCCGCTTCTACCTGACGGCGCACCTTGCCCCACAGGTCGATTTCCCACTGGGCGTCGAAGCTGCCCTGATAGAGGTTTATCGGCTGCGTCAGCGGGCCTAACGCGCCCCGCAGTTCAGGATCGACATTATTCAACTGGTCATACACGCCGTGGGATTTCAGCTCCCCTTCCAGCCCAAGCTGCTGGCGCGTCGCCTGCACATTGCCATTCACCGACGGGAAAAACGCCCCGCCGGCCTGGTTAATCTGTTCGCGCGCGCCGGCAATGCGTAATACCGTTTGCTGTAGCGTCAGATTCCCGGCGATGGCGCGTTCAATCAGGCTGTCGAGCTGCGGCGAGCCGAAGGTTGTCCACCAGCGCGGGTTAGTGGCCGCGGAGGAAGTTTGCGATTTCACCGCGCTGTCGCCCTTATCGTTCCAGTGCGTGGTGGCGGGCGGTGCAGGCTGTTGGTAGTCCGGCCCGACGGCGCAGCCCACCAGCAGCATCATTATCATCAGGGGGTGTAAACGTCTGTGTATCATCAGTGTGCTCCTGCACTCCCCTCGCTCTTAACCGGCGAGAGCAACAAACAAAACGGAATCAGTAATAGGGCCACCGCGCTCAGAATGGTGAAGACGTCGATGTAGGCCAGAAAGCGCGACTGCTCGATCATCGTCTGGTACATCCGCCCGGTGGCAATGCCGGTCGGATCGCCCACCTGAGTGGTGAAGTTCTGGATCGCCTGGGCGCTTTCGCGAATCGCCAGCTGGAACTGCTCGTTAAACGGCGAAGCGTGGTAAGCCAGATGCGCGCTGTGCGCCTGCGAGCGCTCGGTGATCGCCGCCGTCGAGAGCGAAATCCCAATCGAGCCGGCCACGTTGCGGAACATGGTAAACAGCGCCGCCGCGTCGGCATTGAGCCGCCTCGGGATCGAGATAAAGGCGATGGTGGTCAGCGGCACAAACAGGAACCCCAGCCCTATCGACTGCGCGCTGCGGAACAGCACCAGCGTTTCGAAGTCGATATCCGGCGTCAGCGTGCGGGACCAGAAGAACGACACCGCCAGGCAGGTAAAGCCGAAGGCGATGATCCAGCGCGTCTGCACCACCGGCATCAGCTTCAGCACCAGCGGGATGGTCAGCACAATCAGCACCGCGCCGGGCGAGAGCACCAGCCCGGACCAGGTGGCGGTATAGCCCAAATCCTGCTGCGCCAGCTGCGGAATAACCACCGAACTGCCGTACAGGATCATCGCCATCCCCGCCATCAGCAGGCTGGAGATCGCAAAGTTGCGGTCCTTCATACAGTGCAGATCCACCACCGGCTTTCTGGCATACATCAGCCAGTAGATCGCGCCGATAATGCCGACCAGCGTCAGTACTGCGAAGGTGCGGATAAAGTTCGAATAGAACCAGTCATCATCTTCGCCCCGGTCGAGCATCACCTGCAAACAGCCAAGACCGAGGGCGATCAGGCCGATCCCCGTCCAGTCGACGGTGAGCTTCTCTTCCGACTTTTTCTCCCACGGCGGATCTTCCAGCAGCTGATAGATAGCCAGCACCGTCACAATCCCTACCGGGATATTGATAAAGAACACCCAGCGCCAGGAGTAGTTATCGGTGATCCATCCCCCCAGCGTGGGACCGAGTACCGGCGCGACGATAATGGCAATGGATGAAAGGCCAAAGGCTTTGCCCCTGTCCTCCGGCTTGAAGTAGTCGAGTAGCACCGACTGCTGGGTAGGCTGCAATCCGCCGCCAAAGAACCCCTGCATCACGCGGAACAGGATGATTTGCCATAGCTCGGTGGCGATGCCACACAGGAACGAGCAGATGGTGAACATCACAATGCAGATCAGGAAGAACTGCTTGCGACCAAACAGGCGGCTCAGAAAGGCCGAAATCGGCAGCACGATGCCGTTCGCCACCAGGTAGCTGGTGAGCACCCAGGTGGATTCGTCATAGCTGGCCGAGAGCGACCCCGCGACGTGGGGCAACGCCACGTTGACGATGGTGGTGTCCAGAATTTCCATAAACACCGCCAGGGTGACCACAATCGCCACCGCCCACGGGTTACTGGCGGGCTTCCAGTTATCGTGGCTGTGATCCGTCATTCCACGGTGACCTTCGGTTCAACCGACAGCCCCAGCGGCAGCGGCTTGTTCGGATCCAGCCCTTTATCAATGACGATTTTCACCGGCACGCGCTGAACGATCTTCACAAAGTTACCGGTGGCGTTTTCCGACGGGAAGGCGGAGAAGCGCGAGCCGCTGCCCTGCTGGATGCTGTCGATATGGCCTTCCAGCTCCATATCCGGCCAGGCATCGACGGACACGGTCACTTTGTCGCCCGGCTTCATGCGCTCAAGCTGCGACTCCTTGAAGTTCGCCACCACCCACACGTTCGGGGAAACCAGCGAGAACAGCGCCGTACCTGCCTGCACCAGCGTACCGGGCTGGACGTTGCGTTTGGTGACAAAACCGTCGAACGGGGCGCGGACTTCGGTATAAGAGAGGTTCAGGTTGGCGGTTTCCAGCTGCGCTCTGGCCTGATCGACCTGCCGTTCGCGGGCTTCGACGTTGGTCTCCTGCTGGCGGATTTGCAGCTGAACCTGCTCCGCCACTTCCAGCTGCGCCTGCGCGCTGGCCAGACCCGCCTGGGCACTCCTCAGTTGAGCGTTCGCGGCATCGATACTTTGTTGCGTGGTCGCGCGCGGGTCAACGCCGCGCTGACGGCGGTACTCCGCCTGCGCGTTGGCCATATCCGCCTGGGCTTTCAGTACCTGGGCTTTGGCTTCATCGCGCTGGGCGGGATATTGCACCTTCGAGAGCGCCAGCTGCGCCTGCGCCTGGTGCAACTGCGCAACCGCCAGCCCAAGCTGGGCCTGGGCCTGATCGCGCTGGGCGGTGGTATCACGCGGATCGATCACCACCAGCACATCCCCTTTCTTCACGCGCTGGTTATCCCGCACGCGAAGTTCGGTGACGTAGCCTGCCGTTTTTGGGGCAATGGTCACTACGTCGCCGTCGGTGAAGGCGTCGTCGGTGGTCTCTTCGTTACGGGTTAAAAACCACCAGACCAGCGCCACAATCACCATCACGATGACCACGATGCCAAGGATAATTAACGGTTTTTTCCCCGGGCGCTTGCGCTCGTTATTGTTTTGATCCTGCTCGTCAGCAGGTGGGTTTTGATCTTCTGCCATAGTTCAGCAACGGTCCTGTCAGTGAGCGGCATCACACTATGCCGTTCACTAAAGCTAGGACGTTGCTATACATTTGCCAGGAAAAACTGACAAATTGCGCACTATATGAGAAGGAATAGTCCGAAACCGACCGCCGCTGACCAGAGCAGCATCGGGATTGACCATAAATGGAAGCGCCACCAGATGCGGCGATCGTTGGCCATCCGCAGGGCGATGAGGTTAGCCAGCGAGCCAGGCAGCAGCCCAAAGCCGCCGACGTTGACCGCCCACGCCAGCAGTACCGTTGGGGGAACATAGTTAAGCAGCAAAATGGTGGACGGCACGTTACTGATCACCTGCGAGAGACCAATCGCCGTCAGCCATAATCCCGGCTGCGACAGACCGCTGACGCTATGGAGAACGTTCTGCAATACCGGAAGCTGGATCAGGAGATGGACGTCAATAAACATCGCCATAAACACCAGCAGCAGCGTCCAGTCAACGCTCACCAGCACCCGCCGGGCGAGGAACAGGAAGCCGCACGCCACCAGCAGCGCGCCCGCCAGCGCCAGGTTTAACTCCAGAGCGATAAGGAAAACGATATACAGCCCCAGGCAGCTCCAGACGAGACGCGGCTGCCACTGGGGGCCGGTTGTACCGCTGTGGTACTGCAACGATTTATTCGGGAAAGCAAACCAGCCCACCGCCAGCAGCGACGCCACGATCGCCAGCGCCAGCGGCGCCATCTGCCCGGTAAACGCGGTAAACGACAGGCCGGAGCGTCCCCACAGCAGAATGTTCTGCGGGTTACCGATCGGCGTGAGCAGCGAGCCCGCATTGACGGCCAGCGCTTCAAAGATAATCAGACGGGTAACCGGTATTTCGCACAGCTTACGCAGCGTGAGCGTAAGCGGCACCACGATAAAAAGCGCCACGTCATTAGTGAGAAACGTCGACAACAGCGCCGCCGAAAAGACCATGAACAGGGCCAGTTTGCGCTCGGTGGCGAAGCGGCGCACCATTTTGCGCCCCAGCACGTCAAAATAGCCGCTCAGCTCCACGCCTTTGGTGAGCATCATCAAACCGCTCAGAGTAATAATGGTGCGCCAGTCTATGGCCGCCGGCCAGGTGTGCGGCGTGAAGGGCACAAAGACGCTGAGCCCAACGCCAGTAATCAGTAAAAGATGGAAAAAGCGATCGCGTTTCAGGGCCTGCAAGCCGGGGATGTTCATTCAGCGGAGGGACCGTATTTGAGCGTAAACTCGCGGAACTTCAACAGCGTCTCTTCACTGACGTGGTGTTCCATACCTTCGGCATCCCGACGGGCAATTTCCGGGCTGACGCCCAGCACCAGTAAAAAATTCTCGACGATCTGGTGTCGCTCGCGGCTCTCCTGCGCCAGCTTCTCGCCCTCAGCGGTGAGAAACACCCCGCGCCAGGGGATCATTTCGATCAGCCCGACCGACGCCAGACGTTTTAACATTTTGGCAACGGTTGGCTGCGACACCCCCAGGCGTGCGGCCATATCCACCTGGCGCGCTTCTCCAACCTCACGGATCAGATCAGAGATCAGTTCGACATAATCATCAATCAGCTCCCGGCGGTGCGCCTCACGCACCTGGCGGAAGCCTTCCACATGCTCTTCAACGTTCACCAGTTGCGTCGTTTTTTTTGTTGTTGGCTTACCTGCGCGACGGTTCATTGTGCTTCCTCAATGGGGTTGACGCTTCCAGCGCCCTGTAACGGAGCGCACATTGTAAACCATAGCTCTACAAGCACAAAAAATTAACGAATTAGCCATAGCTATACAATATAGCCTGTGCTATATCTGTATGTAATGCAGTCACCCTTCACGGATCGAAGGGATCATGAATCAGGAGGTCTTATGAATGAATTCAAGAGGTGTATGAACGTGTTTACCCACTCTCCTTTTAAAGTGCGCCTGATGCTGTTGAACATGCTGTGCGATATGTTTAACGCCAAACCGCAGCAGGACGACAATTCTTCCCACTAAGCGGCGTCGCGGTACGCCGCTTCATTTTCCCGTCACACTTACGTTGTAAACTGGCCTGTTCCCGATTATTTTTGCGGATTTGCAGCCCCCTTCGCAAAACATCTGTTTAGCAACTGTTGACCTTAATTCACGCTCGCACTATCTTCTTGCAGCCCTGCACAATTTGCGGCTCGCTGAAGCGGACCTCTCATTCCCTTTCCACGCACTGTCCGGCAGGCTTTGACCCTTGACGCCAGGGTGAGCACATGGCGTTTTCGTGATAGTGATCTATGAACGTAACCCTGATTGATACACTTGTTACCCGCAGCCGGGCCTTAAGCCCGTGGACGGGATTCTATTTTTTGCAATCGCTGTTGATTAACTTTGCTCTTGGCTACCCCTTTAGCCTGCTTTATGCCGTCGGATTCACCTGTATTCTTCACCTGCTCTGGCGAAGCGCACCGCGCGTGCAGAAAGTGCTTATCGGGATCTGTTCTCTGATTGCTGCCGCCTATTTCCCGTTTGGCCAGGCCTATGGCGCGCCGAACTTTAATACTCTGCTGGCGCTCCACTCCACCAATATGGAAGAGTCCACAGAGATCCTGACGATCTTTCCGTGGTACAACTACGTGGTTGGCCTTTTCATTTTTGCCCTCGGTGTGATTGCGGTTCGTCGTAAGCCCGTCGGGAAAAAGGCATGGGGTAAAATTGAAAGCCTGTGCCTGGCCTTTAGCGTGGTGACGTTTTTTGTTGCACCGGTACAAAATCTGGCCTGGGGCGGCGTGTTTAAGCTTAAAGATACCGGGTATCCGGTGTTTCGCTTCGTCAAAGACGTGGTGGTGAATAACGAGGAAGTGCTCGACGAGCAGGCGCGTATGGCCGAGCTTTCCACCATGAAAGATACCTGGAACGTGCTGGCGGTGAAACCGAAGTATCACACTTACGTGGTGGTGATCGGGGAAAGCGCGCGTCGCGATGCGCTCGGCGCGTTTGGCGGTCACTGGGATAACACGCCGTTTGCCAGCTCCGTTAACGGTACGCTGTTTACCGACTACGTGGCGGCCAGCGGCTCGACGCAGAAATCACTCGGTCTGACGCTCAACCGCGTGGTGGATGGAAAACCGCAGTTTCAGGATAATTTTGTCACCCTGGCCAACCGGGCAGGTTTTCAGACATGGTGGTTCTCTAACCAGGGACAGATCGGCGAGTATGATACCGCCATCGCCAGCATCGCGAAGCGTGCCGACGAGGTACAGTTCCTGAAAAGCGGTGATTTCGAAGCCGATAAAAACACAAAAGATGAAGCGTTGCTAAAAATGACGGCGCAGGTCTTTGCTACTCAGCGCACCCAGCCGCAGCTGATTGTCCTGCACCTGATGGGGTCACACCCGCAGGCATGCGATCGTACCGGGGGAAAATATGCGGAGTTTGTGCAATCCAAAGAGACCTCGTGTTATCTCTACACCATGACGCAAACCGACGATCTGCTCAGCAAGCTGTACGCACAGCTGCGCAACAGCGGCGACAGCTTCTCGATGGTCTATTTCTCTGACCACGGTCTGGCATTTAAGGAGCGCGGTAAACAGGTGCAGTATCTGGCACACGATGACAAGTTCCAGCAAAACTTCCAGGTACCGTTTATGGTGCTGTCGAGTGATGACAAAACGCATCGCATCATCAAAGCGCGCCGTTCCGCGAACGATTTCCTGAAATTCTTCTCACAATGGACGGGGATTAAGGCGAAAGAGATAAAAAATGATTACCCGTTTATCTCCGGGAAGAAGGGCCCGCCAGTTTACATTACCAACTTTAAGTTACAGAAAGTCGACTATAACCATCTTGGGACGGATATTTTCGATATTAAGAGTAAGTAATTTCTGCCGTTTCGTGCGGGCTGATGCCCTCACCGGCCCTCTCCCACGGGGAGAGGGTACAAACAAAAAAAATCCGCCACATTGGGCGGATTTTTTACTGGCTCACCGAAGTGATTAGAAGCGGTAACCTACGCCCGCGATCCAGGTGCCAACGTCAACGTTGCGGATACGGCTCTGCTCATAGGAGAAGTCCAGAGCAACGTCCTGGATTGGGTTGAACTGCAGGCCTGCGCCATAGGAGAAGCCGTAGTCGCTGTTGCTTGCAGTGCGGTTCAGACCCTGGTTTTCGGTCTGCTGGAATTTACCGTAGCCAACACCTACAACACCGTAGATGCTTGCCCAGTCATTCAGGCGGTAAGCAGGACCCGCGGTGATGCCGTAGTACTGACCTTTATTGTAAGAGCCATTTTCAGTACGATCTTTCTCGGTGTAAGTGAAAGAACCGATCACACCCAGCGGGTTGTTGTCTTGCTCGTAACGGTACTTCAGGTTGAAACCGTTGGTTTTGTTCATCACGCCCTGCATATCGCTCTGAGCGTAACCACCGGTTACAGTAGAAGTTGCCGCTACAGCGGTACCTGCGGAAACAGCCAGAACAGCTGCCAGTGCTGAAAGACATGCAATTTTTTTCATAACCACCTCAAATGTGCTTCAAGTAAGTCCGTAAGTTTTAAATATATCAAAAAATTCTGTGAAACTCTTTGTCATTCACGATGTCTAATGCGACCTTTCCTGTAACAGAACATTTCCAGCACCAGCTATCTCGTTCAAATAACTCCAGATTTTCACCTGTAAATGCTAATAGTGCGCGTCATCGCCATTTAGTTCATCCAGATTATTCCTAATCTTTCAGGCGATAAAATCATCAACGTTTTCTCATTTTACGGATTTTCCCTGGATTTTTTTCAACAGTAGCTCAACCGTTGCAGCTTATTTCCATTACACTGCGACTTTTACCTCATTTGACATAAATTGACAGGAGAAAGGATGCCAGGTTTACCTCGTAAATCGTCGGTCTGGATGCCGGTGGCAGTCATACTTATCGCGATGATGTCCATACAAAGCGGCGCGTCGCTGGCAAAATCGCTGTTTCCGCTGGTTGGTGCGCCCGGCGTCACGGCGCTGCGTATCGCATTAGGCACCCTGATCCTCGTGGTTGTTTTTAAACCCTGGCGGCTACGGTTTAAAAAGGAGCAGCGACTGCCACTGCTTTTTTATGGGCTGGCGCTGGGAGGGATGAACTACATGTTCTATCTCTCTATTCAGACGATCCCGCTGGGGATCGCGGTCGCGCTTGAATTTACCGGCCCGCTGGCGGTTGCCCTCTTCTCTTCTCGTCGTCCGGTAGACTTTATCTGGGTCGTACTGGCCGTGCTGGGGCTATGGTTCCTGCTGCCGCTCGGGCAAAGCGTTTCACAAATCGATCTGACAGGGGCAGCTCTGGCGCTGGGCGCGGGGGCATGCTGGGCGGTGTATATTCTCACTGGCCAGCGTGCGGGGGAAGAGCACGGCCCCGCGACGGTCGCCTTAGGCTCGCTGATTGCCGCCGTTATCTTTGTCCCGATTGGAATGGCACAAGCGACAGACTCAATATGGCAATGGTCAATCCTGCCGGTTGGGCTGGCGGTTGCCATTCTCTCCACGGCGCTGCCCTACTCTCTGGAGATGATCGCCCTGACGCGCCTGCCCACACGCATTTTTGGTACGCTCATGAGCATGGAGCCCGCGCTGGCCGCCATCTCAGGAATGATTTTCCTCGGTGAAACCCTGACCCTGGTACAAACGCTGGCGCTCTGTTCCATTATCGCGGCGTCAATGGGCTCCACCCTGACCATGCGTCCGGAACCTAAAGTGGAAAAAATAGACCTCAACTAAGCCTTAAATTCTGCATGGCTAACCCGCCATGCAGAATATACGCCACGTCAGTAGCTCAAATAATTTCTTACAAACTCTCTCATATTGCCAAAATATTTCACCTGCTCGCCTTCCTGGAAAGTGAATTAAGATTGATCTGCATCAATTTAAATAAAACACTTATTTTTCAAAGCATTGAGAATACAACCATCCTTTCACTATTAAACCAATAGGCAGAGCCAAATCGCAGAGAAAAAATCCGGTGCTATACTTAGTCCCGTAATTACCTGGGACACAAACATCAAGAGGATATGAGATTATGAGTACCGCTAAACTGGTGAAAACGAAAGCGTCTAATCTGCTTTATACCCGT
>OKVW01000306.1_pt1 | contig 31512 bp, 28 predicted proteins | sample 1606991 | NCBI WGS metagenome assembly OKVW01 (sample SAMN03281021, study PRJEB24777) | human gut metagenome | isolation source: fecal sample PR177 from 1 month old male Malay infant, vaginal delivered... | reverse complement strand
GCCCGCAACCACGACAAACGCACCGAGATAACCTAAAAGGTTTAACATCGGTCTGGCGAAGAAATCGGGCCAGGCCATAGATAAAAGATCTGAAAATAACAGCGTAAACAGCGGAGTAAGCGTAATCAACGCGCTCACCTGCGCTGCCTGCCAACGCGCCATCGCTTCCGCCAGGGCGCCATATCCTACCAGCGTATTCAGCCCACAGAAAATCAAACAGGCGAGCTGCCAGTCGCTGAGCTGCGTTATCACCCCAGGCTTCGCCAACGGCAATAACGCTATCGTACATAAAGTGTACAGTAAAAACAGGATCTGCGGTGACGCCAGACGGCGCAACAACACTTTTTGCGCGACGCCATAACTTACCCAGACCATTGCCGCACTGACGCCAAAAATCACACCCCAGGTGTAATCGGTCAGACGGGTAAAAATTTCTATCAGGCTGGTGTTAAAAAACATCACCAGCCCACTCAACAGCATTATCGCGCCGACAATCTGTGTACCACGCATTTTCTCTTTCAGGATAAATACGCTGGCGACCATCATGCCTACTGGCGACAGTTGACCAATAACCTGCGATGCCGTCGGACTGAGATACTGCAGGGAAGAACTAAACAGGATGAAGTTACCAAAGAGTCCGCCAGTGGCAATCGCCAGCAGGACCAACCAACGCGGCTTGCGAAAAATGCGCAGCGGCGGAAGCTTGCGCTTCACGGCCAGAATCGCTCCAAGACCAATGCTGGCCATAAGGAAGCGGTAGAACACGACGGTAGGAGGCTCCATCACCTCCAGCACCTGCTTCATTGCAATTGGCAAAGCCCCCCAACAAATCGCGGTTGTGAGTGCCAAAAGAATGCCAATGCCAGCCTGCTGCTTCATGCCCGTTTTCCCTGCAAGGGCTCGTTATCCGGAACTACGCGGTTTACGAGCATATTTACCGGCCGTCGAATGTAAAAAGCCCCGCAACAGGGTGCGGGGCTTTCATCCGTTACCGGACCACGAAAAACTTACTCAGCAACGATGCTGATGTATTTACGGTTGTTCGGGCCTTTAACTTCGAATTTCACTTTGCCGTCTGCTTTAGCAAACAGAGTGTGGTCACGACCGCAACCTACGTTAGTGCCCGCGTGGAACTTGGTACCACGTTGACGAACGATGATGCTCCCCGCCAGAACGGTTTCGCCACCGAAACGCTTAACGCCCAGGCGTTTAGCTTCTGAATCGCGACCGTTACGAGTTGAGCCGCCAGCCTTTTTATGTGCCATTTAAATCTCTCCTCAGGTCTTAGGCGCTGATGCCAGTAATTTTCACATCAGTGAACCACTGACGGTGGCCCTGCTGCTTACGATAGTGTTTACGACGACGAAACTTAACGATTTTAACTTTCTCGCCACGACCGTGAGCAACAACTTCAGCTTTGATTACGCCGCCCTCAACGAAAGGAACGCCGATCTTGATTTCTTCACCGTTTGCGATCATCAGCACTTCAGCGAACTCAACAGCTTCGCCAGTTGCGATGTCCAGCTTTTCCAGGCGAACGGTCTGACCTTCGCTTACTCGGTGTTGTTTACCACCACTTTGGAAAACCGCGTACATAAAAAACTCCGCTTCCGCGCACACCTTTTCAATGATTCAGAGCGCGCTATAAATATTCACAATAGGGCGCGAATATTACGCAAAACGTGAGCCTTTGACAAGTGCTACAGTCAATCCATGAAGAAAAAAAACACAACGTGTACGGTAACGTTTATCTGCGGCGTTTTTTCAGTACAATCAGCATATATTTCTAACCCTAAACCCTAAGTTACCTTGAGGCATGATGAGGTAAACAGGGCGAAAAGCCCGGCTTTTGCGATGAATTTAGAAAAAATCAATGAGTTAACCGCGCAAGATATGGCGGGAGTGAATGCGACAATCCTTGAACAGCTTAATTCTGACGTCCAACTGATCAATCAGTTAGGCTATTACATTGTCAGTGGGGGTGGTAAACGCATTCGTCCTATGATTGCCGTGCTCGCCGCGCGTGCCGTTGGCTATCAGGGAAATGCGCATGTCACTATTGCGGCGTTAATCGAGTTTATCCACACCGCCACCCTGCTGCATGATGATGTGGTGGATGAATCCGATATGCGGCGTGGTAAAGCGACGGCGAACGCTGCGTTTGGTAATGCCGCCAGCGTATTGGTTGGCGACTTTATCTACACCCGCGCCTTCCAGATGATGACCAGCCTCGGTTCACTGAAGGTGCTGGAAGTGATGTCAGAGGCGGTTAACGTCATTGCCGAAGGCGAAGTCCTGCAATTAATGAACGTCAACGACCCGGATATTACCGAAGAAAGCTACATGCGCGTTATTTACAGTAAAACAGCGCGCCTGTTTGAAGCGGCGGCACAATGTTCGGGCATTCTTGCGGGCTGTAGCGCTGCAGAAGAAAAAGGGCTGCAGGATTATGGACGCTATCTGGGGACCGCTTTCCAGCTGATTGATGATTTGCTGGATTACAACGCCGACGGTGAGCAGCTCGGTAAAAACGTTGGCGATGACCTTAACGAGGGCAAGCCCACGTTACCGCTGCTACATGCGATGCGTAACGGCACCCCAGAGCAGGCGCAAATGATCCGTAGCGCGATTGAACAAGGAAACGGCCGACATCTTCTGGAGCCAGTTCTGGAAGCAATGAACGCCAGCGGCTCACTGGAGTGGACTCGCCAGCGCGCCGAAGAAGAGGCGGACAAAGCCATCGCCGCGCTGCAAGTTCTCCCTGACTCCCAATGGCGCGAGGCGTTGATTGGCCTGGCGCATATCGCTGTACAGCGCGACCGCTAACCCTCCTTTAATCATCTCGCGCAGTTTGCGCGAGATGATTCATGAAAATTCCAATAAATATAAATCAAAATCCAAAAACCCCTGTAATAACGCCAATTCCATCTTGGTATATTCTGAATGTAAAAATCACTTACAAGAACTTTTTAGAACATTCGTTCTCTGAGCGTATAGTGTCCTATTGCAGGTTGATTGTTTAAATCAACGATGAATGACCATAAGCGAGGAGAAAATGGAGAGTAAATTCATTGACTGGCATCCCGCAGACATCATCGCAGGATTACGTAAAAAAGGGACATCCATGGCGGCCGAGTCACGCAAAAATGGATTAAGTTCATCCACACTGGCAAATGCCTTAACCCGGCCGTGGCCGAAAGGTGAGCTCATCATCGCGAAAGCACTCGGCACGGAACCGTGGGTGATCTGGCCGTCACGCTACCATGATGCAAATACACATGAATTTATTGACAGAACGCGTCTGATGCGAGCAGCGCGTCGGGAAAAACAGGATGTAGAGTAGATCAGACACAGTAGCCCCATCGCGATGGGGCTATTCATCGATGATGTTTAATCGGCTTTCACGCGCTCGATATTTGCGCCTAACGCGCGCAATTTATCCTCAATACGCTCGTACCCGCGATCGATGTGGTAAATACGATCGACAACCGTCGTGCCTTCTGCAATACACCCTGCCAGCACCAGACTTGCCGAAGCACGCAGATCTGTCGCCATAACCTGTGCGCCGGAAAGCTTATCGACACCGTGGCAAATTACGGTGTTGCTTTCGATTTCCGCACGCGCGCCCATACGGGTCAATTCAGGCACATGCATGAAGCGATTTTCAAACACGGTTTCGGTGATGAATCCTGTTCCTTCCGCAACCAGATTTAACAGCGTGAACTGGGCCTGCATATCGGTCGGGAATGCCGGATGCGGCGCAGTACGCACGTTAACGGCTTTCGGACGTTTGCCGTGCATATCAAGGCTGATCCAGTCTTCACCCACTTCGATATCGGCACCGGCATCACGCAGTTTTGCAAGCACCGCGTCAAGGGTGTCCGGTTGCGCGTTACGGCAGACAATTTTGCCACGAGAGACCGCCGCTGCCACCAGGAACGTCCCGGTTTCGATACGGTCTGGCAGGACACGGTAAACACCGCCGCCCAAACGCTCTACGCCTTCGATGGTGATACGGTCAGTACCCTGCCCGCTGATTTTCGCACCCAGCGTAATCAGGAAGTTGGCGGTGTCGACAATTTCCGGCTCACGGGCTGCGTTTTCAATGATGGTAGTACCTTCTGCCAGCGTCGCGGCGCACATGATGGTAACCGTTGCGCCCACGCTGACTTTATCCATGACGATGTGCGCGCCTTTCAGACGACCATCAACGGATGCTTTCACATAGCCTTCTTCCAGGGTAATCGTCGCTCCCAGTTGCTCCAGACCGGTGATATGAAGGTCAACCGGGCGGGCGCCGATCGTGCAACCACCGGGCAGTGAAACCTGTCCCTGACCGAAGCGGGCAACCAGAGGTCCCAGCGCCCAAATCGATGCGCGCATGGTTTTCACCAGCTCATACGGGGCGCAGAACACGTTGACGCCGCGCGCATCAATATGCACAGAGCCATTACGCTCGACTTTCGCACCAAGCTGGCTCAAAAGCTTCATTGAGGTATCGACGTCTTTCAGTTTTGGGACGTTCTGGATCTCTACCGGTTCTTCTGCTAACAGCGCCGCAAAAAGAATAGGTAATGCCGCGTTTTTTGCGCCTGAAATTGTGACTTCGCCCTGGAGCGTGGTTGGCCCCTGTACACGAAATTTATCCATGATGTTGTTCTCAGTTAAAATTCATCGTCGCTACCGGTACGTCACCCGTAGCTCAAAAACCGTTTAGTTTACGATCGCGCGCCCACTCTGCGGGGGTGTACGCTTTGATCGACAGAGCATGAATGCGGTTATCCGCAATGTACTCCATCAGCGGCGCATAGACCGACTGCTGTTTCTTCACCCGGCTCATGCCATCAAACATCTCACCCACGGCAATAACCTGAAAGTGACTGCCATCGCCAGAGACGTGGACTTCCTGGAGGGAGAGTGCATTCATCAGCACGCTCTGAATTTCATTATTTTCCATGGGTTCTTCATTCGTCAGATTGTGAAAACAGCCCAACATCTTAGAGCAAAGTTGCGCTGTCATAAATAAGCAAAAGGTCAAGCTGCTAAATCATCACCGTAAAAAACCGGATGGCGACGCTAACGCATCTTATCCGGCCTACGAGAACGAGAAGAAATGTAGGCCGGAGAAGGCGTATACGCCGCCATCCGGCATGGATTACAGGCGGGGAAGAACGTCAGCTGGCAAGTTATAGAGTTCTGCGAGGGTAAAAACATTGTCATTCACACCCTGCAACGAAACGCTGTTACCTTGCTTTTTCGCCAGATTGATGAGGTGAACCAGAAGTGCCAGCCCACCGGTATCAACCCGGGAAACCTGGCTGAGATCGATGCAGGTCACACCGCTCATTGCCTCGACGCGCGCATCCCATAACGGATTCAGCACATCCTGGTCCAGCTCTCCCGCAAGCGCCAGCTTGTCACCGTCACGTGTCCAGCTGAGTGACTGTGTCATTACTTCTTCTCGTCCAGCGTGATCTTCTGCTGCGCGATAGATTTCAGTTGCGCAGTCAGACCATCAATTCCTTTCGTGCGCAACAGATCGCTCCACTCATTCTGTTTGGTGGTGATCATGCTGACACCTTCAGCGATCATGTCATAAGCCTGCCAGTGTCCCGTCTGGCTATTCTTACGCCACTGGAAATCCAGACGCACCGGTGGACGGCCATTCGGGTCAAGAATAGTCACGCGAATGGGTACGATGGTCGCATCGCCCAGCGGTTGTTCCGGCGCAATTTGATAGGTCTGACCGTGGTACATTGCCAGCGCCTGACCATAAGCCTGTTTCAGGTATTCGCGAAACGCGGCGAAATAGGCTTCACGCTGTGCGGGGGTCGCCTCTTTATAGTAACGCCCCAGCACCAACGCCCCGGCATATTTTACCTGAACATAAGGCAATAACTCCTGGTCAACCACATCACGCAGGTAATCCGGGTTAGCGCGGATTTTCGGTTGTTCATTTTTCAGGCGGTCGAAGGTTTTCTGCGCGGCTTCATCCATCAACTTATAAGGGTTGGTCTGATCGGCTGCGGTGGCCGCGCTCAGCGGTGCAATTACCAGTAGCGCCACCATCAGTAAGCGTTTCAACATAGTTCGATTCTCCTGAGATTAATTCGTTGCGCCCGCGGGCCCAGTGGTTTGATTATGGCCTTCAGTCGGCGCTGGCGCATCACCACTATTCTTATTGTCATCCCCTTTACTGTTGCTGTTGTAAAGGAACTGACCAATCATATCTTCCAGCACCATCGCGGATTTCGTGTCCTGAATTGTGCCGCCATCCTTCAGGATAGACGTTCCCAGCTCAGGATCCTCAAAACCGACGTTCAGCGCCAGATATTGTTCCCCCAGCAAACCGGAAGTACGGATGCTCAGCGAACTGGTATCAGGAATGTGGTTATAGCGTTCTTCAATATCCAGCGTGACGCGCGGTAAGTAGGTTTTCGGATCTAATGAGATATCTGATACACGGCCAACAACCACCCCGCCTATACGTACCGGCGAACGCACTTTCAGACCGCCGATATTATCGAAGGTCGCGTAAATCGTGTAGGTCGGTTCTGTGCGCATGGAGGTCACATTCGCCGCCTTCAGGCAGACAAACAGTGCGGCCAGCAGGGCAGCTAACAGGAAGATCCCCACCCAAATTTCATTTTTTTTCGTTTGCATGAACTCAATTCCCAAACATCAATGCGGTCAGCACAAAGTCCAGCCCCAGAACGGCCAGCGACGAGTGCACAACGGTGCGTGTGGTTGCCCGGCTAATTCCCGCCGAGGTCGGAATCGCATCATAGCCATTGAATAATGCAATCCAGGTTACCGTGATGGCGAACACCACGCTTTTAATTAAACAGTTCACCAGATCCAGACGCCAGTCGACAGCATTCTGCATAGCGGACCAAAAGAAACCGGCATCAATCCCCTTCCAGCTTACGCCGACCAGAGATCCTCCCCAGATACCAACGGCCACAAACAGAATCGTCAGCAGCGGCAGCGAAATTACGCCCGCCCAAAAACGCGGCGAGATCACCCGACGCAGCGGATCAACCGCCATCATTTCCATACTGGAAAGCTGCTCTGTCGCGCGCATCAGGCCAATTTCGGCGGTCAACGCGGATCCCGCGCGACCCGCAAACAGTAATGCGGCTACGACCGGTCCGAGTTCACGCAGTAGCGACAGCGCTACCAGCATACCCAGGCTGGTTTCCGCACTGTAAGTGGTGAGGACCAGATACCCCTGCAACCCCAGCACCATACCGATAAACACGCCAGAAACCAGAATAATCAGCATCGACAGGACGCCGACATTATAAAGCTGGCGAATCAGCAGCGGCGCATGTTTGCGAAACTCTGGTTTGCCCACCAGCGCATTGAACAACATTAACCCGGCACGCCCGAACGTTCTGAGGGTTTTGATGCCCTTATGTCCCAGCGTCGCCAGTGCATTTAACAGCATAAGTGGCTTAACTCCCTGTTCCGAGTAAATCAGAGTGATAATCGCCCGCCGGATAGCGGAACGGAACTGGTCCGTCAGCAATACCATCCAGGAACTGACGGACACGCGGGTCGTCATTCTCTTGCAACGCCTGGGCGCTGCCGTGGGCCACAATCTTTTTGTCCGCCATTATATACGCGTAATCCGCAATGCTCAGTACCTCCGGTACATCGTGAGAAACCACGATGCAGGTAACGCCCAGCGCGCTGTTTAATTCTGAAATCAGTTTAACCAACACGCCCATGGTGATCGGATCCTGACCGACAAAGGGTTCATCGAACATGATGAGATCCGGCTCCAGCGCAATGGCGCGCGCCAGCGCCGCCCGACGCGCCATCCCTCCGGAGAGTTCTGAAGGCATTAGTTTTGCCGCACCACGCAGGCCGACAGCCTCCAGTTTCATCATCACCGTACTTTTCAGTAAGGCCGGAGGAAGCGATGTATGTTCACGCAGCGGATAGGCTACGTTATCAAATACGTTCATATCGGTGAACAGCGCCCCGGACTGAAACAGCATGCTCATCCGTTTTCGTACCGTATAGAGCCGCGAACGGGACATTGCCGGAATGTTCTCACCATCAAACAGGATCTCTCCTTTATCAGGCGGAATTTGTCCACCGATCAGGCGAAGTAGCGTCGTTTTACCGATACCCGATGGCCCCATTATCGCGGTGATTTTTCCACGCGGCACCGTCAGGGAAATATTATCGAAAATGCAGCGGTCGCCACGCGTAAAGCTCACGTCGCGCATATCGACTAAATTCGCCACAGACTCACCCATTGATTCATCCTTCGTCTTGCTTGTTGATCTCAGCATGGTGCTAAATTTGACCATGAACCCAACATATTTACAGAATATTACCTGCGCTGGTTAGCGAAAGCTGGCATTTGTTTTACTTTTTAGCTGCATAAAGTCAAAATTAGGACTTCGTTACGGTTTCCAGACGATCCCGGTGAACCGGCGAGTATACCTGAAGAAAGGACTTTAGATGCTTTTAGCCACGGCGCTGTTAATTATTGGTTTATTATTGGTCGTCTACGGCGCCGACCGTCTGGTGTTTGCCGCATCTATTTTGTGCCGAACCTTTGGGATCCCACCGTTGATTATCGGCATGACAGTCGTCAGTATAGGCACATCTCTCCCGGAGATGATCGTCTCGCTCGCCGCCTCGCTGCACGGGCAATTAGATTTAGCCGTCGGAACTGCGATCGGCTCCAATATTACGAACATTTTGTTGATCCTTGGGCTTGCCGCACTGATCCACCCTTTTACTGTGCATTCCGATATTCTGCGTCGTGAATTGCCGCTAATGTTATTCGTAAGCGTAGTGGCAGGATCCGTACTGTATAACGGACAACTTAGCCGCAGTGATGGTATTTTCCTGCTACTGCTGGCCGTGCTATGGCTGCTGTTCATTGTTAAAATCGCCCGCCTTGCTGAGCATCAGGGTAATGACAGTCTCACACGGGAGCAACTGGCAGAATTGCCACGCGAAGGTGGCTTGCCCGTTGCTTTTTTATGGTTGGGCGTTGCGCTCATAATCATGCCAATGGCCACCCGAATGGTGGTGGATAATGCCACCGTGATTGCCAATTACTTCGCGATGAGCGAACTGACAATTGGCTTAACGATCATCGCAATTGGCACCAGCCTGCCGGAACTGGCAACCGCCATTGCTGGTGTGCGCAAAGGCGAAAACGATATTGCAGTGGGCAACATCATTGGGGCGAACATTTTTAACCTTACTCTGGTTCTTGGCCTCCCGGCCCTGATCACGCCGGGCGAGGTGAACCCACTGGCGTTCAGCCGTGACTATAGCGTGATGCTGTTGGTCAGCATCATCTTTGCATTACTCTGCTGGCGGCGTCCCCGCCAGTCCGGTCGCGGTGCGGGAGTGTTGTTGACCGGCGGTTTTATCGTATGGCTGGCGATGTTGTATTGGCTATCGCCGCTTCTCGTTGGATAACTGGAAACAGATTATGTCGCACTTAGCGTTACAACCGGGTTTTGACTTTCAGCAAGCCGGTAAAGAGGTCCTGGCGATTGAACGTGAAGGCCTGGCGGAGCTTGATCAGTACATCAACCAGGATTTCACCCTCGCGTGTGAAAAGATGTTCAACTGCACCGGCAAAGTGGTGGTGATGGGCATGGGGAAATCGGGGCATATCGGGCGTAAAATGGCCGCCACGTTTGCCAGTACCGGCACCTCCTCATTCTTCGTTCATCCGGGCGAAGCCGCCCACGGCGATCTGGGCATGGTGACGCCGCAGGATGTGGTGATTGCCATCTCCAACTCCGGCGAATCCAGCGAGATCGCCGCACTCATTCCGGTCCTTAAACGGCTTCAAGTTCAGCTTATCTGCATCACCGGACGACCAGAAAGCAGTATGGCGCGTGCTGCAGATGTGCATCTGTGTGTTAAAGTACCGAAAGAAGCCTGCCCACTTGGTCTTGCGCCGACAAGCAGCACCACCGCCACGTTAGTGATGGGGGATGCGCTGGCTGTCGCGTTATTAAAGGCGCGCGGCTTTACCGCTGAGGATTTCGCGCTATCGCATCCGGGCGGGGCGCTGGGGCGTAAACTTCTGCTGCGCGTGAATGATATTATGCATACGGGGGATGAAATCCCGCATGTCACCAAAGAGGCCAGCCTGCGCGATGCGCTGCTGGAAATCACCCGCAAAAATCTTGGGATGACCGTGATTTGCGATGACACGATGAAGATCGATGGTATCTTCACCGATGGTGATTTACGTCGTGTCTTTGATATGGGTGTTGATGTACGCCAGCTTGGCATTGCTGACGTCATGACCCCAGGCGGCATTCGTGTGCGTCCAGGAATTCTGGCGGTCGATGCCCTGAACTTAATGCAGTCCCGCCATATCACCTCGGTGATGGTTGCTGATGGCGACCAGTTACTCGGTGTGTTACATATGCATGATCTCCTGCGTGCAGGCGTCGTGTAGAAATCAAGGATAAAAAAGAAATGAGCAAAGCAGGTGCGTCGCTTGCGACCTGTTATGGACCCGTCAGCACGGACGTTATCGCCAAAGCAGAGAATATCCGTCTGCTGATTCTGGATGTAGACGGCGTGCTGTCGGATGGCCTGATTTACATGGGCAACAACGGTGAAGAGCTGAAAGCGTTTAATGTCCGTGATGGTTATGGCATTCGCTGTGCGCTGACGTCAGGTATTGATGTCGCTATTATTACCGGGCGAAAGGCTAAACTAGTAGAAGATCGTTGTGCCACATTGGGGATCACGCATCTGTACCAGGGGCAATCCGACAAACTTGCCGCTTTTCACGATCTCCTGACAAAACTGGCCGTTGCGCCAGAAAACGTGGCTTATATCGGCGACGATTTGATCGACTGGCCGGTAATGGAAAAAATCGGTCTGAGCGTGGCAGTGGCGGATGCACATCCATTACTCATTCCACGCGCGGATTATGTTACGAAAATCGCGGGTGGACGCGGTGCAGTACGTGAAGTCTGTGATTTATTATTACTGGCGCAAGGTAAGCTTGATGAGGCCAAAGGGCAATCGATATGAGTAAAGCCAGACGTTGGGTTATCATTCTACTGTCGTTGGCCGTGCTGGTACTGATTGGTATTAATCTGGCCGATAAAGATGACACGGCCCAGGTCGTCGTGAATGCGAGCGATCCGACTTACAAAAGCGAGCATACGGATACCGTTGTCTATAGTCCGGAAGGTGCGCTGAGCTATCGTCTGATTGCCCAACACGTTGAATATTATTCCGATGAGTCCGTTTCGTGGTTCACGCAACCTGTCTTAACGACGTTTGATAAGGACAAGATCCCGACGTGGTCAATCAAGGCCGATAAAGCCAAACTGACCAACGATCGGATGCTGTATCTTTATGGCCATGTTGAAGTCAACGCGCTGGTGCCTGACGCTCAACTTCGCAGAATTACTACCGATAACGCGCAGATCAATCTGGTAACGCAGGATGTTACCTCTGAAGACCTCGTGACGTTATACGGAACAACATTTAACTCCAGCGGACTGAAAATGCGCGGCAACTTACGCAGCAAGAACGCCGAGCTGATTGAAAAGGTTAAAACCTCCTATGAAATTCAAAACAAACAAACTCAGCCTTAATCTTGTGCTTGCCAGCTCACTTCTGGCCGCCAGCATCCCGGCGTTCGCTGTCACTGGCGATACCGAACAACCGATCCACATCGAATCGGACCAGCAGTCTCTGGATATGCAGGGCAATGTCGTGACGTTCACCGGCAATGTCGTTGTGACCCAGGGCACCATTAAAATTAACGCCGATAAAGTCGTTGTGACGCGTCCTGGCGGTGAAGAAGGCAAAGAAGTTATTGATGGCTTCGGCAACCCTGCCACCTTCTATCAGATGCAGGACAACGGAAAGCCCGTTAAAGGCCACGCATCAAAAATGCATTATGAGCTGGCTAAAGACTTTGTCGTACTGACTGGCAACGCGTACCTGGAACAGCTCGACAGCAACATCACCGGCGACAAAATTACCTATCTGGTGAAAGAGCAAAAAATGCAGGCCTTCAGTGATAAAGGCAAGCGTGTGACCACCGTTCTGGTGCCGTCGCAGTTGCAGGACAAAAACAAAGACCAGGCTCCGGCTCAGAAGAAGAGTAACTAATTCGTTATGGCAACATTAACTGCAAAGAATCTTGCGAAAGCCTATAAAGGCCGCCGCGTGGTGGAAGATGTCAGTCTGACCGTCAATTCAGGCGAAATTGTCGGTTTGCTCGGGCCAAACGGTGCGGGTAAAACGACTACCTTCTATATGGTCGTCGGCATTGTGCCGCGCGATGCCGGGAACATTATCATTGATGATGAAGACATCAGCCTGCTGCCGCTGCACGCCCGCGCGCGTCGCGGTATCGGTTATCTGCCGCAGGAAGCCTCCATTTTCCGTCGCCTGAGCGTATTCGATAACCTGATGGCGGTCCTGCAGATTCGTGACGATCTCTCCAGTGAACAGCGTGAAGACCGCGCCAATGAGCTGATGGAAGAGTTTCACATTGAACACCTGCGCGATAGCATGGGGCAGTCGCTCTCCGGGGGGGAACGCCGCCGTGTGGAAATCGCCCGTGCGCTGGCCGCCAACCCTAAATTTATCCTTCTGGATGAACCGTTTGCGGGCGTTGACCCGATCTCCGTTATCGATATCAAACGCATCATTGAGCACCTGCGTGACAGCGGACTGGGCGTATTGATTACCGACCATAATGTCCGCGAAACGCTGGCGGTGTGTGAGCGTGCTTATATCGTGAGTCAGGGACACCTGATCGCCCACGGAACGCCGACGGAAATCCTGCAAGATGAGCACGTTAAACGCGTATACCTTGGGGAAGACTTCAGACTCTGATAGGGTAGAAGTTTTCGATGTCATAGCGGGAGACAACGACTCTGAATATGAAGCAAGGTTTGCAACTCAGGCTGAGCCAACAACTGGCGATGACGCCTCAGCTACAACAGGCGATTCGTCTGTTGCAGTTGTCCACGCTGGAACTGCAGCAGGAGCTCCAGCAGGCGCTGGAAAGCAATCCGCTGCTGGAGCAAACCGATCTTCATGACGAAGTGGATACCCAGGAAACCCAGGACAGCGAAACGCTGGACACGGCTGACGCGCTCGAACAAAAAGAGATGCCGGAAGAGTTGCCGCTCGACGCCAGTTGGGACGAAATCTACACTGCCGGAACGCCTTCAGGCACCAGCGGTGACTACATTGACGATGAGTTACCCATTTATCAGGGGGAAACTACACAGTCTTTGCAGGATTATCTGATGTGGCAGGTTGAGCTAACGCCGTTCTCCGATACCGATCGCGCCATTGCTACCTCTATTGTCGATGCCGTCGACGACACCGGTTACCTGACCGTTTCGCTGGATGACATCCTCGAAAGCATGGGCGACGAAGAGATCGGCCTTGATGAGATTGAAGCGGTACTGAAACGTATTCAACGCTTTGATCCGGTTGGCGTAGCGGCAAAGGATTTGCGCGACTGCCTGTTGATCCAGCTTTCTCAGTTCGACAAATCAACGCCTTTTCTAGAAGAAGCCCGGATTATCATTAGCGAGCATCTCGATCTGCTGGCAAACCATGACTTCCGCACTCTGATGCGCATGACGCGTCTTAAAGAAGACGTGCTCAAAGAGGCTGTCAATCTTATCCAGTCGCTCGATCCCAGACCCGGCCAGTCGATCCAGACCGGTGAGCCGGAGTACGTGATCCCGGACGTACTGGTGCGTAAGCATAATGGACACTGGACGGTTGAGCTAAACGGTGACAGCATTCCCCGGCTGCAAATCAATCAGCACTATGCCGCGATGTGCAATGGGGGGCGTAACGACGCAGACAGCCAGTACATTCGCAGTAATTTGCAGGATGCCCGATGGTTGATTAAGAGTCTGGAAAGCCGCAATGACACCCTGTTACGTGTCAGCCGCTGTATTGTTGAGCAGCAACAAGCCTTCTTTGAGCAAGGCGAAGAATTTATGAAACCGATGGTGCTGGCGGATATCGCTCAGGCCGTTGAGATGCACGAATCGACCATTTCCCGTGTCACTACGCAAAAATACCTGCACAGTCCACGCGGCATTTTTGAACTGAAGTATTTTTTCTCCAGCCATGTGAATACCGAAGGCGGCGGCGAAGCCTCCTCAACGGCAATCCGTGCGCTGGTGAAAAAGTTGATTGCGGCAGAAAACCCCGCGAAACCGCTGAGTGACAGCAAATTAACTTCTATGCTGTCAGAACAGGGTATCATGGTCGCACGCCGCACCGTTGCGAAGTACCGAGAGTCTTTATCCATTCCGCCGTCAAATCAGCGCAAACAACTGGTTTGACCCAACCGATAAGGAAGACACTATGCAGCTCAACATCACTGGAAACAACGTCGAGATTACCGACGCACTGCGTGACTTTGTGAACACCAAGTTCGCCAAACTTGAACAGTATTTTGACCGAATCAATCAGGTCTACGTTGTGTTGAAGGTGGAAAAGGTTACCCACATCTCGGATGCAACACTGCATGTAAACGGTGGTGAAATTCACGCCAGCGCGGAAGGTCAGGACATGTACGCCGCTATTGATGGCTTAATTGACAAGCTGGCGAGACAGCTCACTAAGCATAAAGACAAACTGAAACAACACTAATTGTCAGGGCAGTTAGCGGGTGCAGGACGGCCTGTTGTGCAGAACAACAGGCCATTTGTACAGTTAGCGCTCCGAACCCGTCCCGCCGTTGTGGGACAGGTTCTTAGGTGAAATTATGATAAATAACGATACGACTCTACAACTGAGCAGTGTACTTAACCAGGAATGTACGCGCAGTGCCGTTCACTGCCAGAGCAAAAAACGGGCGCTGGAAATTATCAGTGAACTGGCGGCCAAACAGCTTAGCTTACCGCCCCAGGTGGTTTTTGAAGCCATCCTGACGCGCGAAAAAATGGGCAGTACCGGCATCGGCAATGGGATCGCAATCCCGCACGGTAAACTGGAAGAAGATACCCTGCGCGCCGTCGGTGTGTTTGTACAACTTGAAACACCGATCGCTTTTGACGCGATCGATAATCAACCGGTTGATCTGCTTTTTGCCTTGCTGGTCCCCGCCGATCAAACCAAAACGCATCTGCACACGCTGTCGCTGGTAGCCAAACGTCTGGCGGATAAAACCATCTGCCGTCGCCTGCGTGCTGCACAGAGCGATGAAGAACTTTATCAAATCATCACTGACACCGAAGGCGGTCAGGATGAAGCTTAACGCCCCTTTTGCCACGGTGAGGAGAAACAGTACATGGTACTGATGATCGTCAGCGGTCGTTCAGGGTCAGGTAAATCTGTTGCCCTGCGCGCGCTGGAAGATATGGGTTTTTACTGCGTGGATAACCTTCCCGTGGTGTTGTTACCCGATCTGGCTCGTACGCTTGCCGAACGCCAGATTTCGGCGGCTGTCAGCATTGACGTGCGTAACATGCCAGAGTCGCCGGAAATCTTTGAGCAGGCCATGAACAATCTGCCCGAGGCATTCTCGCCGCAGTTGTTGTTCCTTGATGCCGATCGCAACACCTTGATTCGCCGCTATAGCGATACTCGCCGTTTGCATCCCCTTTCCAGCAAAAATCTGTCCCTGGAAAGCGCCATCGACCAGGAAAGTGACCTGCTGGAACCGCTGCGCTCCCGCGCTGACCTGATTGTCGACACCTCGGAAATGTCCGTTCATGAACTGGCAGAAATGCTGCGCACCCGTCTGTTAGGTAAACGCGAGCGCGAACTGACCATGGTGTTTGAATCCTTTGGCTTCAAACATGGGATCCCCATTGATGCCGATTATGTCTTCGACGTGCGCTTCCTGCCAAACCCACACTGGGATCCGAAACTGCGCCCAATGACCGGTCTCGACAAGCCCGTCGCCGCATTCCTCGACAGGCACACAGAAGTACACAATTTTATTTACCAGACGCGTAGCTATCTTGAGCTATGGTTACCGATGCTGGAGACCAACAACCGTAGCTATCTGACCGTTGCCATCGGTTGTACCGGCGGGAAACACCGTTCGGTGTATATTGCAGAACAGCTGGCAGACTACTTCCGTTCACGCGGTAAAAATGTGCAGTCGCGCCATCGTACGCTGGAAAAACGCAAAACATGACCGTGAAGCAAACCGTTGAAATTACTAATAAGCTGGGTATGCATGCTCGCCCGGCAATGAAGCTCTTTGAATTAATGCAGGGTTTTGATGCAGAAGTCCTGCTACGCAATGATGAAGGCACCGAAGCTGAAGCCAACAGCGTTATTGCCCTGCTGATGCTGGATTCCGCCAAAGGCCGACAAATTGAAATTGAAGCGTCCGGTCCGCAGGAAGTCGAAGCGCTGGCTGCTGTTATTGCGCTTTTCAATTCCGGATTCGACGAAGACTAATCGTTTTTCGTCCTTCTGATGATTCCAGAGAAAACGCCGCATGGCGTTTTTTTTATCTCACGAGCGTCTTTTTGTACGATTCGTGCGCTTTTCATCTTAAGAACTACATTAAGAAAACCTTAAGACAGTTCGTTTAGGTTTCATTTAACCTGAGTGTTCATACTGGATTATTGTCAGTAAATATTTCCAGGATATCACTCATGATTCGTCTATCAGAAGAGACTCCCCTGGGCACCGGACGACATCGTAAATGTTATGCGCATCCGGATGATGCCCAGCGTTGCATTAAGATTGTTTACAATAGTGGCCACGGCGGCGACAAAGAGACGCAGCGCGAGCTGAAATACTACGCGCATCTTTCTCGTTACCTGAAAGACTGGAGCGGCATCCCACGCTACTACGGCACGGTAGAGACCGACTGCGGAACAGGATATGTTTACGATGTGATTGCCGATTACGATGGCAAACCATCCGTCACTCTTACCGAATTTGCCAAACAATGCCGTTATGAAGATGACATTGCCGTATTGCGTCAGTTGCTGAAAAAGTTAAAACGCTATCTGCATGATAACCACATCGTCACTATGACGCTCAAACCGCAGAATATTCTCTGCCGTCGTATTAGCGAGTCGGAAGTGGTGCCCGTGGTATGCGATAACATTGGCGAAGGAACACTGATTCCGTTGGCTACCTGGTCAAAATGGTTCTGCCATCGTAAACAGGAAAGATTGTGGCAGCGCTTTATTTCGCAACCGACATTGGCTGTCGCGCTGAAAAAAGACGCTCCGCCCAAGGAACGCACTGGGTTGTCCCTCTCCTCACGCGAAGCTTAATATTCATCCGGCGAGGCCTGATGGCGCTTAATACAACTTCTGGCGGGTCATAAACGACTCCCCACCCAACTGCCGCATTTGCCGCAGGATCCACGCCTGACGGCTTCGCACATAGCCAGAGGGCGCAGCCGCTTTATAGCGCAAAGGATTCGGCAACACCGCAGCGAGCAGCGCCGCTTCCGACTGGGTCAACCGGCTGGCGGGCTTGCCAAAATAACGCTGCGCTGCGGCTTCAACACCAAATACCCCATCGCCAAATTCCGCGATATTCAGGTAAACCGTCAGGATCCGTTTTTTGCTCCAGACCGTTTCAACCCCCACCGTCAACCCGGCCTCAAGCCCCTTGCGAAACCAGCTACGTCCATCCCAGAGAAAGAGATTTTTAACGGTTTGCTGTGACAACGTTGACGCGCCGCGAATACGGTTTTCATTACGCTCGTTATGCGACAATGCTTTCTCGATGGCGGCGACATCAAATCCCCAGTGGTCCGGGAAGGTTTGATCTTCTGCGGCAATCACCGCAAGTCCCATCCACGGGGAGATTTCATCCATACTCACCCAGTCGGAATGCGCGATATAACCGAAATCGCCCTGGAGCCAGGCGCTAATCTGGCGCTCAACCATCACCGCTGAAAAAGGAACGGGCAACAAGCTAAACAGCGCAATGCCGCCGCCCCAAAAGACAGCGAGCACTAGAATGGCACGCAAAATCACCCGGCGCAGAAAGCCGGTGACACTTTTTTTCATTCGCTCAGAACCAGTACGCGCGACACCAGTTTCTCGATACCTGTGGCCGCCTGAGCGATGTCTTGCGCCAGCATATAAGCAGGCGTGGTCACGATTTTATTGTCTTCATCCACAACAATATCATCGACCGGACAGGTCACGTGTTCTGCCCCCATATCTTCCAGCACTTCAGCCGTATCAATATCAGTACCGATCGTCAGACGCAGCGGGAAACCAAAGATTTTAGGCAACATAGCCGGGGCGATACACATAAATCCAAGCGGTTTTCCTGACTGATGCATGGCGATGGCAAGTCCGGTTAAATCGGGATCAACACGGCATTCGCTCCCCTGACTGGCAAAGTTGCTCAAATTTTTTGCAGCACCAAAACCACCAGGCACAATCAATGCATCCAGTTCAGCGGAAACAGCCTGAGACAACGGACGAATATCGCCACGCGTGATACGGGCAGCTTCAATCAGCACATTACGGCTTTCCGCCATTGGGTCACCGGTCAGATGATTAATCACATCGGCTTGCGGTTTGTCTGGTGCGAAACAGACAGCCTGCGCGCCATTGCGAGCAATAGCCAGCAGCGTCAGTACGGCTTCATGAATTTCTGAACCGTCATACACGCCACATCCACTGAGTACTACGCCAATTTTTTTCATTCAAATGTCCTTTTCACAACCTTCTGAGGCATATTAAAAATTGTGATTAAAATGCCTCGCATCACACATTTAACTGATTCATGTAACAAAGCATTTAAGATTTGCTATCTTAACTGCGTGCGGCCTGAAAATGAGCGCTGCGCCATTTTAACTAATAATGAGAACTTACGGCGCAGCCACGATTTCCCTGGTGTTGGCGCAGTATTCGCGCACCCCGGTCAAACCGGGGTCATTTTTTTTCCGCGTTTGCCACCCAGGCTTTCAACACCGCAACGTCGTGTTGCCATTCCTGCTTCATCTCTTCAATCCATTCACCCACGTTATCCTCCCATGCCGGAAGATCCGGTGACTGAATTTGCTGCCCCAACTGCTGAAGATGGCGAAGGCCAACCGAACCAGCCGCCCCTTTGATTTTATGCCCCTCTTCCACCACGCCCTTTTTATCACGGGCGGTCAGATTGGATTCCAGGACGCTTAAATAACCCGGCATCATCTTCTCAAACACGGCCAGACCATCGGTAATCAGTTTCGGCCCCACCAGCTCGATATACTGCTCCAGCATCGGAATATCTAACAGCGCTTGCGATTTACTGCTTTCTTCAGATTTCACAGTGCTCTCCTCTTCGTTCTGGGTATCCCAGTACTTTTTGATCATGGCGGTTAACGCGGGTACCGACAGCGGCTTGCTCAGTACGTCATCCATACCGGCATCCAGATACTCTTTCTTATCTTTCAGTACGTTCGCCGTGAGCGCCACCAGCGGTGGCAGATCTTCGCGCGCATAGCGCTGAGTCAGTTCGCGAGAAATATCAAGGCCGGTCATATCTGGCAACTGGATATCCAGCAGCACCAGGTCATACTCGCCCGGCGTAAACATCTCCAGTGCCGCTTTGCCGGTCATGGCGACATCGACACTGTTGCCAAGTTTTTCCAGCACCGAACGCGCGACAATCACGTTCAGCTCGATATCTTCCACCAGCAGCACATTCAGCGCGGGCAGCGGCAGGTCATCATCTTCAAACGCATCTTCAACTTCTTCCGCCACCGCCGGTGCGTGAACCGTCAGGGTAAAGACCGAACCTTTACCCGGCTGGCTTGCTACAGTAATGTCGCCCCCCATGTTTTTCGCCAGACGGCGAGAGACCGCCAGACCGATGCCTGTACCGGTCGCCGGTTTTCCGCCGTGGCTGTCTTTCACCTGATAATACATGGCGAAAATTTTGTCCTGCTCATCCTGTGGAATGCCAATGCCTGAATCTTCCACCTCAAAGTGCAACACGCTACCTTCGTCGTAACGCACACGCACCGTCACCTGCCCCTGCTGGGTAAATTTCACGGCGTTGCTGATAAGATTCCACAGGATCTGCCGCAGGCGGGTGCCATCGGTCACCACCTTATGTGGGAGCGGTAACGTCGGTTCGAGCACAAAACGCAGCCCTTTCTGCTGCGCCTGGAGACCGGAGAGGTTTTCCAGATCGGCCAGGAAACTGGTGAAGTCCACCGGTTGATTATCCAGTTGAACCTTGCGCCGCTCCATCTTATCCATATCAATGATATCGTTGAAAATGTTCCCCAACGTCACCGCCGAGACATGGATGGTTTTCAGGTATTTTTCCTGCTCAGCCGTCAGATCGGTGTCCAGCAAGATACGACTCAGCCCCACTATCCCGTTCAGCGGGGTGCGCAGTTCATGGCTGATGGTGGAGATGAAGGTGGTTTTATCGCGACTGGCGCGTTCAAGGGCATCCTGATAGCGCTTGCGCTCGGTGATATCGCGGCCAAACCCCATCAGACCGTGGCGTTTACCCACCCGGTCGTAATAGGGCACTTTGCGGATTTCGAAACAGGCTTTGCGCCCGTCCGGATAGTCGAGCCACTGTTCATAGGTCAATGACACGTTATGGCGGAAGACCTTTTCATCGGTCTCAATGACTTTTTCCGCCGCTTCTGGCGAGTACACGTCGGCAGGTTTCAAATGCACCAGTTGCTTTTCGCTTTTCCCGGTGAGCAACTCCATCGCCCGGTTGCAGCCAGAAAACTCTTTATCTTCATTACGATAGAAAACGAGATCCGGTGAGGCATCAAGAAAGGAGCGTAAAAAAGAGGATTGTTGCTCCAGTTGAATCTGCGTTTCCTCACGCTCTTTGATTTCAACTTTAAGCTGTTCAAACGTTTCCTGGCGTTCAGCCTCCGCCTTTTCGCGTTCAGCAATCTCCTGATTCAGTTGGGAAATATTATCTTTCAGTTGCACGTTCAGCTTGAGATCGCGTTCACGCATCTCTTCCAGCTTTTGCACCAGACGGGACAAGCGCTGACGGGATTCTTCCAGTTGTTCCACGACCACCGACAGGAAATAGACCGCCCAGGGCGTGATTAACAAACCAAAGAAAATAGAACGAATGACATCGATCTGTTCGACCTGACCATGTAGCACCATGGTGACGGCCATCTGCACCACGATTGCCAGCACAACGAGCGCTAACGCCAGGAGCAGCGAAAAGCGCACCAGACCCAATTTCATCATCAGGTCAACATAGTACTGCGCCAGCATACGAATTTGCTTCATCAGGAATTTCCTTTACGACAACCTGGCACAATAATACTCAATTCTGGGCAAGACGTTGAAGAATGTGCAAGAAATGCGGAGGTTATCGGTGAAATGACCGAGGAGTGGTTCATCATAGGCCAGATGGTTAACTCTCCGGCTGCACCCACGGCGTACCCAGCGCTGAGCCTTGCACGCCGTGCTCGTTAAGATACTTATCCAGCTCTACCATTCCGGTCCAGCGGTTTTCACACCACAACGGTGCCAGCAGTGTAGGCCGGCGCGCGCTGGCGGAAATACGATGATAAATCACCTCTGGCGGCGTATGACGAATCATCTCACCGGCGGTAGCCGTGTAATCATCAAGTTCAATCCCGTTCAGACGACCAGCTTCCCAGGCCTTTGCCATAATGCTGCCCTTCACGATATGCAGCGGATGGAGTTTGATACCGTCCACGCCAGTTTCCACTACCCGCCCCAGCGTTTGCAGGCACTCTGCGTTCCCTTCACCCGGCAGGCCGACAATCAGGTGTGAACAGACCTTTAACCCACGCCCACGCGCAAGCCGTGTCGTACGTTGATAACAGGCGAAATCATGTCCACGGTTGATACGGTGCAGCGTTTTGTCATGCGCGGTTTGCAAACCCAGTTCCAGCCATACTTCGTACCCCTGGTCTTTGTATTCACAAAGCAGATCGAAAACCGCATCCGGCACGCAGTCGGGACGTGTTCCGACGCACAGCCCGACGATACTGGCCTGACTCACTGCCTGTTGATACATGGCGCGTAATACCTGCACTTCGGCGAAGGTGCTGGTATACGCCTGAAAATAGGCCAGATAGCGTTTCGCACGATTAACCAGATGCGCCTGATGCGCGAGCTGTTCGGCAATTGAATGATGCTGCTGCGCCTCGTCCGCAAAAGAGGCAACATTACAGAAGGTGCAGCCGCCACGCCCAATGGTGCCATCGCGATTAGGACAGCTAAACCCGCCATGCAGCGTCAGCTTATGAACCTTTTGCCCATAACGACGAGAAAGATCCCCACCAAACATATTGACTAATTTCTGTAACTGCATAATCTGATAGACCGCGCCTTGAAAAGAGGCCAAAGCCTGCCATTTTTAGCCCTTATCGGCGATGACCTGGATCAATCGCCCCGGCGGGCTTTTATCAATTGCATACCCAGTCATAATAATCGATATTTCATTCATAACTACGCCAATTACTTTTCCTTATTCTTTGCGCTTTTTTTTATTCTCAGAGGCCGATTGCGCAAAAACAGTATCATTAATCACTCATGATTTATTAACCAGCATAAAACACTACATCTCACGCTGAATAAAGCGGAGATAAGGGCTATCAAGCGGTTATGATAGTGAGACAGATCACACTCCCGGGAGCGCTCAGGATACGTTAAATCAATGTAAAAACGGGAGTAATTTCAATATAATCATTAAGATATCTGCTCTATAGCACATTTTTAGATAAATAAGATTGCCATTTGACCTGTGTGTGGATTCCCGATAAGTTGGAAATCCGCTGGAAGCTTTCTGGATGAGCGGTGTGCTCATCATATTTATGCAGTAATTGAGATTCCCTCTGACAGCAAGTCCTCAAACTTGTTTGACCTACGCGAAATGGAATAAAGAGGGCGAATGCGAGGTAAGCGTATGACACGCAAACCCCGTCGCCATGCTCTTGGTGTGCCCGTCGCAAACGGTATCGGAAGGGGATCACGCAGAGCCTGGGGAGGTTCACTGATATGTTGTACGATAAATCCCTTGAGAAGGATAACTGTGGTTTCGGCCTGATCGCCCACATAGAAGGCGAACCTAGCCACAAGGTAGTGCGTACCGCCATACACGCGCTGGCCCGAATGCAGCACCGTGGCGCTATTCTCGCTGATGGTAAAACCGGCGATGGTTGTGGTCTGTTGCTGCAAAAACCTGACCGTTTTTTCCGCATTGTTGCCCAGGAGCGCGGTTGGCGTTTAGCCAAAAACTATGCTGTCGGCATGATCTTCCTGAATAAAGATCCTGAACTGGCTGCCGCATCCCGCCGTATCGTCGAAGAAGAACTCCAGCAAGAAACCCTGTCGATTGTTGGCTGGCGCGATGTGCCGACCAACGAAGGTGTGCTGGGGGAAATTGCGCTCTCCTCCCTGCCGCGTATAGAACAAATTTTTGTGAATGCCCCTGCAGGCTGGCGTCCACGTGATATGGAACGCCGTCTGTTCGTCGCCCGTCGCCGTATTGAGAAACGCCTGCAGAGCGATAAAGACTTCTACGTCTGTAGCCTGTCGAATCTGGTCAACATCTATAAAGGTCTGTGTATGCCGGCAGATCTGCCGCGCTTCTACCTGGACCTTGCGGATCTGCGTCTGGAATCAGCCATCTGCCTGTTCCATCAGCGCTTTTCCACTAACACCGTGCCGCGCTGGCCGCTGGCGCAGCCGTTCCGCTACCTGGCGCACAACGGCGAGATCAACACCATCACCGGTAACCGCCAGTGGGCGCGCGCGCGTACCTATAAATTCCAGACCCCGTTAATCCCGGATCTGCATGACGCCGCGCCGTTTGTGAACGAAACCGGCTCTGACTCCAGTTCCATGGATAACATGCTGGAACTGTTACTGGCAGGCGGGATGGATATTATCCGCGCCATGCGTCTGCTGGTGCCGCCCGCCTGGCAGAACAACCCGGACATGGATCCGGACCTGCGGGCCTTCTTTGACTTTAACTCCATGCACATGGAACCCTGGGATGGCCCGGCCGGTATCGTGATGTCCGACGGTCGTTTCGCCGCCTGTAACCTCGACCGCAACGGCTTGCGTCCGGCGCGTTATGTCATCACCAAAGACAAGCTGATCACCTGCGCCTCAGAAGTGGGGATCTGGGATTACCAGCCTGACGAAGTGGTGGAAAAAGGCCGTGTTGGGCCTGGCGAACTGATGGTCATCGACACCCGCGGCGGGCGTATCCTGCATTCCGCTGAAACCGATAACGATCTCAAAAGCCGCCATCCCTATAAAGAGTGGATGGAGAAGAACGTCCGCCGTCTGGTGCCCTTTGAAGATCTGTCTGACGATCAGGTGGGGCAACGCGAGCTGGACGACGATATGCTCGCCAGCTACCAGAAACAGTTTAACTACAGCGCCGAAGAGCTGGATTCCGTGATTCGTGTGCTCGGCGAAAATGGCCAGGAAGCGGTCGGTTCAATGGGTGATGATACCCCCTTTGCCGTGCTTTCCAGCCAGCCGCGCATTATCTATGACTACTTCCGTCAGCAGTTTGCTCAGGTGACCAACCCACCTATCGATCCGCTGCGTGAAGCCCATGTCATGTCGCTGGCCACCAGCATCGGTCGTGAGATGAACGTCTTCTGTGAAGCAGAAGGACAGGCGCACCGTCTGAGCTTTAAATCACCGATTCTGCTGTATTCCGATTTCAAACAGCTCACGACCATGAAAGAGGAACACTATCGCGCCGACACGCTCGATATCACCTTCGACGCGACGCAAACCACGCTTGAAGAAACGGTTAAAGCGCTGTGCAATACCGCGGAACACATGGTACGCAACGGCACCGTCCTGTTGGTGCTCTCGGATCGGAATATCGGCAAAAATCGCCTGCCAGTTCCTGCGCCAATGGCAGTCGGTGCAGTGCAGGCACGTCTTGTGGAACAAAATCTGCGCTGTGACGCCAACATCATCGTGGAAACCGCAAGCGCCCGTGACCCGCACCACTTTGCCGTACTGCTGGGTTTTGGCGCGACAGCGATTTACCCGTACCTGGCGTACGAAACCCTGGGACGTTTAATCGACACCCAGGCGATTGCGAAAAACTACCGTACCGTGATGCTGAACTACCGTAACGGCATCAACAAAGGGCTGTATAAGATCATGTCCAAAATGGGCATCTCGACTATCGCCTCTTACCGCTGTTCCAAACTGTTTGAAGCGGTCGGCCTGCATGATGATGTCGTCGCGCTCTGCTTCCAGGGCGTGGTGAGCCGTATCGGCGGCGCGGGCTTTGCGGATTTCCAGCAGGATCTGCTGAACCTGTCCAAACGCGCCTGGCTGGCACGTAAGCCGATTACGCAGGGTGGGCTGCTGAAATATGTACATGGCGGCGAATACCATGCCTACAACCCGGATGTGGTGCGCACCCTGCAACAAGCAGTGCAAAGCGGCGAATATAGCGATTATCAGGAATACGCCAAACTGGTTAACGAGCGTCCTGCAACGACGCTGCGCGATCTGCTGGCGATTACCCCCGGTGACGACGCGGTCAGCATTGATGATGTCGAACCGGCAAGCGAACTGTTCAAGCGTTTCGACACGGCGGCAATGTCTATCGGCGCGCTGAGCCCGGAAGCGCACGAAGCGCTGGCGGAAGCGATGAACAGCATCGGAGGAAATTCCAACTCCGGCGAAGGCGGCGAAGACCCGGCGCGCTACGGCACCAATAAAGTGTCGCGCATCAAACAGGTCGCCTCCGGCCGCTTTGGCGTCACCCCGGCGTACCTCGTTAACGCCGATGTGATTCAGATTAAAGTCGCTCAGGGCGCGAAGCCGGGCGAAGGCGGCCAGTTGCCGGGTGACAAAGTAACCCCGTACATCGCCAAACTGCGCTACTCGGTGCCGGGCGTGACGCTCATCTCCCCGCCGCCGCATCACGATATCTACTCTATCGAGGATCTGGCGCAACTGATTTTCGACCTGAAACAGGTTAACCCGAAAGCGATGATCTCCGTGAAGCTGGTGTCCGAACCGGGCGTCGGGACTATCGCGACCGGTGTGGCAAAAGCGTATGCGGATCTCATCACCATCGCCGGTTATGACGGCGGTACCGGCGCAAGCCCGCTCTCCTCGGTGAAATATGCGGGCTGCCCGTGGGAACTGGGCCTGGTAGAAACCCAGCAGGCGCTGGTCGCCAACGGCCTGCGACACAAGATCCGTCTGCAGGTCGACGGCGGTCTGAAAACCGGCGTAGATATCATTAAAGCAGCCATTCTTGGGGCGGAAAGTTTCGGCTTCGGCACTGGCCCAATGGTGGCGCTGGGCTGTAAATATCTGCGTATTTGCCATCTGAACAACTGTGCAACCGGTGTGGCAACGCAGGACGACAAATTGCGTAAGAACCACTATCACGGTCTGCCGTTCAAAGTGACCAACTACTTTGAATTTATCGCTCGCGAAACGCGTGAATTGATGGCGCAACTGGGCGTGACGCGTCTGGTAGATCTGATTGGCCGTACCGACCTGCTGAAAGAGCTGGACGGGTTTACCGCCAAACAGCAGAAACTGGAACTGTCTCGCCTGCTGGAAACCGCAGAGCCTAAGGCAGGCAAAGCGTTGTACTGCACTGAAAACAACCCGCCGTTTGATAACGGCGTGCTGAATGCGCAGTTACTGCAACAGGCAAAACCGTATGTGGACGAGCGCCAGAGCAGAACATTCTGGTTCGATATTCGTAACACCGACCGTTCTGTGGGCGCATCGCTTTCAGGCTACATCGCCCAGACCCACGGCGATCAGGGGCTGGCCTCTGATCCGATTAAAGCGCACTTCAGCGGCACCGCAGGCCAGAGCTTCGGTGTCTGGAATGCCGGCGGCGTAGAGCTGTATCTGACCGGCGATGCTAACGACTATGTCGGTAAAGGTATGGCGGGCGGTCTGCTGTCTGTGCGTCCGCCAGTGGGTTCCGCATTCCGTAGCCATGAGGCGAGCATTATCGGTAACACCTGTCTGTATGGCGCGACCGGTGGCCGTCTGTACGCCGCAGGACGTGCAGGTGAACGTTTCGCGGTGCGTAACTCTGGCGCTATCACCGTCGTGGAAGGCATTGGCGACAACGGCTGCGAATACATGACCGGCGGGATTGTCTGCATTCTCGGCAAAACCGGGGTGAACTTTGGTGCCGGTATGACGGGCGGATTCGCCTACGTGCTGGACGAGGACGGCGAGTTCCGTAAACGCGTCAACCCGGAACTGGTCGAAGTCCTGGGCGTTGATGAACTGGCAATCCACGAAGAGCATCTGCGTGGCCTGATCACCGAGCATGTGCAACATACCGGTTCACAGCGCGGAGAAGAGATTCTGGCTAACTGGTCACTCTTCGCCAGCAAATTCGCGCTGGTCAAACCGAGGTCCAGTGATGTGAAAGCACTGTTGGGTCACCGTAGTCGTAGCGCAGCAGAGCTGCGCGTGCAGGCGCAGTAAGGGGTAGCAGCAATGAGTCAGAACGTATACCAATTTATCGACCTGCAGCGCGTTGATCCGCCAAAGAAACCGCTGAAGATCCGCAAAATTGAATTTGTCGAGATCTACGAGCCGTTCTCGGAAGGCCAGGCAAAAGCACAGGCGGATCGCTGTCTTTCCTGCGGCAACCCGTACTGTGAGTGGAAATGTCCGGTGCATAACTACATTCCGAACTGGCTGAAGCTTGCCAATGAGGGGCGTATTTTTGAAGCGGCAGAACTCTCACACCAGACCAACACGCTGCCGGAAGTGTGTGGACGCGTGTGCCCGCAGGACCGACTGTGCGAAGGTTCCTGTACGTTGAACGATGAGTTCGGTGCGGTGACCATCGGCAACATCGAACGCTATATCAATGATAAAGCGTTCGAAATGGGCTGGCGTCCGGACATGACCGGCGTTCGCCAGACCGACAAACGAGTGGCAATCATAGGTGCGGGTCCGGCAGGACTGGCCTGCGCCGACGTGTTGACCCGCAACGGTGTAAAGGCGGTCGTATTTGACCGTCATCCGGAAATTGGCGGCCTGCTGACCTTTGGTATTCCGGCATTCAAACTGGAAAAAGAGGTGATGACCCGCCGCCGTGAAATTTTCACCGGCATGGGGATTGAGTTCAAACTGAACGTGGAAGTGGGTCGTGATGTGCAGCTCGACGACCTGCTGAAAGAGGATGATGCCGTCTTCCTCGGCGTCGGGACCTACCAGTCAATGCGTGGGGGGCTGGAAAACGAAGACGCCGATGGTGTGTTCGATGCCCTGCCGTTCCTGATTGCCAATACCAAACAGATTATGGGCTTTGGCGAAACCACCGACGAGCCGTTTGTCAGTATGGAAGGCAAACGCGTGGTGGTGCTGGGCGGTGGCGATACCGCCATGGACTGTGTGCGAACCTCCGTTCGTCAGGGTGCAACGCACGTCACCTGTGCCTATCGCCGTGACGAAGAGAATATGCCGGGTTCCCGACGCGAAGTGAAAAACGCGCGTGAAGAAGGCGTGGAGTTCCAGTTTAACGTGCAGCCGTTAGGTATTGAAATCAATGCTAACGGTAAAGTCTGCGGTGTAAAAATGGCACGTACCGAAATGGGTGAGCCGGATGCGAAAGGCCGCCGTCGTGCGGAAATCGTCCCCGGCTCCGAACATGTGGTTCCGGCAGATGCCGTTGTGATGGCGTTTGGTTTCCGTCCTCACAATATGGAGTGGCTGGCGAAACACAGCGTCGAACTGGATAGTCAGGGTCGCATCATCGCCCCGGAAGGCAGCGACAATGCCTTCCAGACCAGCAACCCGAAAATCTTCGCCGGTGGTGATATTGTTCGCGGCTCGGATCTTGTCGTGACCGCCATCGCCGAAGGCCGTAAAGCGGCTGACGGGATCATGAACTGGCTGGAAGTGTAGTAAACCTTTCTGACTCCCCTATCCCGAGAACTCGCTCAGGGATGGGGAGTCACCCTTGTTCTTCACAATATTCCACCTCCATTCTTCGAAAGCGGCTCGCAAATTTCGCCGTAACTGGATGTAATGGGCTGAGAAGAATTGACCGCATATCCCCTTAAGTATACTGATAGCGATATATTTTCAATCTGTAACTATCATGTCAGGGATAATATGATGGCAACAACATCAGCACAACATACAGGCGATTATCAGCAAATCCACGACGGCATTATCCATCTGTTGGATACCGCCAGGACAGAGACCGTCCGCAACATTAACGCGATCATGACGGCGACGTACTGGGAAATTGGCCGACGCATTGTCGAGTTTGAGCAGGGCGGTGAAGCGCGGGCAGCTTATGGTACTCAACTGATTGAGCAACTGTCCGTTGATTTAACCCGGCGCTATAAACGTGGGTTTTCTACAAGAAACCTATGGCAAATACGTAATTTTTATATTTATTTTCAACATGTTGAAATTCCGCAGACACTGTCTGCTGAATCTCCTCTTCTGGTACAACTCGCCGGGATATTCCCGTTACCCTGGTCAGCCTATGTCCGGCTCCTGTCGGTTAAAAACGCAGATGCCCGCACCTTTTACGAGAAAGAGACATTACGCAACGGTTGGTCGGTACGACAACTCGATCGGCAAATCGCTTCTCAGTTTTATGAACGGACACTGCTGTCTCATGATAAACCCGCGTTGCTGCAACAGGCCGCGCCCACCGTGCCCGACGTTTTACCAGAACACGCAATACGCGATCCCTTTATTCTCGAATTCCTCGATCTGAAGGATGTGTATTCGGAATCCGATCTGGAAGAAGCACTGATAAATCATCTGATGGAGTTTATGCTTGAGCTCGGTGACGATTTCGCTTTTGTCAGCCGCCAGCGCCGATTACGCATTGACGATAGCTGGTTTCGCGTCGACCTGCTTTTTTTCCATCGCCGCTTGCGCTGCCTGTTAGTCGTTGACCTGAAAGTGGGAAAATTCAGCTATGCCGACGCAGGACAAATGAACATGTACCTGAACTACGCTAAAGAGCACTGGACAATGCCTGGGGAAAATCCGCCAGTCGGGTTAATCCTGTGTGCGGGAAAAGGGGCTGGAGAAGCACACTACGCGCTGAACGGTTTACCGAATACCGTGATGGCAAGCGAGTACAAAGTGCAATTACCTGACGAAAAATTACTGGCAGATGAACTCATCCGTTCGCAAATGGCACTGACAGCGCAGAAAATTGAATCCTCAGAAACGTCTTTGACGGAATGATGAACGGACGGAATATAAAAACGTAAGGCCGGATGGTAAAAACCATCCGGCCTTTTCAGGCGCCTAACAGGCTGGCGCGAACCTTGACGACGACTTTCTTAATCTCTTTCGGTTCACCCACATTGCATCCCGGTTTGTGTGGTTCTCCTGGCATAAACACCGCGAACATCCCCGGTTGTAAGGTGATGGTCTGGCTATCCGCAATCTCCCGACAAAGCTGATAATCGTCCTCTACATGTATCTCTTCGCACTGACGCGCTGAACCCGCCACACCAAACTGAATGCGCTCCTCGCCCGCCAGCAACAGTTGGATATCAATATACGCCTCATGCAGTTCTGCCTTTTTCTCCACAGGAGACTGCGTGACAAACTGCATCACATTCATAAAGATATCTTCACCGCGAAGTTCAACACGACCTGGCGTTTTCTCCTGTGGTCTGGCGGTCAACGCCAGTGTCAGGGCATCCGCCAACACGGGATGCAAGCCGGCGGAAGATAACATGCGAATTTCACCTAATATCATGACGTCTCTCCTTGCGCTAATAACGCCGCACCCAGCAGTCCGGCGTCGTGGCGGTAGTGCGCAGCGCGTAATTCAACGTGATAAACCGGGGGCATCAGTTCAAGACAAGCGCGTACCTGGGCCAAATACCCTGGTGCCAGGCCTACGCTACCGCCAACAACAACGCGCTGGCAATCCGTTACCGCTTTCGTATCAGCAATCAGCCGGGCCAGCACCTGCGCGGAATGTGCGACCAGCCGGATGGCTTGCTCATTCCCTTCTTCTGCCCGGGAAAAAATGGTTTTTGCATCACAGCCGGCAAGTTCACCCTGCGCCGCTGCGGCAATCCCCCGTCCAGAGGCAATGGCCTCAACACACCCCACCCGACCACAGCCGCACATGGGGCCATCAGGATCGGCGAGAGTATGCCCAAGATGCCCGGCCAGACCACCGGTGCCGGTGATCAACTGGCCGCCGCTGATTACGCCGCCGCCCACACCGGTTGAAACGGTGATAAACACCATATCGCGCGTCTCATCCTCCATGGCGTGATACTCCGCCCAGGCCGCGGCCTGGGCGTCGTTGACGGCCAGCGTCGGAAGGCCGGTCAGCGCTTCAAGCGTCTTTACCAGCGGGAAGTGGAGCAAGCCGCCCAGATTTTCAGGATTAATTGCCAGCAAGTTACCTTCACGAATGATCCCCGTTGAAGCAATCGCTACCCGACATGCCTGCGACTGAAGCGGCGCGACCAGCGTTTTTAATGCCTCGCGTAACGCTTGCGGAGTCTTACTGGCCGGTGTGGACAACTCGCGGCGTTCGCGAATCTGTCGGTCCTCCCCCACC
>OKVW01000304.1_pt1 | contig 31622 bp, 25 predicted proteins | sample 1606991 | NCBI WGS metagenome assembly OKVW01 (sample SAMN03281021, study PRJEB24777) | human gut metagenome | isolation source: fecal sample PR177 from 1 month old male Malay infant, vaginal delivered... | reverse complement strand
GTTTTCTATTGATATCCTCACCGTTTCCACTTACTCTATTCTCCCCAGCATAGCTGGGGGATTAGGACTTTCATTTACATTTTATATTCAGCGCCAAGAAATGTAAAATGCTTAAATATCATTTCCAGTTATTCTTGTAACGTATATCTGTTTGTGATACACTAAACCGGAGATGAGGTATTTGGTTTATAGACTATTAACACGAACCATGTACATGAACTACAATCTGTGGAGGTTTTAAATGGAACTCAGAGTGTTAAGATATTTTTTAGAAGTGGCACGTGAAGAAAATATTACAAAAGCGGCAGGGTATCTGCATGTATCTCAGCCAACACTATCCCGCCAATTAAAAGATTTAGAAGAAGAGTTGGGGAAAAAACTATTTGTTCGGAGTAATTACAGTATCAAACTGACAGACGAGGGCATGCTCCTGCGTAAAAGAGCGGAAGATATTCTGGATATGGTGGATAAGACCACGGATGAATTTAAGTCATTGGACGATGTCAGCGGCGGTGATATCCATATAGGTTGTGCGGAATCGGATGGCTTTAAATTTTTTGTACAGGCTGCAAAGGATCTTCAAAAAGAATATCCCCGCATCCGTTATCATTTTTACAGTAGCGGAACGGATGCTGTAAACGAACGTTTAGACAAGGGACTTTTGGATTTTGCAATCATTGTGCAGGAAGTGGATTTATCAAAATACAATTATCTGAAAATACCGACGATGGATAGCTGGGGAGTCATTATGAGGAAAGACAGCCCTTTGGCAAAGAGATCCCATATCCACCTAGACGAATTATATGACCTGCCACTCATCTGTTCTAGGCAGGGACTTACAGAAGACATGCCCAGATGGTTTGGTGAGCTGCAGGATAAGCTTCATATTATTGCAACATATGATCTGCTGTTCAATGCATCCGTCATGGTCCGGGAGAGATTCGGCTATGCGTTAGGGTTTGACGGTCTTGTGAATACCGGGGTAGACAGTGACTTATGTTTCAAACCCCTTGAACCGGCATTGGAATCCCCAATGTATATTATCTGGAAAAAATACCAGGTCTTTACACCTATTGCGTCCATTCTGCTTCGGGAGCTACAGGCGCGATTTAGTAAATAGGAAATTATTATTTTATTTATGGAACATGGGCTGCTTATTCTAGTTGCAGCCCTATATTAATTCCTGTCTTTTTATTCTATCTTAATGTTCACGTTAGAATTGCAATTGTAGCAAATATGATAATAACTAGGAATAACCAACTTTATTCTAAAATAAAAATTAGTTAAGCAAACCATAACCTAATATAGACTCCGATTCTAACGCATAGTTTCTCTCTTTCACGGCATCGCCTGAATTACCTTCCACCGTATACACAATCCCATTCTCGCATTTCTCCACTATTCCGACATGATCACTGACTCCATCATGAACTCCTTTCTTAGGCCAGTCAAAAAAGATAATCGTTCCGGCAACCGGTGTATAGCTCCCACCATCCTTCCATCGTCCTTGACTTTTAAACCACTCAACGCCTGTAGGACAGTAGGAAAATTTCGGCACACTTCCAGACGCAATCAGACCGCTCTGATCCGCACACCAGCTGACAAAACAGGCGCACCACTCTTCCCTCTTGCCAAATCCATACCATGACCAGAACTTCTGCCTGCCTTCATTTCCATGATGGCATTTGGGCTGTTGGGAAATCTGGTGTTGTATGGGCATTCACTGGACTGCATGGGATCCGTTCCCCTGCCGCCTGATTCCTGCATCATGATTGCTTGCAGTACAGAAACATAATCAGGGATTCCATATTGAGAGGCGTATTTCTGTATGGCAGATGTATAATTCAATACTTCCTGACTCAACGGTTCCGCACTTTGCGAACTGCCGGAAAACATAGCCCCTGCAATAATACCAATAATCACAAGGAATACTACAACGAATACACCTGCAGATACCAGCAGGGTACCCAATGCTTTTACAGAAGTCACGGCTCCCTGCGCCGCAACTTTCACCCCCCTGGCAGTTGTTTTTGCTGTTTTCCCTGCCACCTTTGCGTTATTTGCCGCCTCAGCGGTCTTTGCTGCTGCCCGTTTCGCTGCCCATACAGTATGTAAAGTCTGTTTTTGTGATACGGCTGTTTGACTAGTCTTGATTTTCTCATAAGAAATAGGCGAAGTTTTAACCAGCTTTGGTGCTGTCTTCACCTCCCGGCCTGCAGCAGTCCGTACAGATTCTAAAGGTTCTGGCTTAACTCTTACCTTCTTTGATGCACTAGCCTGACCACCATAGGTTTTCCTCTGACCAGTTGAGGTACTGGATGCTTCTCTCTCTGAACTTACAGCCTGAAACGGATTCCTTACTTCTTCTGTCTTCGACTCTAAATTGCTCACAGCTTCACTGGCTGTCTCTTCGGCTGCGGCTTCTCGTCTGCGCTCCTTTATCTTTTCATATGATTTTTTAGCAAGTTTCTTTCCTGCAAAAGAAGCCGCATTCCCGGCTTTTGCAGCCGTCCACTCTTCGGCCGAGATTACTTTCCCACTGGCATATTCTGTAGGAGATGCCTGGCTGTCATTTACATCTGCAGCACTGGCGGTACGGCCAGATTTCTCTTTCGCCTCCAAAACAGCTGTCCGCACCAGTTCCTTTGGTATTCTGTGAGCCGGGTTTCTGATTTTGGGGTTCCGGTCATGCTCCTTTGTTTTGATATCCTGCATAGCCCACCTCCTTCCGTTTTAAGCTCCTTATCAAACTCACCTTGCCGGATGTTTCTGTTTTTCTCCTTTTTGTATCTTAGGCAGATACGACTTTAATTCCTGTACTGCCTGCTGAACCAAAGGATGTTCCTGGTATGCTGGGATCAGATTGATTTCTTCCTGTGCAATCTTCCTCCCCTGAAACAGCGGCCACTGGAGTTCATGTGCCATTCCATTGATAAAATCCTTACGCTCCTGTTCTATCTGCTGCCGCTTTTCTTCTGTTTTCATACGCCCATAAGCCAGATACACCGCACATAAGCTCAAAATTAAGAACATGACCAGATAAGCCCATTTCAGATTTACTCCAATTCGTTTCCTGTCTGGTTACAGTATTCTCTGAGAAATCTTTGATGCTATGCAGCCATTCCTCCTGCTCCCAGTAATTCCATGCTTCAAATCCATCCTGGTAGTATGGAAATCCCAAGATCTGCATTTCTCTGTATTTTCCCTTTTCAGCCATGGCACTTGTATCTAAAGGAGTCCATTCCATTACTATTTCACAGCCGGACTGTAGATAATTTTTCCCGTCATAATCTGACTTCCAGGAGCGTGTGGTGGATAACCAGGGATCCTGCTGTTTTCTTTTATAGCCATAATAAAAACAGTTTTCTGCTCTGTAGAAAACAGCTCTTCCGGAAATAACAGCTTCGATGCAGCTGTTTCCCCATCCTCTATTTTAACCATCAGAGAATTTTTACTTTCCGCCAGTAAACTCTCATCCTTAAAAATCCGGTAACTGTAGTATTGGTTCTGAAAATTCCCATTCAGACTGCTTTTCGCACTGTCCCTCAGATCGATTATGATTTTTTGAAAATCCTCTTCGCTGCTTTTTGCTAAATGTTCATAAAGAAAATTTTTCTTTTCTTGAAATGCCTCCTGCCCCAGCTTCCGGTTCCGTAAAGTTTCGTAGATGGTTATGATACATGCACAAATCAAAAATAAGAGTAAAAAGCAGCCTCCGGTTTTCATCAGAATACGGTATTTTTCCTTTTTGGTCATATACATCTCCCTTAATGAATCTGAAACGAATAGCCTGCTTTTGAAACCGTTCGGATGTAGCTGCCCGCATCCCCCAATGCCTGGCGCAGCTTAACGATATGTTTATCCACAACCCGGTCCAGAATTTCGGCATCCACTCCCCAAACCCTGTTTAGAATCTGCTCTCTGGACAGGACACGGTTCTCATTTTCCATAAAATAAAGCAAAAGCTGATATTCTTTGTCTGCCATGATACACTCCTGACCAGCTGCAGTTACCTTCCTCTGGTCCTGGTTAACCATTAGGATACCTTTCTGCATAATTTCTTCATCCATGTTCTTACTGATCCTCTGGATCAATGCATTTACCTTGGCAAAGAGAATCGGAAGGGAAAAGGGCTTTGACACATAGTCATCTGCACCGCATCCATATCCTCTTAACTGCATATTTTCAGCTTCCAAAGCGGTCAGAAAAATCACCGGAATCTCCATGTTTTTCCGTATCTCCTTACAGATTTCAAATCCATTCATACCGGGAATCATCACATCCAGCAGCACCATATGAACTTCATTCTTTTGCAGATAAGAAAGGGCTTCCCTGCCGCTTTCAAAACATGCTGTCTGCCATCCCTGTACAGTAAAAAGTCAGATATCATCTCCTGAATAAGCACTTCATCTTCCACTAAAACTAATGTATTTTTCATTCTTTATAATCGCCTTTCTGTTAATCAACACATATCATTTAAGATTAGCATAAAAATGTCTTCTTTTTATGCTTTTGCTGTATTATGCAGCTGACCCGTATTTAATCATAAAATACCGCTGTACTCCTGTCTAAACAACAGGAAAATACAGCGGCATTCATTCCAGCGCATACTTAAATTGTTAATAATAATATATAGGCATTCCATCCTCAATATTAATCACTTTTATCACCGTCCATTACATCCTCCGGGTACCACCACATACTACATTGCATTTATTTCAACAATTTACACAAAATATCATGCAATGCTATAAAATCTAGCGGTTTCGCCAGATGTGCGTCCATCCCCGAGTTAAGTGCTTCCTGGATATCTTCTTCAAAAGCATTTGCCGTCATGGCAATGATCACAATCTGTTTTGCATCGGGTCTGTCCAGTTCACGGATTGCCCGTGTAGCTTCGTATCCATTCATTCCGGGCATTCTCACATCCATGAGAATGGCATCATAGGTTCCCGGCACCGCATTCTGGAATGCCTGAACTGCTTCGGCTCCATCTCGCTTTACAACCGATACTGCCCCATACATCTCCAGCAGCTCGCAGAGTATTTCTGCATTGATGGCATTATCTTCTGCGACCAGAAAACGGCGCCCTGCAAATATTTCATTTTCCGGCACATCTGCTGCTGTGCCGCTGGCACCGTTTCTGTCAGGAACCGCTTCTCCCTGTGCCGCCTCACATTCCAGTTCAACACGAAAGGTAGAGCCTTTATTGATCTGGCTCTCTACAAAGATTTTTCCCTCCATCAAATCTACCAGTCCTTTGGTGATACTCAGCCCAAGTCCTGTCCCCTCCACATTTCCCGCTGTACTGCTCCGGGTGAATGGTTCAAAGATATGCCCCAGGAATTCTTCTGACATGCCGATTCCCGTATCGCTGACAGAGAAGCGGTAGCGCGCCCAAAGTGTGCCTTTGACAGAAGGCATCTCCTCAACCAGAAACTGCACCGTACCGCATTCCGGGGTGAATTTCATGGCATTTCCAAGGATATTTATAAAGATCTGATTGATACGCAGAGAATCCCCATAGAAATATTCATGGAGGATCCCCTCTGTCCGGATTTCAAGCTTCAGTCCTGAGGCTTCCGCCTGGGGAGTAATAATGGCGGACAGCTGATCCAGCAGATCAGATAAAGAGATCTTCATACGGTTCAGCGTAATATTAGACCGCTCAATCTTACTCATATCCAGTATATCGTTGATCAGGCTGAGCAGGTGCCTGGAAGAGACGGATATTTTCTGCAGACAGTCCTTTACCCGCTCCGGCTCACCGATATGAGCAGTTGCCAGCGTGGTCATACCCATGATGGCATTCATGGGAGTTCGTATGTCATGGCTCATGGCTGAGAGAAAATCACTCTTTGCCCGGTTTGCCTCTTTAGCCAGGGTCAGGGCATTTTCCAGAGTTTGTTTTACCTGACGCTCAGCCGACAGCATATCCGTTACATCTGCCCGTACCAGACAGATCGTGCTGTGGTTTACATCGCCCCACAGTACATTGATCTGCTTATAGCGCAAACCATCTTTTGAACGGAAGGGAAGTACAAAGTCATAACCGGACGGCTTTTCCTGAAGCCGGCGAATCATATTTTCCATAAGAAACTGCTCTAATACTTCTTCTCTGTCTTCGCCTGTTCCATTGCCATAGTCATCCGTAAACTTCGCATTTTCATAGTTATCCTCAATAAACGGAGTCAGATTCTCCAACACCGTCTGGCGTGTATAGGTTACAAGGCGTTTCGTATTAATGTCTATAAATCCCGCAAGTTCAAATGTATAAGCAATCATATTGAACAGCCCCTGCTGTTCCCGCACCGAATCGGTAATATCAGTCCGAACCAGGCATACCCTGCCAAGCCGCAGATCAACTTCAGAGACCGTCATGTTCTTTGTCCTGATATCGCCCTTGTCATCCATCGTGGAATAGGCAAAGGTATAGCTTCCATTCTCTGCCAGCCTCATGCGTATTCCCTCAGGATCCAATAACCTGGCGTACTGATCTCTGTCCTTTGGAACCACCGGGGAACTTAGCATGTCCGCCATCCTTTCCGAATGCCTGCCCCTGGCTGCCGGGAGAAAATCAGAATTCTGATTCGACGTCAGCACCGTATAAGTATCCAATTCCAGGTTTAAATCAATGACAAAGTCATAGGCAGTAACAGAAAGCTGATGAAGAATGCGATCCGATATGGTCTGTTCCGTAATATCCGTTACCGTCAGTATCCCGGTGACATCTCCCGTATCGGGCACTTCCACCAGATTAACCTTGAACTGGACATAACGGCCTTTCTTTTCCCGGGGCATCTTAATAAAGCATTTTAGAATCTGCTCCCGGTCGTTCCTTTCAAAAGCAGCGAGGGCAGGCGCATTCAGATACGTCTTTAAGAATGTTTCCCTTTCCTTTTCGTCCACCACGAGACTTGCTATGCCGGTAAAGAACCCTTCCCGGTCAGAACCAAGGGTATTCAGCAGATCCGAATCTGTATGGTCGATAATTTCCAGAATTTCATTCTGCGTAACATTACAGTGTCCGATAATCAGCGCATTCGGCACCGGTATACGGTAATGCTCTATCAGCATATCCTTATACTGCTGCCGGAGCTGTTCCTGTTCCATGATTTCCCTGGTCATATCGTGATAGACTGCATAGACCCGGCTTTCTCCATTTTCGTTCTGGAACATGGAGAGATTATTTTTTACACTGACATAACTGCCATCACCCTTTTTCAGACGGTATACGATTTCGCACTGGCTCTCACCGCTGGCAATATAGGCAGTAAGCTTCTTATATACATATTCCCGGTCATCCGGATGCACTCCTGCCATAGCATCTGTCTGGTACAGTTTCCATGCATCCTCCAGTGACATACCGGTCAGCTCCGCAAAACCATCAGACAAAAATTCTGGAACCATTCTATTATCCTTCTCATAACGGACCACAGAGACTCCTCCAGGAAGATTTTTAACTAACGTTTGAAAATACTGCTCCAGACGTTCCTTTTCCTGCCTTATGCGGACCTCATCGGAAATATCCCTGACATAATTGACATAGGCTGGAATACCGTTCCACTCCGTTTCCCGGAAGCGTATACTGTAACAGCTCCCTGAAATATCATGCCTGACCTCCTGCTCTACCCCTTCCAGCATATTTTTATTCAGAGTACAGTATTCACAGGGTTCATTCCTGTCGTGGAGTGCAGTATAGCATTTCTGTCCGATAAACTCTACCTTCTTGCTAAAAAGATTCCTGGATTCATTTACATAAAGAAGATCATAATTTTTCTTGTCAATCACATAAATTCCATCTGCTGTTTCGTTTGTAATATTCTGAAACAGTCTTGTCTCTGCCGACATACCTGTGAGAACCGCATAAAACTTCATAGTCTCTGACAAGTTGCCCATACGCCTTCCATTTAGATGGATCCAGATCAGATGACCGTCCTTATGGTACATACGATAGGAGACATCCAGTACCTCTCCGCTTATAAGTGCTTCCTTTGCCGCATCCAAAACCCGCTCTCTATCCTGCTCATATATAACGGCAAAAACATCGCCCCCTGTCATTTCCACATACTCTTCCCGGGTGTGTCCCGACAGTGACATTACCCCATCCGATGCATAAATAGGGAAAAAACGCTTATTTTCTACCAGATAAATAGCAACTCCTCCCGGAATTGCATTGATGATATCCTGCATCTGTTCATTAGCACCGGCAAGCTCTTTCTCCAGATGCACCTGTTCACTGACATCACTGTATACACCGTAAAGAAGCTTCTTTCCGTCCGGTTGGGCTTTAACTGCTCCTTCCAGATGAATCCAGTGGTATTTGTCTGTCTTGTCGTTAAACACCCTGTATGTCTGGCGCATAACTCCATTGCATTGAATTGCTCTCATAATATTTCCCTGCAAAAGAACCAGATCTTCCGGATGTACACCTAGAAAATCTGTTTTCTTTTCCATTCGATGTATATGATCCTCTGAATACCCCATGATTTCATAAAAAGCCGAGTTATGAAAAAGCGGAGAGATACAGCCGTCTGCATACTGATAAACACACAGCCCGCATGGAATGTTGGCAAATGTTGACTGTAACTCTTCCTTAACTGCCCTTGACTGATCTTCTTCCCTTTTTTTATCCGTGATATCCAATATGTACTCGATATGAGCGGGCTGCCCTCCCCAGTTAATGATTTTCCCACTGAGCTGATAAGTCCGTTTATAGCCCGGATGATAAAATTCACGTACCAGAAATTCATTCTGGTTCATGTCTCCCGCATGACAGAAAGGGCATGGCTTATCATATCCTGCCGCATGATAACAGGTATTTCCCTGAAAATGCGGATATTGAAATAACAGATCCCTTACCATTTGATTGGCATAGAGCAGTTCCATATTCTGAACTGCACTGACATAGACCGCCACCGGCGCGTTATCCAGAATTGCTTTCATATGTTCCATGGAAAGGGGCGGTTCCTGTATCATACCTGTTTCCCCGCTTAATATTTCCACCATCCCTCAGGCCTCCTTTCCAAAAATAAAATCATATAGGGTTTGATAAAGCCGATCTGGTTCAATAGGCTTGGCAAGATGTGCATTCATTCCGGCTGCCTTGCTTTTTTCTATATCATCATCAAAAGCATTGGCAGTCATTGCGATAATCGGCACTGTCTTAGCATCCTCATTACTCAGATGACGAATATTATTCGCTGCAGTAAGTCCGTCCATCAGCGGCATTCTTATATCCATCAGGATTGCATCGTAATACCCCGGTTCCGATTTACTGAACAGTTCCATAGCCCGAAGTCCGTTTTCAGCCGTGTCTACAACAAACCCCTTGTCCTCCAGAAGCATGGCAGCCACCTCCGTATTGATCATATTATCTTCTACCAGCAGCACCCGGTTTCCTGTAAAATTGTAAATAATCACCTCTGCCTGACGGATCTGCTCTTCCTGATCTCCCAGAGCTTTTGAAAATGCAGAAACCAGGGATGATTTGAACATGGGCTTGCTCATCATTAGATTTACCCCGGCAAGCTTCGCCTCATTTTCAATGGAAATCCAATCAAATGCCGTCATAATGATAATTGTCACTTCAGGACCCACAATCGCACGGATACGCCGGGCGGTCTCAATACCATCCATTTCCGGCATTTTCCAGTCAATGAGAATCATATCATAATACTGTGCCTTGTCCCAGAGATCCTTCACCCGGTCAATTGCCTTTTTGCCGCTGTCAACCCATTCAGCCCTGATTCCCATCTCCTGCAGTGTATTAGTCGTACTTTCACAGACAGCCACATCATCATCCACAACCAGCGTTTTCAGGTGAGAGAAATTATAGTCTGTTTTCTTCTGGTTGTGCCGGAGCTTTTCTTCCTCCGTAATCCCCAGTTTTACATCCACGGTAAATTCTGAGCCGATTCCCTTTATAGACCGGACCGTTATTTTTCCATCCATCATATCCACAATATTTTTTGAAATAGCCAGACCCAGCCCGGTTCCGCCATACAATGCAGTAGTTCCGGAGCTTTCCTGTGAGAAAGGCTCAAAAATATGTGCCAGAAACCCATCGCTCATCCCCACGCCTGTGTCGTTGATGATAAAACGCAGAACAGCATCATTTTTTGTTTTCCTCTGCTGTGATGCGGAAAAAGTGACCTTTCCGCCTTCCTTTGTAAATTTAACCGCATTACTTAAAATATTAATCAGTACCTGCTGCAGCTTCATGGCATCGCCTATGTAATAATCATCCATTACCGGGTCCACAATACACTCATATTCCACCCCTTTTGCTGCCGCCTGAGAATAACACATGGAATTAATTCCCGTTAAAAATTCTTCCACCGGTATCTTTTCTTTCTTCAGAAGCATTTTCCCGCTTTCAATCCGGCTCATGTCCAAAATGTCATTGATCAGTGCCAGCAGGAAGCGTGAGGAAATGCCAATTTTGGATATACAGTCAGCCACCTGTTCATCATCACCCATGGAACGCGCTGCAATAGCACTCATCCCAATGATAGCATTCATAGGCGTCCGGATTTCGTGGCTCATGCGTGAGAGAAAATCTGATTTCGCTGCATTTGCCTGCTCTGCTGCAACCAGCGCAGCTGACAGTTCTTCTTTCTGTTTCTGCTCCTGACGGACAATATCCGTTGCATCAGCACAGGTAACACACACCCGTTCCAGATCCCGGCTGATATAAAATACCTGAAAACGTTTGACATGTATAATTCCATAATCATCTTTCATCTCTGTAATAAAAGTATAGGTATCCTGCTTTTCCAGGATACTCTTCATATATCCGTAATCCAGCCTGGACAGGTACTCTTTTGCTGCCGCTTCATCCATATACCGATTGGCACTGGCACGTAATTCCTTCTGGAATCCCTCCTTGCAGGGAAACATATTTTCCTGGCTTTTGTCAAAGGAAAACAGTTTGTGTGTATCCTGCTGCATATCTATTTCCATAATGATGTCATAATCCAGTTCTGTAATCCGATTGAGCAGCTGCTCCTGGAGCTTTTGCTCCGTAACATCAAACATATAGAAAAAGACAATTACATCTCCAGTCTCCGGATTCAGAGAAGACCGGAAACTCATACTGACCCAAAAGGCTCCTCCCTCCCGCCTGCATAAGAAGTCAAAATGATAATCCACTTTTCCGGCAATATGATCCGCCAGTACCTTTTCTCTGCATAAAGTATCACGAATCTTTTTTCCGTACACCGCATCTGCAGCTGATTCTGATAAGCGGTCCACCGTCTCCTCGTAGGTGTCCCCAATCTGTGCAAGCACTACATCTGCTGAGGCAACATAGTTCTCAACCTTGTCCTTCGTTACATTGATCCTACCCTGGATACTCCCTCCCGCAGAAGATAATTCTGTAAAATATTCCAGCTCCTTATCATACAATTCCCTGTCCCGCTGCTGTAATCGTTTTTCATCCGTAATATCAACAAAAACACAATAGAAGAACTGCTCGTTATCTTCTTCCGTAATCAGCTGGGCTTTAATGGAAATCCATTTTACAGCTCCATCCCTGCAAATCAGACGGTTCTCACTTTGAATTGTATTACCTTCAGCCAGCTGAGCCTTGATATGCTCCGTCATCACTGACAGATCCTCCGGATAAATCACAGAAGACATCTTATTCCCCATTGCCATAAATTCTTCCCGGGTATAACCAATAAATTCAAACAGCCCGTCATTCGCATCGATCACAGAAAAATCAGCATCAAAGCGACAGCGGAAAACCGCACCCGGAATATTATTATAGATATGCAGCACTTCCTCCTGGGCATGCTTTTGCGCTGTAATATCAATACAAACAGAAGTGATTGCAGGCTTATTATTTTCAGCAGTCATCTTTCTTCCAATATCGTGTACCCAAATGTAAGAACCATCTTTTTTCTTCATCCGGTACTCTACGGAATATTCTCCTTTTTCCGCTATCTGAAGATCCACTTCACTATCCACCCGTTTCCGGTCTGCGGGATGCATACATTGGGTAATCATTCCGCCAATATCCTCCACAAACTCAGACTCTTTTTCATAGCCCAGATATTCCAGCATCCGGCTGTTGATAAAATAAAACGGGAATCCCGGTTCTATATACCCTCCCATCATTCCGCCAGCCAGAGAATCGTTTAAAATAGTCTGCCGCTGTTTCATCACATTTTCCATCACCAGCGTCTGGGGATAATGCTCTCCTCCCCTTTGACTGGCGCCCGGCTCTGCAAAATTAAGACTGCACACCAGCCATCTGTCTCTCTGCCAGCATAGTGCAAAAAAGCCGTGCAGGCGCCAGGCATACACGGAGTTTCTGAGGGTAAACTCAGCATTCATAATATAAACTGCATTGTTAAAAACCTGCTCATGAACCACAGTCAGTTCCATTGTAAACGGTTCCGGAATTTCCTGAATATCGGTTTGAATGTAATTCGCCATATCCTTCTTCCCACAGGCTGACTCGTCCTCACCCGTACCGATAAATTGGATATCATCAGCCAGGAATTCCGTAGTCAGTACTGCATTCCGCTGTTCGAACCAAGCGCTGCAAAATTGGCGGACTGTCTGCCTTGCAGAAATCTGTTCCTTCATATCATTTCCTCTTTCCATAAACAATATTTCCTCTAGTAAATTTACACCTGATTAATTGTCTGAACACCTATGGCCTGACCGCAGAAATGTTGCTGCTCTTAATATCAGAATGACTGATATGCCTCCGGTTAATGCAGTTAGGATGACAGAGATATTTTGAGTTTTTTCGACTAAATATTTTATTCTCATTTTAGCATAGAAAGAGTGGTTGCGCAATCCTTTCAAAGCGTACTATACGGAAACTCAATTAAACAACGGCATAGAATGCCGCAACGTTTGCCGTCGGTAAAAAATCTCCCTGTGTTAAGGTATGTATCATATACTTAACACAGGGAGATTTTATTTGCAATAAATTTTCTTTCAAATATTCACCACGTTTTCTATCATTGCTTTCTGTCAGACTTCCTTTTGCGCTTTCTATCTACATTCTATATCCTCTTCAATAGTCGTGCCGGAACTCCGGCAATCATTACATCGTGCTGCAATCCCTGTTCCCTCATAGCAGGATCTAACGGATGATTCACCGTATATATGCCGACCTGGGGACCGATAAATGTATGATCACCTATTATAATTTTTCCAACATCAACGAATACACAGTTATAATTTACAAACACATGATTACCTGCAAATATGTTTATGCCATAATCACATTGAAAATAAGATTTAATATTTACATCATCACCCATGTGACCCAGCAAGTCTTTGAGCAGATCATACCGTTTTTGTTTCTGTGAATTATCCAGTTGGTTTAATTCAAACATAACTTTGTTGCAATGTACCCTTAATCTCTTTAAATTGGGTTCATCCGGCGTAAACCATTCGCTCATCTTCTGCTTCTTTTCCTGTTCACTCATAATTATTTAGCTCCTGATAAAATACTTTTTAAGAAGACTGTAAGATTCAACTTTTGCTTTCAGTCCTAAATACAGCCAGATAATTCTGAAAAATTTTCCTGCGCCATGTAAAAATAACAAGAGCACTCAGGAGCAGCACCGCCACAGCAATGACAACAATCGGGTTTATACCCGATACATTCAGAAACTGCGTTACATCATCGTTCACAGGTGCACTTCCGTTTAAATAAAGTATCGGCACAAGTATCCATGCCGCACTGGAAAAAGAAGCTCCCAAAACGAACAGACAGGAAAAAATCCGATAGAACGGTTTTTCATTTTCTTTCCGATACAGAAGTATATAAATTAATGTAATTATAATTGGCAGCAACACCCCTCCCGCCTTAAGCAGCGACGAAGTCACCGTATTATATTCCCCGTCTATTGAACTCATATGTGCCTGAAAAATACTAAAATCTGTTATTCTGCCCCCACATAAAACGGCTACCAGCGCATGTCCTCCTTCATGGAGAAAAATATATAACGGAACTACAATCAGCAAACTCAAAAATAAAAGCAAAATATTTTTTGTTTTTTCATTCATTTCTATCCCTCCCAAAATGCTTTATTAAGCTTATTATAGCAAAGGCACAAGGAGAATTATAGTATTATATTGCGTTTGTACTAAAAATGCTTCAAGATGACGAGATTAATGATCAGACGATTTATTTAACGCCTGCAAATACTCCTTTCCCCAGTCACAAAGTGTTTGAAAAACAGGCTCCAGGGTGATCTGCCCCAGTGTGCGCTGCAATTCATTAAAACGTATTGTCTTCTTATTATGGATAACTGATAAAATTTCCAGCTTCCATTTTCCGCTTAAAACATTGATACCTGCCGCCATTGGGCATGTATCATTAGGTGTAATTGCTTTTGCCATCCTATCTTCCTTTCTGTAAAGGTACGTATCAAAAATGATACTTTATATTAAAAAAGTGCGTTCTTGCTGCACTTTGAGCATCGTGCTACCCTTATATTATAACAAGCATGTCAATGCAGAGAAAGGATGATTTATATGATAATTGACAGCCATCAGCATATGATGCTGCCCACAGAATTACAAATAGAAAAATTAGAAGAGGCAGGCGTAGATAAAGCCATATTGTTTTGCACTGCTCCACATCCGGAGAAAGCCCGCACACTATCTGCATTACAAGGTGAAATGAGTTCCTTATACCACATTTTATCCGGCTCCGGCTCAAAAGAAGATACTATGCAGAGGATGAAAGAAAACATAGGAGAATTAATGCAGGCTCTGCATAAATACCCCGACAGATTTTACGGGTTTGGCTCTGTCCCTCTTGCCTTATCGTTAGAAGATACCGTTCACTGGATTGAAAAGCATATCGTTTCCGGGGGGTTAAAAGGTATTGGAGAATTTACGCCGGGATCTGATGAACAGGTCCGGCAGTTAGAAACCATATTTCAGGCTTTAGCCCATTTTCCTATCCTGCCCGTATGGGTTCACACCTTTCAGCCGGTAACATTAACCGGAATAAAAATTCTTATGGGACTGACACAAAAATACCCAAAAGTCCCCGTCATATTTGGACATATGGGAGGATATCACTGGATGGAGGCAGTCGATTTTGCAAAATCAGTTCCCAATGCCTATCTGGATTTATCCGCTGCATTTTCTACTCTCGCTGCACGTATAGCAATTACAGAACTTCCAGATAAATGCTTATTTGGTTCGGACGCCCCTTATGGCGAACCCTGGCTGAGCAGGCAGATGATAGAATTTCTGAGTCCTTCCAGCGAGATTGCAGAGAAAGTTCTTGGCGGTAATATATCAGGATTGATTGGCTGACGATCCCAGACTCCCCAACTCCGTTGAGAAAACCGGTATCAATAAATGATATCCTAAAAGAGAAGGGACGTAAGCGTCCCTCTCCCCGCAAAACCCCAATATAATGTCTCGTCCCAGACAACAAATGAGAATATTTCTTATTAACTGCTTTTTCCTTGGCATTTCCAATATTTTATAGTATCATACACTGGTTAGACGCACCTAACTGCCATGAGATTTTCTGTATATCCAATATCACAGAACCGTTTGCATACGGTCCCACTGCCGCATAAAATCGATTCTATCTCAAATTCAAAAAGACTATAAAACAAAAAGGAAAATGCGAATGATAAAACACAAAGAATTTACTTTTATGATAATTTCTGTTATTTTATGTGCCGCACTGTTTGGAGTAAAAGTTACAGGCTCCGCTGTGCATACCCTGATTGGTTTTCTGTTAGTTGTCATCTCATCTGTTCACCTGTATGCGAAATGGAAAAAATACAGATATATGCCGTCAAACCTGAGAATCGTGGATCAAATCTTAATTCTGTCCTTTGTAATCCTATTGATTTCAGGAATCGCATCCCATATGTCAGCAGGACTGCTGATCTTCAAAATAATACATAAGTTATCTGCTCTGGTATTTTGTATCGGATTAATCTGGCATACTGTGCAGCATAAGCAATTTTTGGTAAAGAAAAAAGGGTAAGGATTGCTTTTTTAAGCAGCGACAGTACTTCTTCGTTCGTAATAAGATTGTAGTCGATTAATTCAGTGTTAATTCACAGCCAAGCATCTCCACTACGCCCATTTTCTACAAAAATGCTTCTAGTAAACAGAAATATAGTATAAGTGTAAAATTCATATAGATAAATATTTCAAAAACATGACAGAGGGTGTCATGTCATGTATGGTACAATAAACTAAATAAAAAAAAATAAAGAGGTATTTCTATATGGCAGAGAAGATTCGATATGAAAAAATGAAAAAACGATTTACAGAGAAATTTCATCAACCTCCAGAAGAATTTATACAGCTATTTATGGGGGATGCTGCTTGGGAACGCCTGATGCTCTTTGAAGAAATGCTGCGGGAGCGGTATGACCTAAACCGTGAAGTGAAATATCCTTTTGGAAATCAGTACGGCTGGGGTTTCCGATATTCTCATAAAAAGTCTCTGTTGCTGTATGTGTTTTTTGAGGAAGATGGTTTCTGCTGTACTATTTCTATCAATGATGCAGGTGCCCGGGAAGTGGATGCCATGCTGGTAGATTTACTGCCCGAAATACAAGCTATGTGGATAAATCGTTATGCCTGTGGTTCTGAAGGCGGCTGGCTCAACCGCTCGGTTGACAGCGATGACGAACTGCCTGACCTGATCCGACTGGTAAGTGTTAAGGTTAATCCTAAAAAGGGGGAACGGCAAAATGAACACTGTTAACTGAGCAATCAGTGATGAACAGTTTTTCATAAAATCTTCAATATAAAGAGTGGATATATGATTCACATGAATCATATATCCACTCTTTATGACTATTACTCCCTTATTCGAATCTAAAAAATGATATACTTCAAAGACTGCTCGCATAAAAATAAATCATAATTCCAATAGCAAGTATAATTCCCAGGATACCGCCTATTGCCAGTTCTTTTATCCTGTCCGCATATATAGAGGTTGCTATTTGGGGTTCACTGATGTCTTCCTTCCAGTTATATCTAACTTCTACTGTATCACCTTCGTTCAGCTTTTTCTCTTTTGTTTGTAATACCCCAACATATTTTTTACCATCAACTAAATACTCGACTTCATATTGATGATAAATCCTTCTACGTTTTCCAATTAGACCGCTGCCATACGCATTTATACAATATTTTTCAAGCTGTTTTTTTACTTTACCCCTGCTTCGGCTGGCATGCTTATACTTTTGAGCTGATTTGTAATCACTTAATATAAATAAGAATAACAGGAATGCCGCAATCAATATGAATGGTATAACTATAATGAGTACTGATATTTTTATCATTTTTCTCCTTTATACACTGCTATTAAGTTACTCATTTACTTTATCTTATGCAACACATTTAAAATTTCCATTATAATGTGATGCATCTCCGACTTCATCGTTTCCTGTTATCCAATCAATAGCATCCGAAATCCAATCCTGTGCAGTATTATTGAAAATCTCTTTTCCCCATTCCTTTATAACATCACCCAAAGATGTATCAATTATATCTATGTTTTTACCCATTATATCCTTTACTATATTTTTTATAGTTTCTCCACTTGGTATTTCACTAACTACACCATCAATCTTATCAGCAACCTTGCTAAAAATTTTATCATCCATAAATTGATTAAAGTCATCTACATATTTACTTGCAGCACTAAATATTTCATCTCCCTTTTTTATAATCCCGTTTACCGCATCACCTAAACCATCTGCAATATTATCTAAGTTTTTTAGCAGCGGCGATAATTCATCTCCATGTTTAAGGAAATCACCAAGTCCCGGAATAAACCCTATAGCTGTAAATCCCAAAGCCACCCATTCAGAGGTTTCCGGGCCATCATCAATTAGATTATATATATCAGCAATTAAATCTCTGACATCACAAATCTGCCCTACTACTGGAACAAACCCTAATGCAACATTTAATGTTATACCTAACAGATTACTTTCATCGGAAAAATCACCCGCAATAGCTTGCCACAGTGAATCCAGGATATAATCCCATACATTTTCATCCTCTTTCGCGTCGGAGTCTAACGAAGATGAAATGTCATCACGAAATGTTATTTTTGTATAATCTACCTTAATGGTCAATATATTGTTTTCCGTATCCTGGTATAATTTAACGATTGATAACAGTATATTTTCTAATATTTTCAGCCCCTGTATATTCACCCTGTTTTCATCCATAATACCAAATATTGCACTCTTAATACCACCACATGAACTGCCCGATAAATTATTGACTATCTGGGCTAAAGACTCATTGTACCGTTGTATTTCCTGATACATACTTTTATACTGTTCTGTCGATGTTTTTACTTTATCTATACTAATTTCAAATTCCCCATACATTGATTAATCCTCTCCCGCTTCTGGTAATCCGGAACGAAAAGCCAGTTCTTCCAAGTCTTGAAATCCAATAAAATATACCATTTGTATTTGGCTATGATCAAATAATACTACGTCCTTACTATTTAATGCACCTTCCGGATACAAGCAGCCTAAATAGTCATACACTTTATCTTCCCCGCCTGCTCTGATTTTTCTTCCATATACCATCACTCTTTTTTTTCCATTCTTTAATAGTACAACCGAACCAATAGGCAAATAAACCATTATTTTCATCCTCCTCGTATTTTTATTTCTTCTACTTCTTATCTGCCTCCTAATGTCAGGTTTCTTATCCTCCCCAACATTAGGTAAACAAATAAATTATAACCCCCTTCCTCTCATATTCAAAAATTACTGACTCTTTTCAGCGTAACTTTCTCACCATAATAATCCGCTTCACCCATATAGCTGACTCCGTCATAGGTTATATAAAAGAGGAATGTAGATTTCATGTTAACCATAAAGTCCTCAAATTCCACATTGCTAACCTGAACCATGTCTTTTGAAAATGGTGCCACGGTATAATTTGAAATAAACTGCCCATACATTCTCATATGCAGATTTGTGGTTACGAAGTCCGTTTTTAGCACTACCATTTTGTTAAGTGTCAATGGCTTTTTCCCATGGTTCATTACCCTTACATCCAGAATTCCGGTTGGTTTTTGAAAGCCCGCTCCCACATAGAGACGTATGGATATGGACGGCTGTTCTGCTGCCACAGTTACTTTGCAGGAAGCAGATACTCCCTGGCAGTAAACGGTTATTATCGCAGTTCCGGAACCAATTGCCTGTACTTTTCCATTGGCATCCACAGTCACTGCAGAAGTGTTTGAACTTTTCCATAACAGTCTTTTATCCGTTGTATTGGCAGGGGAAACTGTGGCTGAAAGCTGATTGACGGCTCCGTTTTCAAGTGTTATTTCCTTTTTGTTCAGAGTTATTCCAGTAGGTTTGATATTTTGGGGTGCCGGAGCATCCGGTTTACTTACTATTACTTTGCAGGAATACTTTTTTCCCCGAACAATTGCACTTATCGTGGTACTTCCCGATGCTTTTGCCCTGACAAGACCCTTGCTGTTTACAGAAGCTACGCTCCCTCTGCTGCTTTTCCACGTAACCTTACCGGAGGTCCGGGTCAGCTTAAGCTGCCCCGTCTGCTTTTCCTTTAGTCTTAGTTCGCGCTTATTTAGTTTTGGCTCCTCAACGGTAATTTTGCAGCGATAATTCTTTTTTCCAATTCTGCCAATAATGACAGCCTGGCCTTTACTCTTGGCTTTCACAGTTCCCTTTGATGTGACTTCCGCTACTTTTTTTCTGGTACTGCTCCACTTTACTGACTTTTTTGTTCCTTTTATACGCAATTGTTTTTTCTGTCCTTTTATCAGGATTACTTTACTACTGCTGATTTTGACAGCAGCCTTTGTATTCATGGGACTGCTGATAAAGACACCTGACATGAGCATTATAATTCCTAATAAAACCGCGATCGATGATCTACTCTTTGATTTCATGACTGACCCTCCTGAATTTTCAAACACGCTCTAACTCTCTGCCCGCCGCCTTCTCCTTTTTCTGGATCCTATAAGCAGGACTAAGCCGATTCCTCCCGTAGCGAGTATGACGGCAGCGATTAATGTACCGGTAACCAACTGCCGGTTTGTATACCAGCGTATAAATAGATTCGTTGTGATATAGAAGTTCTTTACTGCCACATTTCCAATATTCCCTGCGGCATCTACTGCAGTAATGCTGATATCCTGACTGTTTCCCTGGTTCTTCAGCGGTATCAGATAGGCTCCCTGCTCATCCTGTTCTGTTTCCACAGTTTCCCCGTTCAGCTGTATCAGGACATTTTTCAAAACCATGTTATCCGATATATCAATCCTGGCTACCTTGCTGTCCTCTGAATATGTGATATCGCTCTCAATGTTCAGGGGAATCACCACAGGCTCCGTTTTATCCACACCAAACCTTAATTCGGCTTTCTTTGTTTCATCAATGTTTTCATTTACATTGCCTGCGGCATCCCGGGAACTGACTGTGACAATATACTGCCCTTCCTCCCGGAACTTTTCAGCCGGTATCATATAACGGTACCTTGTCCAGCTTCCGTCCCCGCCTTCCCGGTCGATGGTATAATCACTGCCTCTTTTCAGATCCTGTGTGTTCCCATTGTGGCTGACCTTAACACGGACCGACTCTTCCGGCAGGCTGTCCACATTGGTTTCCGTCAGCATAATGTCCTGCTCCTTCTGAATATATTTTCCTCCAATATTCCTTGCTTCCTTTTCCATAACATACACAGAACCAAACCGATTGACGGAAAAAATAACTTCTTTCCTGGTTTCATTCCCGGCCAGATCTGTTATGGATGCTGATAACGTATAGATATCATCCCATTCCTGAATATAGTCAAAATCATCAAATAGGAAGCTGCCGCCGTTTTCCAATTCCTTATAGTTACCGATAAGCTCTGCTTTCCCCCGATTCGAACCCTTCAATCTTATTTCCGCCTGGGTTCCATAGTTTGTATCTGACCAGATTACAACGGGCGCCACTTTACCATTGTTGGCTGATTTGTCTTCTATTTCTTTAAATTCTAAGACCGGAGCCGTTTTATCTACATAGAAATCGTCTTTTAGCTCTTGTTTTTCCGGATTCCCTGCCTTATCTGTATATTTGGCTGAAAAAGTATAGTGGGCATCCTCTTCATAAGTAATCGTTGCCTGATGCACATCTTCCCCCTGGCTTGTCCAGCTGCTGACCACCGGGAACTCTTTCTTCTTCCCATTGTCACTTGCCTGCCCGATAATTTCAATTCTGCCGGTCTCAAAGTTTTTCTCTTTAATCGTAACTGTGGCTGTCCGCCTGTCTTTATAATAAAACTTGTTCTGCACCTCGTTGTTATCATATGACACCTGGATCTCCGGCTGTGTCATATCTATTACAAAGGTGTCTTCCTGGTCATAATCGCTTTCATTATCAGCCTGATCCTTACATGTAATACCAAACTGATAGTCACCATCTTCCTGGTAATGAAGAGTGGCTGTATACGTTGTCAGATCAGGGTCCTTCTGATCGGGATGTTCGGTCCAATCTGAAAGTGCGGGTATTCCGCCATACTTATTTGTTACAGTCAAGATGATATCTTCTTTGGAGAAGTTTCTCTCCGTAACCGTAATTGTGGCTGTTCTGAAATCCTTGTAAAATTCTCTTTCCCCGGCAAAATCCATATCATAGGAAGTGTTATCATAATCCACCTTAATTGTAGGGGCAGTCTTGTCAATGCTTAGATCAATTTTCTGCGATGAGGTATTGCCCGCCCGGTCTGTTAGTTTTACCGTTACCGTAATGCCATTGCTATTGTTACTGATTGGAATACTGGCTTTCATTTCTGTGACCAGATTCTGCTCTTTATTCTCAACGGTCCATCCGGTGCCATCCCCGGTTATTTCTCTCTGGTTATTTACTTCCAGATTACCAGTATGGTTATTTTCCGAATCATAGGGGGCTTCCACACTCCATTCTATACTACGTATCCCTGAATAAGTATCACGAACCATAACCTCTACACTCGTATCATTTTTGTATAAAGGTCTGTTGTCACGATCCTCCTTATTGGTATCCGGCAATTCCAGAAGTATATCCGATGTTTCCAAATGTTTATTCTCATCCTCAACAATGACTGCATCTGCCTGCAAATAGCCTTCCTCTATCCCGGATTTCTGCGTATTATTGCCAGGCATGTTCCCCACCCTATCAATTGGTTTTGCATAAATTCTTCCTTTAAAATCAGGCGGAATTTCAATTTGTATTTTTCCCGCTTCATCTGTCTTTTTCTTACCCTGCATGATCTTTTTGCCAAATTCATCAGAAGCATAATAGCTGATATATTTCAGTCCCGAAGTTGGATCATCCATCCCGTTCTTATTTTGAAATAAATCTGTGGCATAAATATTGACCGTGGCTGCCTTGTTAAAATAATACCCGTAATCTGTGGTTACTACGGCTTCTTTTAAATCTTCTCCATTGCCCTCCTGATAGTTATCTGGCTGAAATTCAAACTTCTGCAGCCTGGGCGGCGTCTTATCAATGGAGACTTTTATGCTCCGAACCTGGGATACATTTGTTGCATGATCAACAGCCCATAGATAGTAAGTATTTTCACTCTCATCTTTCACTTCAAAATAATATGTATTTTTTTCCTTTGGATCTTTCGATGCCTCTCTGGAAGATTTGAAATCATTCTTTGTACTATAACGAACTTCTTTGACCTGCGATGAAAATGGCAGACTGCTGTCCACAACGTCTGTAGCCTGTACCGTTACTTTCCCAGGTGACCATGCACCGGCAGGGGTCTTGCTTAACTTACCAATCTTTGGGTCGTGAATATCTTTATATATTGTAAACTTCTTTTCCGCCTCATTTCCTGACCAGTCAGACACTTTAACCTCCAACGTATACGAGCCCTCTTTAGCAATCGGTGCATCTTCTGTCTTTACCTCCAGCCTGTCCGGTGTCAAAGTTTTTGGTGCATACAGCTTATTATGGATTATTTTCCCGTTTAAACTTATCTGTATGCTTCTGATACCCGAATTAATACCCGTTTTCGTATCTAAATCATCGGTTACCTGAACATTAAGACTGGTATCCCGGTTATAGCAATCGTACTTCTTACCCGCCACATCTACCGTACATTGGGGCTTTTCCGTTAAAGAAATATCTGCTTTCGGTGCAATGTTCTCAAGCATAATCTCCTTAGCCATGGATTTTTCTGATTTATGATCCGTATAGTCTGTTGCCATGGCATAGATTTTATTTTTAAACGGAAAAGACACGCCATAGCTGTCCAGTACATGATCCGGCAATATAAAATCTGCATACCAGGAATCACTCCCTGATATTTTCTGAGCTGCCTTTGGCTCCGTAAGCTCCATAAATGATCCGGGTGTCTGCCCCGGCACGAATAACTGGATAAATTTTACTCCGGAACCGTTTGGCTCGTCCTCTGCCTCAACTCTGATACTCACTATCCGGTTTCCATACCATTCTGATCTCAGCTGTTCAAAATCATATAGCCCGCTCAGATCATTTATCACAATTAAGGACTTTATCAAAGGTTCCCCTATATCCATACTGATGCGTTTTTCTTCTGCCTCTGTCCAATTTCCCGCATGATCCACAGCCCAGATAAAATAGGATCTGTCTTTAAAAGAAGCATTTTCCGGCTCAATGGTATAGGCGTATTTCTGGCTCTCCCCAGGTACCAGCGTCATCCGTTCCACATCATCCCCCGTAAGATCAAAGTCTTCATCCTGGGGATTCGTCTTGCTAATATAGACCGCTTCTATATCAGAAGGCTCTATCTGTCCGGTACCTGTATCCGGCACCACATCCCATGCCTCTGCCTCCAGTTTAATTCGCTTATTATCCCAAATCCGCCCCGTTCCATCTATATATTCTGCGCTGCTGGTGACAGGTTCGATATGTGGGTTCGTTTTATCCACCTTTATCTGCTTTTCAAGAATAGCCGAACAGTTTCCCGCCTGATCCATCGCATAAAACTGGTAGTCTGTTATTCCCTCTTCCTCTGTTGTATATGAATAATATGTATTACCGCTTTCATCAATTTGCGGTTCCATAGGTACAGGTTCCTCTGTAACCGCAATTCCGTTCACTTTAACTTTTTTATAATAAACCTTATCAATCCCAGACATTTCATCTTCTGCTGTCAGTTCAAATCGAACCTCTTTATTTGTCCACCCTGTCATGGGATCACTTTTCATTTCTATCTTAGGTTTATCTGCATCCATTTTTACATTTATAGGTTGCATAGCTTCATTTCCGGCTTCATCCTGGGCATAAATGATATAATCGCCGTTATAAGAGTCGTCGGGAATTTCAATGACAAACATCTCATTCTCTTCGCTGTCTTTTCTTTTCTCCGCAAATAGTTCTTCCGTTGCACCCGTGTCAGTTAAATGATGATACCATACCATTATTTCTTTTGATTCGGTATCGGATACATATATATTTAAGTCATAGCCATCCTTCTTCCACCCTTCTGACCATCCCTCAATTTTGTAAATTTCAGGAGGGGTTATATCTTCATTATCCACATTAATCCGAAGTATATACTCTTGCCCGTAGGACATACGTGGTATTGATATGGAAAAGGTTCTTTTTCCTGCCTCCCATCCAATCTCATTTTTAACCGGGGTGCCCTCTGTATTGTGCCAAAGTTTTGAATTTATTATATAGTAGCCTTTATTTAATTCAAATTTTATTTTTCTATCCTGGGTTAGTATCCTTACGCCCTCCAAAGCATACTTATTTTTTTCGTAACCGTCAACCCATTTTCCATTCCTATCGAACCGCAACTCAACCGATTTGTCTTTTGGCGCAAAAGCAGCTGATGCCATATAGCCTTGCTTTATATTCCGAATCTCTATATAAGCAATTCCACTCTCATCCTCTTCAAATACAAAGGAATCTACCTCTTCACCTACCAGAGAATCCCCATCGTTCAGAGGCTTTACCTCACAATCATTTAGATACCTTGTATCATTTGGTTTAAAATATGCTCTGGCGGTTCCTCCATAACTAATCGTTTCGTTTTCTATAAATGAGCCGCTTTCCTCATCGAATACTTTCCAGACGATACTTCCCGCCCCAGTGTTTTCATCACTGCAAAGGTTCAGTATGACCTTTTCTAAAGTACCATCAACGTTTTCGATAACACCCTCATTGGCGTGCTCCGGAATATTATAATCATAATCTTTATATCCCTCTTTTTGCATCCTGACAATATAACACTGACGATATTTTACAGTTATACTATATTTTCCGTCACCATCAGTCTCTGTTTCATTCAGCACAGTCTTCTCAGAACCATTACGCTCTAAGACACTGATCAGCACTCCGCTTTCGCCCTTGATCCCTCCTGATAACGAGGTGCTAACCGTTCCTTCTATCCTTACCGCTTTTTCAATGGTTATCGGATCCAGCTGTATTTTATTATCCTCACTTGCACTAGCTGGATCTAACTGCACCGTTTCCGTCACAAAACCTTCTTTTTGCATCCTGACAATATAACCCTGCTGACGGTATTTTACAGTTATACTGTATTTTCCGTTAGCGTCAGTCTCTGTTTCATTCAGCACCGTTTCTTCTTCCTCAGAACCATTACACTCTAAGACACTGACCAGCACTCCGCTTTCGCCTTTATTCCTTCCTGATAATGAGGCGCTGACCGTTCCTTCTATCCTTACCGCTTTTTCAATGGTTATCGGATCCAGCTGTATTTTATTATCCTCACTTGCACTGGCTGGATCTAACTGCACCGTTTCCGTCACATAACCTTCTTTTTGCATCCTGACAATATAACCCTGCTGACGGTATTTTACAGTTATACTGTATTTTCCGTCAGCGTCAGTCTCTGTTTCATTCAGCACCGTTTCTTCTTCCTCAGAACCATTACGTTCTAAGACACTGACCAGTACTCCGCTTTCGCCTTTATTTCTTCCTGATAACGAGGTGCTGACCGTTCCTTCTATCTTTACCGCTTTCTCAATGGTTATCGGATCCAGCTGTATTTTATTATCATCACTTGCACTGGCCGGATCTAACTGCACCGTTTCTGTCACAAAATTTTCCTTGGATATATTTATTGAATAGTCCATATCCTCATTCATTTCAGTAGTAAACGTAAATTCCCCCTCTTCATTTGTGAAGTAAACATTCTCGCATTCAACAGGGTCATCATTCCACTGAGAGATATCAGTTTCTTCTACTTCCTCTTTTGGCTTTATATTCAGGCGGACCTCTGCTACATCAATGGAATTTGACTGCATATCAATTACTTTTCCGCTTATCTGAAAAACCTTTTCTTCTGTTTCTGATTCTGTTTCTGATTCTGTTTCTGATTCTGTTTCTGATTCTGCTTCAGACTCTGTTTCCGTCCCATCCTGCGTTTCTGCTTCGGATTCTGTTTCCATGCCATCCTCTGTCTGTGCTTCGGACTCTGTTTCCGCTCCATCCTCTGTCTGTGCTTCAGATTCTGTTTCCACTGCAGGCTCCATTACCGTTTTTGAATTTGCCCCGGCTTCTGCTTCTGCATTTTTTCCCGGTGAAGCCGCATACACAGAATCAATCTGTCCCAAAACTCTGGTGCATACCAATACAAACATCAGAGCAATTGCAATCCATCTCTTATTTTTATAAAACCCTTTCATGACCTCACCTCCTCTTCAAAAATGCCTGCTCCTCCTTCTGAAGATCTGCTTATCTCATCCCGCACGATTTGAAAATTTTTCTCCATTACAGCTGTCGCGTCATCTGCTTCTTCTTCATCCCTCCATAAAGCTGATGTTTCTTCATCTGCATCATTCATGGAATTAATCAGCAGAACAGTATCTCCCGTTCTGTTCTTATTCATTTCCCCCGGATTCTCTGTCATATGCGTTAAATCCGTAGTTTCTTCTTCCTGAATTCCCAATACCGGGCTCACCTCAGCGATTCCCTTTCGGTAAGCTTCAATATGTTTTTTAGCCGTTCTTCCCGTTAATTCTCCTATCACTTCAATAATTCTCAAATGGAAAAATACAACTGCCGCACTTATGAGAAAAAGTCCTCCGAATCCAAAGCACACCAGCGATATTACCTCATAAACTTCTGCCTGTTCCATAACTACCTCCCGTTCTCCGTCCCTTTCAGTGTCCGGTATGCATTGGAGACAGCCTCTCCTGCGCTGTCTGTTCTTCCCAGAATATACTCTTTGATCGCAGCCGTTTTATCAGTTGTTGTCTCAAGATCTCCTGTTCCGGATTTTACTTGTGCCAGGACAATTTCCATCTCATTTTGTGTAATCCCGTCGCCTTTAAATTTTCTTGCATAAGTCTCTATGGCATTGATTACAAGCCGGTACAGTTCCAGGGATACGATTTCCTGTTCTCCCGGATCTTCGGACACCTGATCCATCAATCCGGTGAGATTCCTCCAGTAAGGTGCATACAGCCCCTTATCGGATGCCTCTTCAACATTTAACGTAATATCCCGGTTAAACTTTCCTATATCACAGTATATATTTGCCATATGGCGGTTTTCATAGTTATCTGCCGTATAGTTCAGTACGTCTTCAAACCATTTAACAGCGCTTTTCATTCTGGTAACCTGATTATCCTCAGATTGATCTTTTCCATAGTCGTAATAATACCAATACAGCTTTCCTATTTCAAAAGCCAGTTCCCCATATCCTGCTTTCTGCTGCAGAAGTCCCAGATTCTCTTCGATACATTTTTTAAACTGTATTTCTTCTTCTATGCTAAAATCTGCGTCCTCTTTGTAGGTATCCAGTAAACTTTTATAAGCTTCCAGTGAGTCCGGCTTAATCTGAATGGCATCCACCAGGAGTTTTGTCTTTTCTCCATTCCCCGTCTGTTTCACAGCCATCCTGTAAATAAAATCGTAATTATTATTATTTTCCACCGCCTTCATGATCTGTGCGCCTGCACCTCCAGCCATAAACAGCAGCGACACCGCAATCAGAATAAGGAACAAATTCAGCTTCTTCTTTTGCTCCTTCCGGTACTCTCCATCCACCGCCTCATAATGATTCAGGTCATATAAGAGCTGTACACAAGACTGATACCGGTCAGTAGGATTTGGCTGAGTACATTTTAAAATAATATTTTCCAGCCCTCCCGAAAGCGCCGGATTCCACTGCCGAATAGGTACCAGTTCATAGGGTGGTTCCGATGGACTTTTTCCAGTTACCAGGTGATAAATCGTAGCCCCCAGACAATAGATGTCCGTTCTTGCGTCTGTCTGTCCCATTCCACCAAATTGTTCCGGTGCGGCATAGCCTTTCGTTCCCAGGCTCGTTGTATCCTCCTGGCTGTTTTCCTTGTATTCCCGTGCGATACCAAAATCAATGAGCTTTACATTTCCATCGGGTTTCAGCATAACATTCGATGGCTTCATATCCCGATACACCACCGAAGGATTTCTCGTATGCAGATAATCCAGAACTTCGCAAAGCTGCTTTGCCCATTTAATTACCTGCTCCTGGGGCTGCGCTCCGGTCTCCCGCAGAATTCTGCTAAGGGGCTCACCTTCGATATAGTCCATAATGACATAGATCACTTCTTCACTCTCTATAATATCTACGATTCTGGGCAGCGTCGGATGATCCAGCTGTTTCATTAAATTCGCCTCTTTGATTAAACTTCGAATCTTGACTGCATTATCCCTGTCCTGGGCATGGCTCTGGATTTCCTTTATTGCCCACTGTTTATTCAGTCTCTGATCCATTGCAAGGTATACCTTAGACATTCCTCCCTGACCAATCTTCTTCAGAATTTCATACTTACCGTCAATAATTGTACCTATCGCTGCCATTTAATTTTTCATCTCCCTATTTCTCTTTCGTTATTAATCTTTATGGATTACTATTTAATACAAATAATAATTGTAGATATATTATCCTTTTCCATACGCTTTTTATTAAGTTCCACTAACTCAACCGCTGTTTCCCTGATCGTCTCCTCACTCTTCAGCTTACCGGGATCGAGAAAGCTATGTATTTCATCTTCTGAAATCTCGTGACGGAATCCATCTGAACACAGCATATAGGTACAGTTGCGTTCCGGCTTTCCTGACAGGAACTGGGGATTGATTTTGCCTCCTGCCCCCAGGCATTGAAGCAAAATATTGCGTCTGTGGTCCTTTTCCGCCTCCTGCCTCGTCAGCCTGCCATTTTTTACTTCCCGCTCCACAAAGGTATGGTCTTCCGTCAGCTGAGAAACCCGGTGTTTAATCCGGTATACCCTGCTGTCTCCAATATGACCGATAATAAAAACCTCCGTCCCAACCAGCAAAAATGCAGTTAAGGTAGTTCCCAGTTCAATGTCATTCCGGCTTCCATAACAATATATTCTTTCATTTATTTCTTCAAAAAGTTCCTTCATGCTCTCTACGGTACTTTGGATTGAAAAAAGGTTCAGCAAATGAGGGAATGTCTCGGTAAACCATCTTGCACATCCTTCAACCGCAGAAGCACTTGCCACTTCCCCCTTTTTTAAACCCCCCATGCCGTCACATAACACAGCAAACAGTACTTTTCCAAGGGGCGTATCTGCCTCTTTGATAAGAAGGCTGTCCTGATTCACTTTTTTGGAAATGCCAATGTCAGAATAGTATGCTGATAATATTTTCATACGATATCTCCATTACAATTTTTTAAGATTCCCTTCACTATTTATCTGCTCATTAAGTTTACTGATCCATTTTTTTCTTTCATTCACTACAAATGCTTCCAACCGCCCATCTATACATAAGATTTCTATTGATTTCATTTTATGGGATTTAGAAACCATTCTTATATCTGCGTAGGGAATTATAATTTCTTTCGTGGTTTTATTATATTTATGTGCCACAAAATACAGATTGCTTTCGGTAAGAAACAACCATCCCCCTAAGCTGTTTTTTCCCTCCCAGTAATTTGCACCGCCCTCAAAAAAGATATCATGCTCCTCTGCTAACTTAGCCCGAAATATATTCATCTTTTTAGAAATATACATTACAAACAGCGTCATCAGTATGCCGAATAAAATTCCTGCACCTATACCTAATACGAAGGCTTTAAGGATATCTCCATATATAAGTGCGCATACCACACTAAAAGATATACCAAACAAAAAAGCTGATATTAAAAAATTCTTTAAATAACTATTTTTTGCTCTCATTATGTACTTCCCTTTCACATATTCCTGACATTCCTTATTTATGCTAGAGCGGTAAGCTGCCGGTTTGCAACATATAGATGGATGAAATGAATGATCAAATACTCTCCGGGGTGCCTGACTCCCCTTCAAACTTCAAATGCAATTTCGGATATCTCACCTGTTGTATATTTTCCATGTATACCTTACAATAAGCTTCTTCCGATTCATCCCGATACCCTTCAAAACATACTTCTTCAATGTCTTCTTCATTAAAAAAATACATCTGCTGATCTGTCTGCCCTACCGGATATACACATGCCGCATAATCAAAATAGCCGATTGTCCCTTCATTGTTATACAAAGGAACTCGATTTATAATCATTAATTTCTGCTTTCCTTGTTTTAGTATCACTACGCTTCCTATCGGCAATATTTTTTCCATCATGTTTTTCTTCCTTTCCTAATCAAATTATCCAAATAATGCGCCAAGGGACTGGAATGGACTGCATATTGCATTACCAATGTCCCCGATGGCATCCCCTATTCCTGACACAACATCATTTACTTTATCTGCTACATAATCTGTAGCTTTCTGAGCACCGGATACTAAATTATCCCAGTTATCATATAAACAATCAAACGCCATATTACCTCCAGTTATAATTACAGCTCCGGCAACAAAGCCTATTGCTGCCCCAGCTGCTGTACCGACTCCTGGAAAAATTGCTGTCCCTATGATGGCCCCCAGTTTCGCACCTGCCACTCCAATTCCTACGTGTACACCCGCCTTAATAAAAGCATCTTTCGTACTCTCCCCGCTAAATTTCATAGCTGCAAAATCTATAATACCTCCAACGATTGGCAAACCATACTTAGCTCCGCCGATCAATGCTTTTCCACCTTTAACCATGGCGCCTGTCGTTTCTGCCACATTTTGATTTATAATTACAAATGCATTTTCACCGGAGCTTCGGGCAACCGAAGTTAAAATATTCATTTCCCCAGCAAACTTGCCCAAAAAGGCGCCACTGCTTTCCAAAAAAGAACCAGCTACAACTGATCCAAGATTTGACTTAAAATCATTCCATGTGTTCTTTAAAAAATCTGCCTTATCCCCTTCCTGAGACTCCATACTTATATTAGAAGCTGGCGGAGCATCCGGTATCACTTTTAAACTATTTTTACTTCCGGATATTTCTTTTTCTGTCTGGTCATACAGTTTGACAATTTCTGACAAACCGCCTCCCAGAGTTTTCACATGGTTATACGAACGCTGAGACTCATCATTTATTTGTTGTAAAGTACGTTTTATATTGTAGGAATAGGAATTCTCCAAAGATAAATTCCCTTTTACTTCAGAAATGCCAGTTTTTATATCGTTAAGCTCCCTTTCTAATTTCTGAAATGAAGAAATCTGTACTTTTAGTTTTAGTGGTATAACTTCCAGTTCTCTCATAACAATTCTCTCCTTCTTGAATAGCTTTAGATG